>Ga0307373_10004055_pt1 | contig 24920 bp, 24 predicted proteins | sample OX2MG_FD_202534 | JGI IMG/M metagenome (GOLD analysis project Ga0307373, IMG submission 202534) | Soil microbial communities from Risofladan, Vaasa, Finland - OX-2 | ecosystem: Environmental > Terrestrial > Soil > Coastal area > Acid sulfate soil | place: Finland: Risofladan, Vaasa | collected...
CGCCACTGAGGCGCGTGCGCCGAGAAGGATTCGGGAAGGAAGATGCGTTCAGGTGAAAATGGGCTCGCGTGAGGACGAATTTCCTGGCCGCGCCTGTCGCGCGGTAGTCTTATTCAATGAAGTCACTTGCCCGACGAAAGTCACTCGCCCGATGAAAGTACCGGCTCGATGAAAGTACTGGTCATTGGCAAGGGCGGGCGCGAGCACGCGCTGCTCTGGCGGCTTAACCAGAGCGAGACGGCGCGCAAGCTCTACTGCGCAGGCGGCAATCCGGGGATCGGCCAACTGGCGAATATAATTCCCGTGGCGCAGAACGATTTCGCCGGGCTGGCCGACTTCGTGCGCGGCGAGAAAATCGACCTTACCGTGGTCGGACCCGAGGATCCGCTGGCGGCGGGAATCGTCGACGAGTTCGATCGTGCGGGACTGAGAATTTTCGGCCCCACCGGGGCCGCCGCACAGTTGGAGGCAAGCAAGGCGTTCGCCAAGGCCGTGATGCGCGAGGCCGGCGTGCCGACCGCGGAGTTCGCGGTTTTTGACGAGGCCGACGCGGCGCGCCGATGGGTGCGCGCGCGCGGCGGCCCGATGGTGGTGAAGGCGGACGGCCTCGCGCTCGGCAAGGGTGTGGTCGTGTGCGAGGACGCGGCGGCGGCGCTGGCCGCGATCGACGGCGCGATGGAACGCCGGCGTTTCGGCGCGGCGGGCGCGCGGGTCGTGATCGAAGAGCGACTGGTGGGCGAGGAGCTTTCCTTCTTCGCGCTATGCGACGGAGAAAACGCGGTCGCGCTCGGCCTGGTGCAGGATCACAAGGCCGCCTACGACGGCGACCGCGGTCCCAACACCGGCGGGATGGGCGCGTATACGCCGGTGCCGCATTTCGGTGCGGCCCTCGAGGCGCGCGTGATGGACGAGGTGGTGACGCCGACGCTCGGCGCGATGCGCGCGCGCGGCGCGCCGTTTCGCGGCGTGATGTTCGTCGGGCTGATGATCGACGGCGAGCGAATCAAGGTGCTCGAATACAACGTCCGTTTCGGCGATCCCGAATGCGAGCCGCTGATGATGCGCTTCGAAGGCGACCTGGCCGAAACCCTGCTCGCCTGCGCCGAGGGCCGGCTCAAGGACTCGAGCGTCAGGCTTTCGCCGCGCGCCGCGGCGGCCGTCGTGCTGGCGTCGGGCGGATACCCGGGCGAGTATCGCAAGGGTGTGGCGATAAGCGGCCTCGAGCGGATCGACGGGCGCGAGCCGTCGGACGCGAAGGTGCGATGGGCGTTGCAAAAGACCCGCGTCAAAGTCTTTCACGCGGGGACCGCGACGCACGAGGGGCGGCTGGTGTCCGACGGCGGTCGGGTGCTGGTGGTGACCGCGATGGCGGTGGATTTGCGCCGCGCGGTGGCCGCCGCCTACGAGGCGGCCGCGATGATCGAGTTCGAGGGCAAACAGATGCGCCGCGATATCGCCCGCCGCGCGCTCGAACGCCTCCCTCAATGAGCGGCATCGAGGGATTCTCGGTTGTGGCCGGGAGCTGCGGAGCGCGCGCCGTTGGCTGAGAGCAATTACATGGTGATCGGCGATGCGCTGGCGGCGCTGGCCGCCGGCGAGGCGATCGTCTATCCGACCGAGACGTTCTATGCGCTGGGCGTGGACGCGCTCTCGTCGAATGCGCTCGAGCGGCTGTTCATGATCAAAGGACGCGAGCCCGACAAACCGGTGGCGCTGATCGCGGCGGATCTCGCGATGGCTTTCGTGGTCGCGCGTGAGGTGGTGCCTCAGGCGCACGTCCTCGCCAAGGCATTTTGGCCAGGACCGCTTACGCTGGTGCTGCCCGCGCGCGCCGGAATCCCCGCGGCGCTCATCGGCGCCGATGGCGGGGTCGGGGTGCGGGTCTCCGCGCATCCGATCGCCCGCGCGCTCGCGGCCGGGCTTCGCGGCCCGCTTACCGCGACCAGTGCGAATCGCGCGGGCGAGCCGCCGGCCGTGGAACCCGACGCGGCGCGCCGCGCGCTCGGCGGCGGAGTTAAAGTATTTGTCGAGGATGGCCGGCTTGCCGGCGGCGCGCCCAGCACGGTGGTCGCCGTGAATCGGGCCGGGATGCGCGTGCTGCGCGCGGGCGCGGTGAGCGAGCGCCAGTTGGCCGCCGCGCTGGCGGACGGCGTATCGAGGTGAGACTTCAGCCTATGGCGATGACGCATCGAATCGAGCCGTTTGCGGGACTGCTTTACGACGTCGGACGAGTCGGCGTCATGAGCCAGGTGGTGGCGCCGCCGTACGACCTGATCGACAAGTCGCGCCAGGACGCCCTTTACACGCGCAGCCTCTACAACGTCGTGCGCCTGGAGCTCAACCGCGATCCGGATCGCTACGCCTCGGCGGCGCGCACGCTTGGCGAATGGCTCACCGCCGGTGTGTTGAAGTGCGCTCCCCGGCCCGCAATTTATCTGTACTCGCAGTTTTTTGAAATCGAGGGGCGTCCGCGTCGTCGCGACGGCTTAATCGTGCGCATCCACCTGGAGGAGTTCAGCGCCGGACGAATCCTGCCGCACGAGCGGACTTTTCCCGCCGCCAAACAGGACCGGCTCGAACTGCTGACCGCGCTCGACACCAATGTCAGCCCGATCTTTGGCCTTTACGCTGGCGCCCATCCGGCGCTCGCGCGCATCACGGCCGAGCTGGCGACGCGCGAGCCCGCGCTGGAGGTCACCGACGACCTCGGCATCCGCAACCAGTTGCGCCCGATCGAGGACGAGGCGGCGATCGCGACGATTCAGCGGGAACTCGAAAGCCCGCGCATCTTCATCGCCGACGGGCATCATCGCTACGAAACCGCGCTCGAGTATCGCCGCCGCCGCCGCGCCGCCGAAGGCGATCCGAGCGGCGCGCGACCTTACGACTACACGATGATGACTCTGGTCGCCGACGACGATCCGGGCCTGGTGATCCTGCCGACGTATCGCGTGGCGCGGCGGCTGGAGCCGGAGACGATCGAGTCCTTCGATCGGCGGGCGGCGCCATTGTTCGCGGTCGAGGAGTTCAGCAGCCCCGAAGCGATGCGCGCGGCGCTGGCAAAGGCGGGGCAGGGCGCGATCGCAGTCGCGCTCGGCGGCGAGCGGGTCAAGCTGCGATTGCTCAGGCTCAAGGATCCGCGCGCGATGGCCGACGCGATGCCGGGGGCTCCGCAAGCCGTGCGGCGGCTCGACGTAAGCGTGCTGCACGCGCTGGTGCTGGAGGCTATCTTCGGGATCACGCCCGAGCAGGTCAAGGCGGAGGGTCTTATCGAATACACCATCGACGCGCCGGGCGCGCTCGGGAGCGTCAGTTCGGGGAGCGCCAGCGGCGCTTTCCTGATGAATCCGCCGACGATGGGCGATGTCGAGGCGGTCAGCGAGGCGGGCGCCGTGATGCCGGAGAAGTCGACCTACTTCTATCCCAAGCTGCTGACCGGGCTGGTGCTCAACCGGCTCGACGACGCGGCGCCGGCGAAAGCCTGACCCCATGGCCGAGCGGGTGCGGTTGGTGCTGGTGCGCCACGGCGAGACCGTCGGCCACTCGAGCATCCGTTACTATGGCCGCACCGACGTGGCGCTCTCGGAGTTGGGACGGCGCCAGATGCGCGCGGCGCGCGCATGGCTGGAGGCGCGCGAGGGCGCGCGCGGTTTCGCCCCGGTATTCACCAGCCCGCTGGTGCGCGCGACCGAGGGCGCGCGGATTATCGCGGGCCGCGGCGCCGCGGCCTTCACGATCGGGGAATTCGTCGAGGTCGACTTTGGCCTGTTCGAGGGCCTGACCGCCGAGGAGATAGCCGGGCGCTATCCCGACGAGTTTCGGCGATGGAATTCCAACCGCCTGGCGGCCGACTTCGTCTATCCGGAGGGCGAGAGCCGGGCGGGGTTTGTCGCGCGCGTGGTGCGCGGCGTCACGCGGATGCTAGCGTCGTGGCAAGACGCGCGCGCGAGCGGCCTCGACGGCTCGAACGCGCTGCTGGTCGCGCATCGCGGCGTGATTCGCGCGGTGGTGCGCCGGTTGACGGGCGCGCTCGAGCCGCACATCGATCTCGGGTCAATCCACATCCTCGAACAGGAACCGGGCGGCGCGGATTTGCGCATCGCGCGGTGGCGTCCGGTCGCGCTTGACCTGACCGAACATCTGGACGCCCTGTAGCTTCAGAAATGCTCGGGCTCGCTGGCGCGGCGGCTGTCGCGTTCGAGCTGCACTGTCATGTGGCGGATGTTGAACTTCCGCTCGAGCATCGCCGACATCTCGGACAGCACGCGGTCCTGGTCGGCCTCGCGCGTGACCACCGCGTGGGCCGAGAGCGCGAACTGGCGGCTCGCCAGGCACCATACGTGAAGATCGTGGACTTCCTCGGTGTCCCCGACCGCGAGCAGATCGTGGCGCAGCTCTTCGAGATCGATGTGCGCCGGCACCGATTCCATCAGGATGTCGACGCCTTCGCGCACCAGGCCCCACGAGCTGTAAAGCACCAGCGCGCCGATCAGCAGACTCACCAGCGCGTCGGCCTGGTGCCATCTGAAAAAATATACCAGCGCTCCCGCCAGCATCACGCCAAAGGTGCCGATCAAATCTGACACCACGTGGACGAATACCGCGCGCACGGCCATCCCGGGCCGCCCGGCCTCGGCGGCGCCGACGGCTGCATAGGTCATCCAGGCCGAAAAACCGTTGACGACCAGACCGACCGTCCCGATCGCAATTACGGTCAGGCCCGCGACCGGTTGGGGATTGCGCAGGCGCTCGACAGCCTCGAACCAGATGAAGATAACCAGCAGCCACAGGAAGACCCCGTTGGCCAGCGCGCCCAGGATTTCGGCGCGCAGGTAGCCGTAGGTTTTGTCGCCGCTCGCCGGGCGCGTCGAGATCCACAACGTGAGCAGCGCGAGACAGAGCGCGGCGATGTCGGTCAGCAGATGGACCGCGTCGGAAATCAGCGCGAGGCTGTTGGAGTAGTAGCCGCCGATGAATTCGATCGCGCAATAGAGCGCGGTCACGGCGAGCACGATCAGCAGACGGTTTCGATCCGCCGCGGCCGCGTTCTTCATTTCATCGAGTTGCACGGAATTAACCCGCCCGCCAGGCGGCGTTTGAGGCCACGCGCAATGCCGCGGCTACCGGCAGAGCGGGCGCGCCGCGACTTCCCCGGCGGACCGGGTAGTTTCAATCATACCGGATGAGCGAGAAGCATTGGACCGGCGCGATACGCTGGCGCCCGCCCAGCGCGGCCAATTCGATCACGAAGGCGCAGGTTACCACGGAGGCCTGGAGCTTTTGCGCGAGGCGCACCGTGGCTTCGGCCGTGCCGCCGGTCGCCAGCAGGTCGTCGACGATGAGCACCCGCGCGCCGCGCACCAGCGCATCTTCATGCACCTCGAGCCCGGCGCTGCCGTACTCGAGATCGTAGGTTTCGCCGATCGTGTGGAAGGGCAATTTGCCCGGCTTGCGCGCGATCGTCAGTCCCACGCCGAGCCGGTAGGCCACCGGCGCGCCGACGATGAAACCGCGCGACTCGATTCCGAGCACCGTGTCGACCTTGCCCAGAAACGGTGCGGCCATCATATCGACCACTGCGGCGAAGGCCCGCGCGTCGCCGATGAGCGGAGTTATGTCGCGAAACAGGATTCCCGGCTTGGGAAAATCCGGGACATCACGGACGAGTCGAAGAAGTTCGTTCAATTCCATCCAGTTCCATCATCGATTGTTGTTGGAGTGTTGTTGGATTGTCGTTGCCCGGCGCATATGCGCACGCGGGTCCGCTAAAGATACTAGGACGGGCCGTTGCGGGCAAAGCTCTCGGTCGGGGAAGGCCCCGGCGGCGCCAGGTAGCTCAGCGGATTGTAGGCGTGATTGTCGTAGCGCACCTCGAAATGGAGATTGGGCCCGGTGGTCCGTCCGCTGGTGCCGATTTCGGCGATGTTCTGGCCTCGCGCGACGGATGAACCCTCGCTTACCAGGATACGCGAGTTATGGCCGTAGACGGTCACGTAGTTGTCCGAGTGACGGATGATTACCGTGTTGCCATAGCCGTTGAGCCTGCCCACGAAGACCACCACGCCCGAGTCGGCGGCGTGGACCGGCGTGCCCACCGGCGCCGCGATGTCGACGCCGTCATGCATCGTGCCGTGCCGCATCCCGAAGCCCGAGGTCACCGTGCCCGACCATACCGGCCACGCGAACTGGCGCGCGGCGCGCGGCACGTTCCACATCGCACCGGCGGCGCTCTCGCCGCCGAGCGAGGCGTAGGTGTAGGAGTAGGAGCCGGGAATCATCAGGCTCTGGCCCACGCGGAGATCGCGCGCGTTGCTCAGATGGTTGACCTCAAGCAGGCGCCGGACACTGACGCCATAGACGTGCGCGATGTGGTAGACGGTCTCGCCCGGACGCACGACGTGTTCGACCGGCCGCGAGCTCTCGCCGTATTGCGCCAGCGCCGGATTTCGTGGCGCCGAAGCCGAGCATCCCGAGAACAGCGGGCACAGTAAGCACAGCGTGACCGCGACGACGGCGGCGGCGATCGCGTGTGACGCCACAATCGCGATCGGCGCCGCTGGCGCGCGCCCCGCCGAATCGATCCTGCTCTCGCCTGCGTCCTCTCCCACCACTTCACCACCACCACCGCCGCCTGTGGGGGCCCAGGCATCCCGCGGTTTCGTCTAACGGGGCGCTTCGCCCAGTCTCATTCCAGATATTTCGCCAAATCCTTGGCCAAATATTTGGGAATTATAATTCCCAAATATTTCGCCAGGCATTTCGTGAATGATTCTACGAGATTTTAGTGCGAATTATGGCTCCTTGAATCCGTGGCGGCCGGTCATCTTCACGAACCGGCATTCGCCGAAATATTCCTCGTGCCAGGCGTCGTCGCGCCGGCTGATGCGCACCAGGGTTTGCAGGTCATCTTCGCCGATCGGCGCGACCAGCCGTCCGTCGGGCTGGAGTTGGTCGAGTAACGGGCGCGCGATGCCGGGCATCGCCGCGGTCACCAGGATTGCGTCGAACGGGGCCTGCTCGGGCCATCCCTCCGATCCGTCGCGGCAGCTCAGGTGGACGTTGGTGATTTCCATCGCCTCCAGCCGCGCGCGCGCGCGCTCGTACAACGCCGGCAGGCACTCGACCGAATAAACGGTGGCGGCCAGGCGTGCGAGTACCGCGGCGGCGTAGCCCGAGCCGGTGCCAATCTCGAGCACGCGCTCGACGCCGGTGAGCTGGGCGACCTCGCTCATCAGGGCGACCATGTACGGTTGTGAGATGGTTTGTTCGGCGCCGATTGGCAGCGGCTCGTCGTTGTAGGCCTGCGCCGCATACTCGACCGGGACGAAGCGCTCGCGCTCAACCATGCGCATCGCGGCGAGCACGCGACAATCCCGAATGCCGCGGCGTTCGAGTTGCTCGACCACCATCCGTTCGCGAGCTTGTGCTAAATCGTCCATCGTTCAGTCCATCATCCCGCCCCATGATGGTCGGCATGATGGGCCTCCAGCCCATCGTGCGCCCTATCATACCGCCCCATGATTATAGCTTTCGCTGATACGTCATTGTAGGCCATCTTCTAGCTGGACGTAGGCCATCTTTTATGGACCGGCCGCCCTGCCGGCGCCGGGGCGGCCGGCAGGGGGGGGGCTATTGGGGTGGGGCTTCAGGCCGGGCAAACGGTCGGAAAATCCGGTGGCAAATAGGATGGCACTGTATTAAAGCTGGATTCGATCGAAGCTGGTCTTCCACGGGCGGACCGGTTGCGGGAATCACGAACCCGAAGGACGCCACGAACACAACTTGGGAGAAACTCTCAATGGCAGAGAAGCAATGGACCGAAGAGAAGGTCCGCGTCGGTGACACGGAACTGGTTATCGTCAAGGGCGGCAAGGGCAAGGCGCTGCTGATCCTGCACGGCGAACTGGGATGGCCGGGATGGATGCCGTGGAACTCGGAGCTGGCCAAGGATCGCGCGCTTTTGACGCCGATTCATCCGGGCTTCGGAAAGACCGCGATGGCCGACTGGATCATGAGCATCCGCGACCTGGCCGGCTTCTACCAGCGCTACGTGCGCGAGCAGAAGCTGGGGCCGGTCGACGTGCTCGGGCATTCGCTTGGCGGCTGGGTTGCGGCCGAGATGGCCGCCGCCAACCCGGCCCAGTTCCGCAAAATGATCCTGGTTGCGCCCGCTGGCATCCGTCCGCCCCAAGGTGAGATCATGGACATGTTCACCGTGACCGCGCGCGTCTACCTGACGCGTGGCGCGGCTGACCCGCAGAAGCCGGATTTCACCAAGCTGTTCGGCGGCGAGCAGACGCCCGAGCAATACGAGGCTTGGGAAGAGGCGCGGGCCGAGACGGCGCGCTTGGCGTGGGAGCCGTACATGTTCAACCCCAGTCTGCCGCACCTGCTCGAGGGAATCGATGGGTTGCCGACCATGCTCCTGTGGGGCAAGCAGGACCCGGTCGTGCCGCTGAGCGCGGCCGAAGTCTATCAGCGCTCGATCAAGGGCGCGAAGGTCGTGACGATAGACAATTGCGGACACTATCCCGGAGTCGAGCAGCCGGCCGAGTTTCTGAAGCAGGTGCGCGCGTTCCTGGGTTGATGTTTCGGAGAAAACCGGTATGCACGTAATGTGGTTTACCGAGCGGGCGTATCATCACGTGCCCGAGGATGAGGTGCTCCGGCGGCGTAGCTTCTTCGGCGTGCCGAACCGGTTCTTCGATCCGCAAAAAGGCGCCCGGCTTCTCAACCAGTACCTCGATGAGAAGATCTACACCGACGAGCTCGGCACCTTCGACGGCGTGATGCTCAACGAGCATCACGGCACCCCCTTCTGCATGGGCGCGGTCATGGACGTCGAGGCCGCCGTGCTCGCCCGATGCACCAGCAAGGTCAAGATCGTGTTGCTCGGCAATCCGCTGCCGGTGGCCGCCAATCCGCTGCGCCTGGCCGAGGAGCTGGCGATGATCGACCTTATCTCCGGCGGCCGGCTGGTGCCCGGATGGGTGCGCGGCGCGGGCAGCGAGCAGCTTGCCAACAACGTCAACCCGGCCTACAACCGCGAATACTTCGAGGAGGCGCACGACCTCGTGATCGCGGCCTGGACCAGGCCGGGTCCGTTTCGATGGGAGGGCAAGCATTTCAACTTCCGCTTCGTGAACCCCTGGGTGCTGCCGCTGCAAAAGCCGCATCCGCCAATCTGGATTCCCGGCCTCATCAGTCCCGAGACGGTGCGCTGGTGCGCCGAGCATCGCTACCCCTACGTCGCACTCGCCACGATGCTCGAGCCGACGCTCGAGATGTGGAGGATGTACACCGACCGGGCGGCCGAGATGGGCTACCAGGCGGGGCCGGAGAATTTCGGCTATCTGCAGCCCGTCTTCGTGCACGAGACCGAGGAGAAAGCCGACGAAATGGGCCGCCACTTCCTCTACGGCGGCGGTTTCTCGCACTTCGCGCGCCCCGAATGGATGTTTCCGCCGGGTTACAATTCGAAGGCCGCGACCAGGCGGCTCTGGACCCTGTACGCCAACCCCAACACGCCCGGTCTCTCGTTCGTTTCCCAGGATCACACCGAGGACCTCGACGCGCTGCGCAGGACCATCCACGCGGCCTACGACGGATCGAAAGAGAGCCTGCAGATGATCGCGGGAACGCCCAGGACCGTGATTCCCAAGCTCCGCAAGGTGCTCTCGGTGCTGCGGCCGGGAATCTTCTCGTTCTGGCTCGACGGCCCGGCGCCGGCCAAGGATCGGATGACCTGTCTCAGGCTGCTCGGTACCGAGGTCATCCCGCAACTGCGCGAGATCGGCAAAGAGTTGGGTCTTACGGGTCCGTTCGAGCGCACGCCCGGATCGACACCGCTGGGACCCACGGGAAGGCCCGAATACGTGGGCTCGATGGAGGGCCTTGGGGCATAACGGCGCGGCGCCCTTGCGATGCGGCGCGCGCGCTTTTTTATAGACCAGATGCAGTCGGGAAATGCACGACGCGGCGGAGTTCACAAGACGGAAACGGAGGGCTTGATATGCACATAATGTATTTCACTGAACGGCCGTACCTTTACGTTCCTGAGGACGAGGTTCTGAAAATTCAGAGCTTCTTCGGGGTGCCCAATCGCTTCTTCGATCCGGCCAAGGGCGCGCAGCTCCTCAATGAGTATCTCGACGACAAGATGATGGCCGAGGAACTCGGCTTCGACGGCGTGATGCTCAACGAGCATCACGGTACGCCCTTCTGCATGGGCGCCGTGATGGACATGGAGGCCTCGATCCTCGCGCGCATCACCAAGAAGGTCCGCATCGTGCTGCTCGGCAATCCGCTGCCGGTGGTGGCCAACCCGCTGCGCCTGGCCGAAGAGCTGGCGATGATCGACATGATCTCGGGCGGACGGCTGGTCGGCGGATGGGTGCGCGGCGCTGGCAGCGAACAGCTCGCCAACAACGCCAACCCGGCCTACAACCGCGAATACTTCAACGAGGCGCACGATCTCGTAATCGCGGCCTGGACCCGTCCCGGTCCGTTTCGCTGGGAGGGCAAGCACTTCCATTACCGCTTCGTGAATCCGTGGGTGCTGCCGCTCCAGAAGCCGCATCCGCCGATCTGGATCCCCGGCCTGGTCAGTCCCGAGACCCTGCTGTGGTGCGCCAAGCACAAGTACCCGTACCTTGCGCTCTCGACCTACCTCGAACCGACGGTCGAGATGTGGAACATGTACACGCAGGCGGCGGCGAAAGAGGGCTACCAGGCTGGCACCGAGAATTTCGGCTACCTGCAAAAGGTCTTCGTGGCCGAGACCGAGGAGAAGGCGCAGGAGCTGGGCAAGGCGGACCTCTACGGCGGCGGACTCTCCCATTTCGCGCGCGGCGAATGGATGTTCCCGCCGGGATACAACTCCAAGGAAGCGACGCGGCGGATGGCCCGGCAGTTCAGCGACCCCAACAATCCGAACGGGCCCGCCCTGTTCCAGTCGCTCGACGGCGAAGTCGACGTCGCGGCGCTGCGCAAGGCGGTTTACGCCGGCTACGAGGGCGCGCAAAAGAACAACCAGATCATCGTCGGCACCCCCAAGTCGGTCATCCCCAAGCTCAAGCACATCCTCGACGTACTGCGGCCGGGCATCTTCGCCTTCTGGCAGAACGACGGCCCGATACCGACCGAGGCGCGTCGCACGAGCATGAGGCTGATCGCGCAGGAGGTGATTCCGCCGCTGCGCGAGCACGCGCGAATGCTGGGCTTGAAGGATCCGTTCGAGCGAGCGCCGGGCTCGGTTCCGCTGGGGGCCTCGGGCAAGGCTGAGCCGGTCGCGCATGCGGAGGCGCTTGCGGCGACGGCTTGAAGTTCGCCGGGCGCGCCGCGCGCGACGCGATGCGCGGCGGCGCTGGTCATGGCGGGCGGCGATGCGCGCTCCTTGCGGGGGCGCATCGCCGCCCGCGTCTTCGAACAGCAATTACAAGCACGCGTTCTTCCGATGCGTAGCGGGTAGCGCCTGACCAGGCGCGTACCCGCCACGATGGAAGCGCGACGTGCGAGAATTGATCCCCGCCGTGCGTTATCGCACTGCGGTGGGAGCCAGCGTTAATTCGTTGTTCACTTCTTTAACGCCGCTGGTCTGTTGCGCGACCTGTGGCGCAGTCGCCAAAGCATCGGCTGACGACGCGGTACCCTTGAGCGTTACGACGCCTGCCACGGTGTCAACGTGGATATCGCTGCCGGTCGTGGTCTTGTTTTCATGCAAAGCAGTTTTGACCTTTGCAGTGATCGCAGTATCCGACAACGCGGTCACGGTGCCGTGATACGCATTTTTTATTGCATGGCCCGTGTCTGATGCTGCGTCTTCGGCTGACGCTCCGGCCTGATGCATCGATTGGCTGGCTGATCCGTTGTCTCCCTGTGCGGAGACCGGCGTTACCGCGAACATTCCGAGTACTAACGCTGGTGCGATAATCTTCAATCCAAAGGTGTTCTTCATAACAGCCTCCTTGCGAGTCGAACAAACGCCTCGCATCGTCTTGACGTCCATCGTTCTCGTGAACCTGTGAGTTATGAGCGGCTGTGCCGCGACGTTGAAATGAAATAGAGAAGCAAGACGAAGGCCACCTGCGAAGCCGCTGAAATCGTGGTATCACTGCGCCGATCGGCAATTTCTTCAACGCCGAACGGGTAAAAAGGGCAGTTCGTCTAATCCCGAACACAAACAGACTGGGCGCGGTATCGAAAAAAACGAGTGATGGCCTTCCGATTCGGGGTTTGAAATGACGGTCGTCCTGAAATCGATCGTCCCAGATTCTTCACGGGCACATTCTTTGCTGGCTATCAGTGCCAGCCGGATGGCACCGATTGAGACTCATTACGCGGCCGGTGGAAAGTTTCGGTTCAAAGGCCAAGAGTTTTAGGAGGAAAAGAATATGCTTTATTGGGCGGTCGTCTGTCTCATCATAGCAATCGTTGCGGGCGTACTTGGATTTGGTGGTATCGCTGGAGCCGCCACGAATATGGCGAGAGTTCTTTTCGTAATTTTCCTGGTGCTGTTTCTCGTGGGTCTGGTTATGCAAAGGCCCGTTTGACTATTTATTTCTCATCAATCTCAAGTAGGATGTAGCAATGGACAATCTGATCAAGGCAGCCGCGACTGCGAGTGAAACGATCGAAGAAGCTCAGGAAGATCGGCCGCGACGCGATCGAAAAAGGATACGACAATACGCGTGAATGTGTATCGAAGGGAATGGACTACGCGGGCGAGGTTTCAGACGGACCCTCTGAGTTTGTGCAGCGACAACCTTTTGGCTACTCTCGCGGGAGCGTTTGTAATAGGGTACGTTGCCGCCAGAGCTTTCAGGAGCTTTTTATTATAGACACTATAGACACTCCGGAAGCATACCGATGACTCCGGAAACCCGTGATTCCGCCGCTGCGCGAGCACGCGCTAATGCTGGGCTTGAAGGATCCGTTCGGGCGAGCGCCGGGCTCGGTTTCGCTGGGGACCTCGGGCAAGCCCGAACCGGTCGCGCATGCGGAGGCGCTTGCGGCGACGGCTTGAGGTTCGCCGGTCGCGCCGCGCGCGACGCGATGCGATGCGCGGCGGCGCTGGTTATGGCAGGCGGCGATGCGCACTTTTTGCGGGGGTCGCATCGCCGCCCGTGTCCGAGATTCGAAGGATTTACGCCGTCTCGCCAATGCTTGCGCCGGAGGGACCGCCGATGGCAGTGACTATAATCTTCGAAGACCAGGCCGTGTCCGTGGAAGACGCGCGGGCGCAGGGTGACGATCTCTGGATGCCGGTGGGCGAGCTGCAGGCGGCCACGGGCTGGGAGCTGAAACCGCAGGGCCTGTGTCGCGATGAGCGCTGCGTTCCCATTCCTCCCGCCCGGCGCGAGCAGTTTTTGCGTGCCGGCGACCTGGTCAACCTGGCCGCTTTGGCGCGCCAACTCGGCCAGCCGGTAGTCCACGACGATTCCCATGCGCTTTGGTTTTTCGGTGAGTCGGCGGATGCGCGGCGCGCCACTCTCGCCTCGCTCAAGGCTCCCGATTTCAGGTTGCCGGATATCGACGGCAACCCACATTCGCTCTCGGACTACAAGGGCCGCAAGGTGCTTCTGCTTTCATGGGCAAGCTGGTGAGGGTGCCGCTTCGACCTGCCGGTCTGGCAGGCAATCTACGACGAACTCAAAGACCGCAATTTCGTGATCGTCTCGGTGGCGTTCGATAGCGGCGGGGCGGCCGCGGTACGCGATTTCATCCGGCCGGCGGAGCCGGTGCGGATCGACCCGCTGTTTCGGGAACTCATGGGATGGGACGCGGCCCTGTGCGACCGGGCCGCCGCTCCCACTTATCCGAACCTGATCGACGAACGTCATGTGGTGGCCGACCTCTACAACATGACCAACGTCCCGATGGCCGTATGGATCGACGAGAGCGGAAATATCGTGCGCCCCGCAGAGGTCGCCGGGACCTGCGACGAGTTCCGTTCGATGGATCGCTCAACCTTCCAGATGAAGAAGGACGCGATCGAGCGGGCGAAGGCCGTCCGGGGGACGTACGTGGACGCCATCCGCGACTGGGTCGCCAACGGTGAATCCAGCGAGTACGCGCTCTCGGCCGGCGAGGTGCGCAGGCGCGTCCATGCGCCCGCGAACGTAGACCCGCTCGCCACGGCCAATTTCCGGATCGGGCAGTATCTTCATCGCCAGGGACACACGCAAGACGCCAGGCGCTACTTTCAGGAGACCCGCCGTCTGTGCCCGGAGCGCTGGAATTACCTGCGTCAGACGATGCAGCTCGAAGAGGACGGAAGCGCATCCGGCCCGGAATTCTTCCGCGCCCTCGATGCGCTCGGGGACCGTCCCTTCTATGCGCCGGTCGAGCTGAAGAAAACTGGCGGGTGAGCCCGGCCCGCCATTTCAGACGGTCCGCGGCGCCCGGACCGATGTTAGTCCATCCCGCGTTGTCGCAAGCGCGATCGAGGCCAGGGGCCGCGCCGACATATGTGTCGGCATGGCCAGAGTCGTTTTCATACCAGGATTCATCGCCGTCCTGTTCCGTGGATGCGTCTCGACTGTGCTCGCCGCGTCAGATAACCTGAGGCGCGTTTCGATTGGGAGGACTAGCCATGAGCACCAACGGTCTGATTAACCAGCTTGATTCTATGGTTTCCGCACGTCATCTGCTGCAACACCCCTTCTATCAGGATTGGAGCGCGGGCCTCCTCAGCCGATCGGCTTTGCGCGACTATGCTGCCCAGTACTATCGCCATGTGGAGGCATTCCCGCGCTACCTGAGCGCGATCCATTCACGTTGCGACGACCTTGCCACGCGCCAGGCGCTCCTGGAAAACCTGATCGAAGAGGAACGTGGCGAGCGCAACCATCCTGAGCTCTGGATCCGCTTTGCGCATGGACTCGGCGTCTCGCGCGACGAGGTTCGATCCGCCATCCCGCGCGCCAGCACGCGCAATCTGGTCGAAACGTTCAGCTACCTCAGTCGCGAGGCGTCGCTCGAAGCGGGTCTCGCCGCCCTTTACGTGTACGAATCGCAGATGCCAGCCGTGGCCGAGGCCAAGATCGACGGACTCAAGCGGTTCTATGGAATCGAAAGCGCGGAGACGGTGGCTTTTTTCAGCGTTCATCGCGAAGCCGACGCGGACCACGCGCGCACGGGCGCGACACTGATCGAGAAGCTCGCCGATACGCCTGAACGCGAATCCGCGGTGATTGCGGCGGCGGACCGCTCAATCGGCGCGCTGTGGACGATGCTCGACGGAATCCAGCGCGACTGAGCCTCGATTTTCGCGGCCCGCGCTGGGGCTGGCCTCACCCGGGCTGAGATGGCCTAGCACGTGGGTGCGGCGCGTAGTCCGCCATAGCCCGGCTTGAAAGCGAGGCGCGACTGCCGAGTCGTCAAGCCGCTCCTTCACTTCGCCAGGGCCACGAGGTCGCGCACGGTGCTCGTTGAGCGCGCCATGCGATGATCCAAAATCCCTGAAACGATCGAAAAAGCACGAATCGCCGAAGCTCTTGCGCGCAGTCCGCAGGGGGGAATTGGTCGGGGCGGCCGGATTTGAACCGGCGACCACACGCACCCCAAGCGTGTGCGCTACCAGGCTGCGCCACGCCCCGACCCGGGCGGAAGTCTCGATTGAACCGTTGCGCCCGCCGGTACGTTCTCCGGCGGAGCCCGTGCCGCTACCCTTCAAGCGCCACGCCAGTATAGTTGCGCGCGGATCGAAATGCAGCCTCGCGCGCCGCCCGCGCGCCCCGCGGCCGTCTCCGCGCGCGCCGTGCGTCAGGCCTTTTTTTTCGCCGCCACCCGCGGCCGCCACTGCACGAACGATCGCATGTCGATCGAAAACGTCCACGCGCCGCGCGGCTGGTTGATCAGATGCACGATCTCGTCGCAAATCGCCGAGGGCGGCACGAAATGCGACGGGTCGGCCTCGGGCGCCGCCTCGCGCACGCGCGGGCTGTCTACGGCTCCGTCGACATCCAGCGTTGCCGAATGGACGCCCAGGTGCATGTACTCGTAGGCGAGCGACTCCGCAATCGCGCGCTGCGCCACCTTGGAGGCCGTGTAGGCCGAGTACAGCGCCGGCCCGCCGCGGGTCTCCGATCCCAGCACGAAGACGACCGTTCCGCCGCCGCGCGCCGCCATCTTGCCCACCACCGCCTGGGTGCAGAAGAACGGCCCGTAGGTGTTGACCTTGAGCTGAAAGTCGAAGTCCTCCTCGGTGATCTCCTCGAAACGCTTGCGCAGGTAAGCGCCGGCGTTGTTGATGAGCACCGAGATCGGCCCCAACTCCCGCTCCACCGCTTCGACCGACGCCAATACCTGCTCGCGCCTGGAAACGTCGGTCGGTGTAACCAGCGCCTTGCCGCCGGCCTTGACGATAAGTTCGGCGGTCTCCTCGAGCTGCGACTTGGTGCGCGCGATGAGCCCGCAGGCATAGCCCTCGCGGGCCAGGCGCTGTGCGATGTCGCGTCCGATTCCCCGTCCGGCTCCGGTAACCAATGCTACTTTGGGTTCTGACATGGCGCGCATCTTAGCCGAGCGGGCCACCACCTGAAAACCCGCCGCGAGGCCAAATCGCGCGCCGCCGCCGCCGGCGGCGCTTATCCCGCATGGTCGTTTGCCCGCGGATAGTTGCACGATGGCTTGTCGATTTGCCGGGGTGGGTGATAGCCTTGCCTCGATCCGGGAGGGAACCGGCTGGAGAGACCCGGCTCGACCTTATGAAATCCTACAGCGCAACCCGGCGGTGCGGCGTGGTGGCGATTACGATTACGGCTGCGGCCTTCGCGCCGATGCTCGCGGTGGTCATCGCCGGTACGTCGCAGGCCCAGAGCGCGGGCAAGGACGTTTCCTCCTGGGAACGGGTCGATAACGTCCTGGTGGTTCCGCCGGTGTATCGGACCGATGCCGGGTCCGCGCCTTCCGACGCTTGCGCTGCAGATTGTCCCGGTTCGACCAGCCGGGGTGTTGACGGGCTTCCCACGGCCGTCGTCGGCACTGCGGACGATCCCGCGGTTGCGGGCGCGGGAACCGCCGACAATCCAACCGATGAGAGTGTTGCGGTGAACGGTTCCACGCTCGGCGAGTCCGGCCCCTGGGTGCAGCAGGCCGCCGCCGATGGCAGCCCGCAAAACGCCGACAGCACCGATAGTTCCCTCGGATCCGTCCGGGCTTACCAAGGACAGCAGACGGCGGCGCGAGAGCCCGGCGACTTCGGAATCGTGCAGACGCCGCCGGTGATTATCGCAGTGCCGGTCAGACCCTATTACGCGCCGAATTACGCGCTGGGGACTTTCGCTCCGGCGGCGCCGACATTCGCGTCCGTGCGGTCTCTCGCGGGGCCGGCGGCCTGGATGCCGCAGCCCATGGTTCGGGCGGCGCCGCTGCCGCCGCTCGTTCTCCACGGGTATTCGCGAGCCATGGAAGGTTTTCCCCGGGGTTTCAACGGAAGCTTTAACGGGAGCTTCCCACAAATGCCGGGATTCGGCGGCGGATTCGGGCACAGGTAGACGCTCGCGAATACTCGTCCACTGTCGTGAAACCCCGCAAACATTCAGAACCATGCACGATGGTAGGGCCATGCTGGTAGCGATCGACGTCGGCAACACCGACACCGTGATCGGGATTTACGAGGGCGACCGCCTGCTCAATCATTGGCGGCTCTCGACCAAGGCCGAGCGCACCACCGATGAGCACGGGGTGATGATCGGCGCGCTGTTGCAAAGTGTTGGGCTGGAGCCGCCGCTACGTCCCGAGGGCGTGGCGATCGCGTGCGTGGTGCCGCCGCTCAATCGCACGATGGAAGATCTGGCCCATCGCTATTTCCAGCGCGAGCCGCTGATCGTCGGCCCCGGGATCAAGACCGGGATGCCGATCCTGTACGAGAATCCCAAGGAGGTCGGCGCGGACCGGATCGTCAACGCGGTGGCGGCCTACGATCGCTATACCAACGCCTGTATCGTGGTCGACTTCGGCACTGCGACCACTTTCGATTACGTCACCGGGCGCGGCGAGTACGTGGGCGGCGCGATCGCGCCGGGACTGGGAATCTCGATGGAAGCGCTGGTCAAGCATGCCGCCAAGCTGTACGAGGTCGAGCTGGTGCGCCCGCGCGAGGCTGTCGGCCGCACGACCATCGGCGCGATCCAGTCGGGCCTCATCTTCGGCTACACGGCGCTGGTCGACGGACTGGTCGACCGTATCGAGCGAGAACGGGGCGAGCACGCCCAGGTGATCGCGACCGGCGGCCTGGCCGGCCTGATCGCGCCCGAGTCGAAGACGATCCAGGTGGTCGACGAATTTCTGACGCTCAAGGGATTGCGCCTGATTTTCGAACGCAACCGGCGCGCGCCGGCGTCCTATGCGCTCGGTGGCGCCAGAGAGACCTGATGCCGAAGCCGCAGCGCGTCGTCACCGATTCAATGATCGGGTTGAAACTGCCCGACTTCGCGCGCCACTCCGATCGCGTGGCAACCGTGTTGGGGCATAACCCGGGTCCATTCACCGGCCCCGGCACCAACACCTACATCGTCGGCGTGGGGCGCCGGCCCTTGCTGCTCGACACCGGCGCCGGTGTGCCGGTGTATGAGGAGTTGCTCCCGCACGCGCTTCGGGAGGTCAGTGCCACCGACGAGCTCGAGCGCGTCGTCTGCACTCACGCGCACGCCGACCACATCGGCGGCATCCCGCAGGTGCATCGCCGCTTCGGCGAACTCGAGGTGCTCAAGAAGCCGTGGCCGGGCAAGGACGAGGCCGCCGGCGCGCCGATCTCTGCGATCGAAGACGGGGCGATCGTCAGGACCGAGGGGGCCACGCTGCGCGCGATTCATACGCCGGGCCATGCGCCCGACCATCTTTGTTACTATCTCGAAGAGGAAAAGGCGTTGTTCACCGGCGACGTGGTGCTGGGCGCCGGCACCACGGTGATTCCCGATGACACCGGCGATCTCGGGCAGTACATGGCTTCGCTCCGCCGTCTGCTGGAATTGGACCTGGCGCTGATCTACCCCGCCCACGGCCCGGTGATTCGTAATGCGCGGCAGAAAATCGAGGAATACATCGCGCATCGCGAACTGCGCGAGCGCCAGGTGCTCGAGGCGCTGGCCGGTGGCGAGCCGCTCGAGCCGATGCGGATCGTCAAGAAGATTTACCTCGACGTGCCCGAATATCTGCACGCCGCCGCCGCGAATTCAGTGCGCTCGCATCTGAAAAAGCTCCGCAACGAGGGGCGCGTGGTCGAACATGGGAGCCGCTGGAGCCTCAACTAAACGGCCGCGCTCGCGGCCGGCAGGCCGCGGTGCGACTTTTTCGGCGCTCGCGGTCGGGCTTATCGCGCTCGGCGCGATAAGCCCGGTCCTCGCCCAGGACGAGCCGCCCATCGGCCCATCCGCGACCATCGGCGTGTTCGGCGCCACGACGGGGGCGCCCGTGTCGCCCGCGGCGGTGTCGTCCGCCGCCGTCGTACCAGCGGCGGACGAAGCGACGCGGGCGGTGGCGGTGCCGGCTGCGACGGCCACGCCGCCGGCCGATATGGCCGCGGCGCCTGAAGCGCCGCCGTCGACCGCGAGCGCGGCCGGGTCGAGCGCCGCGGCGGTTCTCGCTGCTTCCGCTTCGGCCGCGGCGACGCCGGCCGCCTCCGGGGTAGCGGCGGCCGCGCCCATCGCGGCGGCGGCGGCTGAGGTTTCGGCGCCTGCCGGAGGGGCCAGAACTTTTCTCATCAACGAGGACACCAAGGGTTCGCCCGCTTCCGGATGGTCTCCGGCCGGGGCGGTGGCGCCTGCCTCGGATGCGGCCGGGGTATCCGCCGACGCGGGGGCGGCAGGTGTCGCGCCGACTCCGACCACGAATGCGCCGGCGGTCGAGGAGCCGAGCGGGAACTCCGAGGAGCGGAGCGGAAGTCCCGATGAAGCTCCGCTGGGAACCACGGTCATCCCTTCGGCCGCGCAGCAACAGGCGGCCCAACCCGGAACAGGGGCTGGCTCCCAGGGCTCGCAGGTCGTCAACTACGAGGCGAATCAGGAGATGCCGCTCGGTGAGCCGCAGTTGCACAGCCTTCAGGAGTTCATGAACGAGGGCGTCAATGCCTCGCCGCTTGGAGTGGAATTGCAGGAGGGCGCGCGGCGGACGAAGAGCGGCCGCGAGGTCGATGGCCTGCTGGTGGTTGCGTTAGAGCCGGGCGGTCCGGCCGAGCACGCGGGGGTCCAGGCGGGGCATCGCGAGGCCCACGACGTGCTCGAGGGCGCGGCGGTGGCGGCTTCGCTGGTGTTTCCGCCGGCGGTGCTGGCCGTCCCGGTGATCGAAACCATCCAGTTAGGTGAAAACTACGATCTGATCATCGGAGTCGACGGCAACCGGGTCACCAACTTCATGGATTTTCAGGACCAGTTGCGCGACGCGCAGCCGGGCGAGACCGTCTACCTCAACATCCTGCGCAGCGGCAAACGTTTGCAGGTGCCGGTCGAGATGCCGCCGCCGAGCGCGGCGAAATTGTATCCCTAGGATTCGGCCGATGCGGGGGGCGGTTTGCCGGGACGCCGAGAGCTCTTTACTCAGACGAGACATCATATTAATAGATGGCACTCCGTCGAGGCTTTGACCCGGCGAGACCCATGGACGAGGCGGCGACACTCCGGCGACGGAGCATTGTGGACATAGGCTTGGCCTAGCGCCCGGATTCTGTCGGAACCCTGAAACAGGACCGGGACCCCGAACGGCTTGAGCGCTTTTCGAGAGCACGTTCGATGCGGGGTGCCGGTGCGCGGTGGCCCCGCATTTTTGTCCGCGGCGAAATTGGCCGGGTATCGCGCCAAAAAGGAAAGCCGAACGTGAAAATCATCACCACCCCAGCCGAAATGCAGTGCCGCTCCGACGCGATACGCCGCGCGGGCAAGCGAATCGCTTTCATCCCCACGATGGGCTTCCTGCACGAGGGGCATCTCAGCCTGATGCGCGAGGGCCGGCGGCGGGCCGAGGCCGTGGTCGTTTCGATTTTCGTCAATCCCACCCAGTTCGCGCCCAACGAGGACTTCGGCCGCTACCCACGCGCCTTCGAGCGCGACTGCGAGATGATGAAGGACGTGCCGGTCGACCTGGTCTTTGCCCCGGAACCGGACGCGATGTATCCGGCGGGCGCGCAGACCTGGGTCGAGGCGCTGGAGGTCACCAAGGGGCTGTGCGGCGCTCATCGCCCGGGCCATTTCCGCGGCGTCACCACGGTGGTCGCCAAGCTCTTCAATATCGTCAAGCCGCACTACGCGATGTTCGGCGAGAAGGACTTTCAGCAGTTGCGCGCGATCCAGCGGATGGTCAAGGACCTCAACTTCGACCTCGAGATCGTGCCGATGCCGACCGTGCGCGAGTCCGACGGGCTGGCGATGAGCTCGCGCAACGCCTATCTCTCGGCCGACGAACGCAAGCGCGCGCTCAGTCTGAGCGCGGCGCTGGAGGCCGCGCGCGACGAGTTTGCCGCCGGCGCGCGCGACCCGCGCGCGCTGGTGCGCGCCGCCTGCGCGGTGCTGAGCGCGACGCCCGAACTACGAATCGAATACATCGAGGCGGTCGATTCGGAGTCGCTCGCTTCGATCGCGCGGATCGAACGGCCGGTAGTGCTGGCGATTGCGGCGAAGATCGGCAAGACGCGGCTCATCGACAACGCGGTCTTCGCCCCGCCCACGGCATGAGCGGGCAGCGCGTTTCAAACCCGTCTAATCGGAAGCCGTCACTCGCCCCATCCGCGCGACCAGGGAAATTCCTCTTCGTAGGCGCGCTCGAAGGCGCGGATGCTCGCCTCAAGCCCGAGGGTGAAGGCGATTTCCTCCACTCCTTCGATTAGCAGCCGCTTGCGGAAGAAGTCGATTGGGAAGCTGTCGATCGCTCCGTCGGGACCGATGATTGTCTGCTTCGGCAAATCAACCTGGATGGAAAGCCCCGGGCGATTCTCCACGAGCTTTCTCAGCATCGCCGCCCGCTCGGCCGGTAGCGAGACGGGAAGCAATCCATTTTTGAAGCAATTGTTGCGGAAGATGTCCCCGAAACTGGGCGCGATTACGCACCTGAAGCCAAAGTCCGCGAGTGCCCAAACCGCATGTTCGCGCGAAGAGCCGCAGCCGAAGTTGACATCGCCGATAAGGATTCGGGCAGACGCGAATTCCCGGCGGTTAATAACGAAGTCGGGCTTGGGGCTGCCATCCTGCGCAAACCGCAGATCATGAAAGAGAACGTCGCCGAAGCCCTCGCTGCGCGCGCGGGCCAGGAAGCGGGCCGGTATGATCTGATCCGTGTCGACGTTGGGGATGGACAGCGGCATCGCGATCGCTTCGAGACAGGTAAACGGGTCCATCATTTTTCTCCCGCAAGCCGGCGAACGTCGGTCAGCCGGCCGGTAATGGCGGCCGCGGCCGCCATCACCGGGCTCATCAGATGGGTCCGCGCGTCAACGCCCTGGCGGCCGACGAAGTTACGGTTGGAGGTCGAAGCGCATCGCTGCCGCGGCTCGACCAGGTCGCCATTGATGCCCACGCACATCGAGCAGCCCGCCGATCGCCATTCGAAACCGGCCGCGATGAAGATCCGATCCAATCCCTCGGCCTCCGCCTGCCTTTTGACCGGGGTCGATCCGGGTACGACCACCGAGGGTACCGCCGCACGCGCGCCCTGAACTATTTTGGCTGCGGCGCGCAAATCCTCGATACGACTGTTGGTGCAGGAGCCGATGAACACCCGGTCGATCTCGATCGCCTCAAGTCGCGTGCCCGGGATGAGCCCCATATATTCGAGCGCTCGTTGCATCTCGATGCGCCGCTCCAAGGCCGGTTCGCGCGCCGGATCCGGCACCGATTCCGTAATCGCAAGCGCATCCTGCGGACTGGTTCCCCACGTCACCATCGGTGCGATTGCGCCGGCGTCGAGGCTGACCTCGGTGTCAAACACGGCGCCGTCGTCGGAGGGCAGGCTTCGCCAGTGGGCCAGGGCCCTATCCCAGTCAGCGCCGCTGGGCGCAAAGGGCCGGCCGCTCAGGTACTGAAAGGTCACTTCGTCGGGCGCCACCATCCCGGCGCGCGCGCCCGCCTCGATCGACATGTTGCAGACCGTGAGGCGGCTCTCGATACTCATCGATCGGACCGCTTCACCGGCATATTCGATTACATGACCGGCGCCTCCGCCCGCGCCTATTTTCGCGATCAAGGCCAGAATCAGATCCTTGGAATGAACCTGAGCTCCAAGCCGGCCGTCCAGCGTTACTCGCATGTTCCTGGGCTTCGCCTGCCATAGCGTCTGAGTGGCAAATACGTGCTCGACTTCGGAGTTGCCGATGCCGAACGCGAACGCGCCCAAAGCGCCGTGGGTCGAGGTATGGCTGTCGCCGCAGACGATCACCATGCCGGGCTGGCTCAGGCCCTGCTCGGGGCCGATGACATGGACGATTCCCTGCCGCGCATCGTCGAGGCCGAACAGGCCGATGCCGGTCGCGTGCGTATTCGCAGTCAACGCTTCGACGATCTCCCGATGGGGGTAGCTAAGGGCTGCCGCCGGCTGCTCACGTCCGAGCGTGGGCACGTAGTGATCGGGAGTCGCCAAGGTACGATCGGGCCGGCGCACCTTCAGATTACGGTCGAAAAGCGCCTTGAACGACGGACGCGAGACTTCATGAATGAGGTGGACATCGATGTAGAGCAGAGTTGCGCCATCCTGTCGCACAATGACGGCGTGACGCGACCAAACCTTGTCGAAAAGAGTGCGCGCCGCGTCCGCGTTGGCGTTTGCGCTCATGTCCTCCCTCCCTCAAACCGATGGAACATTATGAGGACGAGCATGCTCTGCAACCATCGCCTGCGCCGCATCGCATTTGGCCCGCGCCCAATCGGCTCTCTGGCGCGCGGCGATATCGCCCGGCGATACTCAATCGCCCCGCCGGCCGGGCCGTCGGCGGTACGTGCGGCCTAGTAGTAATCGACCGGGTCGATCTGCCGCTTGGCACCGTACCAGAACAGCATATTCTCGGTCAGCCCCTGCCAGGTGAACTTGCCCGGCGGCATCAGGAGCCGCTTGAACATCGACTTGAACGAGTAGAACTCCTTGGTGCAGCGCCACACGCCTTCTTCGACCTGTTGCGGCGAGAGCTTGTTGGGCACGAACATGCAGCGGAAGTTATTGGTGTACATGTCGGCGTCGGGGATGATGACGCGGCCTTCCTGCTCGAGCTTGGTGCGCATCGGCGTGCCCTTGCGCGGCGTGACCGTGTTGAAGAACGCCTCGGGCGCCTTGACCTCGTGAAGAAAGGCAAGCGTGTCGTCGAAGATTCCCGGATGGTCTTCCTCGAGTCCGAAGAGGAAGTTGAGCGAGTAGTAAATCCCGTAGTGCTCCAGACGCTTGAGCAGTTTCTTGTAGTCCTTGGTGTGGTTCTGGATCTTGCTCATCGACAGGAGGCTGTCCTGGCTTATCGATTCGACCCCGATATTAACGTGGAACACGCCGGCCTGGGCCGCCAGGTCGAGCAGGTCCTCGTCATGGTTGGAATTGATAGTCCACAGGCAGGAGAAACGGATGTTGAGCGGGATCAACGCGCGGAATAGTTCGCGCGCGAACTTGTGCTTGCCGGTTATCTGGTCGTCGATGAACTGGAAGCGGCGAAAACCGGTGACCGCGATGACCTGCTTGATTTCCTCGACGATGTCTTCGATCGGGCGCGTGCGATAGCTGCCCTCGTAGAAGACCGGGATTTCGCAAAACGAGCAGCGGTACGGACATCCGCGGCTCGCCTGCACGGGCACCGCCTTGAACAGGTAGCGGTTGAGCTTGAGCAGTTCGTGGCGCGGCCGCGGCAGGTTTTTCAGATCGTGCAGCTTGTCGGCCTTGTAGGTGCGCTTGAGCTTGCCGTCCTGCCAGTCGCGCAAGAGCGGCTCCCAAACCAGGTCGGCCTCGCCCTGGACCAC
>Ga0307373_10004058_pt1 | contig 24911 bp, 22 predicted proteins | sample OX2MG_FD_202534 | JGI IMG/M metagenome (GOLD analysis project Ga0307373, IMG submission 202534) | Soil microbial communities from Risofladan, Vaasa, Finland - OX-2 | ecosystem: Environmental > Terrestrial > Soil > Coastal area > Acid sulfate soil | place: Finland: Risofladan, Vaasa | collected...
AGAGGCAAGTCAGCCCGAGAGCCGGCAACACTCTAAACCAGGGAGGTCAACATGATCACGGTCGGGGTCACAAACGCGTCCACGTTGCCCTTGCGCTCGACGAGTTCGGGCGCGAGACCAGCACGTGGAAAGGCACGAATAGCAAGCGCGGTTGGGACAGCTTCCAGAGCTGGCTCGAGAGGCTCGGCGAGGAGCGCCGAGTCGGCGTTGAGGGAGCCTGGGGCTACGGTCGCGGGCTCGCACAGCACCTTGTGGCAGCGGGCGAGGCTGTCTACGAAGTCAACGCGCGCTGGACCGCCGCCGGCCGAAGAAGTGCCAGGGAGTCGGACAAGACGGACCGCCTGGATGCTTATGCTGTCGCGCTCTGCGTTCATCGCGATGGCGATCAACTGAGCACCATCGCGGCTGAGGATGAGAGTGCAACGTTCTACAACCGCCTTCGCAAGTACATGGCGGCGCCGGGCGTGCCTCCCACCGGAGTCCACATTCTGCGCCACTCGGCCGCCAAGCTGCGCCGTGACGCGGGCGAATCCATCGAGGCGGTGAGCCAGTTCCTCGACCATTCCTCGCTGGCAGTGACGACGGTCTGCCTGCGGCGGCTTGAAGGGCCAGACGTACGAGAGCTGGGGCAGGGTTGCCGAGGCAATTGGCGTGTGAGGAGCCATCTCGTCGCGGAGTGGGTACGATCTGAGATGGTTCTACGGTTGCCGGATGGCCGGAGGCCGAGTGCCCCGCTGCTGTCGGCCGCTCATCGGCCGGAACACGCCTGAAATTTGTCCTGATTGGCTCCACCGTCCAAGACTTGCCACTGACCACAACCGGCACGCACCAAGCTGCTGGCTTTCGATGAACCGTCAGCACCAGTCACCGTTCGACCGTTCGGGGCGAGAGCGCGGCTAGCCCGTGAAACCCTTCGTCACGAGCGTCGTAATGTCGCTGGCGATATCGGCATTCGAGAATCCGCCCGGATAGAGAATGTGCGCCTTTTGGTCCTGGGCCGCGAAGGCGAAGACCGCCGCCAGGTGGTCGATGCCGTAGGTGCCGTCCGCGTTCTTGGGCTCCTGCTGAACAGGGATGCCCATCGTCTGCTCGAGCCCGGTTATGTCCTGAGCCGAGCCCGTGAGGCCGATGATGTTCTTGTCGAACTGGTCGAGCCACGTCCGCAATGCCTGAGGGGTGTCCCGTGCCGGGTCGGTCGTGACGAACACGACCTTGACCTTGTTGGAGATGTTGGCGGGGAGGCTGGACATGACGGCGCCCATCTGCGCCATCGCCTCGGGGCAGGCATCGGGGCAATGGGTGTATCCCATATAGAACATGGTCACGTAGCCTTTGGTATCGGTTGCGAGGTTGAATGGCTTACCCGACGTGTCGGTAAGGGTGACGTCTGGCATCGCAACGGCACCGCTCGTGATAACTGCGCCCTTGAGGCCCGTCGACACCGCAGCGGCGGCGTTTGCGGAGTTCAAGTCCGCGGGTGTGGTTGACCCGCCGCCGTTGCCGCCCGAACCTCCCCCACAGGCAGCGACGGCAAACACCATGGTGGCGAGCGAAACTCCCGCGATGCCTGCCCGGAATTGATGGGTAAAGAATGGCATGGAGAAGTCCTAGTTCGGTTCGTAGCAGCGCGAGACTCCCACGGGCGAACGGGTAATGAGAGGAGTTTACGCGTTTGACGCTGGGGGCTGGTCGGCCACCGTTGCGCGCTTACCAGAACTTTCCTACAGGACTGAACTAGACCACGGGGATAGTCGGACGGTCTTGGGTGCGGACTTTGTCGACCGTGCCCACGTGCGCCACTTTTTTAGATCCAGTTGTTGGCCGACGGTGAGACCCAAGCAGGCACAACGGCTGGCTGACCCCGTTTGCCGCAATCGTGGCTAGTGGTCTAGTGTTGGCCAATTGTTAATGTTCTCAGCGCTCGCTTCCAAGCTTTTCCGGAGGCTCGGCCAGTCGCAGCGCCTGGCCCCGCTGCTCTACGCGTCGATCGGGGGTCTAGCGGCCGGTCTCGGTACGGTCGCGCTCGTCAAGAGCCTGGAACTGACCACGCGCGCGCTCTTCAATGGCGTCGAACCCCACCTGCCGTTTGGCCGCTGGAGTTTGGTGCCGATTGTTGCCCTCGGTGGGCTGCTCGCCGGGCTCGTCGTGAGGGTGCTCGGACATGAGTCTCGCGGGCATGGCGTCCCGGATGTGATGCTCGCCTTCGAACACGGCGGTGGCAAAATGCCCTGGCGAGTATCGCTTTCGGGCGCACTTGCAACGATCACCACAATTGGTTTTGGAGGCTCGGCAGGCCAGGAGGGGCCGGCCGTCCACATCGGTGCCGGGGTTGCTTCACTGGTCGGCTCAATCCTTAACCTCGGGCAGGAGAACCGCCGCTTACTGGTCGCGGTTGGCGCCGCCGGTGGCATTAGTGCGGTCTTCAACGCCCCGCTAACCGGGTCCTTTTTCGCCCTCGAAGTTGTCCTGCGACGTTTTACCGTGCGTAACTTCTCCACCGTGGTGCTCGGCTCGGTGCTGGCCAATGTGGTGTATCGCGCCATCCTGGGCGATGCAGCTGCATTGAGAAGTCCGGGCTACAGCCTGGAGTCGGGCTGGCAGGTCTTCACGTATGTGCTCCTTGGCGTCGGCACTGCGGTGGTTGCGGTGCTTTTTGTGCGGACGCTCTACGCTGTCGAGTCGGCGACGGCACGGGCCCGCGTCGGGATCTTCGGGCCTGCACTTGGCGGAGCCGCTGTCGGACTCCTGGGTGTGTGGCACGGCGCTGTCATCGGCACGGGGACGACCGAGATAGCTTCGTACCTGCAGGGCGACAACGCGGCGCGTCTGCTCATGCTGCTGGTCTGCCTCAAGCTCGTCGCGACAAGCCTGACGCTCGGTAGCGGCGGAACCGGGGGCGTGTTTATGCCGTCGCTCTTCCTCGGGGCAGCGTTTGGCGGGGCATACGGGATCGCTGCAGCCACGCTCGTCCCCGGCCTCGCCGGGCCGACCGGAGCGTACGCCGTCGCGGGGATGGCGGGCGTCTTCGCAGCGGCAGCTGCTGCTCCGATCACCTCGCTGCTACTGGCGTTCGAGGTGTCTCAAGATTATGGCCTGGTCGTGCCGCTGATGGTGGTTGTGGTGATCTCTACCGCCGTCAGCCAACTGTTGATGCGCGAAACGGTTTATTCGGAAGGCCTGCGCCGCATCGGTATCGATGTTTCGCGCGAGCGCGGGACGGACCGTCTCGAAGGTGTGTCGGTGGGCTCGGCATACGTCGCCCCGGCGGCGCAACTGCGCTCCGATATGACACTGGCGGAGGTGCGAGCGGCGTTCGACCACACCGGCGCCGATATTTTGCCCGTCGTCGATGATCGCAAGGTCGTTGGGATGATCAGTTCCCGAGAGCTGCTGGCGTCGCTCCACCTCGGTGGCGAAGCAGAGACGCGCGCGCGGGACATGATGTCGCATCCCCCTGTGATCGTGCGGGTCGACGAGTCAGTACAGGACGCGGCTATCCGCATGGATCAGGCCGAGGTGCGCGCGGTGGCCGTGGTGGACGATGCAGGCGATTTCATCGGGGTTATCGACCGCTCGCAGGTCCTGGGCGCCTATGCACGAAACCAGCCCGGAGCCAATCCTCCGCACGACGAACGGCCGCTCCTGCGCGAGATCGGTCACCCAGAAGGACGCTTCCTGCGTATTCGAGTCCGGGCTGGCGGCCAGTTGGCAAACAGGACGATCCGCGACCTTGCGTTCCCGCAGGGTAGTCTGATCGTGGGCGTACGACGTGAAGGCGGGATGCGCGTGCCACGCAGTTCAATGGTGCTCCATGTGGGCGACCAGCTGGTCGTGCTCGCCGAGGAAGACGCGTTTTTCGAGCTCAAACGGCGCGGACTGACTGAAGGCGCTGGGGCCCGCCGTACGATTGGCTCACGGCTGGCCCAAGTCATCCGCGGGCTCTATCCCCGTTCGCCCTGACCGGAAAGCGCCGGAGCGCTTCGCCAGGGCACTCGCTGTTCAGGCCTGAGGATTGCCTCAAGGTTCATTTGGTGATTCCGGTGCCGCGCGGCCCGGCACCGGGCATTCGTCAGGGGTCCGCACGGTTACTGTTCCGCCTGTACAGCATCGAGCCTGCGGCTAACAGCTATGGGCCGCTGCGATGAGGCGACGCGGCGTGCGTCCGTTCCAACGACGACAACAGCGACAAGAGCAACGCCTCGACCTGCGGGCGCGTCCAGTTGGAGGTGCGGTGCGACCAGTGCGCCAGGACCGGGCCGGGCTCGTTCGGAAATCGCAGACGGATCTGGACCTGCCAGCGCTCACCCTCGCGGTCTTCGCGACTAAGGGTCGCGGAGAGCTGCTGTCCAGGCCCAAGCCGCATGAAGAAACTTGGGTAAGGTGCCTGCCCATCGACCGCTTCCGTGAGTTCGACGAATTCTTCGCCGTACACCGCTCGAATTTCGCGCGCAGATTCATCACACCACTGGTAGACGAATAACAACAACGAGAGTTGCGACGCGCGATCGCGGTTCACGAGGATGGGGGCCAGTAGACTGGCTTCCTCCCAATGACGATGGAGTTCGCGCACCTTCGTTGCAAAGGGTAGGTCTGAACCGACGATAGAGCGTTCGATCCGCATGACTTCAGGCGACACAGCGTCTCTCCGCGGGTTGGGTTCATTTGGGCCTCGTCGTCCTGCCGTACGGAACCCTGGGACCGTATGGCAGGACCGGCGAGGCGAAGGCCGTCCTTTACTGGCCACCCGCCGGAGCGGGTGCCGTTGGCGGCTGTCCAAGGTAGGTCCCTGGCTCCTGGCCGCGTTCACTCGGCATGTCTTCCAACGGGTAGGCATGGGTGCCCATCTCGGGAAGGTCCAGTCCAAGCAGTTCATCCTCGGGCTTGGAGCGGAAGATCCCGAGCAGCTTCAACGTGTAGAACAGGGCAAAGCTTGTCCCACAGCACCAGACGATGAGCGTACCCATCCCGATCAACTGGGCGACGAGTTGACGAGGATCGCCGAAGAACAGTCCCTTAATTGGATGCCCAATAGCGAGGTAGTCCGGCGCGGTGCCATCGGCGAACAGGCCGACACTGAGCACTCCCCAGAGCCCACACACGCCGTGGACGGATATCGCTCCCACGGGGTCATCGATCTTGAGCACACGTTCGATCGTGACCATCGACACGCAAACGAGCACACCCGCGATGCCGCCGATAATTACTCCGAGAATTGGGCTCACATACCCCGACGGTGCGGTGATCGCTACCAGACCGGCGAGAATGCCGTTGATCATGTAGCCGGGGTCGTACTTGCCGAGGGTACTTTTGGCGTAGGCCATAGCGGTCACGGAGCCTGCTGCTCCGGCCAGCATCGTTACTACAGCAATCTCCCCAATTCGGAGATTACCGCTCCCAGAAGCGCCGAGCGTAGAGCCAGGGTTGAACCCGAACCAGCCGAACGCCAGGATGAACGTCCCGATCGCCGCCATGTTGAGGTTGTGGCCGGGCATGGCATTCGCGGAGCCGTCCTTGTTGTACTTGCCCAGGCGTGGGCCAAGTACCCAGGCCGCCGAAAGCGCCGTAAGACCGCCGACGGCATGCACGACGCCCGAGCCTGCGAAGTCGACGTACGGCCGGTGCAAACCACTATTCACCAAACCGAACAGCCACCCGCCGCCCCACGCCCAGTTCCCAAACACGGGATAGATAACGCCACCAACAAAGACGCCCCAGATCATGAAACTGACCCAGGTCCAACGTTCGGCCACCGCGCCGGTGAGGATCGTGGCGGCGGTGTCCATGAACACCATTTGGAAGAGGAACAGCACTGCGATGCCAACGTCGAGTGAATTCGGTCCAAGGAAAAAGCCCTTGTAGCCAAAGAGGCCGTAAGCATGCCCCGCGATCGTGAGATGGGCTTCCCTATTGAGCGCCAACAGTCCAGAACCGAGGTTCGTGGGTCCGGTTAGCCCCACACCCCCAAACTGGATCGCGAAGCCGCAGACCCAGTAGGCGAGCATGCCGATGCCGTAGACCATGAAGTTCGTCATCATCACGTGCATGGCGCTCTTCGCCCGGCAGAAGCCTGTCTCCACCATGGCGAAGCCCGCCTGCATGAACATCACCAGGTAGCCCGTGACCAGCACCCAGACAAAGTTCACGGCGATGCGGTTCTGGTTGACGTAGCCCGCGAGGTTGTAGGCGAACGGTTCGTTGACCTTGGCGTCGGAGAACACTTTGGCTGAGGCATCAGTGTTGACGCTTCCATCCGCGTTCGTGACGGTGAAGGTGGCGCCACCGACTGTTATGGCGCCGAGGTCTTCAGGGGTCCCGACGTTTGTTCCGGACGGGTCAACTTGCGGCCCTGGGTTCGGCGCGGAGGCGAAGGCCGCCGTGAGGCCCAATCCTGCCACCAGGGCGACGACAGGCAAGAGCATCGCTGACTTACGAATGAAGCCAAGCGTTCCGGCCGGGTTGTAGGCCGCACGTTGGGCGGAAAGCGTCACGAAACGCTTGGCCAATAACCTGACGGCCTCGTCCTGGCGGTCCCCCGTGGCGCGGATCCAGAATGCGCCATTGCCAGCCTTGCCGACGACCGCAATGCCCTTCTTCGTGGCCCGATAGCCTGCGAATTCTGTGTAGGGCCGATAGAGCAGCCGGCCCAAACCGAGCCCCTGCGTGGTGAACCGATAGCGGATCGGCACGCGCAACAGCCCGTAAATGAGCGCCGTGACAACGAGTTCGATTGGCGCCGTGAGGTTGCCGGTCAACGCTCCCAGGAACATCAGCGCGCCGAGCGAATACAACGCGCCTCGATGGTACTGCACGCGCTCCCGGAAGCTGAGCGAAACTTCACCGACGAGTGTCCCTTCTAGCCTTGCGGGCCGGATCGACGTCACACGCCCCAACGCGATGACGAGGCAACCGAGGATAGGCATCAGGAAGAGCAACGTTTCCAACTAAAGGCCCCCTTCAATTTGGACGGCGTGATGGCTGGTGCGCCATCGCGGCAGCAGCTTCGACAACGCTGGGTAGGCGGTCTGCCGATAGAACATGCCCTTCGACTTGTCCTTCGAGAATTGTCGTAACTCCATTGCGGCGTAGTGCGACTCCCCATCTGGTGCGGGGAGCGCAAGCGCTTTATCGAGCTCGCGCATGGCCTGGTCGTAGAAGCCGAGCCGAGCAAGGAACTCCCCGTACTTCATGCGGCAGATGAAGCTGTCGGGTGCCTGGTCCACGGCTTGCTCGAGCTCGGCCCGGGCGTCGGCCACACGCGTTATGCGGAGGTACGCGACGCCAAGGTAGGCGCGCGCCACTGCCCACGACGGGCGCTCGTCGACGAGCTGTTCGAGGATGGTTACGGCCGTCGCTGGTTCCTGCCGCGCGAGCAAACCCAGCGCGTGGCGGAAGACGATCTGGGCCTCGCGTTCGGCTCCGTCTCCACTCGAGAGCTGGTCCGTAGGAGACTGTCGGGGACGCCGCAAGGAGTGGCCACAGGCGATGCAAAACGACTCATCATCCCGTGTCTCCTCCCCACAGGCGCCGCAATAGCTCACCGCCATGGCGCGAGATCCGGTTGAGATTTGTGGTATGGCTGCATGCGCGTCCTCTCCTTGCCGCGGTGCGGCGGTGTGTTGCCCAGGGGCACAGAGGAACTACGCAAACCGAAGATGCCTTCGGTTAATCGTCCAAATGCGCGGTCAGAGCCGGTTGCCTTCTACAGCAACGCGGCTGCCACTCCGAGCCCCTCTACGCCTTTGACAAGTAGGACGATAGGACGCGCTTGTTTCGCCCGTGTGTCACCCGAATTAAGCCCGCGTTTCGTGCACTTGGGACATTCGAATTCTTCCGATGGGGCACGCGCCAAGCGCCACGCTGACCTACAATGGGGCGGTGTTAGGACGCCGCGACAAGATGAAAGAGCCAAAACGCTTTCCGGTTGGAGTCGAGCGTGGAGCCGGCGGATACAGCTCTGCATGGTGCTACGACCTGCCCGGCTGCTATGCGCTGGTGCCGCTGAATGCCAACGTCGAAGAGAGGATGCGCATCGCCATTCTCGAGTTCCTCTCGTGGTCCCACAACCGCGCTTCGGAGCACCTGCTCGTTGATGCAAACCAGGTCGAAATTGCCCAGGTTGTTGATACCGGCGTGAATGTCGCCGCCGGAGAAAGCCACGCCTTCTTCCTCGACGACAGCGGAGCGGTTGGGCAAAGCGAATTTCCGGGCTGGGCCAACCCCCATGACCTTGCCCTGGACCAACTCCGTGAACTCGCACTGGCCCTGCCAGAGGGCATGCGCGAACTGCCGTTCGCGCGCGGTGGCTCGACGATTTTAGGGACGGTAGCCCATTGCGCGGAAACCGAGGCGCTATACGCGAATCAGCTTCGCCCGGGCATCTTCTCTGCCTTTCGCGACCCAGGCCCAATTCGACGACTCCAGGAAGCGCACCTCATGCTCCAGCAGGTCGTGTGCGATGTCCCGCCCGACCTGCGGATACGCCGCGACTCGCCCTCAGACCATGCGTTCGAGGAGTGGAGTGTCCGCAAAGTTATGCGCCGCTCGATCTGGCACCTGCGCTATCACACCTGGGAAGTTCGTGAGGCTGTCTCCCGAATCTGGCTGCCGGGCTGAGGCGCTCTCGCGACTCGGTTAGAGGACGGTACCGTACTCCGGCACGAGTGGTTCGCCCGCTGCCTGCCGACTGGGCACCAACTGGTACACAGCCTTCATGAGCAGAGGTGCTGCGACCGTGGTCGCAACGGTGACGACGATCGCGATCGAAAACACCGAGCTGTCGACTACTCCTTCAGTGAGGCCAACAGACGCGACGACGAGGGCAATCTCGCCACGGCTCACCATCCCGGCACCAACCTTGAGCGATGTCGAGAGGGACTCCCCACAGAACCGCGCCGTGAGGCCACACCCCACCAGTTTCGTTGCCAGCGCAACGACGATGATGGCCCCACACAGCAGTGGGGCCGCGGTAAGGTCGTGGCGGCTAACATTGGTGCCAATAAAGACGAAGAAGATCGGAATGAAGAGGGAGTAGCTCAACCTCGACACGGGCTCCGTGATGTTGTGACCAAGTTCGGTCCGCGAAAGCATGACGCCGGCAAGGAACGCACCCGTAACGTCGGCAAGGCCGCCCACCTTATAGGCCAGGTAAGCAGTGCCAAGCGCCATCGCCAGTGCCATCGCGACCCGGGTATCCGGGTTCTCAATCCGTGTGTGATGTTCGACGATGAGCGGCATCACCCACCTGGCGAAGGCGAATGCACCCACCGAGAAGATCGCGAGCTTGAAAATGGGGACGAAGATGCTCCCGCCAGACTGAGCAACCACGAGTGCGCTCAACACGAGGACGCCCAGCACATCGTCGATGATGGCGGCACCCATGATGATGCTGCCTTCACGGCTTCGCGTCCGACCGAGCTCTTTCAACGTTTCTGCCGTGATGCTCACCGAGGTGGCGGTCAGAATCGCCCCGAGGAAGAGGGCGTGCATGCGTGGCAACCCGGCCACGACTCCGACCGCGTACCCCGCAGCCAGGGGCAAAATGACGCCGCCGACCGCGACCAGAAAAGCCGTCTTCCCAACTGACCGCAGCCCCTCCGGGTCCGTCTCCAAGCCGGCGAGGAACATGAGCAGAATGACGCCAATTTGGCCGAGATTCGCGACGAACTGGTCCTGTCCGACGATGTGCAGCGCAGCCGGTCCGGCCAGGAGCCCTGCGACGATTATCCCGAGCACGGAGGGCATGCCCATCCGGATCGCAAGGCTGCCGGAGACTTTGGCAAGCAACAGGAGTCCGGCGATGAGCATCAGCGAATCGGATGAGCCAGCCATCGGTAAAACGTAGAGGCGAAGCGTTTCGGTTGGCTTTCGTCCGTGTTAAGTCTGCGTGGCGCTCCGGTTTCCTGATTGTTTCGCCAGGCTCGGGCGAAATCCTTGTTGGTCAGTCCGCTATCCTCGTCGGCAGCCGCCGCGATCAGCTCTCTGCGGCCTCAGGTTGTTGATTATCCGATCGGGTCTTCGGCGAAAGAGGAACATCAGATCGTGTTACCTGTGTTCGCCTGGGCGCGCTACGACCAAGCTCCGCTTCTGGCGCCCAAAGCAATCGTTCGGTGTCTGTGACCGGAGGCCCAAGGTGTGGACCCGCCCCGGGCGGACCCCATCCCGCATCTGAGACCTCGCGCAGAGGCTCGGAAACGACGTGGCCGCAGGCCAGGCAGGCAACCGAATCGTGGTTCCGAAAAATCGAGCAGGAGCCACACCGCGGACAGACCATTGGGTCACCCCGTGTCATGGTTGGAGTTTCCCGCCCAGTGATGCCCAACGTGCCTGGCTAGGGTTTCGGTGTTGGTTCTGGGGCCGGCTTGCCGAACAAGCGGCGGAACAGTTTTCGTAGCGATTCCATTTTCGAACGCTTCCCCTCTATGTCGACGTGATAGTACACCCGGCCGCTCGCGCCGAACTCAGATTCCGGTCTCGGCTCCATCCTTGGCGTCCCGCCCGTTTGCGCTATCGCCAAATTGTGTTGCTATCGTCCTGCTTCCGAGTGATAGATGGCAGCCATGGAAACGAAGCTACTGGCCAACCCCACCGATCCGACCGCCTGGCAACACTACCGGCTGCTTCAGCTGCGGCGAGAGCCGTAACGTCCCGCCTCGCAGGAGGTAAGCCACGATGCAAAGCCAGCCGCGATCTCCCGAAAATCATCACCGGCATAACCGAAGGCGGCATCACGCTCTACGGTGGCCTCATCGGCGGCGGCGCTGGTGGGCTGCTTCACTCCATCCCCTGGGCGGCCACTGACAGGCTCGCCGGCGCCGACACCGATTGGAAAGCTCAATCCCTGTGCATCGGACGATCCGTCCCCGGTTGGTGGTCCCGGAACCACCAAGTTGCCACCTTTGCTGGCAGAGGGGAGGTAAACAACGACAGCAGCCCCCCGAAGGAGGCTGCTGTGCGGCACCTCTGGCTGCTACGGGCTGCTCACTCCGCCGCACTGAATTCGTCGCTCACCTCGCGCGGGCGGCCCTCCGGGCAGGAATTTCGAAGGTGACGGCGATCCAGACCCGGAAATCGCGCGTGGCTCGCTACCCGTCCGTCGCCACGCGAATGCGCAGCGCCGAACCTGGCGTTTCGCGCGCCACTATCCGGACGATCATGTGGGGCTCCGGCCATGTGAACGACCAGTTGACGGTCGTCCCGGTCTTGGCCGTGAGATCCTGAGGACGAACGGCATTGACCGAGTAGCCCGGCTCGCCGGTGCTGAACCATGGTCGCGACGTCGCCGCCGAGACGACGGCCGCCACGAAGAGGCGTTTGCGAAGCTTGAATCTCATACTTACTCCTTTTCAGCGCGTGTTCCGCCCGGACCGTTCGAGCGCGTCTTGTAACTCAGCCAGCGGTGCGCAAGCCCGCAAACGGTCCGTATAGCGTTCGTCGCAGCGTTCACGTTCGCCGCCCGATGCATGCCGCGCAGAGCGAACGGAGCTCCGTGTGTTGGCGCACTGGCCGGGCCAACCCCGCGGCAGCGCTCACCCGGGTTCGGACTGCCGCCAGATTCGTGGCGCGAGCAAGATCCATGCGCAGCCCGCCACTCCGGAAATCAGCGAGGCGGCGAAAACCCCAGCCTTGGCATCGTTCGTGAGCTGGACATCACCGAACGCGAGGCCCGTAACGAACAGCGACACCGTGAACCCGATCCCCGCCAGCAGCCCGCCACCGATGAGCTGATGCGCGGCCATACCATCGGGCAGCTTCGCCCCACCAAACCGCACCGCGAGCCAGCTGAACAGCACCACGCCCACTGGCTTCCCGACGACCAGTCCGAACGCGATGCCGAGCGTGATATGGCTCGTCGAAGCGTCGTGCACCAGCCCGCTCGAAAGCGCCAGCCCGGCGTTTGCGAGAGCGAATACCGGCACGATGAGATAGCCGACCCACGGGTGCAGGAGTTCCTCCAGCCGATCGAGTGGCGAGTCGCGCCCCGTCGCGTCGTCTCCTTCCGCGCCGTCAGCATCTGCTCGCGGCCCGGCAGGCGTCAACGCCGCCAGCACGACGCCCGCGATCGTGGCGTGGATCCCAGATTTGTAGACCGCGAGCCAGAACAAAACCGCGAGGATGAGATAGACGGCCTTCGAACGGAAGCCCACGAGAAGCAGCACGATGATTGCCGCCGCTAGGACGATCGCCCATGCAGCCGCCGCAAGGACGATGTGGTCCGTATAGAACATCGCAATTACGAGGATGGCGCCGAGGTCGTCGACTATCGCGAGTGCAAGCAGAAATACCTTCAGCGAGAACGGCGCTCGCCGCCCCATCAAGGCCAGCACGCCCAGCGCGAAGGCGATATCTGTCGCCATCGGGATGCCCCAGCCATGGGCGCCCGGTCCTCCGAAGTTCCACGCCGAAAATATGAGGGCCGGCACGACCATCCCGCCAAGCGCCGCCGCCACGGGCAGCATCGCCTTCCGCGGAGAGGCCAACTCCCCGCGCAACAACTCCCTCTTGATCTCCAGCCCCACCACAAAGAAGAAGACCGCCATGAGTCCGTCGTTGACGACGTGCTCGAGGTCCATGTGCACAGCGATGCGTGCAAATTCGAACGAGAAGTGCCGGGCCCACAGCTCAGTGTATTGCGTGCTCCACGGAGAGTTCGCCCACACGAGCGCGACGGCCGTCGCTGCGAGCAGCACAAGACCACTCGATGCTTCGAGAGCGACGAACGCCTGCACCGGCTGGATCAGCGCGCGTGAGACGAACGAGCGCAGCACACGGTTCGGATCCTGGGCTGGGGCCGGCGGCCCGCTCAAACCGTGAACCGGGGGCGGAGCGGCAGGCAAAGCGTCTGCATATGCCGACGATTATGCCCCAGCGCCCCGCTTCTAAGCGCGCGACAGAGGTACTGGCTTGCTCCGTGCAGGAGACGCATACGTTGGACCTATCCTTCGGCCGGTCGGTGGCGCGGATTTCCCTGGTGCTCAGCCGATGGGTCGGCGAGCCCTACTTCCGGCCGGTGACGCGGTCCGGGATCCGTATTCAGGCGACCAACGCAGGGCACCGTCGGCAAAAAGGCAGCGTATGCTAGGTGGCGTGCCAGGCAATAAATGGCAGCTACGGCCTCTGTCCCTCCCGCTCCAACTCGTGTTACTTGTGCTCGCGGCGGGTGCAGGCTTATCGGCTTTCCCCATCGCCAGGTCACGCGCCACCGGTAACAGTCGGGCGGCCCACACAGGATCGACGGGCTCCACGGGCTTGCCAGCACGCGCCCGCTCACCGGAGCTCGCGAGCGACGGCGCCTATATTCCGCCGAAAACGTGTATTGAGGTGAACGCATGGGACAATCGGAGGCTTGCCGCCCAGACCGTGGTCGTTCCAGTCCAGGAATCAGATGTCACGGCGGTCAGGGAAGCCGTTGCCAACGGGGCGGGAGGGATCATTCTGTTCGGCTCGACCGCACCCGACGACCTCGGGGCCCGAATTGCTTCGCTCAACAGCGCCGTGCCCGGCCAGATGGGTCTCCTTGTCATGACTGACGAGGAGGGCGGAGGAATCCAACGGATGGCAAACCTGGTCGGGAGCCTGCCATGGCCACGTGACATGGCGGCGGATTGGACTCCTGAGGAGGTAACCGCAGAGGTGGCGGCGGTTGCGGGGAAGATGGCCTCGTACGGGGTCAACGTGGACTTGGCGCCAGTCGTGGACGTGGACGGCAGCGATGTCGCGCCCGGCGCTGCAAATCCTGACGGCTGGCGCTCGTTTGGCGGAGACACGTCGGTCGTCACCCGGAATGGCATCGCCTTCATGAAGGGTCTGCAGGCTGGGGGGGTCATCCCCGTGCTCAAGCACTTCCCGGGCCTTGGGGGCGCGAGCGGCAACACCGACAACGGGCCCGCACAGACGCTTCCGTGGACCACACTGCAGGCGACTGCATTGCCGCCATTTGTCGAGGGCATCCGCGAGGGTGCGCCTGCAATCATGATATCGAACGCGGTCGTCCCTGGACTGACGCAGCTGCCAGCGAGCCTTTCACCGGAAGCCATCGAAGGAGAGCTTGTCGAGACGTTGCACTTCACGGGGCTGATCCTGACGGACTCACTCTCAGCGGGTGCCATCTCGGCGGCTGGCTTTTCGGTCCCGAGCGCATCTGTCCGCGCAGTGGAGGCTGGCGCCGACATGGTGCTGTACGGCTCCGCGAACAGCCAGGCGGCCATCGCCCAGTTTTACGCGATCGTCAGCGCGGAGACGTCCGCAGTCGCGAGTGGAACGCTCTCGCGGGCCCGGCTTGTATCTGCGGCAACAGCCGCGCTCGTCGCGCGCAACGTCCAAACGTGCTGAGCGCCTCAAGCCGGCTCCTGCCGGCTCGTTAGCGAGTCGTCCGATTTGGGCGACGCACTGTCAACCGGGCGGCGCCCAAAGCTGATTGTCGCCAAGGGCACTTGGCACCGTGCAAGGAGCTGTCGAGCCACTCGCGCGCGCTCGCCCCGGCGGCACGCTCGGTTGCCCGCAGCAACACAGCGTGAAATTGTGGCCCGGTGAACGACGGCGCTTCGGCAACCCCACTCGACCTTGCGGGGCTAACTCAACCGATAGCGGGCGAACCTGGCTGGCGCGAACGCGCGTACCAGAGCATCCGCGTCAATGCTCGGCCATCGTTTGAATACTATCTGCTGACACTCTTGTCGTGCGTGATTGCGACGCTCGGGCTGCTCACGAATTCAGTGGCCATCATCATCGGGGCCATGCTCATCGCCCCACTGATGGGACCGATTATGGGGCTCTCTCTCACCGTCGTGCATCCCACCCCACGCACCTCGCGGAACGCCCTGATGGCGCTGGGCACGGCCGTCATGATTTCCATCGCGGGCTCCATTGTCATTGGGTTGATTGCCCGGCTACTCCCATTCAATGTGCTGAGCACGCTCCCATCCGAGGTGACGAGCCGCACTCAACCGAGCCCGTTCGACCTGGGCGTGGCACTTGCAGGAGGCGCGGCGGGGGCCTATGCGACGGCACGCATGCAGGGCGCGGCAGCCGTTATCGGGGTGGCGATCGCCACCGCGCTAATGCCGCCGTTGTGCACCGTGGGTATCGGAATTGTGGTGGGAGACCGCGGAGTTTGGGGCGGCGCCTTCCTGCTGTTCCTTACCAACCTCGTCGCGATCGGTTTCGCGGCTGCGATCGTCTTCGCGGGACTGGGGCTTCGCACCAAGTGGTCGACCGCGGCGGTCGCGCAACTCCTCGTGGGAGCTGTCGTCCTCGTTGGCCTCCTCGGTCTGTTGTCACTGCTGACGCTGCGGACCATCAACGCCTCGCGTGAAGATCAGCGAGTGCGCAATGCGGTTAATGAGGCGCTCCAGGTCACGCTGCCCGGTTCAGAGCTCCTCGATCTCTCCCATAACACCGATGCCTCCACCGTCCAGCTCCAGCTTCGGGTCCAGGTGCCCGAATCCACTCTAGCTGAATCCCAGATTACGGCTCTTCAGGCTGAAATAGCGCGGCGGCTTGAACAGCCGATCGCGCTGACCTTCGTGGGCGTGCCAACGATCCAGTTACGTCGGGTTACGCCTCCGCCCGTGGGCTCGACGGCGACAGCTATTCCAACGCCCACCCGTACGCCCACGTCCATAGCTTCGCCCACGCGTACCTCGGCCGCCACGCCAACTGAGTCACCAACGACGACGCCAACGCCACAACCTACTCCACCCCAGACAGGCTCTGGCGTGGAAACCGCCAGGTGACGGTGAGCCGCCGCCCGTGCCCCTGCTTTGGCGGCGCAGCCCGGCCGGCGAAGTGCCGGCTGCGAGACTCCACGTCGTGGAGGAGCCCGTCGACCTCTTCGAGCGGCGGCGGAGTCGGGATCGGCCCCAGGCTAACCGGTTCGGTTTGAAGGCAGTCCTTTGCCCTGTTCGTGTCCCCGGGCACGCGTCCAGTACGTCTCCGATTCCGGAGCAAAGTCACGGATGACCCCGCAAAGTCGACAAACGCCGTGCGTACCCGCACTTGTCGGCCGTCCCAGCAGGAAGTGGTGGACACACGTCTGTTGCGCCGTGCCTCCGCGGCTAGCTGGGTGCGTCACGATCGAGCGCTAACGACCTGCCGGCCGGCCGCCAGTCTCCGCTCCGCACGGCCGCGAGGAGGGACCTCCGTTCCCTGGAGCATCATTCGTGGCAACGCGAACGTACCGAAGGCAAAAGACCTCCCCACCGGCCAAAATTCGCAGCGAAGCCCACACGTTGGCACCGGGCTGTTCTTCGCAAACTCCCCGAGCGTGTCGGGTACGTGCTCGAACGGAATGGTTGGAATGGTCGCCAATGTGCGCCCGGCAACGACGTCGATGCGGAGGCCCGTGTCGGGGTGCGGTGCCACCCTCCCAGCGGTTGGCAGGTGGACTTCGGCATTTCCGCCGACACCGAGGCGCACGAACGCGGCCCCCGAAATAGATGCGCCCCGAATGAGCGCCCAGGACCGAAGCCGTTCCGCAGTTTGCTCTACGGCCTCGCGATTGAGCTCACACGTCGCGGCCACCGTCCTGACTGTGGCGGTTGTGACGAATTTCATACTCGTGTTGATGGTTCTCATGGGTGCTCCTTGTACGCAGCGGCGACGAGCGTGTACCTGCTCGCCTAATTGGTGGGCAGCGCAAATTGGGGAAGGAATGCTAGCGTTGTCGACGGAGCGGGATCTCGCCGCGACAGACGTGGCCCGGCACACGCTCCCACGGGCGTGACACCGCGCGGCAGTTGTACGCAAACATGAGGGCGGCTGTCGCATACGCGATCGGCCTGGCTGTGCAAGCCACTAGGACAATCTCCGATCGTCTACGAGGTTAGCTGCCGGGCTCGGCGTCGAAGTCGCCGTCGCATGGTTGCGACTAGCCCCAAATAGTGGGTCCCCCGTTTCCGGGATTATCCGGAATTCGACCCCTCCATTATACCATAAACGGTCAGGCTTTGCACCGGATTGGACCCGACGCATCATATCCAACGGTCAACCACCAAGGCTTTTTCGCCGACTGGCATCCCGGCCCACGATGACGTTGACGATGGCCCGGCTCGCGTCTTCGACCGAAAATCTGTCGCTGTTGAGCACAAGGTCGTAGGTTGACGGCTCAAGCCAGCCGCGACCGTAGAACTCGCTGAAGTAATCAACGCGCTCCTGGTCTGCGTCACGAATGACGTTATGCGCGTCATCCTCGGTCAGCCCTGCGGCCACGGCGCGTTCGACTCGCCGCTCGGTGCTGCCCGTCACGAGTACGCGGAAGCAGTCCGGGCGATCAGCGAGCACGAGTTGCGCGCCGTGACCGAGGATCAGCACATCGCCTTGTTCTGCGAGGTCGCGAATGGCGTCCTCAATGAACGCACGGTACTCAGATGACGTGACCAGGGGGCTTGTCCTCAGCGGCACCGGTGCCATCCATGGATCAGCGGTGGTCATGGCCCCCTGGGCAAGTACGTCCAGTACGCGGCTGAAGAAGCCGCGGTGAGTCGCGGCATTCGCGATCGTCTCGGGCGAAACGTCCGCTCGCTCGGCCGCTTTGCGGAAGACCTCGTAATCGATCAGTCGCAGTCCCAGCTGCTGGGCAACGGAGGCCGCGATCGCCTCCCCTCCGGTGCCGTGTTGACGCGCGATGGTCACCGCGCGCACGGCGGCTGGTGTCCGTTGCTCCATGGCCTGACCGCGGGCCCCAGCCAGGGCCAGCGTCGTCGGTCTGGCCGCAGGGAGTTCGGACATCACCAGCTGGCAATCACCCTCGAAGAAGTCGTTATCGACGGAGTGAAATTCGACAACGACATCTGGCCCGGACGTGCCCATCGTCTCCATCAGCTCACGGCTAACTGCTCGCAGCTCACCGAATCGAACCTCGTGCACCCGCACCTCTTCTCCGGCCGGGGCAATCTCTGTTTCGATGCCAGTTTCCGGGTGCGGTGCGGCCTCCGCACCAATAGGCACGTGCACCCGGCACGTCATGTCACCCCGCAGTACGAGGAACGGCGGCGCGGCGAGGGGCACACCCCTCGTCCTGGCCCAGGAACGCAGACGCGTTTCGGCGATGGTTACGTCTTTGAGGTTGAAATCCGCTGGCAACGCGACGGTCCGCACCTCGCCACGTTTGCTGTACTCAATAGTCCGTTTCACGTGGCCGCCTTCCGGGTGGCTGGTTTCCATGACGCGCGCCTTCTGTAGCCGGGGTCGGAAGCGATGAGGCATTACCGGCGGAGCAGAGCTTAGGCGCGGGGTAACGGCCTGTCGAGCAATCCTGCGAGCGGCATAGCCGAAACAGGCCGAACTTCATTCGGATCAAGCTTTCGTACTCGCCGGGTCGAGAGTACCGCCGCTCCGAATTACACAATTCAAGTCAACGATTCGGGATGCACTGGCCCGGGGAGCTGATTGAGCCCAATGACCTCGGGGTTCAGACTACACGACGCGGTTCGTCCCGCGGACCAGACCAGGTCCCGAACAAGGAGATCGCACACGCGAGGAGGCGCTATGCCCGATTCCATGCCCGCAGCACGCGGACACCTTGGCGAACTCGTGAAGTCACTGGCCTCGGCGGACGGCACGCAGAGGAAGGCTGCTCGCGTGGCGCTCGTGAGGGCCGGCGTCCCGGCAATCCCCGCCCTCCTTGGGGCGCTCCGTTCGACGGATCGGAATACCCGTTGGGAAGCAGCCAAAGCCCTCGGAGAGCTGCCCGATGCCAGCGCCGCAAGTGGACTTGTGGCGGCACTCACCGACGAAGGTCCTGGCGTCAGGTGGCTGGCGGCCGAAGCGCTGAGTCGTCTCGGCCGCCAAGCGCTCGAACCTCTATTGACGGCGTTGGTCACCGAATCGGGCTCGCCCTGGCTTCGCGAAGGCGCCCACCACGTGCTTCTTCACCTCTCTCGCGGGGATCTGGAAGATGTTGTCGAACCCGTGCGGATCGCACTCGATGGCGTCGAACCCACGACGGCATCGGCGATGGCGGCTCATCTCCTGCTTGAACAACTGAGTCATTCCACCAGCTAAATCAGATCGCTTGGGTCAACACCCTTGGCCTCGTCATCGTCGGTGCCGGACGCGGTCGTCAGTGGATTCACCAACATCACAGCGCCGTGCTTGCGGGAGTGCGCGGTCACCATCCGCGCGATGGTGACGCCAAAAAGTAAGAACGCCAGCGCAGCCAGCGTCGCGGGGTCACTGATAACGAGGCGCCAAACCAGGAACCCGGCGAAGATGAGGCATGCAATCGCTCCGCTCCACTCCAGCAGGCGCCGTTCATGTGTGCGGACGGCTGCCAGTCCATTCACGATGGCGAATGTCAGCAAAAAAACGAGACTTGCCGCCTCGACGAGTCGGCCGAGTTGACCGACTACGGCCAGTAGCCCGGCACACACAGACAGCACTACCAAACCAACAACCGGTACGCCTTGGGAGGATTCACGAGCGAACAACCCGGGTAGCTCACCCCGTTCCGCGACCGTTTGGACTAGCCGTGCGGTCGCGAAGAGTGTGGCGTTGATCGCGGACGCCGCCGCGAAGAGTGCCCCGACGGACACTACTATCTTGCCACCCGGCCCCCATGCCGCCTGTCCTGCGGCTGCCAACGCGATCTCCCCGTTAGCCACCACTGCAGGTGCTCCGATGAGCGACGCGACGGCGAGAGCCACTGCTATGTACACAACGGCCACGACCGGCACGGCGGTATACATGGCCAGCCGCAACGTTCGTCGCGGCCGATGCATCACCTCGAAGTCGTAGGCCAGCAACTGGAACCCCTCGTAGGCCATGAACACCGCCCCGGCCCCAACGAAGGCACCCAGGAGTCCCCCAGGTTTCGCCGCTTCGTAGGCAATGGCCCGCGAGTCGAATGCCCATAACCCAGCCGCCGCCAGTGCCAGTAGAACGAGGAGCTTGGCGTAGACGGTGAACACTGCCACACCCGACGCTTCTTTGACGCCGACGATGTTCACCGTGCCCAACGTACCCAGTACCGCCAACGACGCGAAGCGAGCGAGGTCGACATTGCCTCCCGTGAGTTCGGCGAAGTAGCGGCCGAATGTGAAGGCATACACAGAAAGCGTCAGGATGTAGGCGACGATCAAAATCCAAGCGACGGTCCCGGCGGCGCCGCTGTACCCGGCCTGGCGGAGATACGTGAACGCCCCCCGCCTTTACCATGGTGGTGAGCGAGCGCTGCGTAGCTACGCGCCGTGACCATTGCGACGGCCCCGCCAAGCAAGAAACTGAGCCACGTGAGATCCCCAGCCAGGGCGTACACGACGCCAAGGACGGAAAAGATGCCACCGCCGATCATCCCGCCAACGGCCATGGCCCACGAAGCGTTGAATCCGATGCCCGGGGGAGCGTCCGGGGTCTCTGCAACCACAGCGCAGTGTACTTCGACACCAGGATCCGCGCGCTTGGGGCCTACCCGGGCCCGAACTTGACGTGGCCGACGTCCGAACTTGGTTCGCGCTTCGAGGGTGACGGCTATCCAGACCCGGAAATCGCGCGCGGCTCGCTACCCGTCCGACGCAACGCGAATGCGCAGCGCCGAACCCGGCGTTTCGCGCTCTCGAGTTGGGACCGTCCCGGAACGGCCGTCGTCGGAAACTCCTCCTACGAGCGATCCGCTGGGGAGAGGTGTTGCGGCAAGTCGCTCGTGCCGTATTGGAGCAGAATGCGTCCCCCTTCGATCGTCGCCACATCGCTGGCTTGGAGCCACATTTCGTGGCCGGAAGCGTCTTCGACTTTGATCTGATGCCCCGTGACCCCTCGCAGAACGCCAAGCTCTTGGCCATCTGAACTAAACACGTACAAACCGACGGGGAGCTTGGTTGGTGCAGGAGAATGCACGACGTGGAGCATCGCCACGGGCGCTGCTCCGCTTTGCGTGATCTCCTGCGCCACGCTTCCGAAGACTGCGTTGCCCGCTGCCCCGCGTGAGTGTGTTGCCATTACCACGAGGTCCACTCTCTTCTGGCTAGCTTCTTCGATCAGCGTTTTGGCGGGCTCCCGCCCATGGAGCAGATGCGTACTGGTCGGAGTAGAGAAGGTGCTCGCAATTTCATCCAGCCTCTTCATCAAACGCCTGTCCTCGTCTTCCAGGCGTTTGTTGATTGCTGGTGATAGCGTGATATTGCCACTGTATGCCTCCCCGGCATTCGCGTGATCATGTTCGATAACGCGTACCAGTGCTACTTCAGCATGCGCGGCTTCGGCAAGTGTCTTGCAAAACGGTATTGCCGACTCGGAAAGTTTCGAACCATCGAGGCAGAGCATAAACTTCATGACCGGAAACACCTCCCACATCAATGCAGCGGGTTGGCACTGGGCTTATGAACTCAGTGTAATACCCGGCGATGACATCAGACCTTGCAAGCGCGTGTCAATTCCCGGAGTGCGGGGACTTCATTGCTCGCAAGATGGCAAGAAACGTGCTGCGCATCTCCCATCAATCTTTGGGGTACGTCGCGGCCATCAATGCGCGCGAAGGATATCGTTGGGTGCGGCGTCAGCCGGCCGCATGAGGTGATTTCACAGGAGACGACAACCCTTGAACTGGCCCGTTTGCAAGGAGTCGGCGAACCCGCGAGAGCTTCCGTTTCGCCGGGCCGCATTCACAGAATCTGGTCGCGGCCGGCGCAGCCCAACGAGTGCGGCATGCTGGTACTCGATGCCTTTCGCGGGAAGGGACACTGCGAGCGCCTCGCGGCTGAACTGAGGGTTATGACGCGGACGCAAGTCCACGAGGAGTTCGGCGTGGTTCCCGTGAAACCAACGCGCCCGCTGCTGTGGCCCAACATGGAGCCCAGAACGCTCAGGCCCAGCTCCGCCCGAGCGGTCCATCATGTGGACGGTAGCCGGCTGATTGCAATCGATGACCGGTCTCGAATCGCTAATTGCAGATAGGAGCGTTGAATCTCCCACTTAGCCGCCGTGCTGCGACAGCAACGAAGAGAGGCGATACTGGAGCGGAGCTTCGACCTCGCGAAGGGTAGACGGGCATCTGCCATTTTCCGGATCGTAGGAGTTCGCCCTGGATACACTGCTTTCGGCCCGCGCCCTCATGGGTGTGAGTTTCTTCTTCCACACTATTTTCACGCCACTCGGCGTGGGGATGCCTTTGCTCCTGTTCCTGGCCGAAGGCATCGGCCTGAAGACCGGGGATAGGCGCTACCGCTCGCTCGCCCGGGCGTGGACGCCGGTCGTTGGCCTGCTGTTTGCAGTTGGCGCGGTTTCGGGCACGGTTCTTTCGTTCGAACTGGGGCTGCTTTGGCCGCGGTTCATGGCGTACGCGGGGGGCATCATCGGCATGCCTTTTTCGTTGGAAGGGTTCGCCTTTTTCACGGAGGCGATCTTCCTCGCCATCTACATTTACGGCTGGAACCGGCTTTCGCCGCTGGCCCACTGGCTGTGCGGTATCCCGCTCTTCATCAGTGCGGCAACGTCGGCGGTGTTCGTGATCTCTGCGAACGCCTGGATGAACCAGCCGGCCGGCTTCGACATCGTCAACGGGCAGGTTACCAACGTGGATCCCTGGAAGGCGATGTTCAACGGCGCCTGGTTCCACGAGGCGCTCCATGGCACGCTCGCTTCGTACGTGACCACGGGCTTTGCGGTCGCTGCTGTGTACGCCGTACTGATGCTCCGCGGCCACCGCGAAGCGCAGGTGAAGCTGGGCCTCAAGGTGGCCATGGGCATGGCCGTTATCGCCATCCCCCTCCAGATTATTTCGGGCGACATCTCGGCGCGGGCCGTGGCTGCGAACCAGCCAGCGAAGTTCGCCGCCATGGAAGCCCAGAACAGCACCGAGCGTGGCGCGCCCCTGCGCATTGGCGGCATCCCCGTGGGCGACCAGACGAAGTTCGCCATCGAAATACCGAAGGGCCTGAGCTTCCTCGGCCACGGAAGCTTAAACGCCAAGGTTACGGGACTCGATGCGTTCCCACCGAACGACCGCCCGAACGAGGCGATGACGCACCTGGTGTTCGACATGATGGTGGGCAGCGGCTTCGCGATGCTGTTCATCGGCGGGTGGTTCTGGCTGACCTGGTGGCGCCGGCGCCACGGTCGGTTTGAACCGGGACGCTGGCTCTTGCGCGCAGTTGCCCTCGGCGGTGTGCTTGGCTTTGTGGCGATCGAAGCGGGGTGGTTCGTGACCGAGTGGGGCCGCCAGCCGTGGGTGATCTCCGGCTACCTGCGCACGTCGGAGGCGGTGACCGAACGGAGCGGTATCGATGTCTTCTTCGTCATGTTCACCGTCCTGTACATCGTCATCAGCGCCGGGCTGGTGATGGCGCTACTGCGCTGGCCGGGCGGCGGCCTCGAGGCCGGGGATGCTGGCGATACCAATCGTGGCCAGCCCGGCATGCAGCGTGTTTCCGGTGGAGCGCCAGACCGTGTCGCTTGAGCAAGGTGCAGGAGCCATTGCCGTGGCGGCGATCGTTGCCTACACGATCTTCGCCGGCGCCGATTTCGGTGGCGGCATCTGGTCGTTGTTCGCGTGGGGTGCGCGAAAGGCGGAGCAGCGTGACGCGCTCGAACGCGCCATCGGGCCCGTCTGGGAGACGAACCATGTGTGGCTGATCCTGCTCGTGGTGACCCTGTTCACCGCGTTCCCCGCGGCGTACTCGGGAATCTTTGGAGCGCTCTACGTGCCGCTCTTCATCGCTCTCATGGGGATTGTTGCGCGGGGGGCGGCGTTCGCGTTCCGGCATTACAGCCCGCGCGACTCGCCGATGTCGCATAGCTCTCTTCGCGCGTTCGCAGTGGCCAGCCTAATCACGCCGTTCGCCTTTGGCCTGACGATCGGGGCCGTGACGGATGGACAGCTCAAGGTCAGCGGCACCGCCGTCACTTCTGGGGCGTTCTCCGGCTGGCTGGAACCGTTCGCGATCATGTGCGGACTGATCGGACTGCTGATCTGCGCCTTTCTCGCGGCGGCGTACATGGTCCCTCGAACGCAGGGCGAGATGCGGCGGGACTTTCAGCGACGGGCGATTGCCACCTCGCTGGTACTAGGCGTGGTGACGACGGCCGCGATCCCGGTGGCCTATTGGGATGCGAGCCACTTTTTCCAATCCATGTCGAGGACCAGCGTCCTCGCGATGATGGCAGGCACCGCCGTGGTTGGGCTGGCGACGCTGTGGGTGCTGTGGCGCGGATGGGCGAACGTAGTGCCGCTGCTCGCAGCGGCCACGGCGGGGGGAGTGGTGTTGTCGTGGGCGCTCGCGCAGAACCCGTACCTTGTGGCGCCCGGGCTATCGCTCAGTGCTGCCGCTGCCCCGGGGTACACGCTCAAGGCGTTCCTCATTGCGCTGCCGTTCGGGGCGCTCATATTGCTGCCGTCGCTGGCGCTGCTCTATTTCACGTTTTCGAGAGACACGTTTGGGGACGGATCGTAGCGCCCAGTTCGACTAGCGCCGCTCCTTGCGGGATCCCCGCCGCAGCAGTCGCTCCATTCCGTCGCTGCCTCCGAAACTCAAAGACTCGTTCGAACGCTTCACGGAGGGCCCGATGTTCAGTACCGAAGCGATCGGGGGCATCGCGACGGGGGGCTGAACCAGGCACTCGCCGGCGGGAGCCGGGCCGCCGACGGAGACATCACGGGCGCGGGCGAAGCTTTCCCTCTTCACGACGCGCTGCACTATGAGCCGATCGTGCCAAACGGGGCTGAGACGTCTCTTCTCGACGAGCCCGACCACTTGGCCTTCGCTACGGCTCCACGCCCCACCATTCCGGGTTCCCCTTTCCCGGTTTCCCCACTTTCTTCCCCTCGCGTTAACCTCCCGCCCCCCATGCGCGTTGTTAGGGCTACAGGGAGGCCTATGCCTCCTGTTCTGGCATCGATTGCGCGGCCTTGGCCCATGATTAGGTGCTCTCGAAAGGCATTGACCGTTGATCCAAGCATCGGTACCTTTCGCAAGACTTTACCG
>Ga0307373_10004059_pt1 | contig 24908 bp, 24 predicted proteins | sample OX2MG_FD_202534 | JGI IMG/M metagenome (GOLD analysis project Ga0307373, IMG submission 202534) | Soil microbial communities from Risofladan, Vaasa, Finland - OX-2 | ecosystem: Environmental > Terrestrial > Soil > Coastal area > Acid sulfate soil | place: Finland: Risofladan, Vaasa | collected...
CGCCGGTGCCCAGCGAGTGGTCCTGAATTTCAGCGGCCTCGAGTACATGAACAGCGGCGGCATCGGCATGCTGGTCACCCTCCTGGTCCGCGCCAACCGGCACCACCAGCGGCTGGCGGCGTTCGGGCTCTCCGAGCACTACCAGCAGATATTCGAACTCACCCGGCTGGACGAAGCGATCGCGATCTACCCGGATGAGCAGACTGCGCTCGCGGGCGCCGCGGGCTGAGGGAGAGAGATGACAGAGCCCGACGAAGTTGAGCAGTCGGGGAGCTCGAGACCCGTCGATCCCGGACCGGCCGCCGGCCAAGCGCTCCCGCGCAACGCCGCCAGCTGGGCGACCACGGTGGACCGCCTCGAAGTGGAAGAGCGGGAGGGCATGCGTGGGACCAACGTCTCCGGGCGGCGCCTGACCAGCCCAATTCAGGGCTTCGGCAGGATGTGGCAGAAGACCTACTCCACAAGCCTCGGGGATGCCGCGACCCCGAGGCAGGTGATCGCCACCTGGAAGGCCCATTTCCCCGAGTTCTGGCCCGCCGGCAACCGGTTCGCCGGCGCGATGACCGGAATCAGTCCTGGCGACGTGGCGCTCCTCGACCTGGCCGTGGGAGGGGTGAAGCTCTCGACTGGGGTGTTCGTCCTCTACGCCGACGAGGAATCGTTCACGCTGATGACCCCGGAGGGCCACATGTTCGCCGGCTGGATCTCGTTCTCCGCCGAGGACGTGGGGTCAGGAACGGTGGCCCAGGCTCAGGTGCTGATGCGGGCCAACGATCCGCTCTATGAGCTCGGACTGACATTCGGAGGCCACCGCCAGGAGGACCGTTTTTGGGCCGAAACCTTGACTGCCTTGGCCCGGCGGTTCGGTGTCGCCGAGCCCATCATCGCCACCAAGACCGTCTGCGTCGACCGCAGGAGGCAGTGGCGCAACGTGGGGAACACCTGGCACAACGCCATGATCAGAAGCATGCTCCAGGTGATCACCCATCCCCGGGGGCGGAGTCGGCCGCGCCCCGCAGGAGGAAAATCAGCGCCGCATGGGTGAATCGGTCGATGCCGTCGTGGTGGGGAGTGGGCCCAACGGAATGGCCGCTGCGCTGACCCTGGCCGCGGAGGGGCTGGAGGTCCTGGTCCTGGAGGGGGCGGACACTCCCGGCGGCGGCTGCCGGACGGCGGAGCTGACTCTGCCTGGTTATCAGCACGACCTCTGCTCGACGGCCCATCCCCTGGCCGCGGCCTCGTCATTCTTCCGACGCTTCGACCTCGGCGCTCGGGGAGTACGAATGGTCCACCCCGAGGTGGTCTTCGCCCATCCCCTGGACGGTGGCCGCGCCGCGATTGTGACCCGCTCGGTCGCCGAGACGGCAGCCGGGCTGGGCCGAGACCGCCGCACCTACCGGAGGCTGATCGGCCCCTTGGTTCGCCACGCCGATCAGATCGCCGATTGGACGTTCTCCGGTCAGCGTCGGCCTCCAACCAACCCGACCGCCCTGGCCGGCTTTGGTCTACGCGGGCTGCGCTCGGCCAGCTCGGTGGCCCAGCGATTCCGCTCGGAGGAGGCCCGTGGCCTCTTCGCCGGAGTTTCGGCGCACGCCATGCGCCCCCTCACCAGGCCCCCCACTGCGGGGGTGGGATTACTGCTGACCATGCTTGGCCACGCCGTCGGATGGCCGTTCGTGGAGGGTGGTAGCGTCCGCCTCACCGAGGCCATGGTGGCTGCTCTGGAGGCCAACGGAGGCACCCTGGAGATGGGGCACTGGGTGCGGTCGCTGGACGAGCTACCGGCGGCCAAAGCGGTGCTGCTCGACATCACCCCCCGGCAGCTGCTCGCCCTGGCCGGTGACCGCGTCTCGGGGAGGTACCGGCGCTCGCTGGAGCGCTTTCGGTACGGTGCGGGGGTCTGCAAGGTTGACTTCGCGCTCTCGGGTCCGGTGCCCTGGAGCCACCCCGGCTGCCGGGCGGCAGGTACCGTGCACCTGGGTGGCACCTTCGAAGAGGTGGCCAGGTCCGAGGCGGACGTGGCCGCCGGACGCCACCCGGTGTTCCCCTACGTGCTGGTCGGCCAGGCCGGGACCGCCGACGCCACCAGGGCTCCGCAAGGAGGCCAGACCCTGTGGGCCTACTGCCACGTCCCGGCTGACTCCGACGTCGACATGACGCCCCACATCGAGGCTCAGATCGAGCGGTTCGCGCCCGGGTTCCGCGACCTGGTGCTGGCCAAGGTCCATCGCACCGCCCAGGAGCTGGAGGCCCACAACCCGAACTGCGTCGGGGGCGACATCGCCTCCGGATCGCAGGACCTCTGGCAGACCTTCTTCCGCCCGGCCCCGCGCTGGGCGCCCTACCGGACGCCGATCCCCGATACCTACCTGTGCTCGGCGTCGACCACCCCGGGGCCGGGGGTGCACGGGCGGTGCGGCGAGCTGGCCGCCCTCTCGGCGCTGCGCCACACCTTTGGGATCGCGCATCCCCGCGGCCGGCTGAGCCCGGCCCCCGAGCCCGAAGCCCTGGTGATCGCGGTGGGCTGAGCCGGGCGGCGGACGGCTACCCGATCGCCGCCCCCAGGGGCTGCTTCGGGCTCCCCTGCGGGTGAGCGGCGAGCCCGCGCCGGGGGACCAGCACCTCATCGATGAGCCCGTATTCCAGCGCCTCTTGGGCGGTCAGGTAGTAGTCGCGATCGATGTCCCGCTCCACCTGCTCCACGGGACGCCCGGAGTGGTGAGCCAGAATCTCCGCCATCCGTTGGGTGTTGGCCAACACCTCGCGGAGCTGGATCTCCATGTCTCGGGGAGCTCCCCGCGTACCCGCCGAGCCCTGGTGAATCATGATCTTGGAACTGGGGAGGGCCATCCTTTTGCCACTGGCGCCTCCGCTCAGGATCATCGCCGCGGCTGACATGGCCATGCCGATGCAGAGAGTCGAAACTTCGCAGGTGACGTGCTGCATCACGTCGTAGATCGCCATACCCGCATATGCCAGCCCGCCTGGCGAATTGATGTAGAGGTGGATGTCCCGCTCCGGATCCTGCCCCTCCAGGTAGAGAATTTCGGCCACCAGCAAGTTGGCGATCTGGTCGTCGACCTCCTGCCCGAGAAATACGATCCGCTCTTTGAGGAGCAGTGAGTAAATGTCGAAGGCTCGCTCTCCCCGCATCGACTGATCCAGAACGGTGGGAATGACCGAGCCGGTCAGCGGGCTGAATTCTCTCTGCGGCGGGTACATTAGCCTGGCCTCCTTGCGCTCACATATCAACGCCGCTATCTCCAATGTAAGATATCAGGTGCGCGATGAGGGACCGCAACCAGCGCTGGCAATCGGGAGGGCCGATGGGCAGTCGCACGCACGACCCGCTCTTCCCGGGGTTCGCCGAGATGGCCGCCCGCCGACGGGGCCTGGCTTCGGCACTCACCGCGCGCAGGGTCGGCATGGGACTTTCCCAAACCGAGGTGGCCGCCCGGATGGGAACCTCGCAGTCGGCCGTGGCTCGGCTCGAGGCCGGCTCCTCCGACCTGCGCCTGTCCACCTTGGAACGGTACGCCGCGGCCCTTGACCAACAGATCGACTGGCGGCTCAGGGCGCGGGATGGCGAGATGGACGGTTGAGCCGGTGAGCCGAGACTCCCCAGCTGAGTCAGCTCCAATTCCCGATCGCGCCTGGCCCGGGAGCTCGGGTGCGCCTCCACTCGGCGACTGGCTGGAGGCGCGACTACTCGACCGGCGGGTCATCTGGGTCCGGGGAACTCTGGACGACCTGGTCGCCACCTCGGCGGCGACCAAGCTGATGGCCCTCGATGGTTCGGGAGACGACCCAATTCAGCTTCACCTCAACTGCGGCGACGGAGCCCTGTCCGCCGCCCTGACCCTGATGGACACCATCTCCGCCCTGGGCGTTCCTCTCGAGGCGGTCTGCGCCGGTCGCGCCGAGGGTCCCCCACTCGGGGTACTGGCGGTGGCCCACCGACGGCTGGCCGCCAGTCACTCCCGGCTCCGCCTCGGAGCCGGAGAGGTGGCCGCCCACGGGAGCGCCGCCGACCTGACTCGCGAGCTGGAGCAGCACCAGCGCCAGCTGGAACGCTTCATTGAACTGGTCGCCCAGGCGACCCGGCAGCCGGCGGAGCGCGTTGAGATCGACCTCGGCAGCGGTCGCTACTTCGAGCCCGAGGAGGCGATTGAGTACCGCCTGATCGACGGAGTCTGGAACGGGCGGACATCCGCCTCGAGGTAGGCCCCCCGGGTGGGGCGTCAGGGTGAAGGGAATCGCTTTTGGGCGGACGAGCGGGGCTCAGAAACCGGCCAGCGGCTCGCCCCTGCGATCGGTCCCGGAACGACTAGGGCACCCAGGACAGGGTGAAGCCGTCGTAGCCCTTCGAGCCCACCGTCTGGAGGGCGGTGGACTCAACTCCGGGGGCCGACCTCATCACCTCGAAAAGACGCCGGACGCCTAGGACACCTGGCTCCGAGTTGGCGGCATCGGCGATGGCGCCTCCCCGAACCACGTTGTCGACCACGATCAGCCCGCCCGGCGCCACCAGCCGGAGCGCGGAAGCGAAGTACTCCGCATTGTTGGCCTTGTCGGCGTCGATGAAGATCAGCTGGAAAGCTCTAGGTCGATCCTGCTCCAGGCTGGGCAGTGTTCGCAGCGCCGCCCCCACCAGCACCTCCACCCGGCCGGAGAGCCCGGCCCGGTCGAGGTTCTGGCGGGCCACCTCCGCGTGGCGGGGATCGACCTCCAGGGTCGTGAGCGTCCCGCCAGGAAGTAGAGCCCGGGCCATCCAGATCGAGCTGTACCCACCCAAGGTCCCGATCTCGAGCACCCGCCGAGCCTTGAGAGTGCTCACCAGCAGCGCCAGGAATTTGCCCTGCTGGGGGGTGACGTTGATCGCCGGCAGGCCCGCCGCGGCGCTCTCGGCGAGGGCCGCCTCCAAGGCGTCGTCGCCGGGAAGCAGGGCGTCGCCGATCATCTCGTCCACGTCTCGCCACAGCTGCTCGTCGGTCATCTGATCACCTCCTGCCCACGCCCTGGCGACGGCTCACTTCCCACCCGGACCGCCTCCCGCCGATGGCGACCCTCCCGCGCCGGCGGGCAGCCGCTGCAGTGTGTAGCCGCCGCCCACAGGCTCGAAGCCGAGACGGCGATAAAGCTCCTGCGGCCAATCGTCGGCGTCGGCGATCAGGAAGGCAACGGAGCATCCCGAGCCGCGCGCTAACTCCACCGCATCCAGCACGACCGCTCGGGCATAACCCCGGTTGCGCCATTCCGGTTCTGTCTCGACAGTCTCAATCTGAGCGATGGGGTTGATGCGATAGAGATCACAGCGCGCCACCAAGCCTTCTGGAATTCTGACCGCGTGGTGGGTCACCGCGCAGGCCCGTGCGGTCGCGGTTCGGCGTTCAACGAGCTGTCGAATCGAATCCTCGGAGGCGTCCGGGAAACGGCGCCGCCAGCCGGCCTCGACGACCGGGATGAGCACGTCATAGGAGACGCGCTCCACCGCCACGCTCGCGAGTCGGTCGGGGGGCCTCCTCAGGAGCATGACCCGGGTGGCCTGCACCTCATACCCGGCCGCCCGGAAGCGATCGAGGGCGGCTGCTGGGAGATACTCCACCTCGACCTCGATGGCCCGATGGCTCAACCCGGCGCCACCCAGCACGCGGTCGGCCTCGGCCATGACCGTGGCGGGATCAAGTTCCCCGCCGACGACCAGGCAGTTGTGCTCGTAGGACGTCGGGTACGCCGAGTTTAGGACGGCGAACCCACCGCTGACCGGGACCACCTCGGTGGCGGATCCCCTCATCACCCGGTGGCTGAATTCAAGAATCGGCGCCATCTCGGCGCCCTCCGGGGAGACTCCGCCCGGATCCGGCGGTTTCACCGCCAGATCATCCCAGGCCCGGGCTGGGCGCCCAGGCGGCGGGGCGAGTCCGTGATAGCCTCGCCGAGAGGCGACACCCAAATGCGGAGGGTCCGACGTTGCGCGCTGCGGTGTACGAGAGGTTCGGCGGGCCCGAGGTGCTCCACGTGATTGACCGTCCCGAGCCGGTCCCCTCCGACGGCGAGGTCTTGGTGCGGATCGCATTCTCCGGGGTCAATCCCACCGACTGGAAGGCGCGCCGCGGTCCCGGCGCCCGCCAGTCCCAGGCCGAGCTTCCGTTTCCGCAGCTGGTCCCCAATCAGGACGGCGCCGGCACCATCGTGGCGGTGGGGGCCGGGGTGGACGCGGCGCGGGCGGGGGATAGGGTCTGGCTCTGGGAGGCTGCCTGGCAGCGAGCCGACGGCACCGCGCAGGAGCTGGTGGCGCTCCCGGAGAGGCAGGCACTACGGCTCCCCGACGAAGCCTCGCTCGAGCTCGGCGCGAGCCTCGGGATCCCTGCCCTCACGGCGCACCGTTGCCTGACCCTGGCTGAGGACGGCCCCACGAACCTCGCCCCGGGCGCGCTGGCGGGAAAGCGCGTGCTGGTGGCCGGCGGCGCCGGCGCGGTCGGCCATGCCGCCATCGAACTTGCGGTCTGGTCGGGGGCCGAGGTGCTCAGCACCGTGAGTTCACCGGCCAAGGCGGAGCTGGCCAAGCTGGCGGGAGCACATCATGTGGTCGACTACCGCTCCCAGGACGCGGCCCAAGTGGTCCGAAGAGTCTGGCCAGACGGCGTCGACCTGATCGTCGAGGTGGCGCCGGGGGCAAATGCCGAGCTGGACCAGGCGATCTTGGCTAGCCACGGCACGGTCGCAGCCTATGCCAGCGACACGGAATCGGTCCCGCTCCGGACCCGGCCCGCGATGGGAATCAACGCTCGATACCAGTTCGTTCTGGTGTACACCGAGCCCACCTCCGCCAAGAGCCGGGCGCTCAATGATGTCAGCGTAGCGGTTGCATCCGGAGTGCTCAGGGTCGGCGCCCAGGCCGGGCTCGCGCTGCACATATTCCCGCTTGACCAAATCGCGGACGCACATGCCGCGGTCGAGTCCGGCGCGGTGGGCAAGGTTCTGATTCAGCTCTGATCGCCGCCAACCCCAGCGGCCCGGGTCTCCGGCGGAGCTGCCCCGGCGGGATCCCCAAGCGCCGGACCGGTTCCAGCCCGAGCCAGCGGGTCCTCAGCCCCACACCGTCCCCGGCTCCAGGCCGGACCGTTTCGGAACCGAACCGGAGCCCAAGCTCGTCTACTGGTCGTGACACACATTCGCCTGGGCCGGATCGGATCGGGAGGGATCACGGGCGGGGCCGTGGCTTTGATCGTGCTTCTAACTGGCTGCGGACAGGCAATCCCGGGGAATACCTCCGGTCGCCCGGCTGGGCTTGCCGCCGACCCGACTCCGCCGGCAACCACCGCTCCGGCGCCCTCCCCCTCCTCATCGCCTCCCCCGGTCAATCCCTCATCGGGCGGGTTGGGAATCGTCCTCACCGACGCCGACTCGGGGCTCACCGTGGTGATCAGCGTCGGCCAGAATCTGACCATCAACCTGGCCGGAAGCTCAACTCTGCCTTGGAGTCACCTCAGCGACTCGGACCCCGCCGTCCTGGGGACAGTTCCTGGCCTTGCCCCAAACCCCCAACCCCCGGGCAGCCTCAGCGCCGTCTTCGTGGCGCTGACTAAAGGAACTTCGCGGCTGAGCGCGGTGTCGGTACCCCGCTGCCTCGACAGCGCACCAGCTTGCCTCATGCCGGACCGAGTCTTCTCCTTGTTGATTGAGGTCCGGGGCGGCAACTAGCATCCCTGACTGAGGCCGTCGGGAGCCTCCGCTCCCCACCCACCGGCCCGGCTCGCCTGCCGCTCGGAGATCCCCGAACTCCCAGGGATCGAGTTGCGCGTAGACCACGTCGGTCCGTCTCTACGTCGGCCTCCCTTGGGCGCTCCGCGACCTGCGGTCGACGGCTTCTCGCCGCTGGACCGGCATTGCTGGCGCGCGATCGTCCCGAAACACTCTCGCCTGGCGAACCAGTCTCGCCACGCGAGCCGACTCCCGCGCCTCTGCCTGCATCCGCTCCGTGTACTTTTCCGCGCTGTATGCATTCATCATGTATTGGATATTAGCATATAGCGATATGCCTGTCAAGCCGGGTTAATCGCGTTCTCCCCTATGCTTAGGCAGCTTCGCAGCTGATGCCTCCGGAAGTGATATAGTCGGCTGGCTATGCCACCGGTCGACGACGGTGCGGACCTCAGCGGCCGACTGCCACAGGTTGAGCCGTCGGCCCCGATGGAGTTGATGTGGCTGGGCCATCACTTGCTGAATTCACGGTCGGAGCAGTCCGCCCGGTTCTCGGTGATGGGCGCGGAAGGGTCCGAGCGGCTTTCGGAGCGGCTGCGGTCCTTCTGGGGAGACGGCGTAACCGGGGGTACCGGTGAACTCCTGGTCCTCGCCGACAGCGCCGGACTTCTCTTTGCCGAGAACATCGACGAGCTCCTGAGCGACCTTCCGGTTTCCGCGCTGGAGCTGCCCCGGGTCCTACTGCGATTTGAGTCCCCGTCCGACCGGGGTCACTTCATCGAGCGCCTCACCCGACTCCAGCGCGAACCGGAGATTCGGCGCCGGTATGCGGGCGTACTCCGCGACCTGTGGGAGCCAATGCGCCCGGAGTGGGAGCGGAGGGGTCTGCCCGAGGTACGCGCCGCCTGCAAGCGGGCTGCCCAGCGCCTCGATTTCGGAGCACCTCTCGACGAGGTGGTACCCGCTCTCGGGCAGGTCACTAGGAAGAAGGCTGAGTGGCAGTCGGTCGTGAGCGAGGCAACGGAGGCCGGTCGGCTCGTGCTCAACCCCAGTTACTTCGGCGGCAGGTGGAGTATGTGGGACCTCCCGGACCACGTCGTGGTCGGGTTCGGGGCGAACTCGGACCCGCTAGCGGATGCCAGGACTGAGGGGAACCGTCTCGCCCCCAAGCTGAGGGCGCTGGGCGACCCAACCCGGCTCGCGATCCTCCTCTATTTGGCCGAGCGGCCCACCAGCGTGGGTGAGCTGGCCCGCCGATTCGGGCTCGCTCAGCCCACGGTCAGTGCCCACCTGCGGGGCCTCCGCGGCGCGGAGCTGGTGGCCGGAAAGCGCAGCGAGGGTCGCACCGTGTACCACGTCGAGCACGACCAACTGGTTCGCCTCCTTCAGGACCTGGCCGATTCGTCCGGGGTGGAACTCCGCGACTGAGTAGCGACGAGGCCCGACTCGGCATCGCCGTGCCGGCCCGATCTGAGCTGGGGCCGTGAGCTGGAGCGGTCAGTCACTTCGGAGAGGCCTCACGGAGCGCTGGTCGGCGAGGTTGCGCCCTCGCTCAGGGCAGAAGGCCCCTGGTGGTCAACTCTGCGGCCAGGGAGCGCCACTCCCGATCCGGGACCTCTCCTGGCTCCGAGGTCAGTACCTGGACCGCGACGTGGTCGGCGCCCCCTTGCAGTTGCTCCTGGATGCGCCCGGCAACCCGGCCAACATCACCCCAAGCGACCAGCTCATCCACCAGGCGATCGCTGCCACCGTCGACCAGCTCCTGCGGAGAGAATCCCAGCCGGAGCAGGTTGCTGCGGTAGTTGTCGAGGCGCAGATACGCCTTCGTGTGCTGACGGGCGATCCCTCGGGCCCGCTCAGGGTCCTCGTCGATCACCACTGCCTGCTCCGGGCAGAGAAGGCGGTCCGGTCCGAGCACCGTCCGGGCTTGGCGCGTGTGGGCCACGGGCACGAAGTACGGGTGCGCGCCGTGGCTCCGCTCCCCGGCGAGGCGAAGCATCCGCGGGCCGAGCGCGGCCAGCAGAAGCCGGGGCTGCAGGCTGGGCAGAGGAGATTCGTAGACCGCCGAAGCCATGGCGTCGAGGTAGGCCCCCATCGCGGTCAGGGGACGGTGGTAATCATGGCCGCGAAAGGCGACCAGCGGGGCATGGCTGACACCGATCCCGAGCAGAAATCGCCCCGGGTAGGCCTCGGCAAGCGCCAGCTGCCCCGCTCGCATGGCTTGGGCGTCACGGGCCCAGATGTTGGCGATCCCGGTGGCGACGGTGATCCGGGAGCTGGCTGAGAGCAGCAGAGATGCGTTCACAAACGCCTCGCGCCGGCGCGCCTCGCCCACCCAGACCGTCCCATACCCCAGCTCCTCGAGGAGCTGGACCGCCAGGCGCGCGCGATCCGCCGGCTGGCGATCCAAGGCTGTCGTCCAGACCCCAACTCGGCCCATCCCGACCGGGCCCGAAGCAGAACCGCTCCGGTCGGAGTCGACCGTCACCTGGATCCCCCGAGCTCTGCGCCCTCAGCCAACGCCCCCACTCTACGTCCCACCCGGGGACGGGGGGCGCGCCCTGTCCCACCTGGCTAGGGACGCGGGCTACCCGAGCGCGGATCCGGTCGCCCTTGGCCAGAATCCGTCTCGGGTAACTACGATCGGCCGGTGAAGTCGATCCGCGCCGCTCGGCACATAAACGCTCCCCCCGCGGCTGACTACCGCGCACTTCTTGACGTGGACGCGATCGCAAAGTGGCGAGTTCCGGCGGGGATGACCAGCCGGGTGCAGGAATCCGACGCCCGCGAGGGAGGCGCATTCCGGATCACGCTAACTTACGATCCGCCGACCCAGACGGGCAAGACGACGGAGAACTCCGACACCTGCCACGGTCGCTTCACCTGGCTTTTGTCCAACCAGGAAGTGGTCGAGGTAATCGAGTTCGAGACGAGCGACCCCTCCCTGTTGGGCGCGATGACCACAACCACAACACTGGTGGCCGCTGATGACGGCACCGCTGTCCTGGTCGTGCACCAGGGAATCCCTCCGGGCGTGTCAGCCCGCGACGACGAGCTCGGCACCCGGATGTCGCTCGCGAAACCCGCGGCGCTGGTGGAGAAACGGTGACCGGCGTCGATTGCGAAGGGCGGCCACCGTCGACTACGCCCGCAGCGGCGGCACGCAATGCCCGTTGATAACGCCATCTACGATGGCCCGGGCGACCAATGGTGGGATGAACGGCAGCCGCTCAGCGCTCTCCGTACCGCCCTCAACCCGGCTCGAATCGGCTACTTCACCGGAGTCCTCGATTCGCTGGGTGTCGAACCAGTGGGGATGACGGCGGTCGACATCGGCTGCGGCGGCGGGCTGTTTTCCGAGGAACTCTGCCGGCTGGGCGCGCGCGTGATTGGGGTCGATCCCTCCGCGGCGTCGCTGGCCATCGCCCGCAGCCACGCGGACTCCTCGGGAATGGTGATCGACTATCGCTCCGGCCGCGGCGAGGCTCTTCCGCTCCCGGACAGCAGCGTCGACGTCGCCTGTTGCGTGGACGTGCTCGAGCACGTCGCTGACGTCGACGCGGTGGTCAGGGAAACGGCCCGGGTGCTAAAGAACGGCGGGGTGTACCTGTTCGACACCATCAACCGGACCGTCGTCAGCAAGTTGGTCATGATCAAGCTGCTCCAGGATTGGCGAGTCACGGCCTGGCTCCCGGCTCGCCTACACGCCTTTGAGCAATTCCTCACCCCTGCTGAGCTGCAAGCGATCATGGCCCGCCACCAACTCACCGGGGGCGAGGTGGTGGGAATCGGTCCCGGAGTCAACCCCGCTCGACTGCTGGGCCTGCTCTGGCAGCTGCGAAGGGGAACGATCTCGCCCGGGGAGTTGGGCCGGCGTGCCCGCTTCGTGCAGATTCGAAATACTCGGGTTGCCTACGCCGGGTATGCGATCAAGACGGCCTGAGCGCTAGGGATGCGCAGTTGCGACGATCCTGAGCAGCCGCCCTCCCCGGGCCCGTCGCGCCGGGGCCCGCGGGAAGCCGCCCGCCATTCCGGTATTCGCATGGCAGAGCCACCCGCACATCCCGGATCCCGGACCACCCGGCGCTAGCGGTCCCGCTCAACCACGGGCGCTCCGCTGCGGGCAGACAGGAGCCAGATCAGTCGTCGCGGCAAGGTCCGCCGATCACGCTTCGGGGATTCCCGAATCCGACCTAACCTCCCGCCAGGCCTTGAGCGCGCTCATTCAGCACCGTCTGATACACCACGTGCCCGCCTCGGCCCCCAGCTTTGGCCGCGTAAAGGGCGATGTCCGCGTCGCGCAGAAGCAGGTCGGAGTCCCGGGCGCCGTGCTCGGTGGAGACGATCCCGACGCTGGTGGAGACATGGACCAGGGTGCCGTCGGCGAGCTGGATCGGTTCGGCGAGGACGTCCCTAATGCGCCCGGCCAGCTCCTCGCCGGTGGCGGTTCCCGGCGCCTCTTCGATGAGAATCGCGAACTCGTCTCCCCCCTGGCGCGCGAAGGTGTCCCCCGGCCTGAGGCTGGCCTGGATGCGCCGGGTAACCTCCAGCAGAACGATGTCTCCGGCGGCATGTCCTCGGCTGTCATTGACCTGTTTGAAGTCATCGAGATCTAGCGCCAGAAGCACCACGTGGCAGCCCGTGCGCACCCTGGCGACGAGCGCGTGCTTGAGGCGCTCCTTGAGAAGGATGCGGTTGGCCAGTCCGGTCAGGGGGTCGTGGAAGGCCTGGTGACGGAGCTGGTCCTCGAGCTCGAGACGGTCGGTGATGTCTCGCCCGGTCAGCAACATCGCCCGGGCGTCGGGGTCGTCGAGGAGGTTGGTCGAGACGATGTCGAACATGTGCCACTCCCCGTCGCCGCCCCGCAGTCGGCAGTCGACGGGACTTCCCGGACCGGGCCGGCGGCGGGTCGCGGCCATCGTCGCCTGGAGCGCACCCAAGTCATCGGGGTGAATCTCCACTCCGGTTTGGATGGGGTTGACCGCGGGAAGCTCGTGCCCGAGAAACGATGCGGCCGAAGGGCTGGCGTAGATGAGGCGGCCCTCGACGTCGGTCGCCAGGACGAGATCGGACGCAGTCTCGACGAAGGCCCGCATCAGCGCCTCGCGGGCCGCCAGCTCCTGCGCCCCCGCCTCGCGTGTGAGGGCGAGGCCCGCTGCGGTCGCCAGGGTTTGCTCAGCGCCGGCCAGGTCGGAGAGCCGATCCGGGGGGCCCGCGAGCACCAGCACCATCGGACAGCTGCAAAGCGCGTGGACCGGCGCCAACTGGAGCGCGCCACCGGCGCCGGGAAGGTCAATCAGCTCCGCCAAGGATGAATTCAGCGCGCCCTCGACGACCAACCCGCCGCTGATTAGTCGCCGGCGGAGGCGCGCGGGCGCGGTGACCGGGACGGCGACTGCCCCTGTCGGGCCCGAGCCGGGGGGTCCGCCGTCAGCCGGCACCATCTGGTCAGGCGCGAGGAGGGCCAGGCGGGAGCGGCAACCCGGCGGGACGGCTGCCAAGCGCTCCAGCCCGGCCCGGCTCGAGTCGATCACGCCCGTGATACCGCTGGCGCCGCTCAAGTCGGCCAGCCCCCGCGTCAGCGCCTGCTCGATCCAGAGCTCGCGCTGCTGCTCGCCCGTCCGACTCCGGACGGCCCGGGATGGACCCGGCTGGGCTCGTCGCGGGTTGGTGGCAACAACGGTCATGCGGCTTTCCTCATGCTCTGAAATCAACCACTCCAGGCTGCTGGAAGCAAGTGTCATCCCGTGCGCTCACCGCATACCACACGCGAAGGTCCCGCTTCCATGGCCTCTGAGTAACGCCCGCGCACGGACGGGTCACAACTCGGCCACCGGTTTGGCCATCGCCTACTGCTGCGGTTTGCTGGAATGGTCGCCTGAGCGTAGGCCGCCTTCATCGAGTCCGGGCCGGGACGGGCAGCATCTCCCTCACTCGACTGGGACGAAGCCGGGAGATCCCTTTCCGCTGATTGCTTCCTGGGGTCGAAGCTAGCGGGCACCGAGTTCGGTGCCGACCTCGGTGGTCAGAGCGCGGGCAGGGGTTCCCCAGCCATCTCCGGGTCGGGGTAGGTGTTCTACGATTCTCCTCTCGTGGCTCGGGACTCCATGGACTGGCTGGAAGCGGTCTTCGACGACTTCGGCGTTCGGCTTGGACCAGCGCTGCTCTGGAAGGTCGCGGCGACCGACCCGCCAATCGAGGTCGAGATCAAGATCGGCGAGGGTCCGATGACTGCGCTTCGGTTCGACGGGGAAGAGGTCGAAGACGCCGTAACGCGTTTCGCCCGCGACCTGCAAGCCTGGCTCGCTGTTGTCCTCCGCGCGCACGTCCCTCCCTGCCCCACCCATGGCCTGGCTCTCAGCCCCACCCGCACCGGCGCCCTGCCCCAATGGCTGTGCCCGGAGGGTGACCTCACGTGCGTGCTCGGAGACTACCGAGAGGCGATCTGGCCACCCGGCCCCGAAGAGCAGGCCGCCTACGTCGCGTTCACCCTAAGCCACCGCTTCCGCGGCCGCCACCTGCGGTGGCATCGCCGGACTCAGCGCCGAGCGGCGCGACGGGGGGTGGATTGCCAATATCGACGTTCGTCCCGAGGCGGACGACATCACAATCCGGGCCGCCGCGGCGCCCATCCCGGTGAAGTTCGCTCGCGTCGGACCGGTGACGACCGAAAGGTACCTGAGTCCCGCGAGCGGCCCGGATCCTCCCTTCCGGGCGCTTACGCTTCGAGGCACTTTCATGCAAATCGTGGCGCTCGGAGGGACGCTTCGTCGAGCCGGAGCGGAGGACGAATGCGATTTTCTGGTTGATGGTGGATTTGGGCACGTCACCCGGGTCCGTCTTCTGCCGGAACATGCTATCGGGCCTGCCAATGGTCCGGTCATCCTTGATGCAGCAGGGCAGCCATTTGCTGGCGAAGGTGACTCGATACTCTGTATCGGGGGGTTCCTGCCGGAGTCTCACCTCGACGGCGAGAAAGTTGCCTACTCGGCAGGGGAACTTCGTGTGTTCGAGTGACTGGCGTACGCCCGACGCAACCACTCCGCGCTGGCTAGACCAGCAGGTTCTAGGCCGCGTAGGCCAGGGAATTGGCTGCATCCAAGGGTACCGCCGCGCCGGTCATGCGAGCGGAGCGGGAGACGGGGCTCGAACCCGCAACTTCAACCTTGGGAAGGTTGCACTCTACCATTGAGTTACTCCCGCAGTGAGCTCAACGCCCCGAGGATAGCGTCACCGGTGGGACTCGCGTCTGCTTGGTGGCGGCACCGGACGGGCAAGCTCGACCACCTCAGCCACTCCCGCCTGCGGCAGGCCCTCGAGCCGGCGCCCGACCGGGTGTCGACCTTCGCGCGGAGCCCCGCCGCGAGTCAGGCGGGCAGCTCCTCAGAGGCCGGCGAGGGGGGCTCAGGCAGAGAAACCGGAGCACTCGCGACCACGCTCCGACGCACCGTTTCGCCTACCGTGCCGACGAAGCGGTCCAGTTGCCGGCGGGCTTCCCCCTCGCTCCCCACCGAACTGATCACTCGGTAGCTGGGACGATCGGCCTCCGGGATTATCAGCACCCAGCCTCCTTCGACCTCGATCTTGAGCCCGTCGGTGAGATCGAGTCGCTCGCCGCGGAAGCTCTCGACCAAGCGCCGCATGACCTCGCCCTTGACCTCCCAGGGGCAGGCCACGGACGCCTCCAGGTGCGTCCCCGGAGCGAGATCCCGGCGAAGCTCCGAGAGCCGGCTCCTGGTGAGCACCAGCATCTCGACCGTGGTCAGCAGGGTGAACATGGCGTCGTAGGCGCTGAGGTGGGCCGGCCAGACGAACCCCCCCGTCTCGTCGAATGCGATCAGGGCCTGATGGCGAGTAGCGGCGCGCACGATCGATGCCGAGTCGGCCCGGGTCAGCACGAGCTTGCCGCCGTTGGCGGCAACCTCGCGCTCGAGCCGATGGGAGGCCGAGACCGGTGCCACTACGGTCCCCTGCCCCTTGGCACGCAGGGTGAGCACCGCGAGCAGGCAGGTTGCCTCCTCGGGGCTGATCACCGCCCCCAGGTCGTCGATCAGGGTCAGGCGCTGGGACGAGGGATCGAGCCGTGCCCCCAGCAAAGCAGCCACGGTCTGGGTGATCGCCGAAGCCTGCTCCAGCTCCCCTTCCCGACTCCGCGCCTGGGGCCAGAGCGCGGCCTCCTCCTCGAATCCAGATCGCAGCGTGATCGCCTCCACCTGGGCCTCCCGGAGCAGATGGGGCAGGACCAGCGAGGCGCTGCTGAACCCGAAGTCGACCAGAATCCGGGGGCGGTCGCCTCGGATGGACTCCAGGTCGAGCTGGGCGGCGGCGTGGCGGGCGTAGGCGGCAACGGCCCCCTCGGCGTCGACGATGTCGGTGATCTCACCCGGCAGCACGCGCCGGAAATCCTCACGAAAGAAGGTGTTTTCGAGCCTCCGCTCCTGGCGCCGGTCGAGCGCCAACCCCCGTTCGTCGAGCACCATCAGGTCGGCCGAGCGCGCGTCCAAGGGAGAGGCCAGGACGTGTACCGTGCCCACCACGCTGGACTCCCTGGTGTAGTGGCAGGTGACCGGCACCGGGAGCTCGGCCAGGTCGATCACCCGGGCCCCGGCCGAGAGCATGCCGGCGATCATCGCCCGCTTGATCATTCCCGACCCCGGGCTGCGATCCCGGCAGATGGCAAGCTCGCTGCCGCGGGGCTGGGTCGCCGACCAGGCAGCACCGAGGCGCGCGCACCACTCCGGGGTCAGCTCGACATTGATGATCCCGGTGATCCCGGTCTTGCTGAAGAGACTGCTGCGCCAGGTGCCCGCCCAGATCACCGATTCGTGGACGACTGACCCAGCTTCGATCTCCTTTCCAGGCCAGATGCGCACCCCCTGCTCGACCACCGAGCGAGCTCCGATCGTGCAGTCGTCCCCGATCACGCTCGAGTCCTGCAGCACGACGTCCGGTTTCAGAGTGGCGGAACTGCAGACCACCGCCTGACGGAGGCGGCTGCGCTCACCGACGTAGACCTGGGGCCAGAGCACGGTGTTGCTCACCTTGGCGCCGGCGTCCACCACCGCATAGCGATCGACCACCACCGGGCCGTTGAGAAAGGCCTCGTGGCCGATCACGGCGTCGCGGCCGATGAAGGCCGGCCCTTCAATCCTGGCGGTGTCGGCCACCGATGCCCCCTCGTTGGTCCACTGCGACGGGCCCGTCCTTTGGCCGGCGATCTCGCAGACCACCCTGCCCTCGAGGGCATCCCAGTTGGCCTGGAGATAACTCTGGACGCTGCCGATGTCACACCAGTAGCCGCGCCCAACCGTCGCCCAGAGAGAGTCGCGGCGGCGAAGCATCTCCGGGAAAACGTCCTGCGACCAGTCGGCGGGCTCCCCCGCCGGGCAGTACGCGAGAACCTCAGGCTCGATTACGTAGATTCCGGTGTTGACCTGGTCGCTGAAGACCTCACCCCAAGATGGCTTCTCCAGAAAACGCTCCACCTGCCCGTCGACGGAGGTGATGACGACCCCATACTCCAAGGGATTGGCGACCCGGGAGAGCACGAGAGTGGCCCGAGCGCCATGGTCGCGGTGGAACCCCACCGCCTGAGTGAGGTCGATGTCGGTGAGGGCATCGCCGCTGATGACGATGAAGGTCTCGTCGAGCAGTTGGGCGGCGTTCTTGACGCTCCCCGCGGTGCCCAGGGGCCGGTCCTCGACCACGTACTCGAGCTGCATGCCCAGCTCGGCCCCGTCTCCGAAGTAGTTGCGAATACTGGCCCCGAGGTACTGCAGGGTGATGATCACCTCGGTGATCCCGTGGCGTCGCAGCAGCCGCAAGACGTGCTCCATGCAGGGGCGGCCGACCACCGGTACCAGCGGCTTGGGGCGGCGACTGGTGAGCGGGCGCAGGCGGCTGCCCTCGCCTCCCGCCATCACGACCGCCTTCATCGGAGCACGTCTTGGCCCGCCCTAGGTCTCGCGGTCTGCCTTGCTCGCCCGGCCCCTTTAGGGATCATACGGAGAGGCGGCGACGCCGACCTGCCCCGTACCAGAGAAGCAGGATCACCAAAAGCGCCGCGCCTAGGGTGACGGCGGCCGTGCCCTCGAGCTCAGCGGCCTGGTTGGTGGGAGTGTAGGTGGGCGGCTGTGGAAGGGCCTGGAGTCGGTGCAGGTACACCCCTTGCCGGGAGACCGCGATCACGAACCCGCGGGGGCGGGCCGAGAATACCGGGCCCACCGTGGCCAGGGCCGCGATGGCCGGGTTGGCCGGCGCGGCGCGGTACCAGCTGTAGCCGCCATCCGGGGTGAGCAGGGTGCCGAACCCGTCTGTCGCCAGGTAGGCGGCGGACGGCCCGTCGGCAGCGGCCGCGGTCACCTGGGGAACTCCGCCCAACCCCCCGTAGGGGAGTACCTGGAACACCCGCTCCCAGGCCGTTTCGCTTCCGCGCCAAACCAGACCCCCGGGCTCCCCAACCAGGAGCAGTCCGGAGGCGAGCTCGGCGAGCGCTCTGGTCTTCCTGGCGAACACGGGAGCCCGCGGGGACCGGATCCAGCCGGAGGCGGGAGCCCGAAGCCAGAGCCGACCACCGACCAGCGCCACCCAGTCGAGTCCAGGCGCAGCAGGGGCCAGGACCGCCATCGCATCACCGGGCGCGACCAGCTCCAGCCGGCGACCGAGCCGCCCACTGAACAGTCCTCTCGAGCTGGCCACCGCCAGCTGGCCCGCCGCCGTCGAAACCGCGAGCGCCTGGGGGACACCCGCCACCGGGGACAGCCAACTTCCTGGTGCGGCGCCGCCGACCTGGAGCAACCGGCCGTTCCGGAAGGCGACCACCCCAAGTCCCCCCGCCGCGGCCACGGCGATCGGCGGGCCGTAAGTCGACGCGTCTCGGGGCCAGGCGATCTCGGTGAAACCACCCGTCTCGGGGCGGTACCAGCCAGCGACCCCACCGGCGATGGCCAGGGTCGCCTGCCCCTGGTCCGACGCCAGCGCCGAGATCGACCGGGCTCTGCCGGGGGCAGGAACCCACCACCCTCCGGCAGCGGCAGCCGGGGTCACCGACGCCACCAGGCAGGTGGCCAGGGCCAGGCCGGCCCCGGCCGCTATGCGCCTGGCTCGCGTCATCGGTCACTGTCCATAGAGGCCGCTCACGATCGTGGCCACCAAGAACAGCTCAGCCGCCACGTGCATGATCGCCGCAGGCAGGACGCTCTGGCTGCGCTGGGTCATCCAGCCCCAGATCAGTCCGAGCAGGATAACGATCGGGATCAGGCTATCCGCAGGCCCCTGGTACTGGGTGGCGATGTGGGCGATGCCAAAGATCAGGGCTTGGCCGATCAATGCCGCCCGGCGGGAGTGCTGGCGCTCCAGGGAGGCCAGGAGGACCCCCCGAAACTGGATCTCCTGGGCGACCGCGCTGCTGGCATTGGCTATGCCGTAGGCGACCGCCGCGGATCCCCCCAGAGAAAGTAGGGGAACGCCCTCGCGACCGATCAGAGGAGCCGGCAATGCAAACGCTAGCACGAGGAACAGAACTGCCCCGCCGACCCCGAGCAGGAGAGCACCCGGACGGGGGCGCACCCACATCCGGAGCTGCGGGCGCGGCCTGGGCGCGAGGAAGTAGAAGGCGGCAGCCATGAGCAGCGCCGCGATCAGCCAGGCGACCCCGGCCAGGGCATTGCGGAGAAGTCCGTAGGGAGATCCCAGGAAGGAGGGCAGGGCTCCTCCGTACCCGAGGAACCAGAGCCAGAGCGAGTAGGGCAGGGTCAGCGTGAGCAGGGCGAACGAGATCGGCGCCTGGTCGCGCAGCCGGCGAAGGAGAAGCGACGCGGCCGCGATCGCGGCGAAGTAGCCGGTGAGCCGCCAGAGGTCGGGATCTACGCTCTGCGGGTCACCGAACGCGCGGGGCAGCAGCATTGTGGCGGCAGCTCCGCCCAGCACCAGCAGCAGGGCGCCCCATTCACGGCTCAGTGCCAGGCCGGGCAAACCGATCCGAACGGCCCGACCCGGAGCAGGCCCTGAGCTCACGGTCGCTGACTGACCGGGCGCAGCCTAGGTGGTCGGAGCTTGGGGAGGTGCCCCCCCGTCCGGGGTAGAGGGCGGAGGCCCGAACCCCTCGTCGTCACCCTCCTCGCCGCGAATCCGATCGACTAGGTCGTAGACCCGGTCCTGGACGGTCCCGGAGAAGAGAAACGCCACCCCCGCGGTTGCCAGCAGACCCCCTGCCAGCCAGGTCTTGGAGATGCGCCGCCGCTTGCGGGGAGGGTCGATGCCGGTCTTCCGCAGCGAGCTCTCGACCCGCTTCCGGGCGTCGTCCGGCAGAGACTTGGTCGCCTCGTAGGCGGCCTGGACCACCAGCTCGGCGAACTCCGCGGACCGGTCCCTGGCCATGGCCAGCACCTCCGTCGCGCGCTTCTGGGCGGAATCTGCCGCCGGCTGCACTGAGGTGGCGATCCGGCTGGCCACCTCGGGTAGCTGCTGCGAGACCGCGCTCAGGGCGGGCCCGACTGCCTCGCTCGCGCTCTTTACTCCCTCACCGATGACCTCCACCACCGCCCCCGCGGCGTCACCCGCGGTTGTGCTCAAACGGTCGATCGGTCGCCGCTTCTGGCCAAACTTCATGGTGCCGCCTCCTGACTGCTAACCGCCTCCGAGTGTACCCAGGATCAGCCCCGCGACCGCCTCCAGATGTGGGAATTCGGCGCCGCCGCACCGTCTCACCTGCCGACCTCGGGCCAGCCAACCGGAAAATGCTGCAGTGGGCCGTGACCGGCCCCGAGGCCGGGGGCGGCCGCGATCGCCGCCGCCACGTACTGCTTGGCCCTGGCGATGGCCAGTAACGGCTCCTGTCCCCGGGCCAGGTGGGCCGCGATCGCGGCCGAGAAGGTGCACCCGGTCCCGTGGGTGTGGCGAGTCACCAATCGGGGACCGGGCAGCCGGGTCAGCTCATCCTCATGGAGCACCAGGTCGACCGGGTCGCCCTCCGAGTGGCCCCCCTTGACCACCACGAAGGCAACGCCGGTTCTCGCGATCACGCGGGCGGCGGCCAGCGCCTCGGCCTCGTTCCGGACCGGGGTTCCCGCGAGGACCGCGGCCTCGGGCCAGTTGGGGGTGAGCACCAGCGCCAGGGGCAGCAGATGCCGGCGCATGGTCTCCACCGCGCTCTCCTCGAGCAGACGGGCGCCGCCCTTGGCGACCATGACCGGGTCGACCACCAGCGGTCCCCAGTCGCGGCGGCGGAGCTCACCGCAGACGGCATCGATATGGCCCGCGGAGAGCAGCATCCCGGTCTTGGTGGCAGCCGGGCGCAGGTCCCCGTCGAGCGCTTCGAACTGATCGTGGACGAACGGCAGGGGAAGCGGATGAATAGCGCGCACCTCACGGGTGTTCTGGGCGGTCAGCGCCACCACCACGCTCACCCCGTAGACGCCACAGGCGGCGAAGGCCTTGATGTCGGCCTGAATCCCTGCCCCCCCACCCGAGTCGGAGGTGGCGATGGTGGCCGCAATCGGGATCAGGGAGGGGAGGCTGTTCAAGGCAGGGTTCCCCAGGCGGTGGGAGCCGGCTCGACCGTGCGACCCCCCTCGCCGTGGGCGGCCTCCCAGCGTCGGGCCAGCCAGTAGGCGAGCGCAGTCACCAAAACGCCGACGAATCCGGAGATGTCGGCGGGCTGGTGGCCGAAGAGCTGCTGGGCCAACGGCGAGACGAACCCCCACTCCCCGGGAGGAGGTGGCTCGTTGAAGAAGAGTAGGGTCGCCGCGGTGCCCGCGGCGAACGCGAGCATCAAGGGCCAGCGGAACCCAGCCCGGTACCAGAAGCCCCGGCTTGCGACCAGCGCCCCCGGATCAACCGGGCGCCACCGCCAGAGGGAGTCCAGGATCACCAGGACTCCCCAGGCAGGGAACCAGACATAGGTGATGGTGAGGAAGTCCACGTAGTTTCCCTGGAAGCCCACGCCGGCGAAGAGAACCAGTGCCGCGATGATGCCGCCGGCAACCCCGACCACGGTAGCGGCGGCCCAGCGGCGAAGCCGGATCCCGATCGCCAGGGCACAGAGGGCCGCCGAGTACACATTGAGGTAGTTGGAGCTGAGCTCGGCCACGACGATGAAGGCGGCAAAGCAGTACCCGAACCAGACCGGGACCGTCGCGACGATCAGATTGGGCAGGAGTCTGGTCGGGTCGCTGGTCTGGATCGCCGCCCCGAGCAAGCCGCAGAGAACCAGGCTGAGCGCGCTGCCCCCGCCGCTGGCGAGAGCCACCCGAAGCCCCGAGGAGTTGGCCGCCAGGTAGCGCGAGTAGTCGGCGGCATAGGTCACCCAGGAGACGATGAGCGCGAAGGTGAGGGTGAACCCGAGCGCCATCGCGGCCAGGTGAGGACCGGGGGCGAGCCGGCTCTGCAGCCCCAGGTTCCAGTGGGAGACGGTGAAGATGGCCAGGGCCGCACAGACCAAGAGGAAGGCGGGAACCTGGACATGCTGAAAGACCGAGATGGTTCGGTGGCCATAGACCGCGACCAGGAATGAGACCCCGGCAATCGCCGCCAGGAGGAGGGGGGCGACGACGGCGGGGGCGGAGTGGAGGATGGGCAGGGCGCGGGTGGTGGTGACGGCGATGGCGCAGTCATAGGCGAACCAGCCGACCGCGATCAGCATCGTCAGCAGCCCTCCGACCGCTGCGCCCCTGCGCCCGAAGACCATCCGGGACTGGACGATCTGGGGCGCCCCCGACCGGACCCCGGTCAGGCTCAGGAGCCCAAGGAAGGCGGCGCCGGCCACTGCTCCGGCGATCAGCACCAGCGCCGAATCCCAGAAGCCGAGGCCGGCCGAGGAGACCAGTAGCGCCCCGGCAAAGAGGGAGAAGAAGTCGGAGAGGGCGCCCGCCCAGATGAAGAAGAGCTCGCGGGGCCGCCCATGGCGGAGTTCAGGAGGGACCGGCTCCAGGCCGCGCAGCTCGATCCGGAGGAACTCGTCGTCGGGTGGGGCGACCGAGACAGGCAGACTCACGAGCCCAGGCCCGAGCGGGCTGACCAAGCGCGCTCTCCCACTCCTTCGACCTCCAAACCCGCCGGTGCCTTGGGTCCCGGCAGGTGGAGGCTTCCCGACGCTGGTACTAGCCAGATCCGGTCATCAGGGTTGGCGAATCGCCTCTCAGCGCCCTGCCGGCGCACCCCTAGCTGGGAGCCACGCCCCCGGGGCGAGTATAGGCTCCCCCGCCGCGACTGAGAAGCGCGGGAAGGTTCGCGCCCGGGCTCCGATAATGGCCCCGTGAACTCCGATCCGCTCAGCTTCACCGCTCACTGGCCGGTGCGGCAGTACGAGGTAGACCGGCAGGGACACGTCAACAATGCGGTCTATCTGAACTATGCGGAGGAGCTGGCCGCGCGCCATTCGGAACGGATCGGGTTCGGACAGGCCTGGGCCACCACTCAAGGCGGCGCCTGGGTGATCCGCCGCAACGAGGTCACCTACCACAGCCCGGCGCGGTTCGGAGACGAGCTGGAGCTGACCGTCCGGGTGGAGTTGGTCCGGGGCGCCAGGGGGCAGCGCCGAACCACCGTCCTCATCGTCCCCGAGCGCCGGCTGGTGGCCGAGATCTTCACCGAGTGGGTCTGGGTGCGGGCCAGCGACGGCCGACCGGCTCCGGTGCCCCAGGAGCTGGTGGACCTCGCCGCCGGGGCCACCGCGGCCACGCTTCGACGCCGCACTCTCACTGGGTCCAGCCGGGTGGACGATCCCGTCAGGTGACTGGGTCGCGGGCGGCTCGGCGGCGGGCCGCTGGCGGCTGGGGAGGGTTCGGCAGGTTCGCATCACCTGGCCTTGACCGCAGGTGGAGTTTGGACCGAACCGGGGGCGCGGCCACTCCCTGACGCCGCGCCGGAAAGAGAGCCTCGATGGCGAGCGGCTCCAGCGGCTCGGCGAAGAAGAAGCCCTGCAGCATGGGATCGCTGCTCATCGCCTCCAGCAGGGCCACCTGCTCGGCCGTCTCGACGCCCTCGATCACCACGGTGAGCGAGAGGGCTCGGGCCAGGTTGACCACGCTCTCGGCGACGGCGGCGCCCGCCTTCCCGTCGGTGAGCCGGGCCATGAAGGAGCGGTCGATCTTGAGCTCATCGACGGGAAGGTGCTGCAATTGCGCCAGCGAGGATTGACCGGTCCCGAAGTCATCGATGGCGATCCGGATCCCCAGCGCCCGGAGCGCCCGCAGCTGCTCCGAAGCGTGCTTCACATCTTTGACGATGGTGCTCTCGGTGACCTCAAGGAGAAGCTGGCCGGGATCGATTCCGGAGCTGCTGATTGCCCCCTGGACATCCTCAACCAGGGTCGCCTGCTGCAGCTGCCGGGCGGAGACGTTGACCGACAGGCGGAGTTCCCTGGCTTCCTGGTGGTTGCGCCGCCACTCGCCGACCTGGCGGCAGGATTCGTAGAGCACCCAGCGACCGATGGGAACGATTAACCCGGTCGCCTCGGCGACCTCAATGAATTCGTCCGGCGACACCACCTCGGACCGCTCGGGATCCCGCCAGCGAAGCAGGGCTTCAACGCCGACCAGCGCGTGGTGGACCCCGCTCAAGATCGGTTGGTAGAGGAGCTGCATCTCGCCCCGATCGAGAGCGCGCCTTAGTCCCGTCTCGACGTGCATCCGCTGCACCGCCTGCTCGTGGAGTTGGGGGTGGAACTCGACGAAGCGACCCTTGCCTTCTGCCTTAGCCTGGTAGAGGGCAATGTCGGCGTCCCGCAGGATCGCCTCGGCATCGGCCGTGGCGTACTTGGTGGTGATCAGCCCGATGCTGGCGCCGACGGTCACCTCCAGGTCGGCCCCCGCCTGGATCGGCCAGGCGAGAACCTCACCGATGCGGTCGGCGATGGCGGTGACCACGGTGGTGCCGGTCAGCTTCTCGACCAGCACGGCGAACTCATCCCCGCCCAATCTGGCGAAGGTATCCGCGGGTCGCAGGCATTCGGCGATCCGTCGGGTGACCTCGAGCAGAACGGCGTCCCCGACGGCGTGCCCATAGCTGTCGTTGATGGCCTTGAAATTGTCGAGGTCGACCGAGAGCAGCCCCAGGGTGGATCTGCCGTCCCTCCTGGCCCGAAGGGCGTGCTCGAGCCGGTCACGGAGCAGGGCCCGATTGGCCAACCCGGTGAGGGGGTCGTGGAGCGCCTGGTGACGGAGCTGATCTTCCAACTGGCGCCGCTCGGTGATGTCCCGGCCAGT
>Ga0307373_10004060_pt1 | contig 24908 bp, 22 predicted proteins | sample OX2MG_FD_202534 | JGI IMG/M metagenome (GOLD analysis project Ga0307373, IMG submission 202534) | Soil microbial communities from Risofladan, Vaasa, Finland - OX-2 | ecosystem: Environmental > Terrestrial > Soil > Coastal area > Acid sulfate soil | place: Finland: Risofladan, Vaasa | collected...
TGCTGGTAGTCGCGCGCGACCTCGATTCGGTGCGCGAACTGGAAAACGTGGTCGATTATTCGGGCCGCCTGGTGCGCCTCGGCGGCCTTATCTCGGGCGTCGCCCACCAGATTCGCAACCCGCTCAACGCCATGAATCTGCAGCTCGAATTGCTCAGCCAGGACGCCGCCCGCGGCGCCCCGATCGATCAGCGTCTGCGCGCTGTGCGCCTCGAAATCGAGCGTCTCGCGCGCGCCGTCGACGCGCTCATGCGTTTCATGCGGCCCGAACAGCTCAAGCTCGCGCACGTCCAGATCAACGAGCTGATCACCGAGGTCGCCAGCCAGGTGGTCCGCTCGGGCGTGCGCGTCGAAACCCGTTTCGACCCCGCCGTCAGCCCGGTCAACGTCGACCGCGCATTGCTCGCCGAAGCCCTGCGCAACGTGATCGGCAACGCCTGCGAAGCGATGCTGCCTGCCGGCGGCACGCTCAAGCTCGCCACCGCGCTGAGCGACAACGATTGCGTCGAAATTTCGATTGCTGATTCCGGACCGGGCATCGCGCGGGAAAACCTCGAGCGCATTTTCAACCTCTATTTCACCACCAAGAAAAACGGCAACGGTCTCGGCCTGCCGCTCGCGTTGCGCGCTATCGACCTTCATCATGGCACCATGGATATTCAATCCGAGGTCGGCGTGGGCACCAACGTTATCGTGCGGCTGCCGCTCGCGCCTTCGATCGCGGCGGCGCCACCGATGCCCGCGCAGAGCCGAATCGGTTAGTCTCATCGCGTGAAATCGTCGATTGCCGCGCGCCTCTCGATACGATCGCTGATGCTTATCGGCGCGGCGCTTGCGCTCGCCGGATGCGCGACCATGGAGCGCTATTGGCCGCTTCAGGCGCCGCTGCGGACGAGGCTCGCGCGGACTCCGGCGGCCTCTACCGCGGCGCGGGAAATGCCGCCCACGGCAATCAAATATCGCGCCGCCAGGAGGAAATCCGCCGCGCCCGCCGCCGCGGCGACCACCGTTTCGCTCGACGACGACGACAGCAATCGCCTGCGCGCGCAAAGCCTGCTCGACGAGACCGGCACGAAGCTGACGTCGATCAATCGATCGCGGCTCACACCCGAAAACGCCGCCGCTTATGACCAGGCCCAAGGTCTCGTCAACGCCGGGCGCAACGCGATGCGTGAGCAGGACTACCTCGCCGCCGCTGGCCTTGCCGAAAAGGCTTCCGTCATCAGCCGGCAGTTGGCCACGCGCTCGCCCATCCGCTAGCCCGCAGCGTGCCAGCCACGTATCCGCGCGTGGAATCGCGGGCCCAATCCGCCGCCGTGCGCGCACGTCGCCAAATGAAAGACGCCACCCTGCGCGAGGCTTGAGCGGGATGATGGGCCGAGGCTGCCTTGCGGCTCCCGTTCAGCGTCGCGGCAGGGCAGCGCCGCTAGGGGGAAGCTCTGCACAAGCCCACTGTGTCATTTTGAGCGCAGCGAAAAATCCTGGGATTCTTCACGTCGCGGACTTCGTTCAGAATGACAAACTGACCTGTGCAGAGGTTCCCTAGTGGTTGAAGTTCGCCGGCGAACGTACTATTCCAGCCACGTGGGGGGGGGTACGTGTCCGGTTTTTCGTAACGCCCGCCGGCGAACAAGACTGATTTATCGTTACCTCAACGCCGGGCGCGTGAAGCTATTCCTCATCCGTCACAGCGGTGACATTGCGCGTCGTGACGCGCTGCCAGTTCTCCGCGCCGGGCGTACGAATGGCCCCCGTGCGCGCGGCCTGCGCGGTGGTCTCTCGCGCCGGCAAATTCACCATCTCGCCCGCTAAAATATGATTGGGGTCGCGCACTTGCGGATTGGCCCGCACCAGCCGCGCAAGCTGGTCCGCCGATCCGAGCTGGTCGGCCGCGATGCGGGCGAGCGTATTGCCGGGCTGCACCCGAATTCGCCGTAGCCCGGGGTTAGCGGTCCCCGCCAGGTCGGCCATCGGCCCGGTCGCATCGCTCGCGCGCGCGGAGGTCTCGCTCGCGTCGGCCGGTTCGACCTCGGGCGCCTCCGTGATGATCGAGGCCGGCAGGTAGCCGGCGTTGGGATGTTCGGTGACCGCGTCACCCACCGCGTCAGCGGCGTCCAGGCTCACCGGCTCCTCGCGCCGCGGCGTGCGCGAGTTCCACATCAGGAACGTGGCCATCGCCGCAATCGCCATCGCGCCGATTATCGCCGTCGACCATCGGGCACTCGCCGTCGCTGCCGGACGCTTTTCGCCGAGCACGTCGAACTCCGCGTTCCGCGGTTCGAAGCGGCGGGCCCGCGACAACAGGTTCTCGTATTCGGCCACCGCGGCGCGCGCCGCTTCGATCGTCACGGTCGGCTGATTCATGTTGTAAGCCGTGAGCATCGCATTGTGGCAGAGCACATTGATGCGCCGGGGAATTCCCCCGCTATGGTCCATCAGGTAGTCCAGCGCGCCGCGCCCAAAGACCGCCGCACTGCTGCCGCCGAACGCCGCCAGCCGATATTCGACATAGGCCGTCGCCTCGGCCCGTTCGAGCGGGTTGAGCAGCGACCGAATCCCGATCCGTTCGTTGATCTGCTTGAGCCCCGGCTCCATCAGGCGGCGCAGCAGTGCGGGCTGCCCGGCAAAGACGAAATGCACCTGCTTTTCGTCCAGCCGGCCGCGATTCGAGAACAGCCGCAAATCCTCGAGCATCTCATCGCTCAGGCTCTGCGCCTCATCGACGATTATCACCACCCGCTCGCCCGCGCCGAGCCCGGCCAGAAACTGATCGAAAGCATCCGACATGGCCAGCTTGTTCGGCGCCGCCGTCACCCCGAGCTGGCGCAAGATATCGTGCAGCATCGCATCGAGGCCGAGCCTCGGGTTGGTCACGTAGGCGGAGCGCACGCGCTCGTAATTGCGCGCCAGGATCGAAACGATCAGTGTGGTCTTGCCCGCGCCGGTCTCGCCGATCATCAGGGTGAAGCCGCTTGGCTCCTGGAGCAGCCCCCATTCCAGGGCCGACAACGCCTCGCGATGCGCCTTGCTCATGAAGAGCAGTTTGGGCGATGGAGTGAACTGGAAGGGCGCTCCGTTCAATCCAAAATGTTTGTAATACATGGCGCGTAAGCCTCATCGACCGCCGAGCGTGTCCGGAACCCCTGTCGCCGCGCCAGCCACCGCGAGCGGCTCTTGGCATTTATCGATCGGAGACATCGGGCAGGCGGCTCCCACTCTTCACGTCCAGCGTACCGGCTAGCCATCCGCCGAGGTCCGATCGACAACTGCTACCGGAAGAGTAAGCAAACCCTGCGCCACTGCTCGAGAGATCTCAAAACCTTGTGAATTTGCTGCTAAATCTGGCTTCGCGTGACGTGATCGTGACCTGCGTCTGAAGCGGACCCTTAGTCGCAATATGCAACAATTACCAATTTACACAGACCACGCCGCGTCGCTCGCGCCGCGCGTAGCCGAGCACGATCGCTCGTGATGGTACGTCTCCCGCGCGGTGACGCTGCGGCTGCCGCTCTCCGCCTGATTTCGCAGCGGGCGACGTCAGTGCGCACCGCTGAAAATTGCTCCGACCCAGCCGAACACATTCTGCAAGGCGTAGGGAAATTGTGCGCCGAGTAGCGTCAGGATCGGCACCACGCCAAAGGTCACCACCTGCAAGACAAAGCTGCTGTTCCAGTTGAGCTCGCCGGGCGCGCTGCCCGAGAGCATGCTGATCACCCGGTTGCGGTTCATCTGCACGAAAACCATGAAGATCACGGCCATGATCGTCAGCAGCACCGTCCAGCTCACCCACGCGATCGTATCGTGCCGCGGAAATGGATAGGTCGTCGCCGCCAGCATCATGGCGAGCAAGCCGGCGCCGGCGAAGACCACGAGGTTGCGGAGTTGCGGATATATCTGGCGCAGGAAATCGACCGTCCGGCTGGCAACGAACAGCTCGGCTACCGCGATCACCTGCGCGTCGGGATTGTCCGGAGCCTGGGCGGCCAGCGGGGTCTGCCCGAGCATCCGCCAGTAAGGTTCAAAGACGTCGAAGATTTTGCCCGCCAGCGCCGTCATCGCGCCTTGCAGCGCATGCTTGCCGGCGATCGCCGCGCTCCGCTCGCCGGCCGCCTGACACGCCAGCAGGCCGTTCAACTCGTACTCGGCCTCGACCACCAGCCCGGCCAGCGCGTTGCGCTCGGCGGCCACCCGAGTAGTCAAAGTATGGCCCGCGGTAGGCGCCGCGGACGGCGAACCGGCGGCCGGCGGCGGTAATTCGCGGATCAATTGGCGCGCCCGCTCGAGGCAGAATTCGATCGCAACAAGGCTGCTGGACGATTCGAACAGGCGGATTCGCTGGCGATCGGCGAGCGTCGGCGGCACGCTCGCCACGCGCAATTTCTCATAGGCGCCGCGCGTCGGATGAAAATAGAGCCGTTGCAGCAAGCGGCGCAGATCGATCCAGACAAAGACGAAGCGCACGAACAGCAACAGGAAGGCGGTATAAGCCAGGACCGCCACCAGCGTGAAGAACGCGCCAAATGCGGTTCCGTCGATCGTCCGGATGTCGTCGGGGAGAAAGTGAAAAAACAAAAAGACCAGCCACGGGAGCGCGAGCCACAGCGCCTGGTTCGGCAGACGCTCGGCCGCGCATTGGAGCATGGCGACCGCGCGCTGCTCATAACGGCGCGCCCCGGCAAACGAGCTGTGATCGTCGAACTGGCCAAAGAGATCGGGCATCACGCATTCCTCGATCAGGCTGAGCCGCATCAGTTCGCAGATGCTCAGCAGGAGCGTCGCCACGCCCAGGAACAGCAAGGGCTTGAGCGGCGAGGCCGCGTTGCCCAGATCGGCGGCGCGCACAAAATAAAAAATCGTCGTAATCGGATCCTCGCGCCAGATCGACAGCGCATACCAGATCGAAAGCCCGGCGCCGATCGCGCACGATGCCACTCTGAGCCACACGACCCACGATGCGTGGTTGCCCGACTGGCGCCATTCGCGGATCGCGCGAGCGCAGAGCACGACTGTGCCGAGCAGCGTAATTACGCCGACCGCGAGGATATAAAGCCCCGCCACAACCAGCGTCGCAACGCGTGGCGCCGACAGCACGCCGCCGAAGACGGCCTGGCGCCGCGAGAAGCCAAATACCGTATGCAGCGGCAGCAAGGCGACCGCCGTCGCCAAAACATACGCACTGACCAGCACCAGGTTGAGCGAGAGCAGGCAGAGGCGCCGTTCGAGCACGCCCGACGGATCCACGGCATCTTCGAGCAGCATCGCGATCCATCGCGGTCCCGTCACCGCGTGCCGGTCGAGCAAGCCATGGAACCATCCGAATACCGGCTCGCCAAGGCGATAGCGCCGCAGCATCATCAGATTCGGAATCAGGCAGATCAGGCTGATGGCGAGAAACGCGATTATAAACGATTGCGGATAGAGGCTCGGCCGCAGATCGATCGGCGCGCGGTTGGAGTCATCCGGGTTCTTCGCCCGCGTATAGAATATCGCCGGAGCTGGGACGATCGCCGCGTACCTGATCGGCCACAGGCCGTCGTTGCCGACGAGGCTGAGCCACAGCGGCGGACGCACCGGGGCGACCTGAAAAGGCGCACCGTACTCGAGCATATCCTGCTCATCGTTGAACAGCGCCAGGACCGCGTTGTAGACGCCCTCGTCCGAGCCATTGGCAAACTGTAACCGCCGCCCCCCTTTAGAAATAGGCGCCGTCCATTCCTGACCCATCGAAAACATCGAATAGGTTGAAAAGACCAGCGTGCCGGCCAGGTCGCGATTGTAATCCGAGTGCAGGTAGAGCAGATCGGCGGAAGTCAGGAACGGAATAGTGTCCGGGCAATGCTGGCGGATCTGGTGCACCAGGAAGAGCGTGTCCTCGACATCGCTGGCCACAATCCCGACGTAGCGGAGGTGCTCGCGACGGATCGCATCGAGCACATTGGCGAGCATCAGTTCGTCGTCCGCGGCGGAACTCTCGGCGAACGACGGCACCACGTCGGTCGCCGAGGCGCCGCTTTCGGGACTGAGCGGCAGGTTGCGGGGCGTGAGGCTTGGCGCCGTCGCGACGGTGGGATTACCGGCCGCGACGTTGCTGTAAGCGGTGCGCAAATCAGAGATATGCAGGGGGAAATTGAGCCACAGTACCTTGAATCCAGACTCGACGATCCTGGGATCGACGCCCGGCTTGTCGTGGTAGGAGCGGCCGTACGGCGTATTCTCGGACAGAATCGCGATGTGGCGCTCGTGCAGGATATTTTTGAAATATTCCCGGATCGCGGCGAAAACCGAGCGGTCGGGAATTTGCATCGTAAGAAAATCACCAAGGTCCTTGGGCCATTCGGCGATCGCGCTCGCGGTGCCCGAGCGCAGGTGAATGGCACTCGGTCCGGCGCCGCCCGGCGTTTTGCGCCACGTGCGCAGGATCTCCTGAAGTGAGGTCGCCGAACCCGAAAAGACCGGCCCCAGAATCTTGAGATCGCCCGATTTACCGGTCAGTTGCCGGACCCAGGGAGGGGCGGGCCTACATTCGGTGCTCCAGCCCTTGAGCCACGCGACCTGATCGAGCGCGCTGCGCATCGCCGGCGGGTCGACGCCGGCGGTCGGCGTTTCGCCCACCACGAATACGATCAGCAGGCGCTCGCCCGCCGTTTTATCCCGCTCGTCCAGATGAGTCTGGCGAAAGAGCATCACGCCCGGGCGGCTGAACGCCTTCGAATCGGTGCTCGCGGCGGCCGGTGCGATATACGATTTGTCACCGTTGGAGGGCAGCCACGGCAGGTCGAAGCGATCCAGTTCATATTCTTGGGCACCCAGCGCCTGTTCGATCGCGTCGAGGTAGCCGTCGAACTGGTAGCGCAGCGCGGCGTACGCCGGATCGGGCAGCGTCGCGATCACGAAGTCGACCCGATCGTGGCTGCGCGGGTCGTCGCCCCACGAATCAGCGGAGGACGGCCAGGACGCGGAAGCCGTCGACCATGGCAGCGCCGGGTCAAGTTGGTCGTTGTCGTTGTCGTAGAATTCTTCGATCAGGTCGAGCGCGCTGTGCTCGACGTTTGCCGGGACGGGCGGCGGCTGACCCGCCGATGGCGACGGTGTGGCCGTCGGCGCCGAGCGCATCAGCGGCGCGCCAATCCCGAGCGTCGCGAAAATTACCAGGAGCAGAGTCGTGAGCGAGACACCGGATTTCTGGCTCTCTTGCGTGGCCATCGATGACGCCGCGGCGGTCGCGGCGCCCGAACCCCCCTTGCGCAGTAGCGCACGCCGCTTGCGGACGCACGCCAACCGCGGCGCGAGATACAGTCCGGCGCCCTGGCGGGCGCGGAGGCGAGCGAAAATGTCCTTTGGAGGTGCGCGAAGTCCGCACCGGACTCCGCGATCGGCATCCCCCCTATATCAGCAGCTTATAGCGCACGCACGGTAGTTAGGCGAGCATATAGCTAGCGTGGGCGGCGACACCCCCGCGATCAGCGGGACGGGCGGGACGGAAAGTCTAATGCGGGGCGCGGCGCAACTGGTTGATCTGGGCCCGCGCGCGGGCCAGCGCCAGCGCCTGCACCGCGTCGGCGTGGGCCGGATCGAACTCGCTCATATGGGCGAGGCGCTGTTCCGCCTCGAGCACCACCGGGGCGGCCGCGATACTGTCGACCGCGCCCGGCGCTTCGGCCTCGAGCGCGAGGATCGTCATCACGCCGTCTTTGACTTCGGCCAGGCCGCCGGTCAGCAGGTACTCGTTGAAGTTCGTCTCGCCGAGTTTGAGCGTGACCACGCCCGGGGCGATCGAGGTGATGAAATTGGTATGCAGCGGGAGCACGCCGAACTCGCCGAGCGGTCCGACCGCGGTGACCTGCTCGACCGCGCCGTCAAAGAGCACGCCGGTCGGCGTGACCAGCCGGAACTGAAAGGTATCGGCCATCGTATGAATTCCGGGGCGCCGCGGGCCGCCTAGCGCGCCTCGCCGCGGGCCAGCCGTTCGGCCTTGGCGCGGGCGTCATCGATGGTGCCGACGAGGTAAAACGCCTGCTCGGGCAGGTCGTCGCATTTGCCCTCGAGGATCTCCTTGAAGCCGCGCACGGTCTCTTCACGCTTGACGTAGGCGCCGGGGATATTGGTGAACGGCTCGGCGACGTGCATCGCCTGCGACAGGAACCGCTCGACGCGGCGCGCGCGGGCCACCACCAGCTTGTCGTCGGCCGACAACTCGTCCATCCCGAGGATCGCGATAATGTCCTGCAGATCCTTGTAGCGCTGGAGAATCTGCTGGACCTGGCGTGCGACCGCGTAATGCTCTTCGCCGACGATCTGCGGATCGAGGATGCGCGAGGTCGAGGCCAGCGGATCCACCGCCGGGAAAATCGCCTTCTCGAAAATCTTGCGGTCGAGCGCCGTGATCGCGTCGAGATGCGAAAAGGTCGTCGCCGGCGCCGGGTCGGTATAATCGTCGGCCGGCACGTAGATCGCCTGCACCGACGTGATCGCGCCCTTCTTGGTGGTCGTGATGCGCTCTTGCAGGTCGCCGATATCGGTGCCGAGCGTCGGCTGGTAGCCGACCGCGCTGGGCATCCGCCCGAGCAGCGCCGAGACCTCCGAGTTGGCCTGCACGAAACGGAAGATATTGTCGACGAAGAACAGCACGTCCTTGCCCTGCTCGTCGCGGAAATATTCGGCCACCGTCACGCCGGTCAGCGCCACGCGCGCGCGGGCACCGGGAGGCTCGTTCATCTGGCCATAGACCAGCGCGGTCTTCGAGAGCACGCCCGATTCCTGTAATTCGCGGTAGAGGTCGTTGCCCTCGCGCGAACGCTCGCCCACTCCGGCAAACACCGAGACCCCGCCGTGCTGCTTGGCGACGTTGTTGATCAGCTCCAGGATGGTGACCGTCTTGCCCACGCCGGCGCCGCCGAACAGGCCGATTTTGCCGCCGCGCGAGTACGGGCAGATGAGGTCGATGACCTTGATTCCGGTCTCGAGGATTTCGACCTCGGTGCTCTGGTCGGCGAAGGGCGGGGCTTCGCGATGAATCGGCATCGTGAGCGTGGCCGCGATTGGCCCGGCCTCGTCGACCGGATCGCCGGTCACGTTCATCAGGCGCCCGAGCGTGATCTCGCCCACCGGCACCGAGATCGGCGCGCCGGTGTCGCGCACGTCCATGCCGCGGACCAGCCCCTCGGTGGTGTCCATCGCGATACAGCGGACGGTGTTTTCGCCCAGATGCTGCGCGACTTCGAGCACCAGATTATCCACGCGCTCGTCGATCGACGGGTTGGTGACGCGCAGCGCCGTCAGGATCGAGGGTAGCGATCCGTTGGAGAACTCGACGTCAATGACGCTGCCCAGTACCTGGCTGATTCGGCCGTTTACTTGTCCACTCATGGCGAAAGGTCTTGTCCTGTAGTTCGTTTAACCGGGCGAGGCGCCGTCGCGCCCGCGCGCTTAGCCGCGCAGCGCTTCCGCGCCGCCGACGATTTCCATCAATTCCCGCGTGATCTGCGCCTGGCGCGCGCGGTTCATTTCGAGCGTCAAGCGCGCGATCATATCGACCGCGTTGTTGGTCGCACTTTCCATCGCCGTCATCTTGGCGCCGTACTCGCTGGCCTCGGCCTCCAGCAGGGCGTGAAAAATCGCCGCTTCAACGTAGCCGCGCATCACCACTGGCACAAGTTCAGCGGCGCTCGGTTCGATCAGGTAATCGGTGGCAGGCGCCGCCGAAACGCCGGCCGCCGCTTGCGGCGGTGCGACTGGCAGCAATTGCTCATAGGTCGGACGCTGCGACAGCGCCGAGCGAAAGCTCGCATAGATCACGCCGGCCTCGGCGACCGTACCGCCGCGAAAGTCCGTGAGCATCCGCGCCGCCACGTCACGGGCCAGCGCGACCGTCGCCAGACGCGGCGAATTATTCACCCGATCGCCCACCACGTTCGCCCGGATACGCCGGAAATGGTCGAAGCCCTTGCGCCCGACGGCAAACAACTGCACCTCGCGGCCGGCTGCCGCCGCCTCGCGCATGGTCTCTTCGGCCATGCGGATGACGTTGGTATTGTAGCCGCCGCATAGTCCGCGGTCCGAGGTGACCACCACCAGCAGGCGCACGTTACCGGCATCTTCGGGCGGCTTGAGCGCGTCGGGCGCCGAGCCGAGCAGCGAGTCCGATACGCGCTTGAACGCCTCATGGTAGGGGCGCGCGTTGATCAGCGCCTCCTGCGCGCGGCGCAGGCGGGCCGCCGCGACCAGCTTCATCGCGCGGGTAATCTGCTGGGTTGATTTGACCGACGCGATGCGCCGGCGAATCGCCTTTAGTGTCGCCATCCGTCAAACCTGCGCCCGCGCGGGCTCAGGCCGCGCTGGCCGCGTCGCCCGCGGGCACGCGCGTGGTCTGAAAGTTGTCGAGCGCCGCGATCAGCCGCTTGCGCAGATCGTCGCTGATTTCGCGCTTGGTCCGGATTTCGTCCAGCAAATCCTTGTGGCGCGCGTCGAAAAACGCATACATATCGCGTTCAAAGGGCTTCACCTCGCTCACCGCGAGCTTGTCGAAATAGCCCTCGTTGGCGGCGAAGATGATCAGCACTTCTTTTTCGATCGGCAGCGGGTCGTACTGGTTCTGCTTGAGCATCTCGGTCAGCCGCTCGCCGCGATGGAGCAGGCGCTGGCTGGCCGGGTCGAGGTCCGAACCGAACTGTGCAAACGCCGCCATCTCGCGATATTGCGCCAGATCGAGCTTGAGCGTGCCGCCGACCTGCTTCATCGCCTTGATCGCGGCCGAAAAACCGACCCGCGAGACCGACAGGCCGACGTTCACTGCCGGCCGGATACCCGAGTAGAACAGGTCGGCGTCGAGCACGATCTGCCCGTCGGTAATCGAAATCACGTTGGTTGGAATATAGGCCGAGACGTCGCCCGCCTGGGTCTCGATAATCGGCAGCGCGGTCAGCGACCCGCCACCCATCTCATTGCTCAGCTTGGCGGCGCGCTCAAGCAGCCGCGAATGCAGGTAGAAGACGTCACCCGGATAGGCTTCGCGGCCCGGCGGCCGGCGCAGCAGCAGCGACAATTGCCGGTAGGCCACCGCATGCTTGCTCAGATCGTCGTAGACCAGCAGCACGTGGCGTCCGCTGTCGCGGAAATACTCGCCCATCGTGCAGCCCGAGTAGGGCGCGATAAACTGTAGTGGCGCCGATTCGGAGGCCGTCGCGGCCACCACGATCGTATAATCCATCGCGCCGTGGCGATTGAGCTTCTCGACCACCTGCGCCACCGTCGAGCGCTTCTGTCCAATCGCGACGTAAACGCAGAAGACGTTCTGCCCCTTCTGATTGATGATCGTGTCGATCCCGATCGCGGTCTTGCCGGTCTGGCGGTCGCCGATGATCAGCTCGCGCTGGCCGCGCCCGATCTGCAGCATCGAGTCGATCGCCTTGATCCCGGTCTGCATCGGCTCCTTGACCGGCTGGCGCTTGATGATCCCCGGCGCCTTGATCTCGATCCGCCGGTTCTCGCTGCTCTTGATCGGCCCCTTGTCGTCGATCGGCTGGCCAAGTGCGTTGACCACTCGGCCGAGCAGCCCCTCGCCGACCGGCACCTCGGCGATCCGCCCGGTGCGCTTGACCTCGTCGCCTTCGCCAATCGCCTGCGGGTCGCCAAACAGCGCCGCGCCGACGTTGTCCTCTTCGAGATTCAGCACGATCCCGAAAACCCCATGGGGGAATTCGAGCAGTTCGCCGGCCGCCGCGTTCTGCAAGCCGTAGATTCGCGCGATCCCGTCGCCGCACGACAGCACGCGGCCGGTTTCACGCACCGAGACATTGCCCTCAAAGCCCTTGATCTCGTCGCGCAGGATGTCACTGATTTCGGATGGTCTGATTTCCGCCATATACGTTTCCGGGCGCCGCGCTTAGCCGCGGAGGCGCTGTTCGGCCTCGGCCAGCCGGGTAGCGAGACTGCCGTCGTAAATTTTCCCTTCGAGTTCGGCGACCACGCCGCCCACCAATGCGCCGTCAATTTTGGTCGTCGGAATTATCTTCTTGTGCACGATCGCTTCGAGCGCCGCAACCACGCGCGCCAACTCTTCGGGCGACGGCTCGCGGGCAAAGCTCAGCGCCGCGCGCGCCCGGCCCAGCAGTTCGTCGAGCATCCGCGCGTAACGCTCGGCCATCGCCGCGATATCCTGGACGCGGCCGTGGCGCGCGACCACCACCGCGAACGAACGCAGCGGAAAACTGAGCTCGAGCCGCTCGGCGATTTTCGCCAGCGCCTCCATCCGCGCCGCATGCGTCACCTCGGGCGAATCCAGCGCCGCCGCCAGCTCCGGCGCCTCGACCATCCGCGCCAGCCGTTCGAGCTCCGCGCCCCAGGCTTCAAGCTGGGCATGGTCGCTCGACAGGCCCATCAGCGCGCGGGCATAGCGCGTGGCGACTTTCGAGCTTCTCAACGCCGGGCCTCCTGATGCAGCTTATCGACAAAGCCCGCGACCAGCCGCGCCTGATCGTCGGCCCCAAAATTGCGCGCGACCATCTCGAAGGCCAGCCGTCCCGCCGCCTGCGCCAGCGCCTCGCGCACCCGCCGTGTGCCGCTCTCACGCAGGGCCACGATACTCATCTCGCTGTCGCGCTTGATCCGGGCCGCGGCCTCTTGGGCCAGGTCGTAGACCCGCCCAATCTGGAAGACCGTTTCGTCGGCCAGATCGGACGCGATCTGGCTCTTCTCGGCCTCGAGCTTGGCGGTCCGCTCGGCCGCCCGATTAGCCAGATCCTCGGCTTCGCGAAAGGCGCGATCGGCCTTGGCCAGCGTCTCGCGGATCGTCACCGCGCGCTGGCGGAAGAAAGTGCGCATCGCCGGGATCGCGTACTTCCACAAAATCCCGAGGAACAGGCCGAAGTTGATAACGTAAAAGATCAGCGCGCGCCAGGTGCCCGCCGGTTCGCCGCCGCCTTCGGCCGCCAATGCGACCGATGGTATCAGGACCGCGCTCGCGATCGCCGTAATTGTAAGCCTTGCCCTCATTCGCCTGGTCAGTCTGCTCCGTCTCCGCCCCTCAATCAGTCTCGTGCTACCAATCAATCTCGAAATTTCTCAATCTCGAAATTTCGCGCTCTGATGCGGTCTCATGCCGACAGGCGGCCGCGCGTGCTCACCGATCCAACTGCTCTGGCAGGGTGGCCGCGCCGGCACGCGCGATTTAATTGTTCGTGGCGCTGCCGTCGTCGATTTGACGACCCAGCACGCGCCCGGCCAGTGCGGCCCCGAGCTTGCGCGCCATCTCCTGGAGTTGGCCGTGAGCCGCCGCGATCTCCTGGTCGAGCGCCGCGCCAACCCGATCGAGTTCCGCGCGTGCCTCGGCCCGCTTCTCCTCGATCATCTTGGCCGCCTCGCCCTCGGCGCGCCGCCGCTCCGTGTCGCGCCGCACCAATGCGTCGCGACGCACCGCGGCCAACTGGCGGTCGCGCTCCTCGACGGCAATTTTCGCTTCCTGCAAGAGCCGCTGGGTGCGCTCGTTCAGATCGTTGATCCGACGCTCCCGCTCGCCGAGTAACTTAAGGAATGGACCAAAAAAAAGCCAGCCAAAGATAACCCAAAAGGCAAGGAAGGAGACTAATAGAGTGCCAAAGACACTCCAGTCGGGCGGAATGTGCATATTTCGACGTCAACTCTCCACGAAGAGCAAAATCATCCCCGGACCGCGATGTCAAGCTAATAATGGCCGGCCGCTGACTTTAGGCTTGCTTCTGTGCCCCAACCGGCATCGCACGCTCCGCAGCGGCTTGCGCCGCGCGCTCATCCTTGGGAAATACCGTCACCTTGCCGCTCTGCGCCGCCTCCGGCTGCATCGAGCAATGACCCTCGAACAAGGCGCCCTCATGGACCACCAGCACGGGCGCGGTCAGATTGCCGATCACCTTGGCCGAAGGCCGAATCTCGATCCGCTGCGTGGCCACGATATCGCCGCTGACCTTGCCCGCCACGATAATCGACGCCGCCCGCACCTGTGCCGTGACCACCGCGCTCTCACCGATCGTGATGCTGTCCTTGCCAAAAATTTCGCCGTCGACCTGGCCGTCGATCCGGGTTGCCGCGTCGAACGACAGCTTGCCGCTGATTTTCGATCCGCTATCGAGGTAGGCGCGCGCCTCGGTCATCGCCGAGGTGGCCGCACGCACCGGCGTCGCGGTCTTCTCGCTAGGTCCGGCGCTGGTCGTCACAATCGTCGGCGTGATCGGCGGCGGCGCCTGCGGCGACGGTTGGGGTTGGACCCGCAGGTTCGGCTCGACCCTGACGTTTTTTTCCGGCTCTTTGCTGAACAGCGCCATGGCTATCGACTCCTCGCACGGGATTTGCGACGGGCTTGGAACGTGCGCATGTCGGGACCCGCGTCGCTTTCGGCCTTCGCTATTAACGAATAGCATTCGCGGAGTCAAACTTCACGCCAGTTTCGTCGATCGTCAGCAAATAGTTGGCGCAGTTGCCATTTCGGTTGTCACTTGCGTGCTCATGATGTCGCTTCGATGCCGTGATAATCTCAGGCGCGCAGTGTATCGCACGGGGCCGCACGCGCTCTCGCCACGCTTCACTCTGGCCGACGCACCACGGCTCGATCTTGACTCTTAACCCCGGCAGCGCGAGCGTAAGTGCTGTCCGCCAATCATTCGGTAACTGGAGAATCATCGTGGCCATTATTCCCGAAACCTATCTCGATCTGCTCACCGGCAAAAAAGCCTTCGCCAATGTCGCCACCGTCATGAAGGACGGCACGCCGCAGGTCACGCCCATCTGGTTCGACTACGCCAACGGCAAAATCCGCATCAACACCGCCCGCGGCCGGGTCAAGGCGCGGACCCTCAAGCAAAACGGCGCCGTCGCGCTCGCGATCATGGATCCCGATAATCCCTATCGCTACATCCAGGTGCGTGGCCGGGTCATCTCGATCGCCGAGCAGGGCGCCGATGTGCATATCGACGGGTTGGCGAAAAAATATCTCGGCCAGGACAAATATCCGTTTCGCCAGCCGGGTGAAGTCCGCGTGATGTACGAGATCGAGCCGACCTCCGCGCAGGCGATGGGCTGATCGGATCGCGCCGGCGCACCGGCCGTCCAGCATGCGCCCACGGCGTCAGCGCGCGTCGTGAAATATGATCCCGAGGCTGAAGCGCCGGCCACGGGCGACCGTGCTGACGCCGTGGCGTACGCTGGCCCGCGAGTAGCCGTGCGCGCCGCGATGCGGCCGATAGCGGGTGGCGAAGATTATCGCCTGGCCGCGCTCGAGCGTGATCGCGCAGGCGCGCGATTGCGCCCGCGGCCGCTGCTCGATCAGCATGAACTCGCCGCCCTCGAAATCGACCATGCGATCGCTCAGCAGAATTGTCGCCTGGATCGGAAAAAAGATTTCGCCGTACAAATCCTGATGCATGCAGTTGTAGCCGCCGGCGTCGTAGCGCAGCATCAGCGGCGTCGGCTTAATCTGCCCGGCGCCGTGGCAGATGGCGATAAATCCGTCGAGCCGCGCCGGCAGACCCTCGCCGAGCCTGAGCGCGCGCATCCACGCCGACGCGGTCGGCACGAGCCGTTCGTAGAGCGCCGTGCGCATCGCCGTGACGATCGGCGGGAGCGGCGCGGCGAAGTATTTGTACTCGCCCAGCCCGAAGCGCATCCGCGCCATGTCCACGCGGCTGCGGAAGTGCTCGCGATGGTCGTAGAGCCCGATCAGCTCCGCGCATTCGTCGGCGCCCAGGATAGCCGGCGTCACGGCCCAGCCGCGCTCGTCGAGCGCCGCGCCAATCGCGATCCAGTCCAGCCGCGCGAGTGCGCCGATTACGTTCGTCGCCATGATTGATTGCTCCACCCGCTGCGCGGCTTGATTGCGCGATTCGCGGCACCTCCGGCGCATCCCATCACGATATAACCCCCCGGCGCCGCCGCGCGTGAAACCGGCCACGTTGTGCCGCCGCCGCCGCATGACCTATCATTTCAGCCGGCAGACATCTCCATGATTGATAATCCGCATAACGGCGCACCGCTGGTCTGGCTCGAAACCTACGGATGCCAGATGAATATCGCCGACTCGCAATTGATCACCGGCGTGCTGCGCCGCGCCGGCTACGATCTGGCGGCGCGGCCCGAAGACGCCGACGTCGTCCTGCTCAACACCTGCGCGATTCGCGAGCATGCCGAAGAACGCGTGCTCGGCCGCCTCGGCCATCTGGCCCACCTCAAGCAGGCGCGGCCCGGCGTCAAGATCGGGCTGCTCGGATGCATGGCGCAGCACAACCGCGCGGCGCTGGTCGCCAAGGCGCCGTGGCTCGACCTGGTGGCCGGTCCCGACACCTACCGCCGCCTGCCCGAGATGCTTGGCCACGTCGGCGTCGACGCGACCGTCGACGTGCGCCTCAACCGCGCCGAGACCTACGGCGATATCGCTCCCGCCCACGCCGACGGCGTGCGCGCCTACGTCACCGCGATGCGCGGATGCGACAAATTCTGCGCGTTTTGCGTCGTGCCCTACGTGCGCGGCCGCGAGCGCAGCGTGCCACCCGCCGATATCCTGCGCGAAGTCGTGGAGCTGGCGGCCCAGGGTGTCAAGGAAATCGTCCTGCTCGGGCAGACCGTCAACGCCTATCGCTGCGGCGCGACCGGCTTCGGCGCGTTGCTCCGGATGGTCGCGGCGGTCGACGGCGTCGAGCGCATCCGCTTTACCTCGCCGCATCCCGCCGACATGACCGCCGAAGTGATCGACGCGATGGCCGCCGAGCCCAAGGTCCAGCCCCATCTGCATCTGCCGGTGCAATCGGGCTCCGACCGGATCCTCGCCACGATGGAGCGCGGCTATACCGTGGGAGAGTATCTCGATCTGGTCGCACGGGTCCGCGACGCGATTCCCGGCGTCGCGCTCTCGACCGACATCATCGTCGGCTTCCACGGCGAGGCGGAATGCGACTTCCGCGCGACGATCGATCTGATGCGCGCGGTCGGCTACGACGCGGCCTTTACCTTCAAATATTCGGTACGTGAAAACACGCGCGCATTTCGCCTCGGCGACAGCGTCAGCGAGGCCGACAAGACCCGCCGCCTCGAGGAAGTTATCGCGCTGCAGGAGTCGATCGCGCTCGAGCGCAACCGCGCCATGGTCGGGCGCGAGTATTCGGTGCTGGTTGAGGGACCGGCGCGCCGCGGCGGCGGTCAGATGACCGGCAAGACGCCGCAATTCAAGACCGCCTTTTTCCCCGCGAACGACACCGTCGCGCCGGGCGACACGGTCGCGGTGCGCGTCGCTTCCGCCACCAGCCATTCGCTGCTCTGCACGATCGCCTGATTGAATTGCGCCGCGGCGCGGGATTGATGCGGCGCGATCAGCCGGCACTGCGCCGCCCGCGGCTTGGCCGCGACGCCCGCGTGGAGACTTCCAGGGCGGCGATCGCGCGGCTCAAAAAGCGCATACCTTGCCTGACCTCGTCGGCCGAGAGTTCGTCGATAATGGCCTGCAGAAAGTTGCGTCCCTCGGCCAGCATCGCGAACTGAAAGCGCCGCCCGCGCGCGGTCAGCACGATGCGCTTCTCGCGCGCGGAATGCGGGTCTTCGACCACCGAGAGCAGTCCCAGCGGCGCGCGCGCCATCCCGCTAATCGACTTGGTGATCGCCGAACTGGTGATCTCGAACCACACCCGGATACGGCGCTCGATATCCTTGCGGCGCATGATTGTTCCCGCTTCACCCTCGGCCCGAATCAGCCACAGTATCGCGACCTGCGTGCGGGTCAGCCGGCCGCGGCGCATCGCGTCCTCGAGAGCCATCCCGGCCTGGTAATGAATCGGGTAGAAAAACGCGAGCAACTGGCCCGCGGCCGTTTCCGCCGCCCGCGGTTTAACCGTCCCTCTTGCCGGGGATTTTGCATCTTCCGGCCCGCGGCCGGATTTTGCGGGAACAAGGCAATCGTTTGACAAATTCGCGGCTCCAGTTCTATCGTTGTCCTGAGGACACTTTTACTCAAGGCCATCATTGTAATCCTTGCGGCAGTGTGGCTTCAGGAGATAAGGCATGGACTTCGATCCGTTTGCGCCTGACGTCAGGTGCAATCCGTACCCCTATTTCGCGCAGCTCAGAAATTATAGCCCGGTCTACTGGATGGAGTCTCTCCAATCCTGGGCCATCACGCGCTACGAGGACGTGGCCTACGTCGCCAAGAACACGCAGATTTTTTCCTCCGCGCCGATCATCCCCGCAATTCTCGGGGAGCTGAATCCGGTCCCCGAAGTGAATTGGCTGATTTCCACCGACCCGCCCGCGCATCAGCCCCTGCGCAAGCTCGTCAACAAGGCCTTTACGCCGCGGATGGTTGCGGCGCTCGAACCGCGCATCCGGGAGATCGCCGCGCAATTGCTCGACCGCGTCGAGCCGGGCGGCGATTTCGATTTCGTGCGCGACTTCGCCACACCGCTGCCGATGATGGTCATTGCGGAGATGCTGGGCGTCGATGCGCAGCGCCACCGAGACTTCAAACACTGGTCGGACGATATGCTGCGGCTCACCGGCGGCGCCGTGCCACCCGGTGAACTTCCGTTATTGCGCCAGAGCGTGGACGACATGCGCAGCCACTTCGAACAAGTTATCGACGAGCGCCGCGGGCAGCCTAAAGACGATCTGATCACGGCGCTGGTCCGCGCCGAAGATGAAAATCATGCGCTCACCGGGCGCGAAGTCCTCGCGATGTGTGTGTTACTGCTGATCGCCGGCAACGAGACCACCACCAACCTGCTCGGCAATACGGCCTTCACCCTGCTGTCGCATCCGGCCGCACTGGCCCGGGTGCGCGCCAATCCGGCGCTTGTGCCGCAGATGATCGAGGAAATCCTGCGCTACGAATCTCCCGTGCAGGCGATCTTTCGCCTCACCACTTGCGACGCGCGGATTGCGGGTAGAGCAATTCCGGCCGCCAGCCGCGTGCTGATCTTTTATGGCTCGGCCAATCGCGACGAGCGTCAATTCGCCAATCCCGATACCTTCGACCTGGAGCGCAACCCGCAGGATCATCTGGCCTTCGGCTTTGGCATCCATTATTGCCTCGGCGCGCCCCTGGCCCGGCTGGAGGCTAAGGTAGCCGTGGATGCGTTCCTGCGCCGCCTCCCGCAGGCGCATCTGCGCGAGCCGCGCGCGCAGTGGGTCGATTCATTTGTAGTGCGCGGACCCAAGACGCTGCCGCTGGCGATTGGGCCGGCATAACGACTAACCGAGCCGGCTCTGGCACCGCATTCGGCGCGATCAGACGTTCGAGCGGCCTTGCGCGCCATCGACCGGAATCGTCGTGCCAGTGATCCAGCTCGCGCGCGGCGACGCCAGCATCACCACCGCGTACGCCACCTCGTCGGGCCGGCCCAGCCGTCCCGCCGGCAGCTCATGGCCGATGAAATCTTTCTCGAACGCGGGATTCTGCTTGAACAGCCCTTCCCAGGTGCCGCCCGGATAGATGATCGACCCCGGCGCTATCGAATTGACCCGCACCGCTTTTTTCGCCAGCTCGCGCGCCAGCCCCTTGGTCAGCGCGATCATCGCGGCCTTGGAGGAGTTGTAGCTGATCGGTCCACCCGCCTCGCGTCCGTAGATCGAGCTGATATTGATGATCGATCCGCCGCCGCGCTTTTCCATCTCGGCGGAGCACAGCCGCGCCAGGCGCACGGCGGAAAAGAAATTCAGATTGAAGGCGTCGCGCCACGCGTCGTCGTCGAGCTGGTCGAGCGCGCCGACCTTCGCGCCGCCCGCATTGTTGACCAGGATATCGACGCCGCCGAAGGCCTTGACGGTCGCGGCGACCCAGGCCTCCATCGCCGGCGCCTGATTGACGTCGGCGGCCTGCGCGATCACCTGATGGCCCGCCGCCTTGAGTTCGGCCGCCGCCGCCTCGAGCGCCGCGCCGCCGCGCGCACACAGGCTCAACTTCACGCCCTCGGCGCCGAGCGCCGCCGCCATCGCGCGGCCCAATCCGCGGCTCGCACCAGTGATCATAGCGACCTTTCCGCTCAATCCCAGGTCCATCGTATCGGTCTCCTTGGCCGTCTGCTTTGATCGTGGACGCGCGCACGGCGCGCCGCCGTCCGCTGATTGAATACACGATTTGGCGAAAAATTACCCGCCCGAGAAATTTCCCGAGCCCCACGCCGAGCCCCACGCCGAGCCCCACGCCGAGCCCCACGCAATGACGTTCGTGATCCGCCGCCGTCCCCGCGTTCGACCGCCGCGCACGCGTGCCCCTGGCGGTTGACAGTAGGCAAAGGCGCCCCTATTCTCATCTGTCTATTGCCGACTGCCGCGGAGGATTATGGAAATCAGGGTCGAAGGTTCCCTCGACCAGGCGATGCGGGTGCTCAAGCGCAAGCTCGCCAAGGAGGGAGTATTCAAAGAGATGAAGAAGCGGGCTTTCTACGAAAAGCCCAGTGTCCGCCGCAAACGCAAGCGCTCCGAGGCGCAGCGCAGACGGCGCAAGGAACAGCGTCGGCGGCGCGCGTCGGCAGTCTGAAGCTGCTCCGCGCCGCCCGGGCGCGTCGGCGTGCCCGGGCGCCCCGATATGCGGTCCGCCGTCGGCAATCGTGCGCATCGCGGATCAGCCGTCCGGTAATCGCCGTCAATTCCGTTCGCCGGAAACCCGCCCGACAGTCCGCCGTCGTCAGATAACCCTATTCCTGAAGCGCTAAATTGAAAGTGCGAATACGAAGGTGTGAGCGACGGGCTTCAGCGCCCGCCGCGCGGCCGCGGCGAGCGGGCCGCGTTCAAGAAAGCGGATCTGGCGACGTGCCGTCGACCGGCCGCCATGAGAACATCACGCGCCGGGTCGTCACATAGCAATCGAGATCGAAGTGCGCGAGACCGAAGGCCGCGCGCAGCGTGCGGAACTCCTCGATCTGGCGCTGCAGAACGTCGGGAATCGGTGACACCGCGGCCTTGGGCGAAGCGGCCTTGGCGATACACGCCCGACCGAAATCAACCGTGAGGCAGTTGGGCGCGCGATGCGCCGCGGCGGCTTCGTTGCGACCGAATTCGATACTCGCGCAGGTCAGGCAGAGCACTGCCCGTGGTGTGCCGGCGGCGCCCGCCTTCTCGAACTCCGACACGCTCGTCGCACATTCGGCCCACACCTCGCGCGCGCGGTTGGTCGAGTAGCGGCGAATCGCGCGCGCCACCCGGCTTAGCGTTGCGGCGTCGGCGGTGGCGGCGAGATCGAGGATCGCGTCATTGCCGGAGTCGAGGCCGGCGCCAAATTTTTCGGCCAGGAAATGGCGCAGATTGATCGGCAGTTTGCATTCCACGTGCAGGCACGAGGATTCGATTATCGGGAGCGGAACGGAAATTGGAAGGCTGGTGAAATTTGACAGTTGCGCGGTGGAGGGCCGGGGCTGCGCCGCGCCGCGGAGGGTGGCTGGTGCGCCCTGAGCGACCCGGGAGGGGACGATCCTCGAGACGTTGGCGCCTCTATGCACCAAAGGTCCGGTCCGCATACTAACGCCCTCCCTTGGTGTCGTGCCGGGTGTCGTCGGCGACGCGCGCCGCACACGTACATCGTCCCATGTTCACCGGATAAGCACCGTCCAGATTCGCGAAATTTAGTGTTCCCGAACTAGCCTTCCGAAACGCGGACCGCGGAGGGCGGCGGCGATGCGGTGGGCGATTCCCGGCGGCTAACGCGACGGGACCAGATCGTGGAAAAGTGCGCGTCCATTGCAACCACATGTGCGGCTCTTTTCTTCACGCATCGGCCCGCTCGTTCCGGCACAACTCCGTCCCCCCAGCGATCCCCCACCGAACGATCCCAAGCAGCAGCGTGATGGTATGGCGCGCGGGCCAAGCGATCCGGTCGGTTCGTACCGGCCCTCAACCTCTGCGCGACGTTGCCTAAACCCTTCTCCGCATACCAACCCGTGACAACGATCATCCTAACTAGCGCGCGCGCCGAACGTCGGCAACGACCCCTGATGACCGCACGCCATCGGCAGGTGCTTGACATCGACGCGCACCCGTGCCGCTTCGAGGAGAGCTTTCAGGAGCCGTATTCGAAGAATATGAGGCGGGCTTATGGATACCAAATTACGCTGAGTTGGCCGGCGCTGTTCAGCCTCTGCCGGGACTTAGCGAGTAAATCAAGCTGGCGTGGGGTTTTGCGTATCAAGGACGAGCGCCGCCGGGGTTGGCCGGGCCGCCATGCTCGCCTGCAATGCCTCGCGGCCGCCGTCGGTAATATATTAACAGTATGAATTTCATCCACAGACCTGTGGATACGAGGCGACCCCGGAGGCCAAAAAAAATTTTTCAGGGAAGTTACTTAAGCAGGTCTATAATGCGATGACAGCGCCGTTTATGGCTCCAGCCGCTCCATCATTCGCGGAAACGGGATCGCCTCGCGCACGTGATGAATGCCGCAAATCCATGAAACCGCCCGCTCGATACCCATCCCGAAACCGGCGTGTGGCACCGATCCGTAGCGCCGCAGGTCGAGATACCATTGGAACGGCTCGTGCGGCAGGCCGCTCTCGGCCAGCCGCTGCTTGAGCGTCTCGTAATCGTCCTCGCGCTGGCCGCCGCCGATGATCTCGCCGTAGCCCTCGGGCGCAAGCATATCGACGCACAGCGCCAGGTCGGGCCGCTCGGGATCGTGCTTCATGTAGAAGGGCTTGCTCGCGGCGGGGTAGCGATGGACCATCACGGGGGTCGTGAAGTCGGCCGAGAGCGCCGTCTCCTCGTCGCCGCCCAGGTCGTCGCCCCAGTTGACGGCGAAGCCCTTGGCCTTGAGCCGCTCGATCGCCTCGTCATAGGTGATGCGCGGGTAGGGCGTATGCGCCGCCAGCTCGAGCTTGGCGATATCGCGCTCGAGCACGCGCAGATCCTCGGGCCGGCGCTCGAGCACGCGCCGGACGATAAAGGCGACGAACTCCTCGGCGAGCTGCATGTCCTCGACGAGGGTGAAGTAGGCGACCTCCGGCTCGACCATCCAGAATTCGGTCAGATGGCGGCGGGTCTTGGATTTCTCGGCGCGGAAGGTCGGGCCGAAGCAATAGACCTTGCCGAAGGCCAGCGCTCCGGCCTCGGCGTAGAGCTGGCCGCTTTGCGTGAGATAGGCCTTGCGCTCGCCAAAGTAGTCGATTTCAAACAGGTTGGTGGTCCCTTCGCATGAGGTCGGCGTCAGGATCGGCGAATCGAACAGGACGAAGCCGCGCGCATGGAAAAAATCGCGGCAGGCGGCCTCGACCTCGCTGCGGATGCGCAGGATGGCGTGCTGGCGCGACGAGCGCACCCACAGATGGCGCAGGTCGTGCAAAAAGGCGACGCCATGCTCCTTGGGCGTGATCGGATAATCAACCGAAGGTGCGCCGACCACCAGCCGCGTGATCGTCAATTCGCGGCCGCCCGGCGCGCGCTGGTCCTCGCGCACCACTCCGGTCACCTCGAGCGAAGTCTCCTGGCCCAGATGGTCGGCGGCGGCAAACGCCTCCGCCCCGAGGTCATTGATCGAGGCGACGCACTGGCAGATGCCGGTGCCGTCGCGAATCAGCAGGAAATGGACCTTGCCGCTCGAGCGCCGGTTGTAAAGCCATCCGCGTAGCGTCACTTCCGCGCCGCGATGCGCCCCCAGATCTTCGATATAGACCCACGCCATGCGCACAAGTTTAGGCGCTTGCGGCGGCATTATCGAGCCTCGGCACAACCAGCTAGGATAGGTCCGTTATGTTTGCCGGATTGAACGGACTCGACTACGCAATCATCGCGATCGTTGCCCTGGGCGCACTGCACGGTCTGACCCGCGGGGCGTTGCGGATGGCGACCTCGATCTTGTCGCTGGTCCTCGGGATCTTCGCCGCGTCGCTCTACTACGGCCGCGCCGCCGCGCTCGCCGAGAGCTATCTCAAGACCAGCCCGACGATGAGTGCGGTGATCGGCTACGTGGCGGTCTTCGCGATCGTCTTCATCGCGATCGAGTTCATTGGCGGGCGGGTGATCAATCTCGTTCGCATCATCCATTTGACCGCGGCCGACCGGCTGGCGGGCGCCGCCTTTGGCGCGGTGATCGGGCTTATCCTGGCCGGCCTCATGGTGGTCGCGATCACCGCCGTGATGCCGGCGACGCCGCCCTTGCTGCGCGACTCGAAGCTCGCGCCGCGCGTGCTGCAATACAATCAGGCGCTGCTCGCCTACGTGCCGCCGCAGATCAAAATTTCGTATGAAGAGAAGCGCACGGAAATGGTGCAGTACTGGCAGGCCAAAAGCGGAGGCCCCGACGCCACGCCGTCACCGGCGAAGGTATCGGGGCCTCCGTGAGCCCGCCGAGTGTCCGCTGCGTGAACGGCGCGGCTTAGACCAACGCGCCCTCGACGGCGCTGACCAGATCTTTCTTCGGCACGGCGCCGACGATCTGCTGCTTGACCTGGCCGCTCTTGACGATCACGAGATTGGGGATGCCGCGGACGCCAAAGCGGGCGGGCGTCTGCGGATTGTCGTCGACATTAATTTTCACGACCTTGAGACGGCCCTCATATTCACCGGCGACTTCCTCGACAAGCGGGGCAATCGCGCGGCACGGGGCACACCAAGGCGCCCAGAAATCGATCAATACGGGCGTCGCCGAGTCGAGCACTTCCTGCTGGAAGCTGGCGTCGGTGACGTGAGTGACTTTTTCGCTGGCCATCAGAATAACTCCTCTCGCCTACGCACTACAGTGTTAACTTAAGGACGCGCCCCGTTTCAGTCAAGGCGAACCCGCGCCGCCGCGGCCCGCTCACACGCTTGACTTAAGCGGCGCATGTGCAGGCGCTGGCGCAGTATGGGCGTCCGGCGGGCCGCATTCCTTGACAGCGACGGCGGGCGCGTGGTCTACGCGTAAGCGTGGGACCGACGCCGCGCACGCCGTGAGCGCCTTGCGCGAAGCCTGATTCGACGAAGCGCGAAGCCTGATTC
>Ga0307373_10004061_pt1 | contig 24898 bp, 17 predicted proteins | sample OX2MG_FD_202534 | JGI IMG/M metagenome (GOLD analysis project Ga0307373, IMG submission 202534) | Soil microbial communities from Risofladan, Vaasa, Finland - OX-2 | ecosystem: Environmental > Terrestrial > Soil > Coastal area > Acid sulfate soil | place: Finland: Risofladan, Vaasa | collected...
TATAGAGGGCGTTCATGAGATCCTCTGTCTGTCCCCATTCTCCCTGCGATAAGAACCGGATGCGTTAATCGCGCCCGTCCGGGTCTGTGCGGGGGGCGGGGAGCAATCCCCGTCCCTACCGCGACTTTCTTCCTCGATCCGCTTGACCAACTCGCAGCGGGTTGCCCGCAATCGAAACGCACTACTGCCGCGGTTCACTTTGCTTTCTCTCCGCCGTCATCAGGTATTTCCTGCGCAGCGCCGCCTGCGTCGCCTCCAGAGTGAACCGCAGCGATTCCCGCGGAATCTTTTCCAGAAAAGGCTCGACCGCCCATCCCAATCCCTCCGGCACGTCCCGCGTCAGCGATATGGCCTCGCATTGGATGTACACTCCGCCGTCGGTCTGCTCGAACCGCCAGTAGGAATTCAGCCGCCACAAAAATCCGTGGTCGTTTCCGGGCGCATCGTTGTATTCATCTGTTTGACCCGCGTTTTCTACCTCTTCGATTCGCGTGCTCCGTGACCGCGAATATGCGTGCCTGGCGTCCAGCGTCATGTAGCGGATGTCGTATTCCGTGTCGAACACGGTCGTTACCACGTATTTGGACTTCAGCCGCAGGTACACGCGAAAATCCTCGCCTTCACGTCTCAGCAGCTTCGACCGCACCACGTCCGGGCGATAATATTTCTCGTCGTGGTTATAGTCTTCGAGGAGCGCGATGGTTTCGGCCAGCGAAATCCCTGGAACGAACACGACTCCCCTCCCGTCATGAATCAGCCCGCCGGGCACGGAGATTCCGTCGCTTGCCTCGCTTCCCCTCGGGTTTTCGATCACCGCTCGGCCCGCCCGCAGCTCCTCGTAAATCTTGGTTCGTTTTTCCCCATGCAATCCTTCGATCCACAGGAAATCTCGCCCGGTCCTCAAGTCCGCGTCCATCCTTGCCTCGCGGGCCTTCATATAAGCGCCGAAAGCTGCGGCTGTCTCGGCCTTCAATTCCGCTGCGCCGCACGTCCCTGCGGCCCGTGTCCCTGCCGCAATCGCGACGCACGCCACGATCAAGATCGCCTTCCGTCGCATCCGATTTCCTCCTCTCGTGTGCACTTTCTCCTCCTGATTCTTCTCGTTGGTGGTCGTGCTCATGCGCGGCAGTTTCCCGCTGCGCGCCGTTCTCCTTCAATGCCCTGCAGCTCTTTTCTGCTCTCGCCAACATCATTTCCTAAATCGAATATTTTCAGCCGCTTGTACTGGCTTATCCCGTAGAATGTGGCTGCCTTGCCGGAGACACACCCGTGACGCAACCCGCGCGCGAGCGCCGCCTCTTCCATTTCGGTGTTTTTGAATTTGATTGCTCGACCGGGGAACTACGCAGGGAAGGGAAATCCGAGCCGCGCCTTCGCGACCATGCCGTTCAGGTTCTTTCGATGTTGCTCGATCATCCGCGCGAGGTCGTCACGCGCGACGAGCTCCGCCAAAAATTATGGCCCGCCGATACCTTCGTCGATTTCGATCACGGCGTTAACACGGCCATCAACCAGATTCGCAACGCACTGGGCGATTCTGCCGCCAATCCGCGATTCATTCAGACCCTCCCTCGACGCGGATACCGCTTCATCGCTCCTCTCGAAGTCGCGGGCGCAGCGAGCGTCGTGCCATCCCCGCCCGCTCAGCCCGTCGCGCGTCCTTCCGTTCTCAGCGACCCCAACGATCTTCCCGCCGCGCCGAGCGGAATCGTGCGTCTCTTTTTCGATCTCATTCAGGTGATGTACCTGAGCTTTTACGTCGTGTCCCTCGCGCGGCTCCGCCAAGTCGACGCGATTCTCCGGGACTCCCCCGGTCGTACCCATTGGATTTTCGTCCTCGTCGTCCTCACCGCGGCCGTCGGCATTCCCGTTCGCCTGTATCTCCTCACCGCCATGGCCTTCCGCTATCGCGGCCTGGTACAGAAATTTCGCAGACTTTTCCCGTTTCTTTTTCCTCTCGACGAGCTCTGGGCTCTCGCTCCGTTTCTCCTGGTTGGCCAGCTCGGTCTCGGCCTCGCCATCGCCTTCACTGCCGCTCTACTCTACCTCCCTTTCGCCCAGCGCAGTCTCCTCCTCATGGCCCATTCCGCTCGCCGCGATTAATCTTCGCCGCTTCGCAGTATTTTGGAGAAGGGCCCGCTCGATCGTCGCATCGAGGAAATACAATCACGATCACCTTCATCGGGCCCTCGGAAATTGCACGGCGCGCAAGGCGCTCCCGAGTTTTGCAGCTGCCCCAAGAAGCGATCCCGCAACTGTCTAAATTGAAGAGGGTGCAGGAGTCAAAGGGTGCGCGTTGTTCTGTTTTATACAGCTTTGTGGGGGACGTTCTTGGTAAGGTGAACATGGCGGCGATCATTTCATCTCATCGCATGTACGCTCGCGCGCAACATTCGGGTCCAAAAGGACCCGGTCGACCAACTTCTCAACTCCAGTGAAAACGCCTGGCGCGCGGCTCCGCTTCTCGCGCGCGATGGGAATTATGAACAGCGTGGCCGCGTACCGCCGAAAAACGATACGGCGTTTCCCGTAACTGGGATGCGATTTGGAATTCGGCGGAAGCCCGCCAACCAAGGTACATCTACTGGGACTGCCGATAGTTCTCGGCTGGGTGTGCGGTGATTCTTCCGCCCGTCATGGATCCATAAGGAAAAGGAATTGAATGTCAGTACCGAAAACAATGCCTCTTGCAGAAACCGTGACGCTCATGGGAGCGGGGCCACTCGTATGGGAAAAGAAGCCCGTACTCCTGACGCCTGTACCGCCGCAGCCGGCGCTCCCTAGTCGAATCGCCGTTGTGGGGAATTATCTTCCGAGGCGTTGTGGAATCGCGACGTTCACGACCGACTTGTGCGACGCGATACACGCGGAATACAGTACAACAGAGCTGCTGGTGCTCCCGGTCAACGATACCGAGGAGGGCTACAGCTACCCCACGAGAGTGCGGTTCGAGCTGTCTGAAGATAACCTGGCTTCCTACCGCCAAGCTGCGGACTTTCTCAATTTCAGCAATGTCGATCTGGTCTGCCTGCAGCACGAATATGGAATTTTTGGAGGCCGTGCCGGCGGACATATCCTCGAGCTTTTGCGGCGCCTGCAGATGCCGTTTATAACCACGTTGCACACGGTACTTCGCGACCCGAATCCGGACCAACGCGCGGTAATGGAGGAAATTGCCACGCTTTCGGACCGCCTGATCGTCATGAGTCAGAACTCCGCGGAGATCCTGCGGGATGTTTTCCACGTTCCCAGCGAAAAGATCGATCTGATTCCCCATGGCATCCCCGATCTGCCATTTACGGACCCCAATTTCTACAAGGATGGGTTTGGGACCGAGGGAAAGAAGGTTTTGCTCACTTTTGGATTGCTCTCGCCGAATAAGGGCATCGAAAACGTCATACAAGCCCTGCCGAAAATTCTGTCACGTCATAGCAATGTCATCTACATGGTTTCCGGCGTAACCCACCCGCATATCTTGCGGCGCGAGGGCGACAAATACCGGCAGTACTTGCAGAACCTGGCGAGGGAACTCGGTGTTGAGGCCAATGTGATATTTCGCAATCGTTTTGTGAGCCCTGAAGAGATGGTCGAGCTGATCGGCGCGGCGGATATTTACATCACGCCGTACAAACATAAGGCGCAAGTCGTTTCGGGCACGCTTGCATATGCCTTGAGCGCCGGCAAAGCGATCATTTCCACACCGTACCTGCATGCGATCGAGCTGCTGGATGGTGAGCGCGGCGCGCTTGTTCCCTTTGATGATCCAGAGGCCATCGCTGTAAAAACGATCGCGCTTCTGGATGACGAGACGGGAAGGCATGCCATGCGAAAGCGTGCCTATTTGTACGCGAGAGACATGGTGTGGAATCGTGCGGCGCAGAAGTATATGACGAGTTTTGTAAGCATCTACAACGAACGCTTGCGCAATCCGCGCGCCACGTTCTCGGCCCAGAACACCGTAAAGGTTCTCGATCGGCTGCCCGCCGTCAAGCTGGATCACCTGTATCGCATGACAGACCAGACGGGAATCGTCGAACATGCGGTTTTCGTGGTGCCGAACTATCCGGAAGGTTACACGTCGGATGACAACGCCCGCGCACTGATCGTGACCACACTCCTGGAAAATCTCGGCGTCCGCGCACCCGCTGGCTCGGCCGACTTGGCCTCTCGGTATCTCGCCTTCTTGTGGCTTGCTTTCAATCCAGCCACCAAGCGGTTCAGAAACTCTCTGAGCTATGAACGCCAATGGCAGGAGCAGGAAGGCTCGGAAGACAGCCATGGTCGAGCGATATGGGGGCTCGGAACAGTTCTCGGCAGGTCCAAGAACGCGGGATTGCGGGGAGCTGCGGGGCGTCTGTTTGAACTCGCCGTTCCCGCGGGTGTCGAATTTAAGAGTCCCCGCGCCTGCGCGTTCGCGTTGCTAGGACTGCAGGAGTATCTCGACGCGTTCCCTGGAGATCGCGCTGCTCTCGCCGCCGCCGAAGCGCTGACAGGTCGATTGCTGAGTTCCTATCGCGCCAATCGTTCCGTGGACTGGAATTGGTTTGAGAATGTTCTCGCGTACTCCAATGCGCGATTGCCGCAGGCCCTGATTCGGGCGGGCATGCGCGCCGGGAACGATGAGATGGTTTCGGCGGGACTCGAAGCGTTGCATTGGCTGGTTACGATTCAGCGTTGCGAAGTAAAAGGCCATTTCGTGCCCATCGGGTCGCAGGGCTTCTATTCGAAGAATACCGCGAAGGCCCGCTTTGACCAGCAACCAGTGGAAGCCTGTGGGGCCGTTTCGGCGTGTCTGCAGGCGTATCGCGCAACAGGAGACGAACGCTGGCGTAAAGAGGCATGGTGCGCGTTCAATTGGTTCTTGGGAGACAACGATCTCCAGATTGCACTCTACGACCCGGCTACCGGCGGTTGCCGAGACGGGCTGCACCCTGACCGGGCGAATGAAAACCAGGGGGCTGAGTCGACTTTGTCGTTTCTGACGGCCTTGCTGGAAATGCGCGAGTTGGACGAAAACGCTGGCACAGAGAAGAAGCTTTGAAGAGCGTGGCGGCCGTTTTGCAGCGTAAACAGAACTTTGGGAAATCCCTTCCGTCAGTGCACTGAAATCCTCCATGAAGGCGACTATGACACAATACGAAACTCTGTTTCTTCGGCATCCTGCGAATCCCATTCTGACGGGAAAGGATTGGCCCTACTCCATCAACAGCGTTTTCAATGCGGGCGCAACACTTCTGCAGGACGGTTCAACCCTGCTGCTTTGCCGCGTGGAAGATCGTCGCGGGTTGTCACACCTATGCGCGGCCCGGTCGGTGAATGGAGTTGATCATTGGAAAATCGACCGCGAACCGACTCTGATGCCGAATGCCGAACAATATCCCGAGGAGGTCTGGGGTATTGAGGATCCGCGCATTACCTACGCGCCGGAACTTAAGAAATTCGCCGTGGCATACACGTCATATTCGCGCGGTGGTCCCGGAGTGTCACTGGCTCTCACGGAGGATTTTCGGAGCTTCGAAAGATTCGGTGTTGTGATGCCGCCCGACGACAAAGATGCAGCTCTGCTGCCCCGCAGGATCAATGGATTTTGGGCATTGATCCATCGGCCCATGACACCTCTCGGAGCTCACGTTTGGATCTCTTACTCTCCCGATCTGCGGCATTGGGGAAATCACAAGCTCATGCTGGAAGCGCGCCGTGGCGCCTGGTGGGATGCTAACAAGATTGGCATGTCGCCGCCGCCGATTGAAACTTCACGAGGCTGGCTGATGATCTATCATGGCGTGCGAAGGACGCCTTCGAGCTCCATCTATCGGCTCGGCCTCGCTCTGTTCGATCTTCAACAGCCGGAGAAATGCCTGATCCGCGGGGATTCCTGGATCTTTGCGCCCGAGACGGCATACGAACGCCAGGGAGATGTTCAAGACGTCATATTTCCCTGCGGCTACACTGTGGCCGCGGATGGCGACACTCTCAATCTCTATTACGGAGCTGCCGATTCAAGTATTGCTTTGGCGCACGGCAGCATTCGCGCCCTGCTGAGCTGGCTGGAGGCCAACGGCCACTCGGAGCATAGCGGTGATCGGCGTCACAGGTGACGTCTTACCAGGACGTCCACAAACACATCGTCACGCGCACGCACAATCAGTTTTCGCTCGCGGGGGGATGGTCGGCACCCGATGATCTGAACAGTCTAGCGTCGTGAATGCCGGCCTCGGTTCTCAACGCTTGTTGAGCAGGCACGCGCCGGACCACGGGAAATTTCCCGGCGCGCCTTTAGGCTCAGGCAGCAAGGAGAGTAATTCGGCTGGCGCGCGGTTGAACTCCGCGGCAGTCTTCAAGAATCCCTGAACGTCCGCCGACTCCCACCCGTGCGGCACGAAGAATCGCGACCCCTCGGGCGGCCCGAATTTGAATGCCGCACCCGCTTCACTGAGCTGCTTGCCCGTTGTGCGCTGCATCAATTTGAGTTGCCCGGGCGAAGCAAGATCGATAATCCATCGCTGAAAGTGCGCACCCGCAGCAAGATCTTTTGCGAGTGACGCGACCTCTTCGGCGGTGAAATAGATTAGCAGACCTTCGCTCAGGACAACGATCTTCGACGCGCGGCGATCCAATTCCGCGAAGAGCGCGCAGCGTGCGCGTGCGTCTGACAGATCCAGACGGATTCGTTCGAGAGAACAGTTGGGTTTCTCGTTTGCGAGAGTTTCTTCCTTGTAGGAAACAATTTCCGGCAAGTCCACTTCCACCCATTGCAGCGTTGCGGGGAGCTGCATGCGGTACGGCCGCGCGTCCAGTCCCGCGGCGAGATTCACAATCAAATCCGCCCCGTCTTCGATCTCGCGCGAGAGAAACTTGTCAAAGAGAAACGTGCGCGCCACCCACGCCCACTCGTGCTTGTTGCCATCGGCGAGAGTGCTGGCGATCTCGAACCCCCGCTTGCCAGCCAAGCGCTCGGCATAGGGATCGCGGAACAGCGCGTCAGGCCGTTGCGTTTCCCGCGCTCGAAAATAGGCCACCCAACGAGCGGTGTCGGAAACGTTGCGAACAGGAGGATTTGGGTCACTCATCTTCCGCACCCCGGAACCTCGTGAAAGGGCATTATGACGCAGCCGAGAATCATCTGTCGGAAGAATTCAGTGGAGGCGGGCAGTTTTCGAACTAGCCATGAATTTATACATAATGGGCACATGCTTTCACCGCCGGCGCTGCTCTGGCCCGCCCGTGCGCCGGGACTGCAACATAACTGCTTCTTCTTCAATCGGGTACCGAATAGAGCGCTGCCGGATTGCCCGCAGGCTTTGGCCGACAGATTGCGTATCTTCGCTCTGCTCTCAGCATCGCATCGGCGGAGTGTCTTCTGGACTCATGGTGAAGACTGGAACAAGCGTGAAACCAACCGTTCTGATTGCTACGACGTGTCGCTGGATCTCGGCCGCGCGTCTGGCCATGGCTCTGGCAAATGCCGGATGCACCGTTGAAGCGGTCTGCCCTCCTCGCCATCCGCTCGGCAAGACGAGCGTGATGAAGAAATCGCATACCTACCACGGCCTGACGCCACTGGCCTCGTTCGCGCATGCTATCGCTGCCACAAAACCAGATTTCATCATTCCCGGAGACGATCTCGCAACCCGCCATCTCCATCGCCTATATCATCGAGAACGCGGCCGCGGGAAAGCGGGCGGGTCGATTTGCGCGCTCGTCGAGCGATCGCTCGGCGCGCCGGAAGCCTTTCCCGTCGTGTTTGCGAGAACTGCCTTCATGGAGGTAGCTCGCACGGCAGGCATTCGCGCTCCAGAAACCAGGGTTATCAACAGTGCGAACGACCTTGGACAGTGGATCGCCCGAATGGGTTTTCCGACCGTCCTGAAAGCAAATGGCACTTCTGGTGGTGAGGGCGTCAGGATCGTCAATACGCTCGAAGAGGCCGAACGTGCTTTTGCAGTCCTGCAAACTCCTTCCGTCCTGGCTGTGGCGGGGCAAGCCAAGCGAGCCGTGCTGGAGCAGGACAAAACATTCGTTTGGCCGTCACTGCTTCGCCGCCCATGCGTCGTGAATGCGCAGGCATTCGTAGCAGGCCGCGAAGCAACCAGTGTGCTCGCTTGCTGGAACGGCACGGTTTTGGCCGCGCTCCATTTTGAGGTGCTCAGCGAACTGTATCCGGCCGGCCCAGCCTCTGTGCTCCGCTTGATCGAGCACGCTGAAATCTCATCGGCAGCCGAGAAGATTGTCCGCCGCCTCAATCTTTCGGGTATGCACGGCCTCGACTTCATGATTGAGGAACAAACGGGAAACGCGTACCTCATCGAAATAAATCCCCGGGCAACGCAAGGCGGACATCTGCCGCTTGGGCCCGGACGCGACCTTCCCGCAGCCTTGTATGCGGCTGTCGCCGGAAAAGCGGTCCAGGCAGCTCCGAAGGCCACCGAGAACGATACCATCGCGCTCTTTCCGCATGAGTGCATGAAGAATCCATGGAGCGCATTTCTGCGCTCCGGCTACCACGATGTTCCTTGGGAAGAGCCAGAATTGCTTAGCGTCTGCGCCCACGCGCGCCGGAAGCATCGCGGCTGGTATCCGCAGCAAAAGTGGATTCCAGATTTTCCAGGAGACCGTCCCTCTGTCCGTATCGAAAGTGCGCAAAAGCCGTCCGGCGAATCCGCATTCAGTGGCCCGATTGTGGACTCTTGTGCACGCGGCGTCCACACGGGGATGTAGCATGACGGGCGGCGTGATTGGAAGCTGCTCGAGACGAGGCGGACATTGAAACCGAATCCTTCGATACCTTCTGGATCGCTCGCCTGGCAGGGAAATCAGAATCGACGTTCCTCGTGGAGAGCTGCGACATCTGCGCGGAAATCTCGCATCGAAGTTGGCATCCTGGGCGCGACCGGCACGGTCGGTCAGCAATTCGCCGCGCTGCTCACGAATCATCCTTGGTTCCGCGTGACGTGGCTTGCCGCGAGCGACCGTTCCGCGGGCAAGCGTTACGGAGAATTGCCCTGGCGCCTTGCAACGCTGTGTGCAGCGGAGACGGCGCAGCTTTCCGTGGAAACATTGAAACCCGGCATCGGCCCGAAGCTTGTATTTTCGGCGCTCGACCCTTCCGTCGCGGGCGAAGCCGAGGAAGAGTTCGCTGCGGCAGGGCACTGGGTGATCAGTAACGCGCGAAACCATCGCATGGATCCGCTCGTGCCGTTGCTTGTGCCGGAGATCAACCCGGAGCATTTGGGCCTCATCTCGCACCAGCAGAAATCCCGAGGATGGCGTGGCGCCATTGCGACAAATCCGAATTGCGCGAGCGTATTCCTGGCGATGGCGCTGGCGGCGCTTCGTCAATTTCGCCCTCGGCGCGTTTTAGTGACCACGCTGCAAGCTCTCTCCGGCGCCGGGTATCCCGGGGTGGCATCGCTCGACGCAACTGCCAACGTGATTCCCTTCATCAGCGGAGAAGAAGAGAAGCTTGAAACTGAAACACGAAAAATTCTCGGACGCTTCGTGAACGATTCCGTCGAGCCGCTCGCTGTAGCCATCAGCGCGCAATCAACTCGCGTGCCCGTAGTGCATGGCCATACAGAAACAGTTTCGGTGGAATTCGAAGAGACCGCATCGCGCGACGACATCCTGGCTGCTTTTCGCGAATTCTCCGGCGAGCCGCAAAGATTGGGCCTTCCTAGCGCGCCTGCGCAGCCCATCGTCTATCTCGACGGCTCGGATCGGCCGCAGCCGCGGCTAGACGTGGAAAACTTCGGGGGAATGGCCGTGCAGGTCGGTCGGCTGCGAGAGTGTCCGGTGCTCGGATACAAATTCGTACTGCTCGGCCACAACACGATTCGAGGTGCGGCCGGCGCGGCGCTGCTGAACGCCGAGCTAATATCCGCCCTCCGCATGCTGAACTAATGGGTGTTTTTTCGCACGGAAAACGTAGGGTTATCCATCGTTCCGCTCACCTGGAAGGGGAAGGACAACATGCCGTTTTTTAGCGAGGCTCCGGACATCCTGCCAAATAGGTTGGTGAGGAACCCCTGCTTGGTGACAATCCGCGCGACGCCCTGATAGTCCAAGTTGCCAGCGCTCGTCACGTGAACACTTCCCGAACTTTGCACATCCACTCCGTAGCCGACAATCTCAATCTGACGGCTAGATATCCGTAGATCGGCCAGCTCCAGATCGGCGACGATGGAGGAAAACGAGGAGGGATCCTGGCGGGCGGGACCGAGGTTGTTGAAGTGCGCCAGTTTCATCAGGTGCGCGTTGAGCATAAGACTCGGCAGCTCGCCATTACGCACCGTAAGGCGGCCAGTTCCGTGTATCCCCGCGAGCGGATTATTCGTGTGTGGAATCTCTGCTGCCAGCTTCACGTCGCCGTCCATCTTTCCCGTCATTTTGCCCTGGCCATATGGGAAGGCGGCAAGGAGATGAGCCACGTCAACTCCGTTCATATGGGCATTTGCGATGAAGGTAATGTTGTTTCCTGCGAGATTAAAAGAGAGGTTGCCGACAGCGCGTCCGCCATAAGCATTCAATCGAACACCTGCAAGAAAAACCTGGCCTCTCAGCAGTTCGAGCTCGGATTGTATGCTCGTCGCTTGGATTGCGCCGAACCGCAGGAAATCTGCTTCGAGGTTGCCTTGGGCGGGGACGGAGGATGATGAAGAAGGATTGAGGAACGCGCCGAAGTCCACGTCGTGCAATATCGTTGACACGTTGTGGGCTTCGAAAAAGACTGGCCCCGGGGCGTCCGATGGGTCGATAAGATCCGACACCGACAATTGCCCGCCATTAATTTCCAGTCGGGAAATGACTCCCACAGGGAAGACGGCCGGCGCAGATATTGATTCCTTGGGATTTTCGAAATTCCACAGGCCATCAGGGTCCGAAATCAGGTTGATAACTGGGTGCTCCAGCGTCAGTGACTTGATTACGATTCGCCGGTCGAGCAGCGCGCCAGCCTCGATTGCGGCGTAAATCCGCGGTGCCTTAAGAAAATAGCCGGCAGGAAATATCGGCGGGTTTTTCAGCCCGAAGTTATCGAGTCGAATCGAAAGCGTTGGCGACAGAGTGAGGGTGATGCGCCCAATTTCGACTGGCAGGCCGGTCTTTGTTTGCAAATAGGAGATAATCTGGGGCCGGTAGCGATCGACGTTGGCGAGAACGGACAGAAGCAAGATCACCGCGATCATCGCAGCGGCGACAATCACTGTCACGACGATAATGGTCTTTCGGTGGATAGCGCCTCCCTAGATCCGACTGCGCGAATTATACTTTGTCACTCGGCGAGCCTGCCCGTCAACCGACTTCTCGGCTTCGGCTCGGCTCCGCTCGCGCGATTCCGCTTTTCTTACGCTCCAAAGCGCGGTATTTTGCGCGGGCGCTGCTTTGTGCTCCTCGGCGTTTCTTTCATCCAACGGAAACTGACCCGAGTTGCGGCAAAACAGTAATTCCTGATTTCGGAAACAAGGATGTATTCTTCTGCCTTAAGAATTTCTGTTCCGTCGGGGGAATTGAGACGATCCGGGAGAGTAAGCAGGCGCGAATGAAGAGATCACTCACAGACGAAAGCATTCGAGAGTCCATGGAGCGGCTCGGGCGAGCGCATGAGGCATTCGCGCGAACCTATCCTGGGCCGAATGCGCGCCGCCAGCCTGTGCATACGGTTTATGGCGGGGCGCATCTATTCCGCGCGGATTCAGCGCGGCGCCTCGGACAGCTCGCGCTGCGGTCGCTTGAGGATTTTGCCCCGGATTTCGTGACTTTCGCCCGCGCCGTTGGACTTCCGGATTCCCAGTCGTTGCCGAATGCTTCCGATCAGCGGCAATCGCTCGAGAGTTTCATCGTTGCCGAGCCGGAGCGTTTCCGCCGGGAGCAGCCGCACGCATGGCTCGCTCATGAAATTTACCGGCGCGTGCGCGAAAAGCTCACGCGGGAACCGGTGGAGGATTTTCGAATCGACTTCGAGGATGGCTACGGCAACCGTGCGGATGCGGAAGAAGACGGTCATGCGGAATCGATTGCCGGGGAAGTGGCCGCAGGGATGGCTGCGGGGCAACTGCCGCCGTTCATCGGGATTCGGATCAAGCCCTTGAGCGAGGAGCTTCGCGGACGCGGCCTGCGCACCACGGACATTTTCCTGACGGCGCTGCTGATCCAGACGAGTGGAAAACTCCCGCCAAATTTCGTGATCACGCTTCCCAAAGTGATGATTGCGGAAGAAGTCTCCGCATTTGTCGAGGTCCTCGAGAAACTGGAAGCGTCTTTGGGGCTCGCGCGAGGCTCGCTCTTGATCGAACTGATGATTGAGACCACGCAATCGATCCTCACTGAAAGCGGGGAAGTGAACCTGCTGCCGCTGGTTCGAGCGGCGCACGGGCGCTGCGTGGCCGCGCACTTCGGCACCTACGATTACACGGCAAGTTGCAGCATCACGGCGGCGCACCAGCAGATGACCCACCCGGCCTGCGATTTCGCCAAGCATATGTTGCAAGTTGCATTTGCTGGCACGGGCATTTGGCTTTCCGACGGGGCGACCAACGTGATGCCGGTGCCGGTGCACCGGATCGCAGCGGGAGGGCCACCGCTCACCGGCGAGCAAAAAGCCGAGAACCGCGAAGCGGTGCATCGCGCATGGAGGCTGCACTACGGCCACATCCAGCATTCGATCGAGGACGGTTTTTATCAAGGCTGGGATTTGCATCCGGCGCAGTTGCCGACGCGATACGCCGCCGTGTATGCGTTTTTCTTGGATGGTCTGGAGGCGGCTTCGGAACGACTGCGGAACTTCGTGGACAAGGCAGCGCAGGCAACTCTGATGGGCGAAGTGTTTGACGACGCCGCAACGGGCCAGGGTTTGCTCAACTATTTTCTGCGGGCAATCAATTGCGGGGCAATTTCGGAGAACGAGGTCATGCCGCTGACCGGCCTCACGATGACTGAGCTCAGGACAGGGTCGTTCGTAAAGATCCTCAAGGGACGCAGAGGAAACTCCTGATGACGACTGATTCCCGTTCTTAGGCGAATCGCTTGTTTTCTTAGGGCTCACGCCGCAAGGTCGCCTCAATGAGCCCGTGCGGTTCATCCACCGGCAAAAACACTTCGTTCGTGTTCTCCATGCCGAATGGCTTCAGGTTGACCGGCAAATAATGCTTATTCGGGAACGAAAGGCGTATTTCGCTGATGGCGTCGAAGCTTTCCAGCGCGGCGCGGCCCATCGCGTACAAAGTGTGCTGAAGCGACTGGCTATCGTGTGCCGCAAAAGTCTCAAGCAGGATTTTTCGCACGCCGTGCCAAATCGCCGAATACGGCGGATCCGATTCTGCATACAGCCATGTCGCCTGAATTACCGTGGAAAGAATGCGATCCTGCGTCTCTTCGAGCGTGGTGTAGGGATCGCGGAGAAAGCCTCGAAACGCGGAGCCGCTGGTCCTCAGCACAATCAAGTCTTCGATTCCGGATTGAAGGATCGTGTTCTGCCGCGTCGCGCGGATACGAGCGGTGCGTTTTTCGCCCGCCGTAGAAACGAAGGCGGAGGGATGGAGGTTTTCGCCGACGGGGATGCGAGACCAAGGGCGCTCGCTTGCGGTAACTTCGACTTTGGAGACTTGCGGGTTGTAGGTGAGAAAGTGCCCGATGAGATGAAGCGCAAATTCCTCGATGGCCTCGGCGGAGTACTGTTGCGCGAGGACGTAAACGGTGTTCTTCATCGTGTCGGTGGGCAGGATTTTGCGGTTATCCCCGGTGGTGTGCGCGGAATCGAAATCGCCTTCGAATAGGATGGAGACCGTCAGGTCTTTGATTTCATGATGCCCGTCGCGGCGCGTGACGCGCAACAAGCGGACGCGTGATTTTCCGTAGTCATTCTGCGCCAACGTTATGCCCATGGGTCAGCTCCCGCGATAGGTCGAATAGCCGTACGGACTCAGCAACAGCGGAATATGGTAATGCTCTTTGGCGTCGCGTACCGTGAAGACGATGGTCACGCGCGGATAGAAGCACAGGACATTCCGCGCAAGAAAATAAATTGTGGTGTCGAACGTGAGGCGATAGGTTCCCGCGGCGAAATCATCCGCCGCGAGGATCTGGCTGACCCTGCCGTCGGCGTCTGTTTTCCCTCGCCCCAGTTCCTTCCATTGGCCGTCGGAAACTTCGATTTCGAGACTCACTGCGACTCCCGCGGCAGGCCTGCCGAGCGCTGTATCGAGCACGTGCGTCGTGATCGGACTTGTCATGTGAGTAGCCTTTCCAGGCGAAGCTGCGTGATTTTGCGCTGCTCCTCGGCGCCGATGCGAATTTCCGCTTCCCGCTGGTTTTGGAGGCGCTGTCGCAGCGCCTGCAGAATCTGCTCGGGGTTTTTTCCGGACGCGCAAATAATACAAATGAAGCCGAAGCGGGCTTCGTAGTCGCGATTGAGGTGCTCTAGCTCTCCGAGCGTCTCGACGGGCGCTCGATCCATGCCGGATTGTTCCTTGGCCGACCAGTTCCGCGATTTGGCTGACTGCTTCGCTGGGGCTTCTCGCTCGCCGATACGCGGATGATGCTGGAAGGCCTCGAGCCAATGTTCCGCGCCGAGAGATCGCCAGAGTTCATCCGCCGCAGAGCAGACATGCGCGGCTCCCGTGAACGGCCGCCGCGCCGCCATGCGTTTCGCCCATTCGCGAGAACCGCAGCAATCGAGCAGCTCACGCCGCAATTGGCGTCCGGGGATTCGATTGAGGCGTTCGAGCCCTTTTGAGGCGGTTGCGGAAACTGCGGGACAGCCGAAAATCCGCAGGCGGCCGACTCCTCCATCCGGATAAATATTGAATCGCACATGGGAGACCGCGTCGTCGAGTCGCGCCACAGGACGGAAGATGTGGCGCGCATGAGCTTTCAAACGTTTTTGCGGCAACAATTCCTGCCAGCGGGTGTTCGATAGGTCGTCGCTTTCAGAATAGCAAGCCTCCAGGGAACAGCTCTCTGGAAAGTTGCCTTTGAAATGGGCCGTGTCCACTTCGATTCGCTCAATCGTGCCGGGAACTCCGAGCTTCACGATGACCCAATCGAAGCCCGGGCCGCGCCGGCGGCGCGTTTCCCAGCCGTCGCCCATGTTCTTCGCTTTGCCGGGCATCAGTAGATGGAGCGGCGCGCCAAAAAATTCGTCGCTCGCAGCAGCGATCTGACCGCCATTGGAGATGGATGCGAGATCTATCGCACGGCTGGATGAGCGCGAGATCCGTGCGTCGGGAACTACTTCGCCGTGGACGCGGAGGCGCGCAACCCCGCCGTCGGGGAAAATGTTCAGCCGTAAATGCGTTATCCGCTGCGGGCAATCTACAGAGAAAGAATTTCGCGTGTCTCCGCTGACGGGCGAGTGCGCCACAAGCTCGGTCCAAGGTGTTGCGGCGGACATCAATTTGCGAATCGCTGACGGCACGGAGCCGCGCACATCGAGCGCACAGCCTTGGATCGAAAAAGACTCAGGAGCATTGCCGCGAAAGAAGGTCGTATCGACAATAATGCCTCGCACGACCCCAGGCAGGCCCAAACGGATGATGCACCAGTCGTGTCCCGGGGTTCGCCGCCGGCGCGTCTCCCAGCCGTCCATCCATTTTCCGCGGCGCGTGTACTTGTGCTCGAGAAATACCGGCTTCGCTGCTTTCAGCAGATTTTCCTTCGGGCCGAAAAAGTCATCGTTGGCCGCAAGCACGCGCCCGCCCAGCCGTTCGGAGACCAGATCGGGCAGTCTGGCGAAGTCGCTCATACTCTGCCCCGCAGCAAAATGCGTCCCGCCGCGCCAGCAGGGAACTCGCCCTGCGCGTAGACAACTTGTCCGCGCAGGAAAGTCGTTTCCACGACGCCGTACAGCTCTTTCTGGGCGTAGGGAGTGAGTTTGTGACGATGAAACAGGTGCTCCGGCTCGACGCGGAAGCTCGCTTCCGGGTTCCAGACAACTAAATCCGCGTCGTGTCCCACGGCGATTTCTCCTTTGTGCTTTGCAAGGCCAGCCAATTCCGCTGGCGCGTGGCACATCCATTGCGCGACATGGCGAACAGAATATCCGCGCTGGCGCGCCGAAGTCCAGACCGCAGGCAAGCCGAGCTGTAAGGAGGAGATTCCGCCCCAAGCCCGCGAGAAATCTCCGGTATCGTTCAACTTCATCGAGGCTGGCGAGGGAGAATGGTCCGTGGCGATGAGGTCGATGACTCCCTCGCCGAGCGCCGACCATAGCGCTTCGCGATTGCTACGGTCGCGGATCGGCGGTGCGCATTTGTACTCCGTTGCGCCGTCGGGAATTTCGTCGGCGGTGAAGCAGAGATAGTGCGGGCAGGTCTCGGCAGTCAATGGCAATCCGTCTTTCTTCGCCTGGCGCACAAGCGGGATGGCGCTCGCGCTCGATAGATGAACCACGTGGATTCTGGCTGCGAATTCGCGCTGCAGGCGAATCAAGAGCGCGATCGCTTCGTCTTCCGCCGCGGATGGCCGCGAAGCCAGCCACGCTGCGTATCGCTCCGGAGGAATCCTGGCTGCCGCCGGCGATGCGCTCTCGATCGGACCAGGCAGTTCCGCATGAACCAGAAGCGGAGCACGGATGCTCCTGAGGACAGGCCATGCTTTCCGCAAATCAGACTCGGCTACGTGGCAAAATTCTTCGACGCCGCTGGGTACAAGGAAGGACTTGAACCCGAAGACTCCCGCATCCCAGAGCGGAGCAATTTCCGCTGCGTTTCCCGGCACAACGCCGCCCCAAAAGCCCACATCAACATGAAGCTTTTCCCGGGCCGCGATAAGTTTTTCCCCGAAGGCCGCGGCGCTCGTGGTTGCGGGAACGCTATTGAGCGGCATTTCAATCAGCGTGGTTACGCCGCCAGCTGCCGCCGCGCGCGTCGCTGTCTCGAATCCTTCCCATTCGGTTCGGCCGGGCTCGTTGATGTGAACGTGGGTGTCCACAAGCCCGGGCATGACGACGGAATCTCCCGCTTCGAAAATAGGGCAGCCAAAAGGAAGGTCGTTGAAGTCCGAGATGGCGGCAACGACTCCGTCGCGGATATGGATGGCCGCTGGGCGGATTGCATCCGGCAGTACGACTCTTCTTCCGCGGATGATTTGCTGCGGTGCGCTCATTCGGGAACTCAGTTTGCCGCCGAGCAATCTATAAGAAACTCTTCGAGGAGGTTTTGTGCGATGCGGAGGCGATAACGCGCCGAGGAGCGCATATCGTCAATGGGCGCGATGTCGCGCGCTAGTTCGTGCTGGGCGGCGTGGATGGATTCCTCTCCGAGATCGCGGCCGCGAAGAACGGACTCGGTTTTTGCCGCGCGGAAGGGAAACGCGGCGACGCTGGCGAGCGCGATCCGAATATCTACGATTCGTTTATCCTCGATGTGGGCCGCTCCGGCAAAACACACCTTCGAGATCGCCTGCGCCTTGCGCGTACCCACTTTGCGGTAATACTGCCTTCCGCCTTGCGCGCGGCGAGGCAGGCGAATGCGCGCGATCAATTCGTCCGGGCGCAGGTCCATTTTCTTATAGCCGGAATGAAAGTTGGAGTAGGCAATCCAGCGCGAGCCACGCGCGCTCACAAGCTCGAGTTCCGCGTCGTAAGCGAGCAGTGCGGGCGGGGAATCGGCCGCTGGCGAAGCGTTGGCAATGTTCCCGCCGAGCGTGCCGCGATTCTGCGTGGCGATTCCGCCGGTCTCGCGAGCCGCGCGGCAGAGAAGTGGAAACTCATGCTGCATCTGCGGCCAGCGCAGAATATCCGTGTACGTAGTCAGCGCTCCCAGCGTGACGAAATCGCTGTCTTGGCGAATCCCGCGCAACTCCCGCAGCCCCCAGATATTAAGAAAACGCCGATGCGTCAGATTGCCCGCATCGAGCAGGACCATCAAGTCCGTCCCGCCAGCGAAAGGCTGCCATTCTCCGGGATCGCCTGCGAGCCGGTCGAGCGCCGTCGAGAGATCGCGCGGCGTCTCGAGCGCGTAGGCGGGAAGAAAGGACCTCATGATTTTCCGCTCCGTGCCTCGCAAGCGCGTACGACGGATTCGAAGATCTTCGTGTAGCCCGTACAGCGGCAGAGATTGCCCGCGAGGCCTTCGCGGATGTTGGCCTCGGTTGGGCGAGGATTGCGCTCGAGCAGGTTCACGGCCGCGAGGATCATTCCCGGTGTGCAGATGCCGCATTGCGCCCCGCCGTGCGTGATGAAGCATTCCTGCACCGCGTGAAGCTGCTCTCCCGTGGCGAGCCCTTCAATGGTGCGGATTTCCGCGCCTTCCACTTGCGCGGCTGGGACCAAACAACTGTTCACCAGCTCGCCATCGAGCAGAACCGAACAGGTGCCGCATTCGCCTTCGCCACAGCCTTCTTTCGTGCCAGTGAGTCCAATCCGCTCGCGCAGCACATCGAGCAGGCGTTCCATGGGGAACGCCGAAAACTTCATGGTCTTGCCGTTCACGTTGCATGTCACGCGAATCGCCCCGCGGGCTTCAGGCACGCATCGCCTCCAGCGCTTCCATTAGCGCCTCGGGCGTCACGGGAATTCGCGTGAGGTTCGCGCCGGTGGCCTGTGCGACGGCGTTGATCACCGCGGGCGCGGCACCGTCGATGGGAAGTTCGCCAATGCCTTTCGCGCCGGCAGGCCCAAAGGGATACGGGATCTCCTTGAAGTGGACGCGAATTCGCGGGATGTCCATCGAGGTCGGCATGATGTAATTCGTCATCTGATTGTTGATCATGCGGCCTTCTCGCCAGACGACATTCTCGTAAAGCGCCAGGCCAATTCCCTGGGCCACTCCGCCTTCGATTTGCCCCGCGGCGAGAACTGGATGAATCACTTTGCCTACTTCCTGCACCGCCGTGAAATTTTCCACGGCAATCTCGAATGTGCGGAGATCCACGGAAACTTCCGCGACGTACACGGCCCAGGCGTATGCGCCATACGCATCGCCGCGATAATTCTTGTCGTCCCAGTGCAATTCCGGCGGAGGCGCGTACTGGCTTGTTGATTTCAGCGGCCCCCATTGGGCGATATAGCGGCGGCAAGAGTCGGCGAATTCCGCTGCAGTGTATCGCTCGCCGAGCAAGCCACTGCCGATGAGCGTCTGTTTCAATCCCAGGGCCGCCGACTCGACGAGCTTGCCGACAACCATGCAAGTGCGCGAAGCGACCGTGGGCCCGCTATTGGGAACGTTTGCCGTGTCCGGCTGGGCAATTTCGATCGAGTCGTACTCGATACCGAGGGCGTCCGCGGCAATCTGAGCGAAAATCGTATTCGTGCCCTGGCCCATCTCCACGCTGGCAGCCAGCACGCGCACGCGTCCTTCCTCTGTGGCTTCGACGGCCACGATGGACGCCAGATAATCTTCGCCAGAGCCTGTAAATCCCGCCCCGTGGAGAAAAGCTGCGAAACCGATGCCTTTCCTGGTATTCCGACCGCGATTTTCCCGTGCGAATCGCTCGCGTTTCGCGCGGTAGTCGCTCATGTTAAAGGCGCGCTCCATGAGGCCATTCATGTCCACCGGTTCGCGAACCACTTGGCCAACAGCGAGCGTTTGTCCCTCGCGGATGAAATTTCGGCGGCGGAATTCTTCAGGTGCGAGGCCGAGTTCTTCAGCGACGCGATCGAAATGGCGTTCGAGTGCAAAGACGCTCTGTGGCGCGCCAAATCCGCGGAAGGCGCCGTGGGGCGGCGCGTTGGTTGCAATGGCGCGGCTGCGAATGCGGACGTTCGGGCATTCGTATGGCCCCGCGGCGTGGATTGTCCCCCGGGAAAGAACGACAGGGGAAAGCGTTTCATACGCGCCGCCGTCGAGCACGAATTCAATATCCATGGCGAGAAGTCTTCCATCGCGCGAGACGCCCGTGCGATGGCGGATGCGCGCGGGATGGCGCTTCGTGGTTGCCGCCATGTCTTCCGCGCGGTCGTAGATGATCTTGACAGGTTTCCCAGACTTCCACGCCAGCAGCGCGGCATGGCACGCAATCATGGAAGGATATTCTTCCTTGCCGCCGAATCCGCCGCCCGTTTCCATCTGGATGATGCGGATTTTCTCGGGCGGCAGGTCGAACAGCACGGCGAGAGCTTTGTGGATGTAATACGGACATTGCAGCGAGCCCCAAATCGTGATGCCTTTTTCTCGATCGGCAGTGGCGATCATCCCCTGCGGTTCAATATAGAGTTGCTCCTGCGAGCCGGTGAAATACTTCCCTTCGACGATGCGATCCGCTTTCCTCCAGGCACTTTCGACATCACCCTTTTCAACGACGATGGACTGGAAGGTGTTATCGCTGCCCCAGATAATTTGCTTCCTCGCGAGCGAATCCTCAATGCTGAAGATCGCCGGAAGCGGCTCGATTTCGATGCTGACTCCGCGGCGGCCTTCTTCGAGCAGATAAGCGTCCGCATGGGCCAGAAGGACGACGGGTTCCTCGGGATGGTTGACCACGCCAGCGGCGAGGCACGGCTGATCGTCAACAATCAATGCGACGCAATTTTTCCCAGGGATGTCTGCCGCCGTCACAACGGTGAATTCCTGCCAGGGTATTCCCTCGGCGAAGCGGATACTGCGAATCGTCCCGCGCGGCGCTGGGCTGCGGACCGTGACGCCATGAAGCATGCCCGGAAATTTCAGATCGTCGACATAGCGCGCCTTGCCTGTGACTTTCTCGCGTCCTTCTTTGCGGCGAACCGATGTTCCGATGACCGGGGTTGGCATGCAAAGCCTCAGCAGCGAAGCGTGTAGCCCATCTTTTCCTGCGCGGGGAACAGTTCGAGCCTCGCCTCACGACGATAGCGGCGCGACCGGCTGCTTTGCAAAACAAGCATCCGCGCGCCGCGCCGCCGTCTGCTATCGGATCAGCGGACCTTGTTGGCCTCCGCGATCGCCGCGTCGAGTTTCTGCTCGCCTGCCTTTGCTTTCTGATCAAGATACTCAAAAACGGCGTACTCCGCCGCGTTGGGCCGTGTGTAGGCAAGGCCGACGTCGGCAGCGAGATATGCCAGGTGGCTGCGGAGTTTCGTCTCGTGCACCAGGCTGCCTTCGCTGGACTTAATGTCCAACTGCACGAGGCTCGCGATCTCGCTGTCGAGACTGGCAATCGCCGGGCCTGCCTGGGCCTCTGTCAGATGGTGCTCCTCCACTGACGCCTTGAGCTTGTCGTGCGCGGCGATGGCTTGATTGATCGTCCTGTTGAGCGTGTCGAGCGTGCCATGTATCTTGAGTTCGAGCGCGAGGCGTGCCGCAAGCCCGGCTTGGCTCGCATGCAGCCGTGGATCCAGAGCGACGTCGAGACTTTGCCGCGTCTTCTGACCGCCGTAGTCGAGCACCACCGAATAAGTGCCTGGCACAACTGTTGGTCCCGCGACGGTGTCGGGCAGACCACCTGCCGGGACCGGCGGCTCAAAGCCCTTTACCTCCGTGGCACTGGCGTAGCGCAGATCCCACTGGAAGCGATTCATGCCCGGTTCGATAGCCGTGAGCTTTTCCTTGGCTTCCTTCGCTGCGGCTTCCGGTGTTTCGTTCTCATTGGTTTCCGTGCTTGCATGCTTCTTCAGGTGCAGATCGAATTTTCGAACCACCTGTCCCTGCGCATCGGTGAACTCGAGCGTTACAGGCGTCTTGCCGTCATACCCGGCAGGGACATTGAAGAATACGGTGGCGCCGAAAGGCGGGTTCTGGCCGGAATCGCTGGGTTTGAAGCCTTCGTCCGGTTTTCCGTATGCATGGGTGAGCCACGCCTGCTGCGGGGCGAACAGGAACGCGGCGTCGGACTGCACCGCCGGGTTCTTGGTCAATTGCTCGAGCAATGAGAGATTGTCGAGGACCCAGAATGAACGGCCGTGCGTTGCGATTGCCACGTTGCCCTGGCGCGTGTTGATGGCGATATCGCGCACCTGTGCGAGCGGCAGGTTAAGCGTCAGCGGCTGCCAGTGCGCTCCGGCGTCGAGACTCACGTACACGGTGCTCTTGGTGCCGAGGAAGAGGAGGTTCGGGTCTTTCGGGTCCTGCCGGATCGCGAACACGTATGAATCATCTGGCAGACCGGTCGTCAAGGCCGTCCAGTCCTTGCCGAAGTCGGTCGTCTTGAATACGTAAGGCCGGAAGTCGTCCCACATGTAACGCCGGGTGGTGAAATAGGCCGTGCCGCGTGCCGTATAGGAAGGCTGGATCGAGCTGATCCAAGACTGCTCGGGCAGACCTGGCGGATTCACCGCCTGCCATGTCTTTCCGCCGTCCGTGGTGACGTGAAGCAAACCGTCGTCCGAGCCGGCCCAAATCACGTTGCCGTCCAGCGGCGAAACCGCGAGCGCCGAAATCGAAGGGTAGATTTCCGCTCCCGACTGATCGAAATTGACCGGACCGCCGCTCGGCATCTCGGTGCTCGGTACGTTGCGAGTCAGGTCCGGGCTGATGCGCTGCCAGGTTTTGCCGTAATCGTTGCTTTTCAGCACATACTGCGAGCCGATCAGAAGCTCCGGCCAGGGGCTTATGCCCTCGTATTGCCCTGTGGCCATGTCGTACCGCATGAAGATGCTGAAGTAGCCGCTGCCGTAGGTGATGTTCGGGTTGCCGGGCTGCGGAACCGAGTAAGTGCTCTCGCCGTAGGCCACGCGATGCCACGCGGAGAGCGGAATCGATCCGCCGCTAGCCGCGCTCGGGCCCTCGAAGGAACCCTCGTCCTGTTGCGCGCCGTAAATATGGTACGGAAACTGATCGTCGAGGTTTACGTGGTAGAACTGGCCAGTCGGCTGATTGTGCTCGGTGCTCCAGGTCTTGCCGCCGTTAGTCGTGACGGTCGCTCCTCCGTCGTTCCCCTCGACCATGATTTTCGGGTCGTCGGGGTTGATCCAGACGATGTGGTTGTCGCCGTGCGGCGTTTTCAGCTTCTTGAATGTCTTCCCGCCATCGCGCGAAACCCACAACGCATCCACTTCGGGCGCGTACACCGTATTGGGATCCTTCGGGTCCGCAAAAATGCTCATGTAGTAGAAGGCGCGCTGGCGCAGCTTCCACTCGGCGTTCACGCGCTTCCAGCTCTTGCCTCCGTCGTCTGAGCGGAACACTCCGCCATGCTTCGCCTGCACGATTGTATAGACGACATCCGGATTGCTGGCGGTAACACTCACTCCGATGCGTCCGAGCACGCCTTGCGGAAAGCCATCATTTCGCGTCAGGTTTGTCCAGTGCGCGCCGCCATCGGTGCTTTTATAGAGGCCGCTGCCCGGTCCGCCGCTCGAAAGCGACCACGGCGTCCGAATGGCTTGCCACATCGCGGCATAAAGCACATTGGGATCGTTCGGCTCCATCACCAGATCGATTGCGCCGGTCTCGTCGTTGACAAATAGGACCTTATTCCACGTCTTGCCGCCGTCAGCGGACTTGAATACGCCGCGTTCCGCATTTGGCTTGAACACGTGTCCCATTGATGACGCGTAAACAATGTCCGGATTCTTCGGATCCACGACAACGGCGCTGATCGTATGCGTATCGCCGAGCCCCGCGTAGTGCCAGGTCTTGCCGCCATCCGTGGATTTGAAAATGCCATCGCCCGGGATCATGTCGGTGCGGATGTCGCTTTCGCCCGTGCCCGCATAGAGGATCTTGGGATCGGACGGCGCCACGGCAAGAGCGCCAATGCTCGGGCTTGAACCTGGCAGCTTGCCGTCCGAAATGTTTTTCCACGTGATGCCGTAGTCGGTGCTCTTCCAGATGCCGCCGCCGACCCCGCCCATGTAAAAGAGGTTCGCCGTTCCGGGAACGCCGGTCACGGCGACCACGCGGCCGCCAATATAGGGACCGACGCTACGCCATTTCAGCTTGCCTATCAGCGCTTCCGGCGAGACCGGGCCAGCGCTCGCCGCCGCGGCCAGCAGTAGCAGCGCGCTGACGATTGTGAAAACAACAAAGGCGCGAGACCGCCGTTTCCCGGCCGCGCCGATTTCGGATCTGATCCTGACTGTAGGTTCCATTTTTAGTTTCCTTTTCCGCGCAGAAAAATGCGTTCCGCAACGCCGGGTTAAATTCATGCTGAATTTCCATTTTGGCTTCCCGGGCAGCCGATAATGTATACCTGACCGCCCCGGCGTGCAATGCTCTCCCGAAGTTCCCGACAGCATACTTTCTCGGAGGTTGCCGGAAAATCTCAAAGGCCGGAGCCGAGGCGGTTGTATACAGGTCGACTCGCAGAACAGCGCGACGGCTAGCGATTCTTCACCCTCATTTGCTTTAGAATCTGGCCGAGTTGCTGTATTTCCTTGCCGTAGCCGTTCCAATTGCCTTGGCGCAGGTCCTGCTGCGCTCTTTCGTAGTGCTGGTTGGCTTGCTGGACGAGGCTCTGGAGCGAACTGGGAACGGTTTTTGCACTTGGCGTAACTGACGTGCCTGCTGGTCCTGTCGGCCGGCCGGATTCTGCGGACGCGCCCGTGCCGCCGAAGATTTCGTTCAATGCGTCTCCCAGCGATCGCGCCATCACTACGTGGTCGGAATAAGCCACGATCACTCGCTTCAATTCAGGGAGCGAAGCGCCCGACTCGGCGGCAAGGTAGAGCGGCTCGACGTAAAGAACTGCGTTCTGCACCGGGACCACCAGCAGCGTGCCGCGAAGCACTCGTGATCCGCCCTGATCCCACAACGTGAGCTGTTGAGAGATCGATGGATTCTGGTTGACTCGCGATTGAATCTGCTCGGGCCCGTAAATTAGTTTCTCTTTCGGGAAGGTAAAGACCAAAACTTTACCGTAATCGGTTCCATCGCACCGGGCCGCCATCCAGGCGATCATGTTGTTCTTGCGTGCTGGCGTAAACGGAACCATCAGGATGAACTCTTCGGTCTTCCCGATTTCGGGCAGTTTCATGACGGCGTAATAAGGGTTCATCGGCGTGGAGGTTCCACCGACCATGCGCGTGGCCACCCGCCACAAGTCTTCCTTG
>Ga0307373_10004062_pt1 | contig 24898 bp, 27 predicted proteins | sample OX2MG_FD_202534 | JGI IMG/M metagenome (GOLD analysis project Ga0307373, IMG submission 202534) | Soil microbial communities from Risofladan, Vaasa, Finland - OX-2 | ecosystem: Environmental > Terrestrial > Soil > Coastal area > Acid sulfate soil | place: Finland: Risofladan, Vaasa | collected...
ATCAGGCTCCGCCATCCCCTCAATCTTCGCGAGCACGGCGCTCTCCCCTTCCCCCTTTCCTGCGCGCTCTTGGAGGGTTTCTTTCATTGCGGCTATTTCCTCCTTTGTCAGTCCCTTCTTTGGTTCGCTTGCCTTTGCCATTTTATCACTGATTATTGCCAAACTTTAGGATAGCTTTTTTTGTATGGCGGCGATTATCTCGTTGATCGCCTCGTCCGAAAGCTTTTCGCTGCTGGTAGTTTCTGCAGGGTTGTTGATCAGCAGCCCTCTCTCGCCTATGAACCTCCTGCCAGATGCCGCCACTGCCTCTTCCAGCCGTCTCTGTGATACCCTTATCTTGCTCCCCCCAACGATTGCATAGAACTCCCTATCCGTATCCACTCCGTACAGCTTTATTATGGACTCGGAATCGGAGCTTACCAGATAGCCCAGCGCACCGTAGGGTATCATGAGCAGCTGGTTGAAATCATCCAGAAGCTCTTTCAGTATTTTCATCCTGTCCCCATCCGCGTTCTTGGAATCTGGCCCCTCAAGCTTCGGCCCCACCTTCTTGTCACCAAGCTCCTCAGCAATTTCCTCAACGTCCTCCTCTATCGAGTATTTGCCCGTAATACTCATGAGTCGTTGCTCAAGCGCCTTTATCCTCTTTATCAGCGGCTCATCCTCTATGTTCCTGTACAGCTTTTCAATTTGCTGGGTCGCCGGGTTAACCACCTCCGCAGCAGGCTTCGGCATATCCGGCTCGTTGGCAAGTGCAGGATTAGACTCCATCGGTTCTGTAGCTATAGCCATTAGCCCACTTTAACATAAAACGCCTTGGCCGGGATTCGAACCCGGGTTGCAACCGTGACAGGGTCGTATGCTGACCACTACATTACCAAGGCAGTGTATTGTAATTGTTTTACGCTCTTTTAAGCTTTTTGGGATTTGAGGAAGTAGTCGGCGAACTTGTTGAACGCAATGCTCCTGTGCGATATCCTGTTCTTGACCTCAAGGTCCAGCTGCGAGAAGCTCTTGCCGTATCCCTTCGGTATGAACACCATGTCGTAGGCGAACTTCCTCCCGCCCCTTACCGTTGAGGATATGGTGCCCCTGTTGACTCCAGCGAACGTTTTGGTGGTCTTGCCGTCCGTGTAGCAGAATGTGGTGTTGAAGCTGGCCTTCCTGCTCTTGCCCTTAAGCAGCGTAAGTATGCCCTTGAGCCCGATTGTGCTGTAGGCGTATGCGGCATATGTGCCCGGGAATCCGCCCAGCGCGTCTATCGATATGCCGCTGTCCTCCACTATGAGCGGAACCTTCAGCTTGGCGTAGGCTTCCCTCGCGCTCTTGACCGCTATCTCCGCGTTGGTCTCAGCCTGCACCTCCACCTTCGACATCTTGACGTGCCTGATTGCTATGCCACGCTCCCTGCCCATCGCGATTATCTCGGCTGCCTTGTTAAGGTTGCCGCTCACGAAGGCTAAGCTACTCACTATAACACCAAATGTCCCGCTGGTGTGAGTCGAACACACAACCTATCGGTTTCTGACATGAATCAGCCAGAGCATCAAACTACAGCCGATCGCTCTGCCATTGAGCTACAGCGGGATAGATAGTATTTAAGCATTAAGATTAATAAGATATTGCAGCCCGGCTGTTGACGTCCGGGGCTGGGATTGCCCCAGTGCTGGCTGCGCAGCCGTTGTAGTTGATAAGATGGCAAAGGCCTCCAAACCAAAGGCGGGTGTCGAAGAACCCCTGATATCCACCGAGATTATCAGGAGGCGAAGCATAAAACCGCTGCTCTTCTACCGTCTGCAAAACCTCTGGCTTGAGGTCACTTCAAACAACAACTTCCTCGACGCCCTTCTCATACTGTTCGCGTTCATAGCCGTCACCACGGCGATGCCGGCTTATCCGGTCGCGCTGCTCGTGCTGCTAATAATAGTGCTGTTCGCGGCAACGCTTTACCACCCGTTCCTCGGGCTCATAATGTTCATGGTACTGATAGTGCCGCCCATAATGTACCAGACCCCGGCACTGGCGTGGATATTCATGTTCATAATCAGCGGCTCGCTGATAATAGGGTACAGGTACTACAGGACTCTTGCATTCTGCTACATACTTCTCGGTCTTGCATTGTCGCCGCTGGGTTACCTTCTGCTGATACCCGCCCTCGCGCTCTCTGTCCTCATCGTAGGATACAAGAGGGGGCTGGTGCTCGGAGTCGTTCTGGTTCTGGGGACGGTGATGTTCTCAGCCGTGATGGGTGTGCAGAATTCGGCATACATAGTATATAACGGCCCGGCGGTGCACAGCGCTATGGCCGCATCTAACAGCTTCCTCCAGTACTCCATAAAGCCTATACTCAGCGTCGGCACCCTGTCCAGCGGCATGTCCGGCGCATTCGCCAGCTTTACCAATGGCAATCTAATCGACAACATAGCCTCAGAGTTCGGCAGCATGTTCGCGGCGCTTGTGCACAGCCCCATCGGATACATCATACAGCTGTTCGGCACTCTCGGCATAATATTCCTCATAGACTTCCTCGCCGTCAACTCAAGATCCAAGTACAAGGGAACAAAGGCAAGCCTGGTGGTCGGCGCATACGCCCTGCTCTACATAGCGGTGTCGCGGCTTCTCGGAGTCCACCCCATGTACATTCTGCCGTTCATAAGCTTCACCATCGCGCCCATCGCCTTCTACCTCATCGAAAGGCAGCGCATCCATCTGGTGAAGGCGCTCGATGTGAGGAAGCAGGATGCAAGGCTGAAGTTCGGCGACGTGTTTGAGGATCTTATGTCGGAGGGCAATGTGGAGGGCTTCGACGACATAGGTAACTACGACGCGGTAAAGAGAGAGCTGAAGGATGCGGTGATAACGCCTCTCGAGGGCAAGGGGGTAGCGAGGGCGTACAACATCAAGCCGGTCAAGGGCATACTGTTCTTCGGGCCTCCGGGAACCGGAAAGACGATGATAATGAGGGCGCTGTCGAAGGAGATACACGGCGCGTTCTACCAGGTCAAGGCTGCGACTCTGGTCTCCGCGTTTCCCGGAGAGACGGAAAGGATGATATCCAACATGTTCAAGACCGCCAAGGAGCACTCTCCGGCTGTGCTGTTCATTGACGAGATAGACTCAATGGCAAGGAGCAGGGAGAGCATGGACGTGAGCGAATCGCACAGGCAGGCGCTCACCCAGCTGCTCACGGACATGGACGGCTTCAGCAAGAACGACAAGATAATAGTCGTGGGCGCTACCAACGTGCCGGACCTGGTCGACACCGCGCTGATGAGGCCTGGAAGGATGGACAGGATCATATACATGCCGCTGCCAGACCTTGTGGGCAGGAGGAAGATACTCGACCTTTACCTGAAGAAGTTGCCGGTGGCTGACGATGTCAACCTCAAGGTGCTTGCGGAGAAGACGGAAAGGTACTCGGGAGCGGACATAAAGACATTCGTCGAGAGCGTAGCGCAGACGATAGCGCAGGAGGCCACGGCCAAGGGCAAGGTACTCGAGATAACGCAGGCCGACCTGTTGGCTGCAATAAGGCACACAAAGCCATCCACAACGCTCTCCCAGATAGACGATTACAACAAGTTCAGGATAGACTACGAGAGGAGGACATTCCAGGAGGGCAGCGTGGAGGCTGATGACAAGACGAGCATGGACGACGTGATCGGGCTGGACGACGCGAAGAAGGCGATAACCGAGGCAATACAGATACCGCTCATGCATCCCGACCTGATAAAGAGGTACGACATAAAGCCCATCAACGGCCTTCTCCTTTTCGGTCCTCCCGGAACCGGAAAGAGCCTGCTGATGAAGGCCGTCTCCGAGGAGATGAAGGGCGTGACCGTGGTCGAGCTCAGGGGCTCGGAGATAGCGAACCAGAGGACTGAGGACGCGGTGGCGCAGATAAAGGAGGTGTTCAACAGGGCCAGGGAGAACCTGCCTTCCGTCATCTACATAGACGAGATTGACGGCATAACCCCCAAGAGGGACACAGCCAGCGAGGGCAGCCAGAGGCTCACCAACCAGATACTGGAAGAGATGGACGGAGTGAAGAAGGCAGCATCAATAGTAATCATAGCAGCCACCAACAGGCCGGGTAACCTTGACCCAGCGATATTGAGGCCGGGAAGGATGGACAAGCTGATATTCGTAAAGCCGCCGAACGAGGCCCAGAGAGCGCTGCTGTTCGAGCAGTACCTGAAGAACGCGCCGTGCGACGACGACCTTGACTTCAAGAAGTTGGCATCCATGGCGAAGGGGTTCACCGGTGCGGATATAGCATCAGCGGCGAGGGAGGCCAAGACCGATGCGCTGGAGGCAAACATAAAGAGCGGGGAAGAGACGAAGATAACCCAGAAGAGCCTTGAGGATATAATAACATCAACGAAGCCATCGGCTCCCGAGAGCGCCCTCAGCGTCTTTCTTGCTTTCTTCGCGAAGTACGGAGAGAGATAGCCCCAATTCGACGCGACGCGTTAGCTATAAAAAGTCCACTTGTTACTATCTGGTCGAGAGACCATGAGCATAAACAGTTACCTAACATCCATTTTCATAATCGCAATCCTAGCACTGGTGGGGATCATTGTCCTGACCACGCCAGGCGTGGCCAGCAAACTCGCCTCATATATCGTAGGCCACGTAAACCAGGTTCTTACATCAGCGCAGAACCAGACATTGGCGAGCACATGCCAGGACAGCGTCCAGGCCAAGCTGAACACGTTTGCAAGGGGGCTGCCAACCACCGTGGAGATCAGCATCATAAACTCCACAGCATTCAACTTCGGCAGCAACGGCGGGGAGAACATAAATCTCGTAAACAACTGGCTCAGCCAATGGGTGCTGATCCAAAACTCCTCACAGGGCGCCCTCACCACATCCCTCATGTGCCCCTATGCGACTCAGCTCGGTTACATATGCGCCAGCGTGGGCAATTCAACGGTCCCGGCAGCAGGAGTTATAGTGAAGCTGGTGAGCCAGAGCTACACGACCAACATCGCCTACCGCATACCCGTGCTATGCAGCGCACAGGGCAATTTGTCCACAATTACTCCGGCATCATCTGCATACCTGAACTCTGAGATTCCCGCACTCGCCCACTAAAGGCGTTAAGGAAAAGGGCAATTTCTGCAAATGAGCCCGAGGAGAATCGAACTCCTGTTTCTAGCGTGTAAGGCTGGCGTCTTAACCACTGGACCACGGGCCCTTATTTCACAGAATGCCTTCTGCAGAAATCATTTATCCTATTTATTGCATAGCCTAATATCTCTTTTGGAGGGAGCGATACTATCCTGAAGTGCGATGGGGCTCCGAAGCCCGACCCCCTGGTCACGTCGATGCCCGTCTCCCTGAGCAACGTCTCGACAAACTCGGCATCGGTCTTCATTCCCAGGTCACTCAGGTGTACCCTCGGCAGGGTGTAGAACGCCCCGTTGGGTTCCACCGTCTCGAGATGGGGGTTCTCGGCAAGTAGCTTTGAGCTGAGGTTCACCCTCTTTTCTATCTCAGATACCATGTGCCGTATCGCCTTCTTGTGCTCCGTTTCGTTCCGCATGGCCTCGGCCACCGCATAGAGCGCAGGGTTGTTCACGGACAACCTCACAAGCGCGTAGTTGTCCAGTGCCGCCTTCAGCGCGTTGGACACCTTGTCATCGCCCGGCACCATGGCAAAGCCCACCCGGAATCCCGTAGCGTCGTAGACCTTCGATGCGCCGTTGAGTATCACGTGCGGTATCCCCTTCGCCACCTGCCCCACGCTGGTCAGCTTGGCCCCGTTGTAGACTATCTCATCGTATATCTCGTCGCTGATGAGCAGGATTCCGTACTCGTTGGCTATGTCCGCTATCTCCTCCAGTATCTTCCTCCTCAGCACCGTGCCAGTTGGGTTGTTTGGGTTAGTTATCATCATGTACTTTACTTTCTTTATCCTGCCCGACCTTCTCATTGAGGAAAGGCTCTTCCTGAGGTTGTCAACATGGACGTTCCACGAATCCCCTTCATCGTAATCCTCCAGCTGTATCCTGCCCTCGTTCATCTTCAGCATGGAGGCGTAAATCGTGTAATACGGCCTGAACAGTATGCCTATGTCACCCTTGTTTATGAGTGCGCTGTTGAGGAAGGAGATCGCCTCGGAGACGCCCGCCGTGATGACTATGTCCTCTTCCTTGAGCCTTATGTTGTACGCCCGCTTGTACCTCCTTTGCACGGCATCCTTGAGCACATTCTCGTCCTTTATGCCGGAATATGTTGTCCTGCTTTCCCTAAGCGCCCTAACGTAGGCGTCTATCACATACCTCGGTGTAGGAAAATATTTCGGAGGGTCGCCCTTGTTGAGCCCCACTATCTTCATGCCCTTCAGCGCCAGCTTACGCGCAAGCACGTTCTCCTCCTCTATTGGGTTGAGCGCGAACTCGCTCCTATCCGAAAGCAGGCCCATGAATCTCAGTAAAGGGACTCATCGAATCAATTAAAGCTTTGCTGTCACTTGGGCTTGAGGTGCGCTTCGTCTATCAGGTACCTTCCGGAGCCTCCAGACCACTCCTTGCGCGCCCTGTCCACCACTATCCGCTTCTTGAAGAGGGGAGCGTCCAGCACAAAGGTCTCCGCCTCCCCGCCCTCGAAGAGCAGGTGTATCCTCTTCCTCTTGTGCAGGTCGAGCAGTCTTCCTATCATTGCGTCATCAATCCTTCCCCCCAGATAGCTCTCGTCAAACCCGTCCGCGGCGACCTGCGTTATTATCACCTCGTACTTCCCGGCGAGCTCATTGAGCTCCTCCATCGGATCTATCCCCCACAATGGCGATATGTGTCTTGTGCCGATGGCGTTGCATATCCTGTCCACCCTCGACTTCTGGTACTCGCTCGCTATCGCGCCAGTGACCAGCTCGGTCACTCCGTTGTCGATAAGCATCCGCTCAAGGTCCCTCAGCTCAGTCTCCTTACCGCCCTCGGTCTCCGCCTTCACGTGCCTTATTCCCATCGCCTCCGCCTGCAGATCCGTGGAAAGCACATTGGGCTTGTGGAACATGTAGCTGTAATCGTTCTTCGAGACCAGCGTCAGGAGAAGCTCAACAGGCATTCCCTTATCCTTCATCTTCTGTATCGCAAGCGTGGAATCTTTACCTCCGCTGAAAAGGCATGCCCTCATTGTATCATCTCACCGTGCTTGAAGGGCAGATATCCCTCAAGACGCATCTCTCGCAGTGCTTTGCCTTGGCCGTGCAGACGTCCCTGCCCAGTGCTATGAACAGGTGGGACACGTCCTTCCACTCCCTGCTCGGCAGCATACCCATAATCCTGGCCTCTATTTTCACAGGGTCCCTTGTCCTGACCAGCCCCAGCCTGTTTGAAACCGTTATGCAGTGCGTGTCTATCGCTATACCCTCTGAGATGCCGTATGCGTTCGAAAGCACCACGTTCGCAGTCTTCCTACCCACTCCCGGAAGCATAGTGAGCTCCCATATGGTCTTGGGCACTCTTGAGCCGAATCGCTCCCTCAGCATGCGCGCCATCTTCACTATGTTCCTCCCCTTAGACCTGAACAGCCCGATGTTCTTTATGTAAGGGAATATCCGGGACGGAGTGGCATCGGCAAAACTATTCACCGTCTTATACCTCCTGAAGAGCCTGGGCGTGTATCTGTTCACGGTGACGTCCTGCGCCTGGGCGGACAGCATCGTTGCCACGAGAAGCTCAAAAGGGGTCGCATGGTCGAGCGTCGTGACCATCTGTGCCCTATATTTCCTCTTCAGCCTTGCGACTACCTTGCCGAGAAACTCGACCTTGCCCATCTGCGCAGCGGCAGCCATTGCATCCCTCATTTCCTCCCATACAAGTATCGGAGGGAAGGGATAAAATAGTTGCATTGGTAATAGCAGTTATGGACAAGCCTGTATTCTATGACCCGACAAAGCCCATAAACAGGGAAATAAAGGAGCGGGTAGAGCAGACATGGGTTGCAGCCAAGGACTGGGGAATAGACATAAGGCGCCAAGGGAAGAGGGTGGTGCTCAAGGAGCAGAACAGAAGCCCATGGGCGAGCCGCACCGGTTTCGTAGAGAAGATGCAGGCATCTGACGGCATAGGGACCAAGGGATACCTCCACTGGCTCAATAAGAGCTTCAGGTACGCAGCACAGGACGCCTTTGCCATGGTCGTGGACGACATCATAGAAAGCGGCTTTGTAACCTTTCAGATCCAGGACATCATATCGGTCGGCTCTGACGATAAGAGGGTCGGGCACCCTGCGATACTCGGGGTTGTCGATGGTCTCGTGGAGCTAGCCAAAACCAACAAGGTGATAATATCCGGCGGCGAGACAGCAATCAAGAACACGGTGAAGGGGCTCGAGGTGGACATAACCGGGACCGGGGTAAGGATATACGAGTCGCCTACTGGCATGAGGCAGGACAGCGTGCTGATCGGGCTGAAAAGCAGCGGATTCCACTCAAACGGGTTCACCGTAATCAACGAGCTGTACAGGAGCCAACTGTCTGACAATCCTGACCGCAAACTTCTGGAGAGCCTTACGACACCCACAACGATATATGCGAAGGAACTAGCGGAGTTATACGGCAAGGGGCGCGGGATGGTACACGGAACCGTCCACATAACCGGGGGCGGATGGGCCAAATTCCTGGAGCTGGATCCAAAAGGCCAGTTCGGCATCACCGTAACCGCTCCCAAGCCCAAAAATCCTATTTTCATAAAGTTCTACGAGGACAGCGCCCAGGCGGAAAGCCCGATAACGCCTGCCCAGATGTACAGATATTTCAACTGCGGTCTTGGATTCGTGGTGGCTGTAGACGAAAAGTTCAAGGACGAGGCGTTCAACATCCTGAGGAAGCATGAGCCTACAGAGCTTGAAGCCAGGATCGAGAAAGGCGGCAGCGCGGTGAATGTCATCGACAATGTATTCTCTGAGGGGCAGACCATAACCGTATAGGTGCAACAATGCGAGTAATAGCCGACTTTCACACACACTCAAGGTTCGCGATGGCGTGCAGCTCCAGCATAACGATAAGCGGCATGGCTGAGACCGGCGCCAGGAAGGGGATAAACCTGCTGAGCACAAGCGACTTCCTGCACAAGGAGTGGCTCTCCGAGCTCAGGTCCAACCTTGAGGAGATAGGCGAGTCGGGGCTGTTCAGGCTGAAGGGCTCCAAGGGTGGTGTACGGTTCATGCTCGGGGGCGAGGTGTGCACGGTATTCACCGGCATAGATGGCAGGGGCAAGAAGATACACACCTGCATAATGCTGCCGAGCTTCGATTCAGTGCTGCAGCTCAAGGATGAGCTGTCAAGATACGGGGCGCTCGAGTCGGACGGCAGGCCAAGCCTTAGCATGACTGCGGCCGAGTTGGTGGAGAAGGTGTTCAGCATAGACAAGCGCGCCTTCGTGTTTGCGGCCCATGTCTGGACGCCCTTCTTCGGCGCACTGGGGTCGATATCCGGGTTCAACTCAATGAAGGAGGCCTACGGCGACCAGGAGAAGAACATATACGCAATCGAGAGCGGCCTGTCATCGGATCCTGCGATGAACTGGAGGGTGTCTGGGCTTGACAAGTACGCCATAGTGTCAAACAGCGACATGCACTCCCTTGAGAAGCTAGGGAGGGAGGCCAACGTCTTCGAGTTCGACAAGGATTACGGATACGATGATGTTGTCAATGCCATCAAGAACAAGGACCAGAAGCGCTTCAAGAGCACGATAGAGTTCTATCCCGAGGAGGGAAAGTACCACTTCGACGGCCACAGGGAGTGCGAGTTCTCAGTAGACCCCTCTTCCGGCAAGGAAGTATGCGACGTCTGCGGAAAGAAGCTGGTCATAGGCGTGCTGCACAGGGTCAACGACCTTGCTGACAGGCCCGTTGGATACAGGCCGGCCAACGGCATACCTTACATAAACATGGTCCCCCTCAGGGAGATTATCGCATACGCCATGAAGAAGGGATCCGCCGCGGTGGGCGTGGAGGCACAGTACAGGAAGATGCTTGATGAACTTGGGGAGGAATTCGAGATACTTATCAACGTTCCACTCGATAAGATAAAGGACAACTCGAACGAGGAGATAGCGCAGTGCATATCCAACGTCAGGGAGAACAAGATAAACATAGTCCCGGGCTATGCCGGCGTCTTCGGAGAGATAGACCTGCTATGGCGGTCAAAGAAGGTGCAGAACCAGAGGGCAATCAACCAGAAGAAGCTTTTCAAGTGATCCGATGATAAAACCAATGTGCGCGATGTGCGGAAAGGAGCTGACGAGGTTCGGCGCCATACTGCTCGGCCCTCCCGGCAAGGCCGAGATGGTGAAGAAGACCCACCTGTGCGTGGGTTGCTATTCCGGGATAATGAAAAAGATAGGAAAAGAAAGCAAGTGAGGGCTTTCAGACCCTCGCTATCCTGTGCTTTACCTTGAATACCAGCATGTCCAGCCCCTTGAGGAGGTGGCTGTAGCTCTTCAACGCGACTATCGCGGTGAGCATTACAGCGGCGACGACTACCTCTACGAATACCAGGTAGTCGCTGAGCGTCAGTAGCGATGCGGAAGAGTTGAGCACTCCCCTTATCACCAGGAGCGTAGTCACCGCAAGAGCGGCATCAAGCCCTATGGAAGCGTAGGCCAGGTTCTCAAGGAACTTCTGCATTTTTTGTATACGGGCAAATTCTTTGTAGTACATATAAACTCACGGTCGTGATCTGAAGGTCGCATTCACTGTTACTCACACAAAGGTTTAAAAACCCACCACACGAGCCCCACTAGCGGAAGTTTCGTATTCCGCCCCAAAAAGGGCAAAATTGCCGACGACAAGATTATTTAGGGCAAAAACGGGGCGCACTACTGAAATCTATTTATATTATAAAACGCAAAGTGATATCGGGTCTTTATACGTCGGAAACAAGCAAAAAGGGTGCGGCGGGCAGCCTCGGCGCCACGTCTAATCCAGCGCCTGAGACGCCAAAATCTCACGACGCGGGGAAGCAGTCTGTCGACGATTTTGACCACCTCCACTCTAAATTTGAGGGGCTGCTTATCCGCAGGGCTGACATCCACACGAAGATTATGACTCTGCGTTCAGAGGCGGACGGGTATCTCAAGGATATCGACAGGTACCTGTCAAGCTCAGCCAATAGCCTACCCTTGGCGGTGTACCGGGCCATGCTGCGGTACAAGAACGAGGTGCAGGCCACGTACAAGGAGAAGATACCCGCGCTGTCCATCACCGAGAGTTTCGACAGGCGGGAGAAGGTCCTTGAAGAGCTGTCAAAAAGCGCCAACGACTTTATGGGAGGGGTCGCAAGCGAGCACTCGATGAAGTACGCAGCCCCAATGGCAAGGATAAACTGGATAATCGGCCGGCTAAATTCGCTAACGGAGGAGAGCCAGGATCTTGACACCGAGATACTCGACATCTTCTCCAAACTGAAAAAAAGCATCGGCTCCGCATTGAGTGCGCTTACGGGGTCCAACGGCTCAGGGGCCACAGAGCCGCAGCCCTCTTCGCAGTAAGGCATATATACTTAATCCACCCATAAAAGTATGTAAAATTGAAGATGCGATACAGAAGTTTCTGTTTCCCTTTTGTCAAAGGTCGTGTTTTATGGAAAGAATCAATCTAAAGGATAAAGTGGTAGCCGTAGTCAGGATAAGAGGCCGAGTCAACGTAAGGGGCGACATAACGGAGACGCTCGAAAGGCTCCACCTGAAGAGGGTCAGCAACTGCGCGATAATAAGGATAACCCCATCATATGACGGTATGCTGAAAAAGTGCAACGACTACGTTGCGTTCGGCGAGGTCAACGAGGAGATTCTGGGCAAGCTGCTCGAGAAGAACGAGCTGAAGGTTAGCCCGAAGGAGATACTCAGCGGCAAGGCAGACATGAAGGCGCTCACTGAGCAGATGCCTATCAGGCTGCACCCCCCAAGGCACGGATACAAGAGCACCAAGCTGGCATTCAACCAGGGCGGCAACCTCGGCTACATGGGCGAGGAGATAAACGGGCTTCTGAAGAGAATGGTGTGATCATGGTAGTAAGAAAAGAGAGGAGGAACAGGAAGTACCTTGGCACAAGGAGATGGGGAGTTGGAAACATCAAGAACGCAAGGGGAAAGGGAGGCAAGGGAGGAGTAGGAAAGGCTGGGATGAGGAAGCACAAGTTCACCTACATGACCGCAAAGCACCCGGAGCTTCTGAGGAAGAGGGGATTCAACCCTTGGAACCAGAACAAGCTCACCGGAATCACACTTAGGGAGATCAATTCCATGGCGCGCAAGACGCCTGACCAGAAGGAGATGCAGCTCAAGGGCCACAAGGTAATAAGCAACGGCAACATAGAGCGCGCCCTCGTGATCAAGGCAAGCGGATTCTCAAAGCAGGCCATGGAGAAGATAAAGAAAGCAGGCGGGGAGGCCGTAAAGGTATGATTATAATTACCCCGGGGAAAAGATGTCGGAATCAATGAACATCGCATTCTATACGGACACCTTCTTACCGGCCGTTGACGGCGTGGTAACCTCTATCATCAACTTCAGGAACGAATTGGAGCGGAGAGGGCACACTGTCTATCTCTTCGCAAGCGGCGACTCCAGGACCAAGGCAATGACGAGGGGAGACAAGGACGTATTCGTTGTCAGGGGGACGAAGTTCAAGAAGTACCCCCAGTACAACCTTGCGCTGTTTCCGTTCATATCGCCACTCAAGACTAGGAACCTGCAGATTGACATAGCTCACGCTCACACGCCCTTCACCATGGGCGCCTACTCGCTCGTCTACTCGAGGCTGAACAGGATACCAAACGTGGGCTCCTTTCACACCTTATTCACCAGCAAGTCCGTGATAAAGGAGTACACGACGAGGAACAGGATGGTCACCAAGGTGCTGCAGAAGTACTCGTGGCCGTACGCCAAGTTCTTCTACGGCAAGTGCGACTCGGTGATTGCGCCGAGCGGCTCGATAAAGGACCTTCTAGTCAAGAAGGGGATAGGCAACGTCTCCATAGTCCCCAACAGCGTGGACACCAAGCGCTTCAACCCAAAGGTAAGCGGGACCAAGATAAGGTCCAGGGTGATGAGGAACGAGAGGAACAAGCTCGTGCTTTACGCGGGGAGGCTCAGCAAGGAGAAGAAGCTCGACGTGCTGATAAAGGCGGCAAGGAGGCTCAAGGACTCGGACATAGAGTTCATAATAGGCGGCACCGGACCGGCAGAGTCATACTACAGGGGGCTTGTGGCGCGCTACAACCTCCAGAGCAAGGTGAGGTTCGTGGGTTTCATAGACCCGGAGCTGCTGCCCAACTTCTACGCGGCGGCAGATCTGTTCTGCATACCCTCGACCTTCGAGACTCAGGGCATAGTATCCTTGGAGGCCATGGCAACAGGAAAGCCGGTTGTCGGGGCTGATTACCTGGCGCTGGGCGAGATGATAAAGAACGGGAAGAACGGTGAGAAGTTCAGGCCGGGGGACAGCAGGGCATGCGCAAGCAAGATAAGCAAGGTTATAAATAATATGAGTTCCTATAAAAGTATGCTTGAAACAGCAAGGTCCTATTCTGTAGAGAGGACGACCGACCAGTTATTGGATGTTTACAAGAAGACCATTGATGAACACAGAGAAAATCTCTGATTGCTAATGCTTTATTTTAAGGGGATTCGCTGAACGAGAAACAAGACGCGACACAGGAGGAACAAAAACCGGATGTTGTAAAACAAAACGTGAACCACGAGGCTGCGCCAAAGGCGGTGCAGCCGGCCTCAGCCGCGGCGAAGCCCCTCAAGCCATCCCTCAATGACATTATAAAGGAGTCCAACAACGTACAGGCCGAGGGCATAAAGAAGGAGATAGACGAGATGAGGAAGCAGAAGGGCAGGCTCATATCCAAGGCAAAGGAGTTCAGGAGGAGGTACAGCTACAAGGAGTCGGAGTTCGCCTCGATAGACAGGCTTCTCAAGGTAGAGAGGGATCCTGTCGCGGAGGCCGCTGCAAGGAAGAGGTTCGGTTACCTCAAGAAGATGATCAACAAGTTCGAGTTCAGGATATCCACCGAGGCGAAGTCGCTCAACGAGGAGAAGGAACTGATCAGGAAGATAAACGAGATGAAGGCGGAGCTTAACGAGTCCCTGAAGTTCGTTAGGATGGAGAGGAAGCTTGAGCTGGTCAAGAAGGACATAGAAATGTTCAAGAACAGCCTGATAGAGACCGACAAGGCGATAGCGGACCTCGACCTCAAGATGGATGGGAAGTACGTGGAACTGAGGAAGTCTCTCGGGATAGGCAGCTGGCAGAGCGGAAAGCCGCAGTCGGGTAGGGACGGCAGGCCGATGCAGCACAGGAAGAAGGCGCCGCAGTCCGCACCTAGCCAGGAGGTCAATCTTGAGGACATCGTAGTCATAAAGAAGAAGGCAGCAAAGTGAACGGAAGAAAGTCTAATTGGGCACTGCGCACTGAAGGCGGGACTACGACAAGCAAATAGAATAAGCAAAACGTAAAGTTAAACTGAAGAAAAGCAAGACAGAAAGTTAAAGTAACAGTAAAAATAAAAAAAAAACAAAATAAAATCAAGTAAAAAAGGTAAGTGAAGTAAAATGAAAATTTCTTTTTTTGGCGCAGCCGAAGAAGTAGGAAGGAGCTGCATAATGGTAAGCAGCGGAAAGACAAAGATACTCCTCGATGCAGGAGTCAAGTTGGGAGAGCACGAGGAGCATCCTCTGTTCGACGACAAGATATTGAACGAGATAGACGCGATATTCGTATCGCACGCACACCTGGATCACAGTGGTTTCCTGCCGCACATATTTTCGGCGGGCTACAAGGGGAAGGTGTACGCGACAAAGCCGACAATTGAGCTGATAAATGTTCTGCTCACCGACTATATGCGTCTATCGGAGCCGAAGGACGTGACCAAGGAGGGATTCGCAAGGCTCCAGAAGAGCTACACGATAGTGGAGTTCGGTGAGAAGGTCACCATAAAGGACCTCACGATGAGCTTCTCGTTCTCGGGCCACATAATAGGCAGCGGGATGATAACTGTCAGCGATGAGAAGCAGACGCTGCTCTACACTGGCGACGTGAACCTATCAAAGACGAGGCTGCTGGAGGGAGCGGACCTGAAGGGGCTGAAGGCAACCACGATAATCACTGAGAGCACATACTCGGGAAGGAAGGACATATTTCCGCCTGAAGGAGTCGTGGTGAAGAAGATGCTGAAGAGCATAAAGGACACGCTAAGCGCAGGGGGCAAGGTGATAATACCATCGTTTGCGGTAGGAAGGGCGCAGGAGGTACTCCTGCTGCTGGACGATTACATGAGCTCCGGGGCCATACCCAAGGTGCCGATATACGTCGACGGAATGATAAACAAGGCGCTTAGGATACACAGGCACAACGTGATATACTGCAGGAAGGAGCTGCAGAGCAGGATACTTATGAGCGACTTCGACCCTTTCAAGAGCGACAACTTCTTCCCTGTCGAGAAGAAGGGCGTAAGGGAGAAGATAGTAGGTGAGGACCAGAGCAGCATAATAGTCACCACAAGCGGCATGATCACCGGAGGGCCGATAATGTTCTACCTCACCAAGATGTCGGGCAACTCGATGAACAAGATGATTCTGGTAGGTTATCAGGCAAGCGGCACTCTCGGAAGGCAGATTCAGGAGGGCGCGAAGACAATCTCGGTCAACCACAAGAAGGTGGACGTACAGATGACCGTAGAGGCATATCACCTTTCCGCTCACGCGGACAGGCCGCAGCTAGACAAGATGATCAAGAGCGTCGAGGGTTTAAAGAACATTTATATAGTTCACGGTGAAAAGACAAAGACGGAAGAATTCAAGACAGATCTTGTGACACTGAAATACAATGCTATTTTACCAAGACTTGGCGGCGAATATGACCTATAACCAATACATCCAGGGCGTACATAAGCCCACTAAAATTACTCTGCTTCGGATAGAAGCAGAACAGTTGTCAGCTAAGGCCAAAATAGAGGAGAAAAATGGGTTGCCTAATACGGTAACCTTTTTGCGCAATGAGGCAATAGGAAAGTTTAGCGAGATACTCCATATCAAGGAAAGTGAAGGAAAGCTTTCCGCTGCAAAACTTATCAGGACAGACATAAACAGGGAGAAGAAGGATCTTGCAAAATATCTCAAGAGCAAAGGGCTATCCCCCGAAGGGCACACCAGTGGTCACTGATGCTCCGGTTTTCCGCCTCCGGCCAGATGGGCGGCATAATAAAGCAGAGCGCTCAGGACTTTATCGTAGAGGAGATTGTGGGCGCATGCAGTGCCCTGGGTAAAGATAACGTATACTCGGAGAGCCCAATACCCCTCACCTCTTCTGATCCTAAGTTTTCGGTATTCATAATGCAGAAGGAGAACTGGAACACCGTTCAGGCGCTGAAGGCCGTAGCCAGGGTTCTCAAGAGAGGGCAGAAGTCAACGGGCTTTGCGGGAACAAAGGACAGGGTCGCCATCTCAACGCAGATGTGCAGCATATTCGGAGTAACTCCGGATCAGCTTCTTGGCGTCCACGTGAAGGACATAAAGATAAACGGAGCATGGGCCAGCGACACCGGAATAAAGATGGGGGATTTGCAGGGCAACAGGTTCACGATAGTGGTAAGGGGAGCCACTGGGACTGAAAGGATTAAGGAGATACACGCGGAGCTAGACGGAAAGTTTCCAAACTACTTCGGTCCGCAAAGGTTCGGCTCAAGGGGCAACAACTTCGAGATAGGGCTTGCCATGCTGAAAGGGGACTTCAAGACTGCGGCCATGGAGTTCCTGACCAACTCAACCAACGAGACCAACACTGAAGCCGTAGAGGCAAGAAGGAGGCTGGCAGAGGAGCAGGACTTTGAGGCGGCATTCAGGTATTTCCCGATGCACCTCAAGTACGAGCGAATGATGCTCGAGTACCTCTCAAAGTTCAGCGCCAACTTCGCCAGCTCCATAAAGAAGCTGCCGCGCGCAGTGTCATTGATGTTCATACACTCGGTAGAGGCCCAGATATTCAACATGGAACTCGAAGAGATGGTAAAAGCAAGAGACACGGCAGTGGGTGATGGCCACCTGGCATGCTCGTTGAATGTGTGCGGATTCCCGGACATCTCAGCGGTCGCCCAGTCGGAATCATTCATCGAAGAGAGGGAGAGCCTTCTCCCGATTGGCAACATAGTGGGCTATGAGACCAAGAATCTCAACGCGTTTGAGCTAGAGGCGCTTGAGAAGTTGGGGATAACTACCGACTCCTTCAAGGTGAGGGGCATGAACGAGCTTAACTCAAAGGGCACATACAGACCCCTGTTCGCCCCATATACCGGGTTCGCTAGCAACACGCTTGATGAAGACAAGGCGGCAAGCTTCAGCTTCTCCCTCCCCTCGGGCTCATATGCCACCATACTGCTCAACGAATTCATCTCGGGCGGGCAGGCTGAAAACCTATAAATATCTTGTAAAGAAATCATAATCGGGTAGAGATTACGATAGTAAAGAACATTGATGATCAGAACATGAGGGCTTTGCATCATGCCGCAGCAGACGGCGATGTAAAAAAGGTAAGGCACCTTTTGCGCGTTCTTGAGGTTAATCCCGATGCCAGGGACACTAATACTGAGACCCACAGGCAGACCGCATCAGAAAGGGCTGCTGCAAAAGGGCGTCTCAGCATTCTGAAAGAGCTGTCTCGTGCAGATGCAGACTTCTTCATCATGAGCAGGAGCGGCATGACACTTGAAGACATCGTGAGGAAGCACCTGAGGGACGGGGAGTTCGCAACCTCAAGGAAGGAGTATGAGAAGTGCCTTAAGTTCATAATCGAGACGAAGGAGGAACAGGCGAAGCTCAGGGGAAGGCTAAGGATGATTGGCATTAGAAACGGCTAAAATGTTGATATTACATGGAAGCGGAAATCGGGATAATAGGGGGCTCTGGCCTTTACTCGCTGCTTGACGACGCCCAGGAGATTGAGGTCGATACCAAGTACGGGAAGCCCAGCAGCACCATCGCGGTAGGCACAATGGGCGGCAAGAGGGTCGCGTTCCTTGCAAGGCACGGGAAGAAGCACACGATACCCCCCCACAAGGTGAATTACAAGGCCAACATAGCCGCGCTCAAGCAGCTTGGCGTCAAGAGGATAATAGCAAGCGCAGCCGTGGGGTCGCTCGACCCGAGCTACAAGCCTGGGGAGCTGGCGTTCTTCGACCAGTTCGTCAACATGACGCAGGGCAGGGACGATACCTTCTACCACGAGCCTCCAGTCACGCATGTAAGCTCCGCAGAGCCCTACTGCCCAGAACTCAGGGAGATAGCTGGAAGTGAGGCGAAGGGACTCAACATACCATCCCACAAAGATGCCACCGTGGTCGTGATAAACGGGCCCAGGTTCTCCACCAAGGCAGAGTCCAAGATGTTCACAAGGCAGGGATTCAACCTGATAAACATGACGCAGTACCCCGAGGCGCACCTTGCGCTCGAGCAGGAGATATGCTATCTGGGCATAGGCATGGTCACCGACTTCGACTCCGGCCTAGAGGGCAGGGAGGACATAAAGCCTGTGACGATGGAGGAGGTAAACAAGATATTCGCAAGCAACGTCGGCAAGGTCAAGGACCTGCTGAACGCCATAGTGCCCGCAATACCCTCCGCCAGGGAGAAGTGCCACTGCCACTCCGCGCTCAAGAATGCAGTGATAAACCCGTGAGCCTAGCGGCTCATGATGCGCTTGACGTTCCTAAGAAGAAAGCGCCGGGATTGGGATTCGAACCCAAAATTCCTTGCGGAAACCAGATCTCGAGTTTCGCCTGTTTTCTGGCGCGTTACCGGATTCCGCCATCCCGGCATGTAACACAATAGTTGGGCAGGCAATACATATTTAAGCGTGCGATTTAATAGATTACTTGTACCGCCCTGCATGGCTCAGGCGGCACTCTCCAATAGACTGATTCGATGTTAAAGATAACTATCCCGCTCATTGGGAGGATGCTTACCGTACTGCTGTTTCTCACACTTTCGGTGCTGGGGATGGCATTTTCGGTGTACCTTTTCACCCTAGCGAACAGCACATACATGTACGTTCTCGCGATATCCTTCGCCGCACTCTCCCTCGTATCGGGCTTTTTCAACGTATATGCCTCAATATGGTACTTCAAGTCGTACTTCTACGACGCTTACATAATGCGTATACAGGCCGCTCTGAAGCCGCTCGGCAGGCTGCCTACCGTCGCCATAGCGATACCTATCTACAATGAGGACCCGGCAATGGTCGACGAGAACGTCAGGTCCATAACCAAGATGGACTATCCAAAGGGCAAGATGAGCATCTACCTGCTCGACGACTCCAGCGACCCGGGCATAAGCGCCGCGATGGCAAGGGTTGCCAGAAAGTACGGGGCCAAGTACCTGCACAGGGCCGACAGGGCAGGGTTCAAGGCTGGTGCGCTCAACAACATGCTAAAGCACTCCAAGGAGGAGTTTGTGGCTATATTCGACTCTGATGAGCAGCTGATGGACACCAGCTACATAAGGGAGATGCTCCCCTACTTCAACGACCCCAAGCTTTCCTACATACAGACCGAGAAGAGGTACAAGAAGGCCAACTTCTTCTCAGACACGGTTGACACGTTCGACGCATTCTTCTTCAAGTTCATACAGCCCGCCAGGGCACTCAACAACACCGCGATATTCGCAGGCTCTTGCGGCATCATAAAGAGGAGCGCGCTTGACGTCATTGGCGGCTTCCCCGAGTACGTTATCGAGGACACCTTCTTCAGCTTCGAGTCTGACATGCACAACTACAAGAGCCTGTACGTGCCCAAGGTGTACGCGCTGGGCAGGCCCGTCAAGAGCTTCACGGAGCTGGTGAAGCAGCAGTGGCGCTACAACTACGGTGACACGCAGTTCATAAGCTACTTCTTCAAGAGGAGGGGCTTCACCAAGAGGTCCCCGTTCTCCAACATGGACTACGTGACCCACGGCCTGGGACTTAACTACATCTCTGTAGTGCTGATAATGTTCACGATAATATCCATAGGTGTCGTCTTCTCAGCTGCGCCGTTCTCCCACATTAACTTCAGCCACATACTCGCCACCGCCAACATAGGCCTTTACATGGAGCTTCTCGGCTTCTTCGCATTCACGCTCTCACTGCTCACCCCGGTGCTGCTCACAGCGATATACTTCGGCTCATGGAAGAAGGGGGCCATGATATTCCTGCTCAACTACGCCCTTGCTTTCGTGAGGACCAAGGCCGCAATAGCCACTGTGCTCAACAGCAATCCCGGACTAAACTGGAACAGGCTGAAGTCCAAGAACACCAATCTCAACTTCAGGGCCATACTCACCAACTCGAAGGTGGAGACCGCGTTCGCGGCGATAATGTTCGGGCTGGCCGGCATAGCGCTGCTCCAGAGCGACCTTGCAGGCGGGATATGGCTGGTATGGTACGGCTTCCTCTACATGCTGACCATGGCATTCATGCTGAAATACGGCTGAGCCTATGATATACATAAAGCTGCATGACACCGAAAACGGCGCCATAATCGCCATGTGCGATCAGGCGCTGATAGGAAAAACGCTGTCGGAGGGCGACCTGTTCATAGACATCAAGACATACTCAAGCTTCTATAAGGGTGAGCTTGTCGAAAGGGAAGCCGCAATGGAGCTGATAGCTTCTAGGCCGATATCCTCTGCCAATGTGGTGGGTGAGGAGTCGATTGGAATAGCTGTCGAGATGGAGCTTATTGAAGAGTCAGCCGTGCTGTCAGCTGAGGGAGTTCCCTATGCGCAGGCATACGTTGTAGTTGGAAAAGCCTGAATCCACTTACTTGTCCTGCCCCTGCTTCTCGAGCTCAAGTATTGCCCTCGCTATGTTGCCCTGAGCGTCCTCCAGCGCCTTCCTGACCACGCTCTCGTCGGTTATCCCGGTGCTTTCCGAAACGAGCTTTACGTCGTCCTCGGTAACGTCAAGCTTCACATTCCTCTCCATATCCGTTATGGTTCCGCTTATCTGGAAGCTGACCGCGCCCTGCGCCTCGATTCTGGTCACCTGCGGACTCTCTATCAGTATCTCCCTGTCAGGCAGCTCTATCACCACCCTCGTTGCGTTGAGCTCTGTGGAGCTGATGCCCATCTTGGCCATCATGTTCTTCATCGTTCTGGCGTCTATGTTAGGCATCATTTTATCACATAAGGTTATTCGGCAAAATTAATATTCCTATCCTTGCTTCTTGGTCGCGTACATGGTCAGCTCCATTCGGTTATGCTGCAGCTTCTTCACTCGGAAGTTCTCAAAGAAGGGAGTCAGCACGCTCTGGGCGTTCTCAACGTGGAACTCGGCCCTCTCGTCCACGAGCTTTATGGTCAGTATTAGCACCCCGCCAGGCTTAAGTAGGTGGGTGAATCGGTCAATGACTATCGCGCTCTTGTCCGACTCTATATTCATGTCAACGAGCATGGCATCAACAGGACCGAGCGCGTTCAGCGTCTCCGCATCGATATTCATGACATTGGCCTTGATGTGCAACAGGTCCCATCTGTCCGGCGGGCTGACATCCGCATCCGTTATCTCCACCTTGCCGAGCTTGGCCAGGCTTTCGTAGTCGAGTGCGGCGTTGTCAATCGCGATGACCTTTGCCCCGCTCCTCATCATGACCGCGCTCCATCCCCCCGGTGCCGCGCCGAGGTCGATGCACCTCTTTATACTACTGGGATCCACCCCGAAGATTTCCATGGCCTCAATGAGCTTGAACTCCGCCCTGCTCACGCTTTCCTTCGCGATGGGGTTGAACAGCCTGAACTTGTCTATATCCCTGTTGTAGTACTTGGTGTCGTCCGCCGCTATTATCGCGTTGTTCCATATCAGCGCAACGAGGATCCTCATCTGCGCTCCCTTCAGGTCGGCTACGAAGCCGCTCGACTCGAGCTTCCTTCCCAGCTGCACCTCTATAGTCTTGGCGCTCAGCTCCACATCCGTGTCTATCCGCCTGGCCTCTATCTTGAAGCTCTTTCCCTTCTCGACTATGTTGAGCAGCGAGGCCTCTATGTCGCTCAGGTCGGTCTTGTAGTTGCTTATCCAGTCCCGTATCGGCATTATCGAATCCACATACGTGAGCTTCTTCGACTCAAAGAGCGGGAAGAGCTTCTCAGGCTCCAAGGGGGTCTCGAACGCCAGGGCTATCTCGCACTCCGGTATCGGTAGCATCTTGCAACCTCCATTCCGGAGCAGCATCAGGCGTATCTCAAGCCAGGCCTTGCTTATGAACCTCCTGTCTGCGAATGCGATGTATCTGTGAGCCATTTAATCATCTATAAGTTCGGTATGTGGAAGTGCCTGAACTCCTTGGCCGCGTCTATGCTTCTTATCGGCAGCTTCCCAATCAGTATGTCCTTGACCTCTCCATACTCCGTCTTTGTTATATCATACTTTTCTAGGCGTTTGTTATATAGCTCTACGCCATGCGCGTATCCTGCCTTGAAGTTGTCATAAGCTCCAAGGTCAAACGAATCGTATGAACCTACTGTGTTGGTTGCCAATAAAGTCCTATTGACCAGAGGAAACTTATCGTCGCTGGTGAACATGTCCTTTACCACATCCTCCACACCCTGATAGTCCAATGTCGGTACGAATCTGTTGAACCTTGCCATAAGTGATATATTGTCGCGCACTGCCAAATTCACTGTAAACCTCTTTATGTAGCCCAACTTCAAAAGTGTATTAAACGCATAGATTGCCGTCTTGTAGTTTATCTTAAGTATCCTCCCGATCTGATTTATCGGCATTCTCGAATTCAGATTCAGCAGCTTGAGCATCTTTCTGTACTTTGGCGCGATGTCCAATCTGTCAATCGCATCGTCTTTCACAGGAAAATAGCCCATGCGGTTGAAGCTGACTGTCGAGCTTTCCCATTCCATCTTGTATCTCTTCATCAATTGCGCACGCATTCTCATGTCCCATGTCAGATACTCTGGGAGGGAATACGCATTGGCATAGACCAGCAGGTCATAAGATCCCTTCGTCCTCGCGGCGAACTGCGTCACGTAGCTCTGAGAGAGCACGCGTGCAACATCAAGGTAATCCGGCGTCCTGCGAAATCGCACTAGTATAACGTGTGGATTCACCAGACCCAGCTTGACAGGGTCGAACTCCAAGGTATAACTCATCCCTAGGCGTTTCTCAATGGCACTAAGTTTGGATGTGGCCGTACCTCTGCTCATATGCAACTGTTCAGCCAGTTCGCTGACTGTAATCCTGGAGTCGTAGGAGAGCAAGCGCACCATCTTTCTCGTTAAGAGGCTGTACTTTGTGTTGAACTCGCTTGTGAACTCAGATTCCATGCTATGGCTTATACGGCACTATATAAATACTTACCTATTTTATTGCATTTATTTTATAGTCGAAGATTGAACATAAATCCTATTTTTAGATAGAATCTTGTCAAAAAAGATAGACCATATATATTTCGGACTCCACAAGCATTATTGAAGGTAATAACATGACAACAACAATGAAGGAAAGGCATGCTGGCGAGGAAGTGTCTGTTGAGACCCACAGGTCAAAGGCAAATGCGCTGGCGGCGGGAACTCTTTCCATAGCGGCGATAGCGGCAATATCAAGCCTTAAGAGAGTCGCAGCTGAAGGGGTAACAACTCAGCAACCCATTGCCGTAAAGGATATAATAAATTCGGTGCAGCAGGCTCTCTCTACTGGCACTCAGGTATGTATAACGCACGCAACGCAGTACGGTGACAACATCATAACCGTGTGCTCAAAGAGTGGAAATGCAACCGAAGCCTACCTGAAGCTAGCCTCATCATCCGTAGACCTTAACAACCTGATGCAGAAGATGTATCTCTCGGGGTCGGGTGTAGCGCAGCCTGATTTCGGGGGATTCATGCACACGCTCACCGACTACCTCACCAGTGCAGGCAAGGCGATGATCGGGAACATTAGCCCTGACGTGCTGCTCGGTGTACAGGGACATCTGACCTCATTTCTGAGTACAAACATGCACCAAGTGCTCGGAATCTTCAGGTAATGCTATCCAGCATAAAACATAGCGAGCTAACCATCGGCGATAGATAAGATTTAATACCGATTTGAGGACTAATCTATTGCTGTGGTGAAATGCCAAAGACAAGTTCAGTAAATCCAGCCGACGGGTCGCTAAACCTGGAAATAGAACTCCTCACCGACAGGCAGGCGCTGAATATCTGCAAGTCAGTCAAGGCGGCGTCGGGCGAGTGGCACGAGATTGGGCTTGACGCAAGGCTCGGATACATAAGGAGGCTTGCAGAGGTGCTGAGGGCCAAGAAGGTCGAGTACGCCAAGCTTGCTACCCTGGAGATGGGCCGCGTCGCAAAGGATGCCGAGATTGAGATAGAAAGGTGCGCCTCCCTCTGCGACATGTACCTCCAAAACGCAAGGGAGTGGCTGAAGGACGAGCCGGTCAGCACCGAGTACAGGAAAAGCGTAATCTCCATAGGCCCCATAGGCGTTGTCCTGGCGGTGATGCCATGGAACTTCCCGTATAGCCAGGCACTCAGATGCGCTGTGCCCGCGCTTGTGGTCGGCAATACCGTGGTGCTGAGGCACTCCAACAACGTGCCCATGTGCGCGATGGCCATAGAAAGCGCCTTCAATGAGGCTGGCTTCCCCGAGAACGTGTTTCGCACAGTGATAACTGACCGCAAGGCAGTTGCCAAGCTCATAAGGAGCAGGTTTGTAGACGGGGTATCCTTCACCGGCAGCACGCAGGCAGGGAAGAGCATAGCCAAGCTGGCCGCATCCAGCATAAAGAAATGCGTGTTGGAGCTAGGAGGGTCCAACCCTTTCATAGTTCTCAAGGATGCCGATATCGAGATTGCCGCAAGGCAGGCAGTAGAGACAAGGATGGCATCGTGCGGCCAGAGCT
>Ga0307373_10004063_pt1 | contig 24898 bp, 27 predicted proteins | sample OX2MG_FD_202534 | JGI IMG/M metagenome (GOLD analysis project Ga0307373, IMG submission 202534) | Soil microbial communities from Risofladan, Vaasa, Finland - OX-2 | ecosystem: Environmental > Terrestrial > Soil > Coastal area > Acid sulfate soil | place: Finland: Risofladan, Vaasa | collected...
GAACGGGTTGACGATGAACAGATGGGCAACGCCGCGCGAGGCCTTGCGCAGCGGCGATTCGGTCTCGGCGATTCGTTCGAGGGCACGCAGCAGCGCGCGCGGATTGCGGGTGAATTCGACCGACGACGCGTCGGCCAGGTACTCGCGCTGGCGCGACACGCTCATCGCGATCAATTGCGCAAAGATCGGCGCGAGCGCGGCCAGCACGAAGACCGCGATCGCGATCAGCACGCCGGCGTTACCGCCGCCATTGTTGCTATCCCGATTACCGCCGCGCGCGCCGAAGCCGCCAAACCACGCCCAGCGATAGACGAAATCGGCGAGCAGCGCGACGCCGCCGACCAGCACCGCGATCATCATCATGGTGCGGATGTCGTAGTCGCGAATATGCGCCATCTCGTGGCCAAGCACGCCCTGCAACTCCTCGCGATCCATCTCGTCGACCAGACCGCTGGTGACGCAGATCACGGAATGGCCCGGGTCGCGGCCGGTGGCGAACGCGTTGGGCGCGGCGTCGTCGATAATGTAGGCGCGCGGCACCGGCATCCGCGCCGCCAACGCCATCTCACCGATCACATCGAGGACCATCTGATGGTTGGCCGAATCGGCGGTGAGCGGGCGCGCGTGGACCGAGGCGAGCACGATCGACGCGCCGCCGTAGTAGGATGCGATCGACTGGATCGATCCGATCGCGAGCGCGACGATCGTCAGGATCGGGAAGCCGGTAAGCTGGCCGTCGGCCAGGCGCAGGTTGCCCATCATGAAATCGAGTCCGCAGCCGAGCGCCGTGAACAGGATCATGAAGACCACCACCAGCATCGCCGTCTCGCGGCGATTGGTGTGTTCGAGTCGCCAGAAGCTGCCCGTCCGATTATCCATGGCGAAAACTCGCATCGCGTAAAGCTGTGGCGCGCGAAAATGCGTCGAGTACGTCGCGCACAACGGCCGACGCGCGGCGCCGCGATTGGGATTGCCTCCGGGTCGCGATTCTCACGAACTTGGGGGTGGGCGCAAGCTCGCGCCAGTGGCGGAGGCGCGGCATCGCTCAGGCGTGCGGCGCGCCGCCGAGCGACAGGTCGACCTTGGGCACGGCCTGTTCTTCGGGCGCGACCTTGAAGTATTCGGCGGCCTTGAAGCCGAAATTATTGGCGATGATATTGGTCGGGAAAGTCTCGATGCGGGTGTTGAGCGCGAGCACCGCGTCATTGTAAGCCTGGCGCGCGAACGAGAGCTGATTCTCGGTGGTGGTGAGCTGCTCCTGAAGCTGCATCACGTTCTGATCGGCCTTGAGCTGCGGATAATTCTCCATCACGGCGAGCAGCCGTCCGAGTCCGCCGGTGAGCTGATTTTCCGCCGCGACGCGCGAGGCCTGATCGGGCGCGGCGATCGCGCGGCCGCGCGCCTCGACCACCTGGGTCAGCGTGTCGCGCTCGAACTGCATGTAGCCCTTGACGGCCTCGACCAGGTTGGGGATGAGGTCGTGGCGGCGCTTGAGCTGGACATCGATTTGGCGCCACGCATTCTCGACCTCGTTGCGCATCCGCACCAGCGAGTTGTAGCCGAACATGGCGTAGAGCGCGATCAATCCGAGGACGATCAGAACAGCGATCATAGGTGGAGCACCGCCTTGAATGGGGTTGGCATCGAATTGCGATTATCCGCCAGGCGGAGGCTGCGGTCGAACCGCGGGCTTGCCACGATCGTGCCGCGCGCGGCGCGGGGCGGACGCCGCGGCGAGTTACCGCGGCGTCCGCCCGGGCGCGTTAGTTGATCTGGATTTTGACCGGCTTGCTTTCGGGCCGCTTATCGACCGTAACCGCAAGCACGCCGTCCTTGTAGGTCGCATGCACGTGATCATGGCTGGCGTCCTTGGGCATCTCGAAGACCCGGTGAATCGTGCCGTAGGCGCGCTCGGCGACGCGCACCGCGGTCTCCTGCGGCCATTCGGGGCGCTTGCGCTCGGCTTCGACCACCAGGTGGCCGTCCTCAACGCGCACTTCGATCGAGTCGGTGGTCAGGCCCGCCATCTCGAAATAGAAGTGATAGGCGTCCTGGTCTTCGACCACGTCGGTGGGCGGGGCCACGCGGCGGTTTTGCGGTCCGAGTTCGCGGAAGATGCCGTTCATGTTATCGAGCAGCCAGCGATTTCCAACCAGACCGTTTTCGTACCTGAGTTCCATCGGGAACCTCCTGCCGGATTGCTCCGGAAATGTTTTAGGTGTGGGCGTCTGCGCTGCGTGATTGTCGTTGTCCGCCGCGGCGCCTCTGCCATGAACGTAAGTACGAATTGCGCGCCGTCAAGCGCGCACGAACGAACTGCGCGTTGGCGAAATGCGATCGGGGCGCGAGCGTAGGCGCGCGTGTTCCAGAACAAGCAGCGGCGATCAGTGCGATGCGGCGCCAGCGAACCGGGCGGTGCGCGGGGGCGGCGTCAGCCGGCGGCGGCGGGCGGGCGCAGAGCGCGTTGAGCTTCGTCGGCAAAGCGGCGCGCCATCGTCAGGTCGCCCAATCCGGTGGCGAGGGTTTCGCCCTCCTTAAGCACGGCGACCGCGCGCGCTATGTTGCCCTTGCCGAGATAGACGCCGGCCTTGCGGAAGATTTTGGCGTAGCGCTGTCCTTTTTCGGCGGGGGTCATGGCAGCCGTAAGCGAAGCGGAAACGATCGATACGATTTTAGGCGGAGCGCTGACGGTGGTCCAGCCGCTTAACGGCTATCGCTTCTCGATCGATTCGCTTCTGCTCGGGCGCTTTGCGCGGGCACGCAGGCGCGATCGCGTGCTCGACCTGGGCGCCGGATGCGGCGTGGTCGGCCTGCTGATCGCGGCGCTCGGCGCTCCGCGCGAAGTCGTCGCGATCGAAATTCAGCCGGCGCTCGCCGCGTGCGCCGCACATAGCGCGGCGCTCAACGGACCGGCGATCGCGCGCGCGATGCGCGTGCTGCTGGGCGACCTGCGCGCGCGGCGCATCGCGGGAATTACGCCCGCATCGTTCGATCTCGTGGTCGCTAATCCGCCCTATCGCGCCGCCGGCCGGGGCCGCGAAAGTCCGCATCCGGGACGCCATATCGCGCGCGGCGGGGCGGGTGCGACGCTCGCCGAGTTCGCCGCCGCGGCCGCTCGCTACGCCGCCAACGGCGCCCGCGTCGCGATGGTCTTCGAGGCCGCGCGCAGCGCCGAATTGATCGCCACGCTGGTTGCCCATCGGCTCGAGCCCAAGCGTCTCCGCTTCGTCCATCCGGATCGCAGCGCCCCGGCCGCAACCGTACTGGTCGAAGCGCGCAAGGGCGGCGGCGTCGAAGTGGCGATCGAACCGCCGATCATCCTCTACGATCGGCCGGGCGTGTATAGCGGCGAGGCGCGCGAATTAATGCAGGATGGATCCGGCGTGCGGAAATAGTTCCGTATGCGGCGATCGCGATGGAATACGAATGGCATCGCGCCGCGGCGCGAGATTCGTTCGCGAAAATCCGGGGGCTCGCCTAAACGCCGGGCCCCGCGCCGAGAAACTCCACCGCCATCCGCGCGATCAGTTCCGGCTGTTCCATCGGGATGAAGTGGGTCGTGTCGGGCACGATCACGACCCGCCGATGCGGCGCGCCGGCGGCCACCCGATCGGCGATCAGCACGCCCGGCGCGTCGCTCTTTTCGCCAAACAGTACGAGCAGCGGCGCGGCGCATCGATCGAGGTAGCCGAGGCCGTCGAAGGCGCGCGAGGTCTCGTAGATGCGCGCCTCGACCTCGGGCGGGCATTTGAGTTCGCGCTTGCCGCCATCGATCGCGCGCGTGCCGAACTCGCAATAGTCGCGCAGGATCTCCTTGCGCCAGGTGTTGTAGGGCGGCTTGTGCTCGAAGTTCGCGAACATCGCGGCGACGCTGTCGAAAGTGCGCTTGCGCTTGAGCGTGCGCTCGCGCAGTTCGCCCGGCCGGCGCAGGTCGGGCGTCGAGGAATCGAAAATGATCGGCTCGATGAGCATCGCGCGCGCGAGCAGGTCGGGACGGCCGCTGGCGATCGCGCCCATCGCGGTCGCACCCGCCGAATGGCCAATCCCTCGCACACCCTTCAAGCCCATCGCGACGATGAAACCCTCGAGGTCGCTGGCCGTGATATCCCAGCCGTAGTTCTCGCCGGCCGCGCGTTCGCTGTCGCCGTGGCCGCGCTGATCGTAGGTGTAGACGTGGCCGACCGCGCGCAAGGCCGCGGCGATCGGACGATAGATGCGGCCCAGGAAGCCGGTGGCGTGGAGCAGGATGATCGGCGGGCCATCGCCGCCCCAGTCGAGATAATGGAGGCGGAGGCCGTTGACGATGACGTCGGATCTGGTCGGTTCGCGCGATTCGGTATTCGTCGGCATTGCGCGGCACAGTTTAAAACACCGCGCGCGCGAAGCATACCGTCGCACCGCGAACCGCCAGAAAAGCTCTGCACAAGTTAGATCGTCATTCTGAACGGAGTCTGCGAAGTGAAGAATCCCGGGATTTTTCGCTGCGCTCAAAATGACAGGGTAGGGCCTGCGCACAGCGTACCTCGCACGCACGCTCCACGCCGGGCGCTTTCCCGCGCCGCGATCTTGGGCTACGACTACGATTCATGCCGGAGATGCGCCGCGCGCCCGACGGCGCGTGAGCGATCGGCATGACGGAGTGGCTGGCGATGCTGACGATTGGAGTGACCGGCGGAATCGGTTCGGGTAAGAGCACGGTGACCAAGATGCTCGGCGAGCTGGGCGCGCCGGTAATCGACGCCGATCAGGTCGGCCACGCGATCTATGCGCCCGGCGGACCGGCCTACCCGGACATGATCGCCGCATTTGGCGACGCCATCCTGGCGCCCGACCGCACGATCGACCGCAAAAAGCTCGGGCCCATCGTCTTCGCCGATCCCGCCGCGCTCAAGCGCCTCAACGCGATCGTCCATCCCAAAATGTTCGTGCGGATGCGCGAGCTGGTCGACGGGATGCGTGCGGGCGGCGAGCGCGGGCCGATCGTCATCGAGGCGGCGATCCTGATCGAGGCGAACTGGCTCGCGCTGTTCGACGAGATCTGGCTGGTGGTGGCGGCGCGCGAGCGGGTGATCGAGCGTGTCGAACGCGACCGCGGGATGCGCCCCGAGCAGACCGCCGCGCGCATCCAGGCCCAGCTATCCGACGACGAACGGCGCCGCCACGCGGCGATCGTCATCACCAACGACGGCACGCTCGACGAGCTGCGCACCAGGGTCGCCGAGACCTGGCGCGGCGCGCTCGAGCGCAACGGCATCTGAATCCGGGAGGGCGGCGATGAAGATCCTCGTGATGGGGGCGGGCGCGGTCGGCGCCTATTACGGCGCGCGGCTGCATCAGGCGGGCGAAGACGTGGTGCTCTGCGTGCGCGGCGAAAATCTGCGCGCTCTGCGTGACCGTGGACTGATCGTAAAGAGCTTCCGCGGCGATTTCACGGTCGCGGTCAAGGCGACCGATCGCCCGGCCGGCTTCGCGCCCTACGATTTGATCCTGTTTGCCGTCAAATCGTACGATAACGCGGCCGCCGCGCGCCAGCTCGACGGCTGCCTCGCGCCCGACGGCGTGATCATGACGATCCAGAACGGCGTTGAGAACGAAGAGGCGCTGTGCGAATTTTTCCCGCGCGCCGCCGTGATGGGCGGCAACTCGCGCATCGGCGCCGAACTCGACGCGCCCGGCCACGTCAACCATACGGCGCTCGGCAAAATCGAGTTCGGCGAAATGGACGGGCGGATCACGCCGCGCGCCGAGCGGATCGCGGCGGTCTTCGAGCGCGCGGGAATCCTGGGCGAACTGAGCACCGATCTCAAGTCCATCCGCTGGGTCAAGCTGATGGGCAACAACGGCACCAATACGGTCTGCACGCTGAGCCGTTCGACGCTGGGCCGGATGCTCGAGGATCCCGACGGGCGCACGCTCTCACGCACGCTGATGCTCGAGACGCTGGCGGTGGGCCGCGCCGAGGGCGCCAACGTCGGCGACGATCGCGCCGACGCGCAGATCGAGATGATCTCCAAAATCAACGCGCACGCGATCAAGCCGTCGACTCTGCAGGATCTGGAAAAGGGCAAACGGCTCGAATACGACGCGATCTGCGGCGCGGTGATTCGCGCGGCGCGCCGCCACGGCATCAAGGTGCCGGCGACCGAGACCGTTTACGCGCTGCTCAAGCTGCTCGATGGCGTAAATCAGCCCGGCAACTAGCGGCGCGCCGCCGGCGATCGGGCGTCCAGGTAAACTCCGCGCAAGTCATCTTGTCATGCTGAACGGAGTCTCCGCAGTGAAGCATCCCGGGATTTTTCGCTGCGCTCAAAATGACAGAATAGGCCTTGCGCAGAGCTTGCCTAGCGCTTTTCGAACTGCTTCTTGCCGAACATGATCTCCCAGGATTCCTTGTCGGGCGGCGCATCGCGCGCCTTTTCGAGCTGCTCTTTCATCACCGCGTTGCCGCGCTGCACGGCCGGCCGCGCCTCGATCGCGTCGTACCAGCGCTTGAGATGGGGAAAATCCTCGAGCGCCTGGCCCTGCCAGTTATGCGGCCGGATCCACGGATAGACCGCCATGTCGGCGATCGAATATTCGCCGGCGAGATACGGCACCTCGGCGACGCGCTTGTCGATCACGCCGTAGATGCGGCGCGCCTCGTTGGTGTAGCGATCGATCGCGTAGGGCAGCTTCTCCGGGGCGTAGCGGCGGAAATGGTGCGCCTGGCCGAGCATCGGGCCAACGCTCGCCATCTGGAACATCAGCCACTGGATTACGTCGTAGCGCTTGCGGAGGTCCTGCGGCATAAACTGCCAGCCGCTCTTCTCGGCGAGATAGAGCAGGATCGCGCCGGACTCGAAAATCGCGATCGGCGCGCCGCCCGGCCCGTCGTGATCGACCATCGCGGGGATGCGGTTGTTCGGACTAATCTTGAGGAACTCGGGCTTGAACTGGTCGCCCTTGCCGATATTGACCGGCACGACGTTATACTTCCAGCCAAGCTCTTCGAGCATGATGGTGACTTTGTAGCCGTTCGGTGTGGTCCAGAAATAGACGTCGATCATTACTGTGCTCCTGTCGGGACGATGTGGATTGCGCGCGCCTAATGCGCGGCTGGCGCGGTGCGGCGCTTGAGGTCGCCGATCAGCTTGTCGTAGCCGTCGCCGTTCATCGTCTTGTTAAATTCGTCGCGATAGTTCGCCATCGTGCTCACGTCGTCAACCACGATATCGTAGAGCATCCAGCCGCCGGAGTCGCGGCGCAGCGCGTAGTTCACGTGCAGCGGATCGGCGAGGCTCGGCAGCTTGACCACGCTGTAAACCGTCGCGAGGTCGCTGCCGTCGAGCGTGACCTTGTTGGTCAGTCCGCGTCCGGCGGCGTCGACCGTGCTCTGCTGGAGCGTGCTCAGATAGGTGTCCATTACATAGTCGGTGAAAATCGGCACGAACTGCCTGCGCTGGGCGGGCGTCAGGGTCTTCCAATGCGTGCCCATCGCGGAGCGCGCCATGTAGGTGAAATCGAAGCGCCGCGCGGCAATTACGCGCAGCTTCTTTTGCCGCTCGGCGGGCGCCATCGTGGTGTTGGCAAAGACCGGCGCGGCCTCGTCGAGGGTCGCCTTGACGGCGGCCACCGGCGCGCCGCCAATTCCCGCATCCTCGGCGGCGGCCGCACGATCGATGCGCGCGGCGAGCGTGCCGAAGGCGAGCGCGAGCGCGATCACGATCGCGGCGGACGGCAGGCCGCGGCGGCGCGGGGCCGGCCTGGCGCTTTGAGGATTGAAAGAGCTTCGCACGACATGGATAACAGTTATGGCCATCGGTCTCACTTTCGCATGGGTTCGCGGTTGCCAGGGTTTGCAGTGGTTGGAGTAATCAAACTCGCGGGGTTCAGGCCGCATGTGACGCGCGCGAGCGCTTGTCCCCGTCGGGTGGCGGCGCCGCGGCTCCGGCAGCGGACGCGCGCACCAGATCCATCAATTCGCCATATACGTCGGCGGCCTGCGCACGCATCAGATCGACGTCCGGCATCAGGCGCGGCTCGGCCATCATGCCGAAGATCAGGGTCTGGTTGTAGCTCACGATCGCTACGTTATAGCCGAGGTTGAAGCCGAGCGGCACCAGCCCGACCATCTCGGTCATCTTGCGCCCGGCCAGGTAGAGCGGCACCTGCGCGCCGGGCACGTTGGTCGCGATAAAATTGATGCCTGGCGGCGGGAGCTTCAGCATCCGCGCGAGACCCGGCGCGACGCCGGCCAGCCGTGAGGCGGCGTCGATCGCGTTGGTCGCGATCATCGACACCAGGCCCATTAGCGCCGGCGCGACAAGGTCGTTGCCCCCGAGCATCAGCTCGAGCGCCTGCGGTTCGCCGCCGGCCTTGATCCGCTTGGTCTCGCGCATCACGGCTTCGTGGCGCGCGCGCAGATCCATCGGCTCGGACGAGAGTTCCGGGAACATCATCGAGACCCGGTTGCCGAGCGCGCCGCTCTCGCCCGCGGGGCGCATGTTGACCGGACAGCCGATGCGCAACGGGGCAAAGTCGGTGCGGACCTCGTGACGCTTGAGATAGCGCGCCGCCGCCTCGGAGAGAATCGTCAGCACGACGTCGTTGACCGTGCCGCCGAAGGCGTTGCGAATCGCGCGCAGGTCTGCGAACGAGACGGTCAGCCACGCCAGCGATCGCGTCGGACTGACCAGCCCCGCGTTCCACGGCGCGGCGACGATGCGCCGGCTCATCATCCGCGCCATCTTGCCGGAGATATTGGCGAGCGCCGCCGCCTGCTCGGCGGTCTTGCGCGGCGACTCGACCAGCATTGCCGCCTTGCGCAGGTCGTTGACGCGATCCTGGGCCAGATCGAGCACCGCATTGGCGAACGAGCGAAACGTACTGGGCGGCGCGTCCGGCTCCCACACTTGCGCGGGCGGATCGGGCGGCGGCGCCGCGGCGCGAAAGTCGAGCGCGACGGTCAGCAGTTCCATCCCCGAGACGCCGTCGACCAGTGCATGATGGATCTTCCAGACGATCGCGGAGCGGCCGCCCGCGAGGCCCTGAAACAGATGCATCTCCCACAGCGGTTTGTTGCGGTCGAGCATCGGCTCGAAGATCGCCATCGCGGCGCGCAAAAAGCCCCGGTCGTCAGTCCCCTCGGACAGGCTGTGGCACTTGACATGGTTGTGCAGGTCGAAGTCCGGATCGTCGGCCAGCCCGGCGTGGGCGAGATTGAAGGGCGCGAAGACCAGCCGCTGCCGATAGCGCGGCAGCAGATGCATCCGCTGCGCCATGTGATCGATGATTTCGTCGTGGTCGAGGGGGGCGTCGAAGATATTGAGGGAGCCGATATGCAGCGGTCCGCTGCGCGACTCGCCGTAGAGAAACGATGCATCCTGTGTGCTCATCCGGCGGGATAGCCGAAGGGTCGAGTCATCCGGCGCGGCCATCGTGATCTTAGATCCCCCGTGAGATTGCCGGATAGACAAATCCGACGGCCCAAGGATGCGCCGGAGCACGCCGGGACGTCAATCGTCCGCCACACCTGCGCCGTGCGGCGCCGCGCGGTTCCACAAATGCCGGGGGAGTTGCTATGCTCCGGCCGGTTCCGGCGCGGCCGGATACCCAACCCATTTTCGCGGCGGCGCCCGGCCCCCGCGACGGAGAATGTGATGGCGAAGGCGCACGAGGTCAACGGCTCTTTCGGTTTCCCCAAGGACCTCAAGCTGCCTAACGGCCGTATGGTGGTCGTGCGCCTGATGGAGACCGGCGACGCCGCCGGCATCCTGGCCTTCGCCCGATCGCTCCCGCCCAACGATCTGCTCTTTTTGCGCACCGACATCACCGAGGCCGGCAACGTCGACGAATGGATCGCCAATGTCGAAAAGGGCGACACCGCCACTGTGATCGCCGAGGCCGACGGAAAGATCGTCGGCTACGCCAGCGTCCATTCGGACCAGGCGCGATGGACCCGGCGAGTCGGCGAAATTCGCGTCCAGGTCGGTCCGTCGTTTCGCGGCGCGGGTCTCGGACGCCATCTGGCGGCGGAGATTTTCCGCCTGGGCCAGATGCGCGGGCTCAAGAAGATGGCCGCCATGATGACGCCCGATCAGGCCGGCGCGCGCGCCGCCTTCGAGAAACTCGGCTTCCAGGTCGAGGCGCTGCTACAGGACTGGGTCATCGATCGCGACGGCCGCCCACGCGATCTGATTATTATGAGCCACGACCTCGAAGGGTTGAGCGATCAGATAAACGCCTGACGATGGCCCGCGCGCGGCGCGAACCGCCCGAGCGGAGGATCGACGATGCCGTCGGCGGATAACGGAGCGGCAAAGGCGGCCAAAAAAGCCTCCACCGGGGCGGGCGCGGCACGCGCCGCAGTCAGCGCCGGCAAGGCTGCGGCACGCGCCACCGGGCTCGCCGGCCAGGCCGCCTCGCGGATTCTGCCGGGCGCCTACTTTCGCGATCGCGCGGTGCTGATCACCGGCGCCTCCAGTGGCATCGGCCGCGATAGCGCAACCACCTTCGCCCGCATGGGCGCCCACGTCGCGATGATCGCGCGGCGCAAATCGGTACTCGAAGATCTTGCCCGGGAAATCGAGGCGGCCGGCGGCACGGCGATCGCGATCGCCGCCGACGTCATCGTGGCGCTTGAATCTCCGCTTCTCCACTGTTCGCATGAAGAGGCACGCGGCGGCTCAGCTGTCCCATCACCGGCGAGAAGATAGGCTCGGGAGTTAGCGGCGAGCATATCCAGCTAAAACTGCTTCGGCAGGCGCATCGAATCTCTATTACGTCACTGTTTCGCTTTTGCGTGCTTTTAATTACACTGGTTAGTGTACGGCGCAAGGGGGTATACGCGTCTCCGAGGCTTTCGGCATGAGTAATAACGGTGGCGGAAACAACCTCTCCTTTCTCGACCTCCTCCAGGAATTCCGCGTGGTCAGGGAAGTCGCGACCTTTGCGCAGCAGGCGTGGAGCTGGCCGATTGCCCGGACGACCTCGCGCGCGCAATCGATTCTACTGATACCCGGCTTCATGGCCGGCGACGCGACGCTCTACCCCTTCGCCAACTGGCTGCGCACGCGCGGCCATCAGGTCCATTTCTCCGGGATGCTCGCCAATACCGATTGTCCGCGGCGCGCGGTCGACCGGCTAAGCGGTATCCTGACCAATCTAGCCGCCAAGACCGGCGGCAAACTGATCATTATCGGGCACAGCCTCGGCGGAATTTATGCCCGCGAGCTCGCGCGGCGTCATCCGGAGCTGGTCGATCAGGTGATCCTGCTCGGCTCGCCGATACGCGATCCGCAAAAAAACTCGCATCCGTTTGTCAAAATGCTGGCGACGCTGACTTATCAGATGCATGAGTCGGGATGCCACTGTCCGGGTGATCTGGCCACCGTATGCGGCATCAATGGCGACGCGCCGCCACCCGGCATCCGCGAAACCCTGATCTATTCCAAGAGCGACGGCGTGGTCGATTGGGCCAGTTGTATCGAGGCCGGGGCGCTGGTCGAGGCGGTCGAAGTGAACTCCACGCATTGTGGGATTCCCTACAACCTCGACACCCTGCGTATCATCCGCGAGCGCATCGAAAAGACCGCCGTAATGCGCGAGACGCAGGCACGTATGCAATCGACCTGACGGGCAACCCCGTAAATTGAATCGCTAATCGACGGCGACTGCGCGCTCCGCAGCCGCCGTTTTCTTTTTGCATCGAAGGACATCGGATTGATTTCAAATATATCGTACGAGCGGCTGGTCAAGGCCGCCTTTCGCGCGGTCGCCGGCGAGCGCGCCTCGCGGCGCCAGCTCGATCGGGTGCGCGAGATTTTAATGCGCGCGCTGCGCGAGCTCGAAGACCTCGGCGGCGCGGACTGATATTGCGCATCGCGCGAGGCGCGCCGTTTGGCCGAGCGGCGGACCAGCGCAACCTTTGCGCGTGATCCGCCGCACCGCAATTTCCGCGACGCATTCGCCGCGCGGCAAGCGCGGCGCTGCGACCGGCTCACGGACACAACAAGCGCGGCGCGTTCAGGTCGCGATCAGGCCGCCGTCCACCGGCATCGGCAGCCCGGTCACGTAGGATGATCGGTCCGAACAGAGCCAGACGACCGCCTCGCCAATCTCCTCCGGCTCGCCCATCCGCTTGAGCGGCTCGGCGCGCACGAAGCTCTCCTCGACGCCGGGACGATCCTGCAGCAGGCGGCCCATCATCGGCGTGCGAATCGGTCCCGGGCAGACCGCGTTGACCCGAATACCCGAGCGGCCGTATTCGATCGCCGCCGCCTTGGTCAGTCCGGCCACGCCATGCTTGGAGGCGACGTACGCCGGCATCCCCTTGACCCCGAGCAGGCCCGCGTCGGAGGAGGTGTTGACGATCGCGCCGCCGCCACCCTGTGCGAGCATCTGGGTGATCTCGGCCTTCATGCAGAGCCATACGCCAGTCAGGTTGATCGCGATCACGCGCGCCCAGTTCTCCTCGGTGCACTTATGCGTCACGCCCATCGCGCCCTCGATGCCGGCGTTGTTGAACGCGCAATCCAGCCGGCCGTAGGCGGCGACCGCGCGCGCGACAATACGGTCGGCGTCGGCGGCCTGGGCGACGTCGGCCTTGACGAAAATCGCTTCGGCGCCGAGGTCCTGGACCAGCTTGAGCGTCTGCTCACCGGCCGCCTCGACCAGGTCGGCGATCACCAGTTTGGCGCCTTCGCGCGCGAAAATCCGCGACGTTGCGCGTCCGATTCCGGAACCGGCGCCGGTTATCAGCGCGACCTTGCCTTCAAGAATTCCAGCCATCCCAATGCCTCCAGCAAATGCCTTCAGGTTGATCCGCGGATCGTCGCTGCGCGATCCCCGCCGCGCCCGGCGGATACGCCGCGCATCCTGTTACATAGGCGAGTCGGCGGCGCCCGCACAAGCGCCGGACACGATGCGTCCCGCGTGCGCGAAGTAACAATGGAAAGTTCGGTCTGCTAGATTTGGCGCGGCCGCCGATCATCGCGCGGCGGCGCTCTCGCTCAGGCTCTCGCAGGAGAATCGTCAGAATGGAGAAATTCAGGCGTAGTTCGCATTTTTTCTATCGGACGGCTCTGCTCGGCCTGCTCTCCCTGGCGGCGTCAATCATGGGCACTGGCGGGTGGCGGCCGATTGCGGCCGATCGAGCCTGGGCCGCGGGCAGCCCTCCGGCCAACGCCTCTACTTCAACGTCGTCGCCCGCTTCGCCAGTTGCAGCGCCCGGGCCTGTGTCATCAACGGCTACGACGGCCCCGTCCGGCGCGGTGCCAACGGCGCCGGGAACCGCCGTGCAACCCATCCAGCTTACGACCGCCGACGTCTTCAGTTTGGAGCGTTCGGCGGCCAGCGTCGAGGAAATATGGGAGGATTTCAAGTGGATACTGCCCTTCCTCGGCGCAATATTTATCGCAGTAATTCCCGTAATCACGTACGGTGGCATCTACTACATTAGAAATGAAGGCAAGCGTCTGACTCGAGAGGTCGAAGGGAAGCTTGATAATCAGGTCAAAGAGCAGAAAGCGCAATTCAATAAGAAATTTGCGGAGCTCAACGAAAGGATCACCGACAAATTCCAAGCCTTTGACGCGAAGATGAATTTCCAAGGCGCCGGAATTCGCTACAAACTGGCGTTGTACGCTTGGAGGACCGGAGATCTGCGGGACTCAATCTATCAAGGTGAAACATCATTGCTGCATGCCGACCTGGCAATCAGGTTGTTCAAGGAGGTTAACGATCGGAAAATCGGCGAAGCGCGGGACTTGCAGAGCAACCTCCAATACCGATGCTACATCGTGGGCGACCTGGCCTTCTACTGCGCTGACGCGTTCAAAGCCGAGGCTCGCGTCGACGATGGGGCACGCGCCCTGGAACTCGCACGCCGCCTGCGCACGGAGTGGGCAATATTCACGGAACTACCGCCCAGCCTGGTTGACAATTATCTATACGTATTGGCGGTCGTGGATAAGATTGCGCCGGAAGATTTCGATGAGGCCCGGATCCTGCGGAAGGATAATCAGGACCGCATCATGGCCTCCATGCAAACCGACAACCCGAAAATGGCTAAAGAACACACTCAACTATTCGAGAAATTTTTCGGCCCAATCTAGCGTTGACCCTGATCCATTCACGCAAATCCGAGTCCGTCAGACATGCACGATCTATTAGGCTATAGCCAATCCATCTTCGGGATTATGTGGCGCTTTGCCTGGTCCAAACATCGTGGTTTCTCCTGCTTCTGGGCTCAATTTAAGCACCATCACCGCATTCGGCCAACCGCCCGATACGCCCATCGCGAGGCCACATAGCGCATCGAATGCCCATATTAGCACGCCCCACCGCGCGCGTCACACCGCCGTGGCGTTGACCGTCGTCGCGAAGCGCGCGCGAAACTCCTCGCCCGGGAGCTTGGTATAGACCGCGATGCGTGAGAGCGCCGGCTCCCGCAGGTCGCGCGGCTCGAGCCGAATCATGTACGAGCGCGCCACGTGGTAGGACTCGGTGGTCACGTCGACCATGCGAATACTGATGCGCCCGGTCTTGGGGTCAAGCAATTGCGCAAGATCGACGGGCGTTACGCGGCCGCCGGAAATCGCGATCAGCGCCCCCGACCCGCCGTCGAGCAGATAGCGCACCGCGCCGTAGCCGAGCGTGCGCGTGTACTCGGTATCGAACGGCACGGGCTTGGCGCAGCGCAACTCGTAGCCGATATCCTTGGCGACCACGTTGGCGGCCACGCCGACCTCCTTGAGCGCACCGCGCACGCGATCGCGCAGCAACAGGCCCAGCGGGATGTCGGCGATATGCACATGGCCGTAGGCGTCGCGCTCGGATCCGGGCGCGGCCGGCAGGGTCGCCGGGTCGATGCGCTCGGCGATACCCTCGGCGATCACCGCGACGCCATTGTCATGGCCCATCGAATGGCGTTTGACGATCGCGCCGACGATGGTATCGACGACCAGCGCGAGGTCGAACTTTTCGCCGCGGAATTCCTCCGGGATGATCGCCAATGTCGCGCCCGCCGACTTGCACATGCTGAGCGCGAGCGATCCCGACTTGCGGCCCATCGAGACCGCCAGGTACCAACGCCCGGTGGTCCGCGCGTCCTCCATCAGCGACTCGATAATCGCCGCGCCGGTAGCACGCGCGGTCTCGAAGCCGAAGGTCGGCGCGTTGTCGGGCAGGGGGATGTCGTTGTCGATGGTCTTGGGCACCGTGGCGACGCCGATGCGGCCACGGGAGCGCTCGGCGATCATCGCGGCGCCGTAGGTCGTGTCGTCGCCGCCGATACAGACCAGGTAGCGCACGCGCAGCCGGATCAGCGTATCGATCACGCGCTGCAGGGTCGCCTCGTCACGCGCCGGATTGGTCCGCGAGGTGCGCAGGATCGATCCGCCCGTAAAGTGGATGCGGCTTACGTCGGGAATGCGCAGTTCGACCGTGTGGGTGGTGTCGCCTTCGATCAGCCAGCGAAAACCCTCGCGCAAGCCGATCACGCGCAGACCGTTGTTGATCGCCTCGATCGCGGCCGACGCAATTACGCCGTTAATACCGGGAGCCGGGCCGCCTCCGACCAGAATCGCAAGGGTTGCCTGCGCGTCGCTCATGGGAACCTCATACGCTCCATTCAACTAGCATGACCGGTCGGGCGAGCGAATATGCCCGGCCACGCCTAGGCCCATTGACTAATGCACTAATGGTGCGGAATCGGCGGCCAGCGTTGTGGCGGCGATCGGCGCGGCACGGGCTAGTCCGGCGGGCGACATTTGCAGAATCAGGACCCATTCGGTCGATTCTACCTGATTGGCGCTGTGCAAGTCCGGCGGCAACGTCACGACTTTCACGGCCAGCGGACCGTACTGCGCCGCCAGATGCGTCAGCGCGTCATGGCTGCCGAACACGCCCACGTCGACATTGCCGTTGGCCGACGGGCCAAGGATCAGCCCGTTCTGAGTCGTCCATATCGGCGGGCGCTCGTCGACATACGGACCGTTGACCCATAACGGCGGCAAAAGTCCCAGGCCTTGCGCCTTCAATGGATTGAGCGCCGCGGGGTCGAGACCACGCTTGAGATACCGTCTGGCGGCGGTCATCAAAGTCGCCATCCGGATCTGCGCGGCCCGTTCCTGCAGGCGCGCGGGGTCAATCGCCGCGTAGGGTTTCAGGCTCTCGAGCGGAACCTGGTAGAGCCTCACGCCGCCCACATTGATTGGCGCCACACCCAGACCGGACATGAGCACTGCGATCGCCGCACGATCGCCGGCGGTAAGTGCAACCCGCCCCAGCGTCATCGGATGCGCCTGCGGAACGGCCTGCCACAGATGTTCGCCATTGTCGGCCACCACGATCGCGCCGACCTGCTTGTCCGCGAGGAACGCCTTCAACTGCTCGTCGGCGTCGGGCAAAGTAGCCAGATTGTAGAGGCTGGCGAGAATCGGGTACTGGGTAAACGCCTTCGGTGCGGGTGGCAAGACGGAGGTGTAGCCACCCGCCATGCGGAAGTACATTCGCGCATCGGCCTGCCAGACTTCACTATTGCCGGTGAGTCCGTAGGGCAGAATTACTACATTTTCGCCCGGTTCTAGATAATGCTTATAGCCACCGCCGCTGAAGAACTCCGGCGCATCGTTCGCGATAGTCCAGAAAACCGCCGAACAATTCGGCAGCAGGAACAGCACAATCAAAAGCCCCGCCAGGATGCGTGTCGCGCGTGGAACAGAACTATCACCGAGAGCAATTGAAGCGACAATCGCCAGGACCATAAACATATAAACCGCGAGCCGCGCCGGCAGCATCAGATCGAGAATCGGCAGATGCGTGGCAATCCACCACGGCAGGGGAACAAGCGCGCGATCGAACATTCGCAGGTAAGGGCCAAGCGTGGCAAGGCAGGTGCAAGCGAAAAGAATAGTCAGATAGCGAGTGCGGCCGCCGCGCGCTTTGCCGCGCGCAAATGACCACATCATGAGGATTAACGGCACGCCGATGTAGTCACCCGCTTCCCATATATCAAATCCTGACGCTAGCGAAGCAGCGACTTTCCAGTGGCCGAACACGTTCGTCGCCGTGGGAATTAACAACTCGATCGGACTCGCCGATACGATCGTCGTCCATCGCGCGGCCTGTTGAATCGGTCCGTCACCGAAAAGACGATAGATATACGGACTCATTGCAATGACGGTGGCAGCGAAAGCAATTCCAAGCGGCGGCAGCATTCGCAATAGACGCGCCCGGTTGAAGTGGAGGAGATACGCAAGCAGGATCGCACCCCCGCCGAACAGGGACGCGGTCGCGAGGACCTCGGGCGAAGAGAGAAATTGCCCAATCATCACCAGCGACATCAGTACCGCATAGCGCCGATTACTCAGTTCCCGATCGGTCCAGCGCAATGTAAGCAGTACGGCGACCGGCAGCAAAAAGACCATCGCGAGGCTCAGATGGCCGAGGATGCGTCCGAGCATGTAAGGCGAAAAGCCGAAGATATAGCCACCGGCAAGGGCCGGCCAATACTCATTAGCGATACGCCGGCACATCAGAAACGCGGTCCACGCCGCCAGCGCGGGGCACAGCAGCGTAGCGATATTGTACGCCGCGAGCGGACCAAACCATATTTCGATCGGCATCAGCGCGAATGCGGCGAGTGGTACGTTAGTGGTAATCGCGAGATTGAAACCGCTCGGCGCCCAGACCACGTTCAGGTTGAACGGATTCAGATGATTGGCGAGCGCATAGCGCCACCATTCCAGGTAAAACGGAAACACGCCCGGATCGTGGCCGGCTCCGATATAGCGATCGGAAAGATGCCCGACCAGGGTGCGCCCGAAGAAAATCAATGAGAGCACCAGATAGAGCAGCAGCGCTTCGGGCGCCAGTCCGGCCAGGCGCCCACGCGTCGCGTGCGACGCCGGACCAGGACCCGCGACCTGCCTGCTCCGCTCCTCCATCGGCCCGTCCTCCCGCCGCCGCGCAACCGCCTGTTACAGGCTGCGTATCTTATTGCGGTGCCGGAGATGCAACAACCCGCGAGGGTCGTGGACCGGCGGGCGATCGCTCATCGACGGGAACACGGGACACGTAATTTCCTAGAGCGTCGTGCGCGCGTCGATGGCTTGCAAAAGCAAAGAACGAGTAATGCGGTGGCCGCCCGCCGTGCGCTCGATGCGATCGGTCACGGCGGCCGCCGCTCAGTTATCTCGAATCGCGATCACTTGCTGGCTCGTCAGGCGCGGCGGCGCGGGCGGGCGGCCGGGCCCAGCGCCTCGACCTGCTCCTCGAGTTGCGCGCGCAGCCGCGAGCAGACGATGTCGCACAGCTCAAAGACCATCGGATCGGCGATCGAGAAGTGCGCCGCGCTGCCCTCCTGCCGGCGATTGACCAGGCCTGCGTCCTGCAGCACCTTGAGATGCTTGCTGATGTTGGGCTGCGTCGAGCCGATCGCTTCGGTCAGCGCCGAGACGCTCCGGTCACCGCGCTCGAGCGCGCGCAGCATACGCAGCCGGATCGGCTCGCCCATCGCGCGAAAGCGCGTGGCGACCAGCGCCAGCGCGGCGTCGCTCAGTTCGCGGTGGTTCGCGTTCGGACGATGCGCCGCTCTTGCATTCATAACTATATAGTTATATCCTCATCAATGTAGAGACGCAAGGCGCCTTCCGCCGTGGCCGGCGCACGCAAGGTATCCAGATGGAAAACTTCACCCCCGTATCCTCGCTGATCGGCGGCCTGATGATCGGGCTCGCCGCCGCCGGCCTGCTGCTATGCACCGGCCAGGTCGCCGGCATCAGCGGCATCGTGGCGGGCGTGCTGCGGCCGGTAAAGAACGACGTCGCGTGGCGCGTCTGGTTTATCGCCGGGATGCTCGCGGGCGGCATCGCACTGCGCCTCTATCTGCCGCACGCCTTTACCTTCACGCTGGCACGATCGGCCGGCGCGATCGCGCTGGCGGGCCTGCTGGTCGGCTTCGGCACGCGCCTGGGCAACGGATGCACCAGCGGTCACGGCGTCTGCGGGGTGAGCCGGCTTTCGCCGCGCTCGATCACCGCGACGCTGACCTTTATCGCGGCGGGCGCGGCGGTCGTCTACATCGTCAACCACTGGTTCGGAGGTTACGTATGAAGCGGCTCGCGACGGCTTTCGTCTCGGGATGCGTCTTCGCGCTCGGCCTCGGGATTTCGGGCATGACCCAGCCGAGCAAAGTGGTGGGCTTTCTCGATTTTTTCGGCCATTGGGATCCGAGCCTGGCCTTTGTGATGATCGGGGCAAACGCTTTCTACTTCATCGCCTGGCGGCTGATCGTCCGACGACCGGCGCCGCTTTTCAGCCCGCGCTTTGTCGTGCCCTGGCGCACCGCGATCGATCGCCCGCTGCTCGCCGGCGCGGCGATCTTTGGCGCCGGATGGGGCCTCGGCGGATTCTGTCCCGGTCCCGCGATCGCGTCGCTCGCGTCCGGCTCAGGCACCGTCATATTGTTTGTGCTCGCGATGGTGGCCGGGATGTACCTGCACGTTCTGATTGTTTATCCGCTTGGCGATACCCGGGCGGCGCAGCATGGCGACCTTGCAGTACCGGCGGGCGACAGTTGAGATGCCGTCCGCGCGCGGCGCACGGCGTCGATGCGGAGAGCGTGCGCCAATCGACTTATAAAATGGCTGTGCAAAATTGTCGCCTGGGCCGATTAATGCTCAGGCCGTTTTCCTGCTAAAACTTTGGCGTGTCAGCCGGCGCGCCGCCCAAGGCCCAATAATGAATCAGGCTCCCGCACCGCCCCCCGAATCGAATCTCGACGACATGATCGCCGCTTCGGCGCCGCTCAATCTCGCCGGACGCATCGCCTTTCCGCTCGCCGCGATCGCCGTGATGTTCCCGTTCGTCTCGCCCGGCATCGCCCTGCTGATCGGGATCGTGCTGGCGATCGCGGTTGGCAATCCGTACGTGGCCATGACCCGGCGCTTCGTCTCGATCCTGCTGCAACTGTCCGTAATCGGGCTCGGCGCCGGCATGAACCTGACCGTGGTCGGCCGCGTCGGCATGCACGGCTTTTTCTACACGGTCATCGGAATCTCGCTGACGATGGCCGCCGGGCTCAGCTTGGGCCGGCTGATGCGCACGCAGAGCGACACTTCGTTGCTGATCACGGTGGGCACCGCGATTTGCGGCGGCAGCGCGATCGCCGCCGTCGCGCCAACGATCCACGCCAAGCATCACGACGTTTCGGTCGCGATGGCGACGGTCTTCTCGCTCAACGCCGTCGCGCTGTTTCTGTTTCCTCCGGTGGGCCATCTGCTCGGCCTGACCCAGACCCAGTTCGGCTTGTGGTGCGCGCTGGCGATCCACGACACCAGTTCCGTGGTCGGCGCGAGCATGCAATACGGCGCCAAGGCGCTCGAAATCGGTACGACCGTCAAGCTCACGCGCGCCTTGTGGATCGTTCCGGTCACACTGGTCATCGGGATGCTCTGGACCGTCGGCGCGGCCGACGCCCCGGCGCAAAAGGCCAAGCGCCCGTGGTTCATCCTGGGCTTTATCGCGATGGCCGGCCTGATGACCTGGGTGCCGAGCCTCAAGCCGACCGGCCACTTGATCTTTATGGGCGCACAGCGCGCACTGGTCTTTACGCTCTTTTTGATTGGCGGCGGATTGAGCCGCGAATCGCTGCAGGCGGTCGGCCGGCGTCCGCTGATCCAGGGTTTTGTGCTGTGGGCGATAATGGGCAGCGCGACGCTCGGCGCGATCCTGCTGAAGTGGATCCACTGATACGCGCCGCGTCGGCCGAGAGGATTCAAGGCCGAAAGGATTCAAGATGGATACGAAGCGTGACCACGCACCCGATCTGAACGATCTCGACCGGCGAAAATTCCTGCGCCTGGCCGCGATGGCCGGACTCAGTACCGGATTCGGCGCGAGTCTCAGCGGCAGCGCACTCTCCGCCCTGGCCAGCGATCTGATCACCCTGCCCTTCGCCAACGGCGATCGGCGCATGGCGGCCTTTCCGCAAAAGCGCGAACTGATCCTTCTGCGCACCCGTCCGCCGCTGCTCGAGACTCCGATGGCAATCTTCGACCAGGGCGCCTTCACGCCCAACGACGCCTTCTATGTGCGGTGGCATCTGCCGATCGTACCGACGGATATCAATGTCGCCTCGTTTCGCGTGCGCATCCACGGACATGTGCGGCAGCCGATCGAGTTGACCCTCAAGCAGATTCTCCACGGCTTCGATCCGGTCGAAATTGCCGCCGTCAATCAATGCTCGGGCAACAGCCGCGGCTTCTTTGCGCCGCGCGTCGCGGGCGGCGAATGGGGCAACGGCGCGATGGGCAATGCGCGCTGGACCGGCGTGCGCCTGAAGGATCTGCTCGACCGCGCGGGCGTGCTGCCCGGCGCCGTGCAGGTGCGCTTCAACGGCGCCGACGGTCCGGAGGTTCCCGAGACTCCCGACTTCATGAAATCGCTCGCTATCGATCATGCGCGCGACGGCGAAGTGATGGTCGCCTACGGCATGAATGGCGGCGAACTGCCGGTGCTCAACGGCTTTCCGATCCGGCTGGTGGTGCCCGGATGGTTCGCCACCTACTGGGTCAAGATGCTCAACGATATCGAAGTGCTCGACCATCCCGACGACAACTTCTGGATGAAGTCGGCGTATCTCGTGCCCGACAATCCGGCCGGCAATCTCAAGCCGGGCGAGACCGGCGTCAAGATGGTTCCGATCAGCCGCCTGCTGCCGCGCTCGTTCATCACCAATCTGCAGGCCGGCGCGACCGTGCATGCGGGCCGTCCGGTGGCGCTGCGCGGTATCGCCTTCGGCGGCGATACCGGCGTCGCCCAGGTGATGGTTTCCGCGGACGGCGGCGCGCAATGGCATCCGGCGCGCCTCGGCCGCGATTACGGCAAGTACAGCTTTCGCCAATGGGCATCCGCATTCACCCCGGCCGCGCCCGGGCCCTGCGTCCTGATGGTCAAGACGATCAACAGCAACGGTCTCAGTCAGCCGCTCGAACCCAACTGGAACCCGGGCGGCTTCATGCGCAACGTGATCGAGCGCACCCCGGTGAAGGTCATATGAAAGCGCCACGCCATCATGCTCGCGCCCGCGGCGATCGATCGAACCTGCTCGCCGCTTCGATCGCCGCCGCCCTGCTCACCGTCGCCGGTGGCCTGACGCTCGCGATTGCGGGCGCCGCGCCGGCCGACGCGCACAGCGCGCCGATCAAGCTGGAGTCGCAGAAAATCACCCTGCCCTTCGGTGACGGTCAATTTCCCGCCGGGCCGACCGCCAAAATCGCCAACGAGCACTGCCTGCTCTGTCATTCGGCGGGCATGGTCTACACCCAGCCGCCGCTCAGCCAGGCGGCCTGGGTGAGCGAGGTCACCAAGATGGCCAAGGTCTACGGCTGTCCGTTGCGCGACGATCAGATAGTGCCGCTGGCGACCTTCATGCACGACCAGGATGGGCATCCCAATCCGGCGCTGAAGTAGGCCCGCGCGATCGCCGGCCGCCACACCATCGCGCGCCGATCCGTTGCCGGCGTTGCGTACGCCGCAATGCCCGCGATGCCGATCGATTTGCTGGCAACCGGCGCGGCCAGCGGCTAATCTCCGATGCTGAGCGAGGTGCAATAGTAATGTCCATTACGATAATTTATGCCGGCGAGGCGACGACTATTGCCGACGCCCGCGCCGAAGGCGATCAACTCTGGCTGTCGCCCACAGATCTGCGCCGGGCGACCGGATGGGAACTGAAGCCCGAGGGTGTCTGCCGCGGCCAAGTCTGCATCCCGATTCCGCCCGGCCGGCAGAGCGAATTCGTCCGCGCCGGCGGCGCGCTCAACCTGGCCGCCTTCGCGCGCCATCTCGGACAGCCGGTGGTCCACAATGATCGCCACGCGACCTGGTTCTTCGGCGAATCGGCCGCCGCCCGCACCGCTACGCTGCGCTCGCTGAAGGCGCCCGACTTCACTCTGCCCGACCTCGACGGCAACCTCCATTCGCTCTCCGACTATCGTGGCCGCAAGGTTCTGCTGCTCTCCTGGGCTTCCTGGTGAGGATGCCGCTTCGACCTGCCAGTCTGGCAGGGCATCTACGACGAGCTGAAGGATAAGAATTTCACGCTGGTCTCGGTCGCCTTCGATAGCGGCGGACCGGCCGCCGTGCGCGATTTCATCCGCCCCGCCGCGCCCACCGAAATGATCCCCGAGATGCGCGACCTCATGGGCTGGGACACCGAGTTATTCAGCCGCGCGGGCGCGCCGGCCTATCCGAACCTGATCGATGAGAAACATGTTGTTGCCGAACTCTACAACATGACAAACGTGCCGATGGCGGTCTGGATCGACGAAGCCGGCCGCATCGTGCGGCCCGCCGAGGCGGCCGGCGCCAGCGACAGCTTTCGCTCGATGGACCGCGCCACCTTCAAGATGACTCCCGAAGGCGCCACCCGCAGCAAGGCTTCCCGCACCGCGTACGTCAACGCTCTGCGCGATTGGGTTGCCAAGGGCGATCAGAGCGCCTACGCCTTGGCGCCGGCGGAAGCAGCCTCGCGCATCGCCGGGCCGTCACCCACCGATGCGCTCTCGTCGGCCAATTTCCGCCTCGCCCAGTACCTGCACGAACGCGGGCATACCGCCGAGGCGATGCCCTACTTCCTCGAGGCGCGCCGCCTGTGCCCCGAGCGCTGGCACTATCTGCGCCAGACGCTCGAGATCGAGGAGCTGGGCAAAGGCTCCGGACCGGAATTTTTCGCCGCGATCGACGCCCTTGGCGAGCGATCGTTCTATCATCCCGTCGATTTAAAGGCGTCGCCGAAATAATCCCGCGCCGCTCCGTCCGCGCCGGATCGCATTCCAGCCGGGCGGAGCGCGCCAGCCTCATTCGACTCCCGACATTTTAGTCCGGACCTTCGACTCCCGACATTATCGCGCACGAATGATGCGCGCCGCCGCGAGCTCAGAGATTTTCACGCATGCTCTCGATTCGCGCGAACCGATGATCGCGCGGCAGGCGCAAAATCGCCCGCGCGTCCTCGAGCGCCGCGTCACGGCTGATATCGAGCGTACGATATCCGCACCATAGCCAAATCTGATCGCCCTCCGCCTCGTAGATGCAAATCGGCCAGGTATGCACGTCCGTAGTCCAGCCGTGCATAAAGGCCGCGGCCTTGTCGTAATCGTCGAACTTTTCCAGATGTGGTACGTGATGCGACTCGAATGCCGCAACGTATCTACGCTTGCCATCACTCATGCGCTAGCTCTAATGCGCCATTTCGCGATTGTCGAGTCCCAGGCGCGCCGCGCGCGACGCGCTTGACATCACCGCGCCCGGTACTTGCGACGAGTTATCACTCAGTGCTCTACCACTCAGCCACCGTTACATCCGATGCAGCCACTCGACAGGAACAGAAAGCGGCCACGCTCTGGCGCGGTGAGGGCGCCTCGCGCAGCGCGGCCCATCTCGCCTTCAGCGCAAACAATCGCGCGGCGGTGAACTCGGTCTATGCCGCGGCGATCGCCGCCGGCGGCCACGACAACGGCAATCCCAGTCTCCGGCCCGACCACGGCGCGAACTATTACGCCGCATTCGTGATCGAACCGGACGGAGACAACGCCGAAGCCGTCTGTCACCAGGCATAATAACTCATCGGCCGCCCCGAACGTGACTCACGCCGCCGGGGCGGCCCGCTATCAAACTACTATTGGGCTCGAACCGAATGCGTCAATCGGGGTTGAATAGTTATTTGTGAATCTCCCGCCACGACCTTCTCTGCAACGACTATGCGGCTCGGCGTGCGGTGTCCGGACGGCATTCGACTAGCTATTGCGCAGCGCCGGCATCACCTCGGCTGCGAAGCGCTTGAGCGACCGCATCGCCTTGGCCGGATCGAGTCCTGGATGCTGCATTGAGATTGCGAGTTCCGTCACCGGGA
>Ga0307373_10004064_pt1 | contig 24897 bp, 7 predicted proteins | sample OX2MG_FD_202534 | JGI IMG/M metagenome (GOLD analysis project Ga0307373, IMG submission 202534) | Soil microbial communities from Risofladan, Vaasa, Finland - OX-2 | ecosystem: Environmental > Terrestrial > Soil > Coastal area > Acid sulfate soil | place: Finland: Risofladan, Vaasa | collected...
GTGGACGCCGTCATGCCGCCGGCTTGCCCGGTGGGCCGTGACGTTGGCTGCTACTACAAAGCGAGTCGCCCCTCTCCATCCTCCTTTGTCCTGCCGCCTGGCTCCCCGCTGCCTTCGGCAGCGGGGAGCCAGGCGGCGACCGGGAAAGCGACAAAAATGAGAGCCGGCCGTTGTAGCTGCCAACGTGAAACTCCATCGGGCAAGCCGATGGCATCTATTCAAGCAGACGGCTGAGATTGTCAACCATAACTGTGGGCGACGACGAATTCCGCCTGCGAGACCACCCACGAATCGGCAGTCTCTCCCGCGCCCTGCACGATCGCTCCACCGACTGAAGGCAGCGACTTATCCCGCGATCTTTCGCATGACGAATTCGAGTGGGCCGTTAGGGAAGGCTAACTTCCAAAGCCAAGACGTCAGGACCGCTAGCGCGAAAAAGGCGACCCCGCACCCCGCGGCCACCGGCAGGGGTTGCGAGGCCTCCAGACCGAGGGCCATGATCGACCCCAGCCCCAAGACGATGTGGGCGAAGTACCAGGTTAACGCCATCTGACCCGTGACTGCCAAGGGGCGCCAAAGGCAGAAGGGCCATGCGTCCGACAGACGGACGCTCAAGGCGATGACGGCGACCGCCGCTCCCCCGCCTGCGAGCAGGAAGAGCGGCAGCGCGGGCATCGACTCGGTGCCGAACAGCGCCTTGACAGTCTCGGCGTCCATCCCGACCGGGTGGGCCAGAAAATGCGAAACGCACAGCCACGAGACGACCTCGGCGCAGAGCGTCGTCCCCGCGGCAGCAAAGAAAGCCCGCCTGTTGACCGTCGGGTCGCGGAGATCCAGCCGGCCTAGCCACATGCCGAGCAAGACGAATCCGCTCCAAGGGAGGACGCTCCTGAACCCGTCGTAGAATAGATTGCGGAGCAAGCCTTTCGGCGTCCACAATCGCCGGTACGTCAAGGTATCCCAGTCCCAGTTCTGTTCGAAGTCGAGCACGAGGAACAAAGCCACGAAGCCCAGGGCGAACCCAAAGGCGCCGAGCAGCAATCGCCGATTGGACGCGGTGATCAGCCGGGAGGCAAGCAAAAGCGACACGCCGTAGACGCGGAGGATGTCCCCCGGCCAGATCCGCAGGTTGATGAAACCGAGGACGAGCAGGAACAATCCACGTCGGATCAAGACTTTTCTAACCTGGGCGATGGCGTGACGATCCCTGCTCTTCACCGCCCGTTCGGAAAACAGCGTCAAGCCCACGCCGGCGAGGATGACGAAAGTGGCTGCCGCCCGCCCATCGAGGAAACCCAACACCTCATTGAGCCAAGCCGGGCCGCTCTGGTCAGCCGCCATGACGAGGGAGAAGTGGACGACGACCATCCCCAGGACTGCGAATGCCCGCGCGATGTCGAATCCAAGGATCCGCTCAGTTGGTAGGGCGGTCATGGTGGCCCGTGCTGGATCATTGGGCCGGCAAGATGTTTCCACTCGATCACTCTTGATCCGGCGGATTGTCAACCGTCACCGCGGGCCACCACGAATTCCGCCTGCGAGACCACCCACGAAGCGGCGGCCAGCGCGGCCAGCACCATGCCCGCGAGCGCGGCGCACGACAGGGACAACGAAGCGCCTCCGACGATGCGTTGCGCCTCGATCGGGATTTTCACGTCCAGAATCCTCGCCACCAGCGACCGCAGGTAGTAGGTCACGGTGAGGTTGTTCAGCACCGCCGGAACGTAGGAGAGGGCAAATTCGATCATGGCGTACAGCAGGCCCACCGCCATCGCCCGGTTCGGGACCACGACGCCGATGAAGGCGAACACGGCCCCGTAGGCCAAGAGCGAGGCGCCGACGCCCAGGCACATTCCCGACAATAACCGCGCGCCGCCCACGGCCCCCAGGACCATCCACGAAACCACCAGGCTCGCCACGACCGGCACCACCAGCGTGATCCACATCGCCGCGTACTTGCCGACCACGATTCGCCACTTGGGAACGGGGCGCGTGAACAAATAGGTCAGCGTCTGGCCGTCGATTTCCGCAGACACCAGCGAGCTGGCGAACAACAACGACAACAGCTCACACATCGCCTGCGGGTACAAGAGGAACAGGAAGATGCCGACTCCCAGCTTTTCGTCGTCAGGTTGGGCGCCGGGCGTGAATCCACCGCCCCAACGGATGGCGCCGGCCAACACGACGGGCAGGCACAGGAACAGCGCCAGCAACAGCAGCCGGCGGTCGCACAGGATCTGACGCACTTGCAATGAGAAGACCGCGGCCACGTCATGTCCCTACCAGGTACTTGAAGACAGCTTCCAGATCGTCGTCTTGCGATTCCAATTCTCGCACGTGAATGCCCAGTTCGACGACCAGCGCCGGCAGGCCGGCGTAGAACGCGAGCGGATCGGCCGTGCGGACCGATAACACGCCCTGGTCGCGGTCCAACTCGATGCCGCTGATCGGCAAATCGCGCAACAAGCGGTGGGCCAGTTGCTGGGGAGCGTCGCAACGGATCGTGATCTGGTGCGGGTACTCGTTCATCAGCGAGCGGATTTCGTGGACGTTTCCCGAAGCCAAGACGCGGCCCCCGTAAATCAGCAGGAAATCCTCCGTGACGGCCTGCACCTCGTGCAACACGTGGCTGGAAATGAGTACGCTTTTGCCTTCCCCTTCCAGCGACTTGATGAGTTGCATAACGTCGTGCCGGCCGATCGGGTCGAGCCCCGAGAGCGGCTCGTCGAGCACCACGAACTGCGGGTCGTGAACCAGCGCCTGCGCCAGCTTGGTGCGCTGCCGCATGCCCTTGGAAAAGGTGCCGATGCGGCGATTCATGAACTCCGCCGCCCCCACGCGGTCGAGCGCCTCCGCGGCCTGCCGCCGCGCGGTAGGCCGGTCGCAGCCGTGCATCCGGGCCAGCACGGCGACGAACTCCAACGCGGTCAGGTTCATGTAGAACCCGTCATACTCGGGGCAAAAGCCGACCTGGCGGAACAATTCGGGATTGTTCCAGGGACATTGACCAAGAACGAGTATCTTGCCTTCCGTGGGGCGGAGCTGCCCCGTCACCAGCTTTAAGAAAGTCGATTTGCCCGCGCCGTTGGGCCCCAGCAGGCCGCGCACGCCGTGGGGCAGCTCCAACGTAAGGTCATTGACGCCCAGGACCATGCCGTACAGCTTGGAAAGCGACCAGGTCTGGATGAGTGGTTCCATTTCAGCAGCCCGTCACGCGGGTCGGTACCCCATATTAGACCTCATATTAGACCCTCAGGGGCGCCGTCACGCGCCGCAGCAAACCCAGCAAGGAGACGATCGAGACCACCAACAATGCCAGCAGGGCCGTCGTCCCGGAATAGGCCCTGTCGCCCAACATCGCGAGCGGAGTGTCCGACAAGATCTGGGCCTGGCCGCGGACGTCGAAAATTGCCCCCAGCGCGGTCGCCACGATCTGCCTGGGCGATACCAGGAAGATCCAGGAGGAATCACGCCACGCGGGCGACGCGACCAACGCCAGGTAGAACAGTTCGCCGAGAATGCAAGTGGCCACCCAAGCGAAGATCGCGTAGCGAGGTTCGCGCGTGAGCGACGAATAGAACAGCACCAGCAGCGTGGCAGGCACGGCGGTCACGGCAAACGCCGCGAAAATCCTCACCGCGATCAGCCCCGTGTCCACCAGAGCGGCCAGCGACGGGGAAAAGCCGATACTGATCGCGTACAGCACCAGCGCGGGCCCCAACGTCACGCTCATCGCGAACGCGAGCAAAACCCCCGCCTTGCCCAGCAGGTAGTCCCAGCGCGTGATTGGCTTGGAGAAGTACATCAAGAACGATTTGGCGCGCACGTCCTGGGAAATCAACGGCGGACCGACGATCGACACCACCAGAAACAGGATCAACAGTTGCGAAAGGCGCATGTACTGATAAAAACTCCACGACCAGGCCGCCTTCCGCACCGCCGCAGGGTCTTCTTGCAGCATGCGACTCACCGACATGCCGAGCATCTTGGTGCCGATGACTTCGAACGGGTTGGGCGCGGCGCCCGGGCCCAGCCGCGCACCGGGCGGAACGGCGAAATTCGAGGTCGTGATCGCTCCCGGCTCGGTCATTTTGCCCACGGCGAAGAACGCCGCGCCAAAATACGCGAGTGGAAGCCAGGCGACGAACATCAGCCGCCGCAGCATGCGGTTTTGCAATGCGAGGCCGACCCCCATGCGCGTGATGGGAAACCAGCGCAGCCACCAGGGGCGAAGCCTGCCCTCCCAATGCCGGTAGCCAAATTCATAAATCGGCATGGCGCGCCTCGCCGGAGGGTGCTTCATGCACCGCTTTCAGGAAGATGTCTTCGAGCGAATTCCGCAGCGGCAGCACCTGCCGCAATGCGGTCCGCGAAGCGTGGGCCGAGCGAAAGATCAGATCGTGAGTCTTACCCACGGGGCCTTGCACGTGCAGCTCGTCGCCGCCGGGTCGCGACGTTCCAAGCCCCTGTCCCGCCGCGGCGGGGGCAAGGTCCTCGGATCGGCAGCCTTCCGAGGCCAGCGCCGCGAGAAATGCCCTCCGGTCCCCCTCGAACCGCACGCGGCAGATTTCATTGGCGGTGCGCCGCAAGTTCTCCAGCGTATCGTAGACCAGCAGTTGGCCGCGGCCGACCATCAGCACCGCGTCGCAGCAAGCCTCGACGTCCTTGAGAATGTGCGTGGAAACCATTACGCTGACCCCCTTCCGTGTGGCCAGGTTGCTGATGAGCTGCAGCATTTTTTCGCGACCTTGAGGATCCAGCCCGCTGGTGGGCTCGTCGAGGAACACCAGCCGTGGCGAATGGATCAGCGCGAGCTTGATCTTTTGTTTCATGCCCGTCGAATAGGTCTGCACGAAGCGGTACCGTTCTTCGCCGATCAGCACGTAGTCGAGCACCTCGTGTGCGCGGCGCAGGGCGGCGAGGGGCGGCACACCCGCCAGCTCGCCGGCATAAGCCACGGAGGCAATCCCGCGCAGGCCGGCGAAAAAGCAGTCATCCTCAGGCATGTAGCCGACCAGCTCGCGGATACGGCGCGACTGCGTCCGCACGTCGAGATCGAAGACCTTCGCGCCGCCGGAGGTGAACCGCACCAGGCCCATCAAGAGCTTGATGAGCGTGCTCTTGCCGGCGCCGTTGGGCCCCAACAATCCGACCGCCCCCGGCCGGATGACCGACGTGAGGCGGTCCAAGGCCAATAGACCGCCATACCGCTTGGTGACCTGGTTCAGTTCGATCATGGGCCACAGTAGACCGCACGGCCGGGGCGAATGCAACTTGATCATCGCCACACGATGTAGACAAGGGACAACCAACGACGGTCCACCCTCCACGGACAACTGACAACCGACAAGCGTCTGCCTAGAATAAGTCCATGCCAGTCGAAACGCCACCCTGGAGCTGGTTCAAGACTTCAATGCTCTAGCAACTGATCGCGACGTACCCGTAACCGGCTCAACCCAGGACCTTGACGATGAATTCCTTCGAGGAAGGCTGGCAACTCCATCAGGCCGGCCAACGGCGCCAGGCCGAGCAAGTGTACCGCCGCCTGCTGCAGGCGGACCATCGCATGGCGCGGGTTTGGTTCGCGCTGGGGCAGCTCTTGATAGACGAGCACCGCGTGGCGGAGGCGGTCCCTCATTTCCGCCAGGCGTTGGAGCTTGCCCCAGGCGAGCCTGAGGGATATTTCCAGTTGGGCAACGCCTTGCTGCAGCTCCAACAGTGGTCCGAAGCTCTGGCGCCGTACCGCAAGTGCCTGGGGCTGAAGCCCGACCACACCGAGGCCCTGGTGAACCTGGGTTTCACGGTCGGCGAACTAGAGCAGTATGCGGAGGCCGAGGAGTGCTACCGCAAGGCCATGCGGCTGAAGCCGGACATGCCAGAGATCCACCACAACCTGGGCAACACTCTTCGCGAGCAGGGGAAGATGGACCAAGCCCTGGCCTGTTACCACGAGGCCCTGCGGCTGCGTCCCGACTATGCCAAGGCCGAGACTAACCTGGGCGTGGCGCTGATTTCGCTGGGCCAGGTCGACGAGGCCGTCGCACGGCTGCGGCGCGGCGTGGCGTTGGCGCCGGATTTCGCCGAGGCGCACAGCAGCCTGGGCGCGGGCTTGTCAGCCCAGGGAAAGATCGACGAGGCGCTGGCCGAGTACGACACGGCCATTCGGCTCAAGCCCGACTATCCCGATGCGCACTGGAACCGTTCCCTGGCACGGCTCTTGTTGGGTGATTTCGAGCGCGGCTGGGCTGAGTACGAGTGGCGCTGGCGCTGCAAGCGCACCGGTCCCGCGCCGAACTTCAACCAGCCGCGCTGGGACGGTTCGCCCTTGAACGGCCGCACCATCTTGTTGTGTTCCGAACAAGGGCTGGGCGATACGCTGCAATTCGTCCGCTACGCGCCCTTGGTCCGGGCGTTGGGAGGGCGCGTCGTGCTGCGCTGCCAACGTTCGCTCCTGCCGATCTTGGCGAGTCTGGGCGGTCTCCCGGCGGGGGTGATCGCGGGTAGCGGAATTCGTGAGAATGCCGGCGGCTGCAAAATCGAAGAGTTGATCGCCGATGGCGATCCGCTGCCTGACTTCGACTTGTACGCCCCCTTGATGAGCCTGCCTGCCATCCTGGGCACGACTTTGGAAACCGTGCCCTCCAACGTCCCCTACCTCACTGCCGACACCGAACGAGTGGTTCATTGGCGCAAGGAAATGGCGGCGATGAAAGGCTTTCGCGTGGGCATCGTCTGGCAGGGGAGCATCCGGCACCCGTGGGACCGGCACCGCTCCTGCAAATTGTCCCACTTCGAGCCACTCGCCCACATTCAAGGCGTGCGACTGATTAGCCTGCAAAAAGGTCCAGGCATCGAGCAATTGCAAGAGCTTGGCGGCGATTTTGGTTTTACGGTCGCGTACCTCGGTGGGGCGGTCGATGAATCGGGCGCATTCCTCGACACGGCGGCGATCATGGCCAATCTCGACCTGGTGGTCACAGTCGACACGGCAGCCGCCCATCTGGCCGGCGCCTTGGGCGTACCATGCTGGCTCGCCTTGGCCTACACGCCCGACTACCGCTGGCTTCTCCGGCGGGGCGACAGTCCATGGTATCCCAGCATGAGGCTCTTCCGCCAGACGGCCGTCGGCGATTGGGACGGGGTTTTTCAGCGAATCGCCGTCGAGTTGGCCGCGGTTGTCGAACGGGAGGGAATTCAGAACCAGGGACATGTAGGACTTGAGCCACGGATACGCACGGATGAACACGGATCGGAAAAGTAAAAGAGACCCCGGACTTCTTGAATGCGCTGCGGGAGATGGAGTAATCCTGGCGACCGTACGCCCCGGGGCGGCAACGGCAACACCGACCACCGCAGGCGTTTCGAGATTACACCCGCGGCAAAAAACTCCTGCGTCTCCACGACCCCCAGAGGAAGCAGCCCTCGACCGTCCATTGGAAACCGCGCCGACTGCGCCCGGCGGGGCGGGTCATTGCCGCGCCACACTCCTTCGTTCCCCCGGCGTTGACGGTGCCCTGTGGGCGATGGTGCGTTTGTCGATGGAGCACCAGGAGTTTTTGGCGCGGGCGGTCGCGCGGTTTCACGGCCGCCGCCGGTGAGGACTCTCCAAGGGCGTGCGGCAAACGTCGGCGGCGCGCGGCTGCGCCACGGAACGTCCGGCACCTTCCCGCCCGCGATGACTCCGCATCCCCCTACTTTTACTGGCGGCGACGTCGCGCGAGGGGCGGAGTGTGGCGCGGCAAGAGGGCCGCCGCTACGCGGCTTGCTCACTGGCGTGGGGATGGCGGAGAATAGGTTTTCTCTGCTGCGCTCGCGTCTTTTTTTTCCGTCGCGACGCTGGTCGGAAAAGATCCAGGTTGGTTCTTTGGTAGCCAGCCCGAGCGATAACCGGCCCCGCTTGGACGTCACCAATCGCCCGACTCGGATCATTCATGGGCGCAATACGAAGCCATGGCGCAAGCAAGGTCCAGCGTTGAACTTACATCGTATGCGCCGCACGTTCGCGCGACATGAAACAACCGGGTTGGAATATTGGAACAAAAGAACCAGAAAAAAATGGTTGCATACCATTGCAAACCGTGTACCTTAGTAACTTGTCGTTGAAATAATTGGGTGGAATGCGCGCGAACCACCTTGCTCGCGCCGCGGGTTAGTGGCCCGCTTGGCGGCTTACCACCCCAGACAGCTTTTACCGGCAGTCGCGTTTTACCCACAGTCGTGGCGCCGCTGAATTCCAAAGCCCCCTCACCTGCCCACCGACAATGGATCGCTGAATCCAAGTAAACGCGGGGCCAACAGAAACAGGGGGCTAACGCCCCCCGCTCGCCTACCTAATGCCTCGCGCCCCCCGCTTGCCCTGACCACTACGGACCCGCCACGATGATCTTCAACTTCCGCACTTGGTTGTGCCAATTGGCCTACCGCATGACGCTGCCCAAGGGGCAAGTCCGCCGCCGCAAGAAGTCCCACCGCCACGAAGCGGCCCAGTACCCCTTCGAGCTCCTGGAACCGGTGGTGCTGCTGGCCACCGACACTTGGACCGGTGCCGGGAACGATGGCCTCTGGGGCACCGCCGCCAACTGGAGTGCCGGCTCGCCCGTCGCGACCTCCGATGTTTCCATCCCCGCTGGCGTCACGGTGACGTACAACGGCGGCTCGACCACGATCAACAGCCTCGCCGTCGCCGCGACGTCGACCTTGAACGTCAACGGCAACAGCTCGATCAATATCGACCGCGCCACTTCGGTCACGCCGCTGGAGCTCGACGGCGCGATCAACCTGGGCGACTCTGGAAGCTCCGGCGGCTTGCTGTTTGGCCAGGCCGATGGTGCCGGGCTCGGCGCCCAGAACATCAGCACCTCCGGCAGCGGCACGATCACGTTCAGTTCCAATACGAGCAATCTCTTGGAAGGCACGACCGACGTCGGATTGGTGATCGACGCCGGCACCGCCATTGACGGCGGCTCGGGAAAGATCGGCAACGCCTCGGCGGGCAGCCTTGACAACGAAGGCACGATCACTGCCGGCGGCGGCACGCTCGACGTCGACCCCGCCACGCTCGCCAACTTTTCCAGCGGCACACTCACCGGCGGCACCTGGCAAGCGACCGCGGGCGGCACCTTGGTGCTCAACGGCGACAATATCACCACTAACGCGGCCACGCTGTTGCTCGACGGCGCGTCTGCGAGCATCACCAACGGTACAAGCAGCGCTCTGGCCACCTTGACCAACAACGCCGCTTCCGGCAGCCTGACTATTCAGAACGGCGCCAGCCTCAGCGTCGGCGCTGGCTTTACGAACGCGGGCAGCGTGACGGACGACAGCGTTTTGACCGTCCCAGGCGCGAGCACCACGGCCAGCGGCGTCACCGACCACTGGGCGCTCGATAACTCGACGACCGATAGCGCGGGCAGCGACAATCTGACGCTCGAGGGAGGCGCCACCTATGGCTCCGGCCAGATCAACCAGGCGCTCCTACTGACCGGTTCCAGCACGCCGGCCAACTTCCAATACGCCCAGGCCGCCAACGCGATCGTCTTCGGTACCAATGACTTCAGCATCGGTTTCTGGCTGAGCACGATGAACAGCGGGTACCAGTCGGTTGTTGGCAACCGCGTCGACCAGTCGGACGGGAATTTCGCGCAGTTGCGCATGAACAATGGTCAGATCGCCGCGGAAATCGATGACGGAACCTACGACGTCGGCGTTGGTGGAAGTAGCGACAGCAGCAACCCCACCATCGACAACGGCGTGTTCCACTATGTCGACATGGTGCGATCAGGAACCAGCTTATCGCTTTACGTCGACGGCGTGCAGGTTGGTACCGCCTCATCGGCGGCCATCGATAACCTCAGCCTCAGCCATCCGTTCAACATCGGGGCTGAGCCTGCAGTGCAGATCGTGCCGTCATTCAGCGGCACCATCGACGACGTGCAAATCTACAACGGCACCGCCTTGTCGTCGGCGCAGATTCAGGGCATTTACACGGCCGGCGCCGGCACGTTTATTCAAACCGGCGGCACAACTACCGTCGGCGGGACGCTCACGATCGGCACGGGCACCGGCGGCACCGCAATCCAAGCGGGCAATGTTGCCGGCGACGGCACCGTCAACGGCAGCGTCAGCAACTCGGGCACGGTCGCCCCAGGCGGTGTGGACACGGCAGGCGCGCTCACCATCACCGGCAACTACACGCAGACCTCCGGCGGCACGCTCGCCGTCGACGTCGGCGGCACCACCGCCGGAACGCAATACGACCAACTCAATATCTCCGGCACCGCCACGCTCGGCGGCACGCTCGACGTCAACCTGATCAACGGCTTAACCTTGAGCGCGTCCACGCCGGCCATCCAACCGCTGACGTTTACGTCGCGCAGCGGCATCTTCGGCACGCTCAGTTCGCAAGCCTCCAACGGCCTGGCGCTGGTCCCCAACTACGTTGCCGCAAGCACCAACATGTCGCTGCAAACAGCACCGGCGGGAACGACGGCCTTCTACTATTGGGATCCCGCTGGGACCGGCGGCACGGGCTCCGGCGGAACAGGCACCTGGGACACCACTACCGCCGACTGGTTCAACGGCGCCACGGACGTCGCCTGGAGCAATACTTCGGGCGCCCAGGCCGTCTTCGCCGGCAGCGCCGGAACCGTCACGCTCGGCACCGCGATCGCGGCCAATGCTCTTGCTTTCAACACCACCGGCTACACGGTCACAGGTAGCACGCTGACCTTGACGGTCGCCGGCGAAGTCAACGTGGCGTCGAGCGATTCTGACACCATCAGCTCGTCAATCGCCGGCAGCGTGGGCCTAACCAAGGTCGGCAGCGGCACCTTGACACTCGCGGGCACCAACCCGTACAGCGGGCCCACCACTCTCACGGGCGGTGTCCTGGCCGTCGCAGGCGCGGGCGGCGACGGCGTCATTCAGAACGGGTCGGTCACCATCAACTCCGGCGCAACCTTTCAGTACGTCGGCGACAACATCATCAACAACAGCATTCCGTTCACCGTCAACGGCACCCTCGACATGAACGGCCACAGCGATGTCATCGGCAGCATCAGCGGCTCGGGCACGATCATCGACGACAACACGAGCGGCCCCGGCCCCAACCCCACGTACGAAGGCCTGTCGCTTGATAACCTGAACGCCGCCTACACCTTCACCGGCAATATCACCGGCGGCGGCCGACTGGGTCTGCGCGACGCGATCTCCTCTTCCGGCTCGCTCACGCTTTCGGGCGGCACCTACTCCCTGATGCGCATCGATGTCGTCAACGGCACACTGAACCTCGACGGCACCGTGACCACCACCAGCGACGTTCGCGTCGGTTCGGCGCAAGCCTTCAGTGCGCCAACGACCGGCACCGCGGCCGTCAACCTCCAGGGCGGATCCCTCGCCATCGGCGGCTCCCTCTATCTCGGCGACGACAACATCGCGGGCACTTTCACGCAGTCCGGCGGCGCGGCGTCGGCCGCCGGGATCGACCTGAACAACACCGGGACCGGCGGCACAGGCAGTGGGACCGTCACGATCTCAGGCGGCATGTTTGCCGTCGGCTCGGGCGGCATCTACGCCTCCAGTTCCGGCACGACCGCCCTGAATCTCAGCGGCGGCACGGTCCAGGCCTCGGCCGCGTTTGCTTCGTCGATTGCCGCTTCCCTCAGCAACAGTTCCACCATCGACACCAACGGCTACAACGTGACCTGGTCCGCCGTCCTGTCCGGCACGGGCGGCCTCACCAAGGCGAGCGCCGGCACGCTCACGCTGAACGCGGCCAACACCTACAGCGGCGACACGGCCGTCAACGCCGGCACCTTGCTGGTCACTGGCACAATCGGCAGTGGAGCGGCAACGGTCGCGAGTGGCGCGACGCTCAATGATCAGGTGATCAATACTAGCGACAGCGGTCCCGGCTCGCTGCGAGGAGCCCTGACGAATGCCGATCTTGCGTCCGGCGCGGGAGCGAACGTCATCACCTTCGACATCCCCGGCACTGGCGTGCAAACCATTTCGCCGCAGTCGGACCTGCCCGCAGTCACCTCGCCGGTGGTCATCGACGCCACCACGCAGCCAGGCTACGGGGCAGCACCGGTGATCGTGCTCGACGGCAGCGGCGCGGGCTCGGGCGTCGATGGTCTTGTGGTGAGCGGCGGCGGCAGCACGGTCAAAGGGTTCGATATCGGCGGCTTCTCGGCCGACGGCATCCTGATCGACGGCCCAGGGGGCGACACGATCGAGAGTAACTACATCGGCACCGACGCCGCCGGCACGGCGACGGTGGCCAATGGCGGCAATGGCGTCGAGATCGACGGCTCGGCGGGCAATACCATCGGCGGGACGAACGCCAACCCCGGCGGCGCGCTGGCCGGTGCAGGCAATTTGATCAGCGGCAACACGGGCGACGGCGTTTATATCGACGCGGCCAGCAGCAACAACACGGTCGAGGGCAACTTTGTCGGCACCGATGTGACGGGCACCACGAAGCTCGGCAATGGCGGAACGCCCGGCGGAGCGCAGGTGGCCGGCGTCTTTGTGCTGGGCAGCAACAACACCATCGGCGGCACGACGCCGGCCGATCGCAACATTATCTCGGGCAATACCGGCGCCGGCGTCTATTTGGCTTCGCCCGCCGGCGGCAACACCGTCGAGGGCGACTATATCGGCACCAATACCACCGGCACCGTCGCCATCGGCCAAAGCTATTACAGCGGCGGCAATCAATACGGCGGCGTCACGATCACCGGTTCGAATAACACCATCGGCGGCATCACCAGCACGCCCGGCACGGCGGCCGGCAACGTCATCAGCGGCAACAGCCAGCGCGGCGTCGTGATCTGGAGCGGCAACAGCAACGCCATTGAAGGCAACATCATCGGCCTCAACGCGGCCGGAACAGCGGCGCTGGGCAACACTTATCAGGGGGTAGAGCTGCCCGCTGGCGGCAACACCGTGGGCGGCGGCGTGGCCGGTGCCGGCAACGTGATCAGCGGAAACGGTGGTTACGGCGGCATGCTCATCGACGGCAACAACGACACCGTGGCCGGCAACTTTATCGGCACCGACATCACCGGCACGATCGCGCTGGGTAACACCGGCAGTGACGGCATCTACATGGTCGGGGCCAGCGACGACACGATTGGCGGCGGCGCGGCCGCCGACCGCAACGTCATTTCCGGCAACAGCGGCAACGGCATCTATCTGACCGCCGCCAACAATTTTTACGGCTATACCGCGCCGGCCACCGGCAACACCATCGCGGGCAACTACATCGGCACCGACGCCACCGGCACGCTCGGGCTGGGTAACCACGGCAACGGCATCGAGCTCGCGTCGCCGGGCAACACGATCGGCGCGCCCGGCGCCGGCAACGTGATATCGGGCAATTCAACGTATGGTGTGCTAATCGACGCCGGCGCCAATGGCAACACGGTCGAGGCCAACGAGGTTGGCATCAATGCCGCGGGCACGGCGGCGCTCGCCAACGCTTACGGCATCGTCGTCTATTCGTGGAACAACGTCATCGGCGCGCCGGGCGCCGGCAACGTCATTTCGGGCAATACGGCAGCGGGAGTCTACATCTCCGGCTCGACGACGACCGGAAACACCGTACAGACCAACGATATCGGCACCAACGCCGCGGGCACGGCGGCGCTCGCCAACGGCGGCGACGGCATCGACGTCGTCAATGACGCCTCGGGCACGCTCATCGGCACCAATGGCGACGGAGTGAACGACGCCGCCGAGGGAAACGTCATTTCCGGCAACCGTGGGAACGGAATCGTCGTGCAACCGACCACGGTCTACAATCTCAGCATCGTCAATCAGCTCGTCAGCGGGGCGCTTCCCAGGACCACGGCCACGGGTACGGTGGCCCAGGCTGATTTCAGCGATCAGACCAGCCCCAGCAACGGCGATTGGAGCTACAACAACTCTGTCCCCGGCGGCGGCGGACAGTATTATGCCCTCGTCGCAACCGGCACGATCCAGGTCAACACGGCGGGCACGTTCACGTTCGACTCGGGCAGTGACGACGGCAGCGAACTCTTGATCGACGGCAACGCGGTAGCCACCGACAACGCGACGAATGCCTTTGCCGAGCACTTCGGGACCGTAACGCTCAGCGCCGGCACGCACAGCTTCGAGTGGATCGGCTTCCAGGACGTCGCCGCCGCCGGTTTCGAAGTGTCGGTCAAAGACGGCGCCAACCAGACGGCGCCCATCACCACGGCCAATGCCTGGCACGTGCTGGGCGATCCGAACCCCGACCCGGCCATCGCCTTGCAAGGCACGATCGCCGTGACCGTTTACTATTCGACGGCGTCGAACCAGGTGACGATCGCCGGCAACGACATTGGCACCAACGCCACCGGCACTGCCGCAGTGGGCAACGGCGGCGTGGGGATTTACCTCGACTCGAACAGCAAAGACAACCGCATCGGCACCAGCGGCGGCGAAGCCGATAACGCCGGCGAACGGAACGTCATTTCCGGCAACGGGTCGGCCGGAGTCTACCTGGCCCCTGGCGCCGCCGGCAACCTGCTCGCGGGCAATTACATCGGCACGAATGCCGCCGGCACCGCGGCGCTGGCCAACGGCAATGACGGCATTCTTGACACTGGCTCAAACAACACCATCGGCGGAATCACCGCCACGCCTGGCACCGGCGTTGGAAACCTGATCTCGGGCAACGCCTTGCGAGGCATCGAGATCAATGGCATCGCCGCGTTTTCGAACTCCGTCGAAGGGAACCTGATCGGCACCGACGTCACTGGCGGGCTTGCGCTCGGCAACGGCGGAGACGGCATCTCCGTCATCAATGCCGGCGCCGGCAATACCATCGGCGGCACGGTCGCCGGGGCAGGAAACGTCGTTTCGGCGAATGCTCGCGTCGGCATGTGGTTCTACAACAGCAGCAACGAAGTGATCGCCGGCAATCTGATCGGCACGACGGCCAACGGCGCCTCGCCACTGGGCGATGGTCTGACCACCGGCCTGCAGGGCATTCAGCTCACCGCCGGATCGAATAACGATACGATCGGCGGTACCACTCCCGCTGCCCGGAATGTAATTGCCGTCGAGGGCGGCGATGGAGTCTTGGTGAATGGCAGCAGCAACGACACGGTCGAGGGCAATTACGTCGGTACCAACGCCGCCGGCACCGCGGCATTGGGCAATGCCGCCGATGGCATTCAAATTATCGGCGGGTCGAACGACACCCTTGGCGGACTGACCGCGACGCCTGGCACGGGGCCGGGCAATCTCGTCTCCGGCAACTCGCAAGACGGCATTCACATCAGCGGCAGCTCGAACGACTTCGTTCAAGGGAACATCGTCGGACTAAACGCCGCCGGCGGCGCCCGGTTGGGGAATACCTACCAGGGAGTGGAAGTCGACGGCGGATCGAACATCACCATCGGCGGCACGGCCGCCGGCGCCGGAAACGTGATTTCCGGCAACCGCGGCGACGGCGTGAGCGTCGATGCCACGAGCAACTTGAATCTCATCGCCGGCAACTTCATCGGCACCAACGCCGCCGGCACGGCCGCGGTCGCCAACGCCGCCAACGGCGTCGAGATCGACGGTCCGAACAACACCATCGGCGGCACGACGGCAGCGGCCCGCAATGTCATTTCGGGCAACACGAAAGCCGGCGTGCTCATCACAGGCAGCGCGGCTACCGGAAATTCGGTCGAAGGCAATTATATAGGTACCGATGTCAGCGGGACCGTCAACTTGGCCAACGGCTTCTTCGCCGCCAATGGCGGCATCCAACTCCTCGGGGTGTCGAGCAACACCGTAAATGGCAACTTGATTTCCGGGAACATCGGTCCCGGTGTGAGCGTCAGCGGCAACGCCGCACCCACCACAACCGATCTGCCCACGGGGCTGGCCGCCTGGTACCAGGCCGACGGGAACACCAACGACTCGTCGGGCAATGTCAACAACGGCGCTTGGGTCGGCCCGACCGGCTACAACTCAATCTTGGCGGCGCGCGCCGTGTACGGCGAGTCGTTCAACCCCAGCGGTTCGCCAGGCAACTATGTTTCGGTGCCCGACAGCGCCAGCCTCGACATCACGTCCCAGGTGACCATGGTCGCATGGGTCAGCATGATCGCCGCGCCCGCCGTCGGCAACGACTACGTCATCCTCAGCAAGGGGCCCTCGGCCACGAGCGAAAACTATAGCCTTTACGTCACCAACGTGGGCGGCGGCGACCTGGAGTTGGCCGTCGAAACCAACAATGGCTCCGTCCAACGGTACGTTTCGTCGGGCGCCAACCTCATTGCCGAGCAAGGCGTGTTTTACGACGTAGCCGCCACGCTCGACGGCTCGACCGTCAAGTTCTACGTCGACGGGAAAATGGTCGGTCAGGCGCCGCAGACCGCGGGCCTGGCGGCGAACACCGGCCCACTCGACATCGCCGGTGATTCGTTGGCCGCGAACAATACGTTCAACGGCTTCGTCGACGACGTGCAAATTTACAACCAGGCCCTCATCGCCGCGCAATTGCTCTCGATTTTGAAGGGCGACGGCGTGGCTGGCAACACGATCAGCGGCAACCTGATCGGCACCGACGCCACGGGCGAAACGGCGCTGGGCAACACCGGCTACGGTGTCGACATCGAAGCTTCGGTCAACAACACCCTGGGCGGCACGACCACCACGGCGCGCAATATCCTTTCCGGAGATGCCCAGGGAGGCGTCTTCGTGGGCATGTTTACTACAGGACAAGGCCAGTACGCCGGCAACGCCAGCGGCAACCTCGTCGAGGGCAACTACATCGGCACTGACGCGGGGGGCACTAGCGCGCTGGGCGGCGGCGGCGTGGTGATACGTGGGGCGCTTTACGCCACGGTGGGCGGAGTCAGAGGAGCTGGCGGCAATCTGATCTCGGGCAACGCCGGCGACGGCATCAATGCGCAAGCGAATTTCCTGGTCATCTCGGGGAACCTCTTCGGCACCGACAAGGCCGGCACGGCGGCGCTGCCGAACCACAATAACGGCATCAGCGCCGGTGGGAACGATATTACGATCGGCGGCAGCGTGCCGGGAACCGGCAATCTCGTCTCCGGCAATCTGAATGACGGCATTTCACTAGTTAACAGCGTCGGCGTCAGCGTCGCGGGCAACGACATCGGCACCGATGTCACCGGCGAACACGCTCTGGCCAACGGCGAACTGGGCATTTCAATGTCGGGCGTGAGCGACTCCGTCATCGGCGTCGACGGAATGGGCTTGCACGACGCCGCCGAACGCAACGTCATCTCGGGCAACGGCGCGTCGGGTATCGAAATCTACGGCAACGCCAACGTGCCAGCCGGCTACAACGTGATCGCGGGTAACTATATCGGCACCGACGCCACCGGCACCTCGGCCCTTCCCAACGGAACCAATGTCGGATATGACCCCTGGGGCCATTTTGGCGCTTACATACTCAGCTCGAACAACCGCGTCGGCGCCGCCGGCGACGGCGTTGACGACGCCGGAGAGCGAAACATCGTTTCGGGCAACTCCAGCGTTGGAGTGTACGTCACGGGCCTCGAAAACGTCGTCGCCGGCAACTACATCGGCACCGACGTTACGGGCAAGCTGGTGCTCGGCAACGGGGCCGCCGGCGTGTCGCTCGGTTCCAACTACGCCAACAGCGACAATCGAGTCGGCGTCAATCCGGCCGACGCCGACCCGGCGGGCGAGCGGAACGTCATTTCAGGCAACACAGGCTACGGCGTCGATCTGGGCGGCCCCGGAACGCAACCTTCGGGCGACGTCGTCGCCGGCAACTACATCGGCGTCGACGTGACCGGCGCCACGGCCCTCGGCAATAGCGGCATCGGAGTTTACGTCAGCGCGTCGAACGACACCATCGGCGGCACGGCGGCCGGCACCGGCAACGTCGTCGCCTTCAACACCGGCGACGGCGTCGCCGTCAAGGGCGCCACATCCGCCAACAACGCCGTACGCGGCAACAACATTTATGCCAACGGCGGGCTGGGCATCGATCTGACGAACGGCGCGACGACGTTCCCAACCGTCGTTTATCCGGCCATCCAGTCGATCATCGCGAGCGGCACCGGCACGACGATCGCAGGGTCGTTCACCAGCACGCCCAGCACCACGTTCGGAATCGACTTTTTCGCCAATCCTTCCGGCAGCTCCAGCCCGCTCGAGGGCCGGCGCTTCCTGGGCTCGGCGAACGTCGGAACCGACGCCACCGGCCTGGCGAGCTTCAACGCGGCCTTGCCGGGCGCCATCACGGCCGGCGACCTCATCAACGCCACCGTCACGGTGCCCGGCTTCAATACCAGCGAGTTCTCTTCGCAGATCACGCCCGTCAGCACGCCCACGACCGATATCCCTCCCGTCGTGAGCATCACCGGCCCGGCAACGGGCCCGGCCGGCGTGCAGGCGGCCTTTAACAGCACCGTCACCGACACGAGCAGCTCCACGTACACCTACGCTTGGACCGTGACCAAAAACGGCAATCCATCGTTCGCCATGCCGGCCGCCACCGTGACCAACGAGCCGACGTTCCAGTTCACGCCCACCCAAACCGGCACCTTCCTGGTACGCCTGACCGTCACCGACAGCCTGGGCGGCGAAGGCACGGCGACGTCCACGTTCACCGTCGGCGCACAGGCTCCGGCCGTCGTGATCAGCGGGCCGTTGAGCGGCACGGCGAACGCGGCGGTCACGTTCAACAGTACGGTAACCACGCCCCCCGGCGGCGCGGTGGCGACCTACGCCTGGACCGCGACCGACGCCAGCGGTATCGTGCGGGCGACCGGCGCGGCCCCGAGCTTCACGTTTACGCCGGCCGGCGGCGGGAACTACACCGTCGCGTTGGCCGTGACCGACGCCGACGGCGGACTGGGCAACTCCAGCGCGTTGCTTTCGGTCAGCGGCGCCGCTCCCGCTGCGGCGATCCTCGGTGCCCCGGCCCAAAGCGCCGAGGGCGCACCGATCACGCTCAGCGCCGCGCCGCCCAATGCGAACCTGTCCGGCGCGTTGACCTATGCCTGGAACGTGTACAAAGACACGAGCACGACGGCGTACGCCAGTGGCAACCAGGCGGCCTTTACGTTCACGCCCGACGACGAGGGAAGTTACCAGGTGACGCTCGCCGTCAGCTCGCCGGGACACACCGGCACCGCCACGCCGATGACGATTCCCGTGGTCGACGCGACGCCCACGGCCAGCATCGCCAACGCGCCAGCCAGCGCGCCCGCGGGCGTGGAGCTCACGCTCAGCGGTTCCGGGGGTACGCCTGGCACGTTGGATCAAGACAGCAACGGCACCGTCACGCTCGCCTGGAGCGTCATGAACAGTAGCGCCGTCGTCGAGGCGACAGGCACGGGCGCCAGCATCAGCTTCACGCCGGGCGTGGCCGGTCTCGACATCGTTACCTTGACCGCCACTTCCGACGGCGGAAACGTCGGGACGACGAGCGTCATGGTTGAGATCACGCAGGCCTCGAACCCGCTGGTCTTGACGCGGCAGGGCACGGCCTCCGAAGGGGGCACGGCGTCGTTTTCGGCAGGTATAGCCAGCCCGCCCACCGGTGTGACGTACTCTTTCGCCTGGAGCGTGACGGGCGAGACCACGCCGTACATGAATTCCGGTTCGGGCGCGCCGTCCGGCGCGGCCGGGTCGAATTTCACGTTCGTGCCGCCCGTCCCGGGGTCGTACCAGGTGAGCTTGACCGCCACGGGCAGCGACCACAGCAAGACCAGCGCCAGCCAGGTGGTCAACGTGGCCAATGTGCCGCCGGCGGTGACGATCACGGGTACGCCGGCGGCCGGCACGTTCGAGGGAACGCCGCTGAATCTGACCGCGCAGGCCAGCGACCCCGGCGGCGCCGCCGACCCCCTGATCTACGCCTGGACCGTGAGCGGTCCCGACGGCTTCAACCTGACGGGCAGCAGCCCGGCGATCGGCTTCACGCCCGTCGAGTCGGGCGACTACTCGGCCTCGGTGGCCGTCACCGATTCCAGCCGCGCGACGACCACCGCGAGCACCTCCTTCACGATCGCCCACATCGTACCGACGCCGGTCATTCAGAACGCGGCGCCGATCGTCGTCGATGCGTCCGGCGATTCCACCATCAGTCTGTCGGCCGTTGTGCCCGACCCGGGCGGCGACGACGTTTTCAACTACGCCTGGTATCCCCAGGGGAGCACGGTTGCCGCGCAGTCGTCGACCAGCCCAAGCTTCTCATTCACCGAGCCAGCGTCGGGCACTTACACGGTCACGCTGGCGGTCACTGACGACGACGGCGGCAGCGGCAATGCGACGGCCTTCGTGCTGATCGCCCAACCGAACACGACCTTGGACTTGACCACCGATGGGAGCACGCCCAACGTGCCCAAGGGCGCCACGCAGGTGGTCGCCTTGGCCTTGGCCAACTCCAAAATCGACGCCAGCGCCCTGCCGGCGAGCGTGGCCGTCGACGAAGCCGCCGTGGCCGGCGACAGCCTCACCAGCGGCGGCGGCAACGACTCGATCATCGCCGGCGGCGGCAACGACACGCTCATCGGCGGCCCCGGCCTGAACATCTTGCAAGGCGACTCGAGCTTCAATCTGCTGATAGGCGGCAGCGGTCCCAACACGATGTTCGCCTCGGCCGGCGACACGCTGAAGGGCGGCAGCGGCTCGAACCTGTTCCAGATCACCCCCGCGCCCGGCGAGGTGGCCACTGCCGGCGCCGCCGCCAGCAATACGCTCAGTTTCTCGCAATCGACCAGCGGAGTCACGTTCAACCTGGCCCAGAACGACGGCACTGCGCAAACGCTCGGCGCCAACGGCGGCACGTTGGCCCTCAAGGGCGCCGTCCAGACGCTGCTCGGCAGCGCGGGAAACGACCAACTCTTCGCCGCCTCCAACAGCACGATCTACGGCGGCGGCGGAAACGACGTGCTCACGGCCAACGGCGGCTCGAACATCGGCCTGGTGGCCGGCGCCGGCAACGTGCTTTTGCAGGCCATGAACGCCAACAACGTCGCACTGATCGGCGGCACCGGCAGCGACTCGCTATTCACCTCCGGCGGCACCAGCGCCTCGCTGATCGGCGGCAGCGGAAACGACACCCTCGCCAGCACCGGCGGCAGCGGCGCCTCGATGACCGGCGGCAGCGGAAACGACTCGCTGTTCACCTCGGGCGGCACCAACACCACGATGTACGGCGGCAGTGGAAGCGACACGCTCGCCAACAGCGGCGGCACCAGCACCGCGATGATCGGCGGCACGGGCAACGACTCGCTGTTCACATCCAACGGCACCAACACCACGATGTACGGCGGAAGCGGAAACACCACGCTCGCCAACAGCGGCGGCAGCGGCGCCTCGATGGCCGGCGGCACGGGCAACGACTCACTCTTCACCTCAGCCGGCACCAGCACCACGATGATCGGCGGCAGCGGAAGCGACACCCTCGCCAGCACCGCCGGCAGCGGCACCACCATGACCGGCGGCACGGGGAACGACTCGCTTTTCACCTCCAACGACTGCGGCACCACCGTATACGGAGGTTCGGGCAACGACACGCTCCTGGCCGCCGGTGGCGCGAACATTGGCCTGTTCGGCCTGCAGGGGAACGACACCTACGAGGTCACGGGCAGCGCGGCCGACCCCGTGAGCGTGACCTTGAACGACCTGGCCACCTTCTACGAGTCGCCGGCCGCCGCCGACGGACCCGTACCCACCATCAACACGATCATTTTCCCCGGCGTCACCACCGGCATCACGCTCGACCTGGGCAACGCCTCCAACGGCGCCGCGATCACGCCCGCCGAGGTTCAGCAAGTCGCCCCCGGCATCACGCTTTCGCTCACCGGCCAGTTCAACAACGTCGTCGGCACGCCGGGGGGCGACTTCATCAAAGGCGACGGCGTCAGCAACGTACTTTCCGGCGGCCCCCTCACCAGCGGTCAAAGCGGCGACGACACGCTCGTCGGCGGAAGCGGCCCCGCCACGCTGGTCGCCGGCACCGGCGGCGACTCGTTGGTGGCCGGCACGGGCGGCACCACGTTCGAGTTCCCCGCCGGCAGCGCCGGCAACGTCAGCGTCGATCCGCCGGCCGGCGCCGCGCAAAATACGCTCGATTTCTCGCAATTCGGCGGACCCGTGGCGATCAACCTTGGCAGCGCCGCCCCGCAATCGGTCAACTCCCGCTCCAGCCTGAGCCTGACGCTGCAAGACCCGAGCGAAATCAACGGTCTCGTCGACAGCGCCTACGCCGACTCGATCACGGGTAACGCCGTCGGCGACCGTTTCTACGTCGGCGCGGGCGACGACACCTTCACCGGCGGCGGCGGCGCCGACAGTTTCTTTTTCGACGGAACGGCCCTGGGCACCGACTCGATCAACGAGACGTCGACCGACAACGCCCTCAACTTCCTCGGCTTCGGCGCTCCGGTCCACCTCGACCTGACCCAGCCGCCGGGAACCCCCCAGACGCTCAGCCACGACGCGCTCGCGGGCGCCAACCTCAACCTGACGCTCTCCAATCCGGCGGCCTTCAACACCGTGGTCGGCACCCCCTACGCCGATACGATCGTGGGCAACGACAACTCCGCCGAGACGCTCATCGGCGGCGGCGGCGCCGACAGCCTGGTGGGCGGCAGCGGCGCCGATTACATCCAGGGTGACGTCACGCAGGTGGTCTACCTCGATTTCACGGAGACGCCCGTCCCCGGCAACCACGTCTATACGCCCGCCGAAACGACCGCCATCCAGGCCCGTCTCGAACACGACTACGCCGACTTCAACTACGTCTTCACGCAAGATCCCGCGCAGGCCGCGCAACTGGCCGAGCCCACCGGCGGCGCTTTCGCCACCCTCGTCTTCAACCAGGGCCCGGCCGGCGGGGCCTCGAACCAGATCGACTTCCGCAACACGAACCTGGGCGGTCGCACCACGGTCAATATCAACTCCTTCCTGGGCGATCCCAACGACGTCGCCGCCGACGTGGCCGCGGGCACCGTGCCGGGCACCAGCGCGAACATCGTCAACCTCACCGCCGAGATCGCGGCCCACGAGCTGGGGCACCTCAGCGGCCTGCGGCACGCCGACTCGTACGGGCCCATCATCGACGCCAATGGCAATCCGGCGGGCATCTACGCGGGCACCACCAACAACGCCGCCGGCTACTTCCCAGTCTACACCGGCCCGGACAACGCCACGGAAACGCCCGAGCACATCATGGCCTCGCCGGGCGCGGTGGGCACCACCTTGCTCGAGGCCGCGGGGCTCGACAGTTCGGGCAATCCCACGCAGCCGACCTATTTCGGCGAGCGTGAGGCGGTCAAGCTGGCTTTCAACGAGACGGGCACGGTCGTCCAGCAGGACGACCTGCCGACCCAGACGTTGTCGCCGTCGGGGACCGGGAGCCTCTTCAGCCCAGACGGCACGGCCTATACGCTGCCCGCCCTGCCCAGCCTGGCGGTGCCCAACACCTTGGAGAACCCGGCCGACGTCGGCTACGGCCAGACGTTCAATGTGCAGGCCCTTGACGTCAACGCGAAATTGACCACGAAGGGCGAGGAGGATTTCTACGCCTTCACCGGCACCAAGAACCAGGTGTTCCAGTTCGAAGTCATCTCCGCGACCAACACCTTCAACCCGCACCCATTCCAGGCCGAGTTGGCGGTCACCGACTCCAGCGGCGCACTGCTGGCCTACGACGGAAGCAGCATTGGGGCCTACACCGCCCACGACTTCGAGTCGCCCGACTCGACGCTGATGGGCGTGGTCTTACCGAAGGACGGAACGTACTACGTGGGTGTCGATTCGCTGATTCATATTCCCGGCGACTATCAATTGTTCATGTACAGCTTCGCCACCAACACGCTTCCCTCGACGGGCGGCGGCGACACGATCGTGGGCGGCGGCGGCTACGACACGCTGGTGGGCAGCTCGGGCAACGATCAATTCAAGTTCCTCTCCGGTTCGGCCGGCAACGCCACGGTCCTGGCCGGCCCCGGCGACGATCCCACCCAGAACGCCAGCGGCAATTTCACGGTGGACCTGACGAACGCGCCAAACGAGCACGTGACCGCGCCGGCCAACGTCACGATCGTCGAGCCGCAGACCACCACCACGCTGTCCTCCGACACCACCGATCCCACGCTTTACGGCACGGCGATCACGTTCACGGCCACCGTCACGTCGCAAGGCGGCGGCACGCCCAGCGGCAGCGTGGCCTTCGAGGACGGCGGCGTCGTGCTCGACACCGAAACGCTCGACTCCGGCGGCGTCGCGACCTTCACGACCTCGCGGCTCTTGGTCGGCGGGCATTCGATCACCGCCGACTACACCACCAGTGCCAATTACCACCCCAGCAGCACGTTATCGGCGCTCGACCGGACGGTAAACAAGGCCACGCCCACCGTCACCGTGACCGACGGCGGAACGTACGACGACTCGGCCATCATCGCCAGCGCCACCGTGGCTGGGACCGTCACGGGCTTCGACGACACGGCCGCCGCGAGCCTCGAGGGCGTCACGCCGAGTTTGACGTACTATGCGGGCGGTATCGTCACCAACACGCCCCTGCCGGGCGCCCCGATCCAGGCCGGCACGTATACCGTGTTGGCGTCGTTCGCCGGCAGCGCCGATTACACCGACAACAGCGCCAGCGACACCTTCAAGATCACGCCGGCGACGTTGACGATCTCGGCCGTCAGCGACAGCAAGCCCTACGACGGCACCACAAGCTCGTCGCAGACGCCCACCTACACTACGCTTTATGGCCCCGACACGCTCTACGGCACCGACACGCTCACCGGCCTGACGCAGGCATTCACGTCGAAGGACGTACTGGGGAGTGGGGACAGCACGCTGGTCGTCAGCGGCGGATACAGCGTCAACGACGGTAACGGCGGGAAAGACTACACGGTCACG
>Ga0307373_10004066_pt1 | contig 24889 bp, 20 predicted proteins | sample OX2MG_FD_202534 | JGI IMG/M metagenome (GOLD analysis project Ga0307373, IMG submission 202534) | Soil microbial communities from Risofladan, Vaasa, Finland - OX-2 | ecosystem: Environmental > Terrestrial > Soil > Coastal area > Acid sulfate soil | place: Finland: Risofladan, Vaasa | collected...
AAGGCGTTCGCGTCCCTGGGCCAGTGCCAGGTCCAATGCTTCGTTCGCCCCGGCAAGCAGGGCTGGCAGGTTCACAGGATGTTGCCACGCGGAGGTCTCTTCCATGCGCTCGGCGGAGGCGAGGCCGGGGATGAGGCCGGGCAGGATCTCGCCCGCATGTCCCCAGCCGATGTGATCGAGGAGCTCGCAGGCCTTGTTCGCGAAGTCCAACGCGTGCCCGGTATCCATGAATACGTGGTCGGTTGCGGCGGCGAAAAGCATGTCTGCGACCTGTTTGGGGGAGAGATTGATCTCGATGGCCGTGCGCAGGCAGCGTTCGGCGGCGTCCTCGCTGCGCGTTTCGATGAGGCGGCGAAACCATGCGCGATAGACCTCCGGCCTGTGTTCGGCCGTGTCCAGCGGTGCCAGGTCGAAGTCGGGTGGCTCACCAGCGACGTTCCTGGCAACGTTGATGACGCCCTGGTAGAGCGCGCGCGGGCGGTCGGCCGCGTTCAGTGCACCCTGCACGTTCGCCATGGCCGTGAGGATCGACATGCCGTCGCCCCAGCCGGCCGCGCGGTTGCGGGCAGCGAAGAGTGCGGTGCGTTCGATGATCGCGCCGGTGGCGTCCAGCTCTGCCAGCCCCACGACGGCCTTGGCCATCACAAGGCGCAGATTCTGCTCCAGGCCCTCATCCAGCTTGCGCGTCCAGTGGGAGCGTCGCGCTTCCTCCCGCGGCGTCGGGTCGACATAGACCTCGCCGTCGTGCACCTCCGTCCGAAATGAGGCGACATCGTCGGCGAAGGGGTCGAACGTGCAGCCACCCGCCAGATCGAACTTGGCGTGGTGCCAGTGGCAGGTCAATATCCCGTCGCTCACGGTGCCCCGGCTCAGGGGGAAGCCCATGTGCGGACACCGATTGTCGACCGCGAACACCTGGCCATCGTGCGAAAAGAGGGCGATTACGCGCCCGGCGAAGGAGACGACGCGGACTCCGTGGGCTTCCAGTTCTGCGAGCGTGCAGGCACGCTGCAGGCCCTCGAGGGCGGTTGAAGTAGACATCGTGATTGTGCCTCCGGTGTGATGTAGCAGACGCTACAACTTGAAGTGCACTTGAAGTCAATCAGCCTCGACCGGTGCGGCGATCAGCGGGCGGCGATGCCTGCAACCTTCACCACGCCATCTGCGATGAGCCGATCCATGTCTGCGAGCAGGCCGATCTCGGTGAGGATCGAAGCGGCGTCCGAGCCGGGGGGCGGTGCGGGCCGGCCCGGTTCGGGGGGCGTCCGGGAAAGGCGCGGCGATGGCCCGTTTGTCGTGATCGGGCCGAAGCCCTCGTGTTCGCGCGTGATGCTCAGGCCATGAGCGCGCACCCATGGGTCCTCCATGAGCGCGGCGATCGTGGGTATGGCCGCGTGGGCGCCGATGCCGGCCGGCGTCAGCTCAGCGACCCAATCGGCTATGTCGCGGGTGCGCAGGCGTTCTTCGAGCGCCGTTTCGAAGGCCGCGTCTTCCATCCCGGAAAGGCCCGCAATCGCCGGTGCGGTGAGGAACTGCTCGCGCGTGCCGGCGAGGAAGAGCCAGCCATCGGCGGCCTCATACAACCGGTGGAACGGACTGCTGCCGAGTGCGTGCTGGCCTCGCGGCTCGTCCCACACTTTGCCGGCGAAGTCCTGCAAGAGCGAGGACTGGAGCATCGTCGCGGTGTAGGCGAGGGCGGTGTCGACGTGCTGGCCCTGCCCGGTGCGGTTGCGGTGGAGGAGCGCCAGGGCGACTGCATAGGCGCCCATGAAGCCTGTGCCGTAGTCGTTCACGGCGAAGGGTGCGAGCGTGGGACGGCCATCGCCACCGTAGCGTTCCTGCATGCCGGTGGCCGCCTGGGCGATCTGCTCGTGTCCGGGGCGGGTGGCGTAGCGGCCAACCTGCCCATAGGTGTTCATCGAGCCGTAGACGATGTACGGTTTCCGCGCGCGCACCGCTTCATAGCCGATGCCAAGCCGATCGGCGACGCCCTTACGAAAGTTTTGGACCACCACGTCGGCATCGGCGAGGAGCCGCCAGAAGACAGCCATTCCCGCCTCACTCTTGAGATCCAGGACGATGCTCCGCTTGGCGCGGTTGATGTCGTTGTGAAAGGCGACAGCCGCGCGGTGTGGACTATCGATCTTGATGACGTCGGCGCCGAACTCTGCGAGGGTGCGGGCACTGGTTGGCCCGGCGAGGATGATGCAGAGGTCGAGTACTTTGACGCCGTCGAGGGCGGCCCGCAGGGCGGGCACTGCCGCCTCCGCTGGTGTCGGATGGCGCGGTGGGAGCGCGGCCAGGATCGCTGCCTCATCCGCCCCGGCGACGGGGCGCGGGCCGCGGATCGACCCGGGGGTTTCCGACATGCGGACGTTGATGCCGGGCCCGCGCACCTTCCCCAGCACGGGATCGTCGCTTTCGATCACGATCCGCGATTCGAGCGCGTGCGGGTCCTCCAGCCACTCCGCGCTGGTGCGGCAGACGGCACCCTCGGTGCCCACCTGCTCGCAGAGCGCTTCCCATTCGGCCGCCGTGCGGCTGAGGAAGAGGTCTTCGATGCGGCGGTTCTGTCCCTGTGGTGTGAGTGCGTCCCAGTCGCTGTCGAGCCAGGTCGCGGCCCCGGTTGCTTCGAAGAACGGGCGGGCGTTCTGGTTGCCCGCGTGATACATGAACCAGCGGCCGTCTCGACAGCGAAATTGGCGCGTCCAGGCCATCATTCTTGTGCGGGCGGCGTCTTCGGGTGGGGGCTGGTTGTGGATGCGCAGCCCATGAAAGCCGATGGCGGCGAAGGTAGCGTCGAAGAGCGGTACCTCGATCGCCTGTCCAGCACCGTCGCGGTCGCGCACGTTGAGCGCCATGGCGATGCTCACGGCTCCGAGGAAGGCGGCGTAGGCCGAGGAGATGGGGATCGCCGTATAGACGGGCTTGCCGGTCTGGGAATTGGGGCGGTAGGTCGCAGTGGCTGCCGCGACGACGCCCTCCCAGGCGGCTGTCCCGGCGCGCCGGTCATCGCTCGCGAAACCCGGGAGCGAGCAAAAGATGAGGCGGGGGTTGGCGGCCAGCGTTGCGGCCGGACCCAGGCCCAGGCGCTCCATCACGCCGGGGCGGAAATTTTCGACCACGACGTCTGCGGACTGGATGAGTCGTTCGGCGCGGGCGCGGCCCTCGGCCGACTTGAGGTCGAGCAGGATGCTGCGTTTGCCGCGGTTCCAGGTGGCGTTGGCGGGCCCGTCGTAGCGCGGACCGCCGGGAGGGTCGATGCGGACAACATCCGCGCCCTGGTCGGCGAGCAGCATGGCGGCCATGGGCCCGGCGATGTATTGGCCGAAATCGATCACGCGGATGCCATCGAGCGCACCTGGCACGAGGACCACCTCCCGAGGCGCCCGGCGGGGCCGCTGCGACTGGCTGGCCGGGCTCGACTTAGTGGCCCGCATGATACACACCGGGCCGTTAGCCCAGCGCGTGGACGTTGACGGGCCGGCGGTTCGGCAGCACGATCGCGCGGCCGCCACCGGCACAGCGGGCCGAAAACTTTCTGCCGGAGGTTCTACTGCGATGCCCACCACGACCTTCCACTTCCTCTCCGCGGCCGACGGCATGGCGATCCAGTCCTATCGTTGGGACGTGCCGGAGCCGCGCGCTGTCGTGGTAATCGCCCACGGGGCGGCCGAACATGCCCTCCGCTACGATCGCTTCGCGCAGGCGCTCAACGCCGCTCAGATCGAGGTCTGGGCGATGGACCATCGTGGCCACGGCCAGTCCCCCGGCCCCGAGGGACTCGGCGACTTTGGCCCCGGCGGCTGGGATGCGCTGGTCGCGGACATAGGCCAACTGGTAGAGCTGGCCGGGGAGGCCCACCCGGGGGTGCCGGTAGTCCTGTTCGGCCACAGCATGGGCTCGGCGGCGGCCCAGCAATATGCTCCCGAAGAGTCCGGCCGGATCGCTGCACTCATCCTCTCCGGGTCGACGTCGTGGGAGGCGCCGAAGCAAGGAGAGGCACCCCCGGTGTTCGCACCCAACGCCTCCTTCGAACCAGCGCGCACGCCCTATGACTGGCTCAGCCGGGACCCGGCAGAGGTGGATAAGTACATTGCGGACCCGTTGTGCGGCTTCGAATCGCAGGGTGTGCGCCGTGGCCGCAGCCGGGCGGACTCTGCGGTACTCAGCGATGAAACGCGCCTGCGCCGAATCGCCAGCGGCCTTCCCTGCCTCTTCGTCGCAGGCGACGCCGACCCCATCAACCGGAACCTGGCGGGCCTCCGCCGCCTGGAGGAGCGCTGGCGCGCGGCGGGCGTGCGGCGCATCGACACGCTCTATTACGCGGGCGGCCGTCACGAAATGCTAAACGAGACCAATCGCGATGAAGTGACCGCGGACATCATCGCCTGGTTGCGCGGCGTGCTCCCAGCCTAACGGCGGGGCCGGACTGTCCGTGGAACATCGGCACAGGAACCGCAGCACAAAAAGAAGGGGCCTTTCGGCCCCTTCCCGGAGTGGAGTGCTGGTGATGGGTTACTTGGCGCCGCTCGGCGAGATCTTGCCACCGGGCGCGGCGGCCCTGACGGCTGCTGCTTCGTCCGCCTTTTCTTCCTGTTCGGAGCGGCGAGCCAACGTGCCCAGTGTAAGGACGCTGAAGCCGACGCCGGTGAGCACCAGGGCTACGCCCATGACGATGGCGAATAGTCCGACCTGCGAGGCAAAGTATGACGTGTTGAGCGCGGTGGTGAGGGCGGTCTCGGTTACCCAGAGGTCACGGACGGGATTGCTGACGGGGTTGCCGTTGGCATCCTTGACGGCGAGTTTGACGTCGTTGGTGCCGGCGGGAGCGCCACTGGCGATCTTGTAGCGGCCCATCTGCGCGTAGGTGAGGCCCTGGGAACTCTCCAGCGTGTGCTTGCGCATGACGTCAGCCATGGCTTTGGCCTCGGCGCCCGTATCGACGGTCTGGCCAGGGATAGTTGAGTCCGCTGGAGCGACGATGTGCTCGGCGGCGAGGGTGCTGTTGACCTCGTTGCGGCCCTGGATGCCAATAACGATGGAGGCGGCCCCGAAGCCCAGGAGCACGAGGGAGGCGACAAGTCCTCCGACGATCAGGAGCGTACGGGCGTGAAGGTTGTGGAGCCTGGTGAACATTGTCTTGGATCCCTCTGCCTGGCCGGTGTGTTTGGTTTTCCAGGCACGTTCATGGTCGCTTCGCCAGCCCCCTGGCAATGCGGCCAAGTGGGCCTTTTCAGGCACCCCAAGGGTCCACAAGATCCGGGCCGGTTGACCGCGCTGTGCGGACCTATCGGCCCCGCATCGCCGCATGCCCGGGCAATTTCAGCGCACCTCCGCCGCTATGCGGTCAGTGGAGATGTGCAGAATGCACAGCGGCGAGCGTCGAGCGGGACTTCGCTCATGCACTCTGGACACTTCCGCGTGGTCGGGTCGTCCGGCGGCTGCTTGCGCGAGCGTTCGATGAGCACGTTCATCGGCTTGACCACGAAGAAGAAGACCACGGCTGCGATGGTGACGAATGCGACCACAGCGTTGATGAAATCGCCATAGAGAAATTTGCTGTTGTGGATGGTGAAGTGCAGGCTGGAGAAGTCTTGATTGCCGCCGATGGCCGCTATCAACGGGGTGATGAGATCCTTAACCGCGGCCGTCACGACCCCGCCAAAGGCGCTCCCAATGACGACGGCGATGGCGAGGTCGACGACGTTTCCTCGCAGCAGGAATTGCCGGAATTCGCGCAGCATGGTGTGCCCCTTTCGCCTGCCCCGGATGGGTGAACTCTGGTGATCGGATACCCCGGGAGGCGTCGCGGAGCATAGGGCAGGCGGCCGCGTGGTAGCAACACGTGGCAGGGTCGAAGGTCTGCGGAGATCCTGCCGCGTGCCTCCGCCGTAGGGTTAACGGGGGATCGCTGGCCGAATAGGCCGCGATGCCGCTGCGTTGTTGTCTGCGGGCACGTCCCGAATGGCTGTCCGCAGACAACGGGGTTCGTGGACGGTGTAAGCTCAAGGTTAAGGGCCGCGGCCGGTGGCCGAGTTCGCAAGTGGATCCGGGCGCGCGTGCTCGCACTGGCGGACCGCCGGAGGTATCCGATGCCGGGACTGAAGGGCCGTAGCGGACGGGCCGCGATGCTCGCAGTTGCGGGCGTGGCGGTGCTGCTCGCTGCCTTCTTTTTCGCGCAGGCGGCACAGGCGCGCGCCCGGCAGGGCTCCGTCCTGATCGCGGCGCAGACGGAGGCCACCCCCACGGTGGTGGTGGCAACCACGGCAGAACCACCAGCGGCCGGCAACGCCGGGCCTGGGACAGCCGGCAGTGCCGCCCCCATCCTGATCGTTGTCGGCGGCCTCTGCTTCGCGGTCGCGCTCGGGTCGTGGATGCTGCTCAACGCATCGCGGGGGCATTGACGCCCGCGCGCCAGGCGCCGGCCATCAGGCAAGGCAGCGCAGCGGCTGGCCGCCATTGAAAACAAGCATCTCTTCGAACATCCGCCGGGCATCGAGCGGGGCACCGCGGCGTTCACCACGAAGCTCCGCATAGGCCCGGTGGAGGTTCGGCACGAGGCGCTCGCGGTCGTGCAGTCCCGCGAACGGGCCGAGGTCCAATCCGCGGGCGAGTTCGAGCGGCTCGACATTCGCGGCGAGGCCTGTCCTTGCCGACTCCAGGACGAAGCGCAGGTAGGCCCGCACATCCTCGATGGCGCCGGCATCGCAGACATCGCCGTGTCCCGGGACGATCGTCACCGCCCCAAGTCCGGCGATCGTGTCGAGGGCATCGAGCCAGCCCCCGACGGAGCCACCAAGTGCAAACGGCGTGCCACCGTTGAAGATGACGTCGCCGCTGAAGAGGAGTTTTCGCGCCGGGATCCAGGCGACGATGTCGTTGGTCGTGTGCGCGGGGCCGACGAAGATGAGCTGGACCTGCAGGTCATCCACATAGAGGTCGAGACGCTCCTGGAACGTCACCGTGGGCGGCGTCAGCGGGCAATCTCCGAAGTCGACCATCGGGAAGAGTGCATGAGCGGCGTGCCCGGCGGCGATGATCTCCCGGCGGCAGCGGTCGTGCGCGATGATCGCTGCCGCCGGGGCGAACATGAAGTTCCCGTGGGTGTGGTCGCCGTGGCTGTGCGTGTTGACGAGGGCGTTCACGGGCAGTGGCGTCACCCGCCGGACAGCGGCATGGAAGGCTCGCGCCCGTGCTTCAGTGCCCGTTGTGTCGATGACGGTGGCCGCCGTCGAGCCAACGATGCCCCCGGCGTTGTTCAGAAACCAGCTCCCATCGAGCTGGACGTAGGCGAAGATCCCTGCACTCACCTCTTCGATACGTGGAGGCGGGATCTCCGCCCCCTGCGGGACGGCAGCACTGGACATCACGGACACCCCGGAGGAGATGCGGCGCAGTGTACCGGAAAGCTGCGGGCGGCATGCCGGTGGCGGAGAATCGCGCGCCGGATGCGGCCCCTCCGGCTTGACCTCCCCGAAGGCATCCCGCAGTCTTGAGCGCCTGCATGGATGATCTGATTGGCGCCCCTGGCGCCAGGCTCTACGACGAGGTGCCCTACCCGGAGCTCTCGCACGAACTTTCGCACCCGGGGCACATGGGCGCTGTCGCGCATCTTCTTGGCCTGGACCCGGCCCCTCCGGAAGACTGCCGGGTCCTGGAAATCGGCTGTGCCAACGGCTACAACCTGATCCCAATGGCGGAAGCGCTCCCCGGTACACGCTTCGTTGGTATCGACTATTCGGGGAAGCAGGTGGCGGCCGGGCAGGCGGCCATCAAGGCGCTCGGCCTGCGCAACGTGGAGCTGCAATACCGGGACCTCACCTCTATCGGTGAGAGTGATGGAAAGTTCGACTACATCATCGCCTACGGCCTCTACTCGTGGATCCCGGCGCCGGTGCGCGACCGGCTCATAGCACTCCTGCGCGCAAACCTTTCCGAAAACGGCATCGGCTATCTGAGCTACGACGTCTACCCCGGCTGGCACCAGATGCGGAAGATGCGCGAAATGATGCTTTTCCACACGCGGCGCATCGAAGACCCCCTCGAACGGGTCGCGGCGGCGAAGGATTTCGTGGCGTTTCTCGCTTCGGCGGAGCACACCGGCGAAGGTGGGCGCGACAGCTTCGTGCAGGCCTATGCGCGCTCGCTGGAGGGGCGCGCGGACGGCTTTCTCCTCCACGATGAACTCGCTCCGGTCAACGACCCGGTGTACTTCCACCAGTTCGCCAGCCATCTCGAAGAGCACGGCCTCGCGTATCTTGCCGAAGCCGATTTCCCGGAGGTGCTACCTTCGCGGCTCGGCGAGGACGTCGCGAAGCGGCTGCAGAGCATGGCCCGGTCGCTTGTGGAGCGCGAACAGTACATGGACTTTCTCCGTGACCGCGGGTTCCGCCAGTCGCTCGTGAGCCACGTGGAAAACGTGCGCCGACGCGACCTCACGGTGGATGCTGAGCGCTACCGGCGCTTTTTCGTGGGGTCGCGCGCCAGTCCGGTAGGGCCGGTCGACGCTGCGTCGCCTGAAATTGGACACTTCCGGGCCCCTGGTGGGTTGCAGCTCGCAACCAACCATCCCGTGAGCAAGGCGGCGATGCTTGTGCTCGCTGCTGCGTTTCCGCTCACGCTCGCGTTCGACGACCTCTTCACGCGCGCTGCCGGGCAGGTCTACGGAGAGGCGGCGCCCACCGCCGGCCAAGTTGCTGAGGACCGGCACGCGCTCGCCGGCACGCTCCTGCGCGGCTTCAGTAGCGACCGCAGACTCGTGTCGCTTTCGCTTGCGCCGCCGGGATTCGTCACCACGGTGAGCGCGCGTCCCCGCGCCTCGCGGCTGGCGCGCTATCGCGCCTCGCAGGGGCAGCGCGTGGTCGTCAACCTCGCGCACGAGCAGATTTCGCTGGACCCGGTTTCGTTCGCCCTGATGCCCGTTCTCGATGGGCACCACACGCGGGCCGAACTGCTCGAACATCTCGCCAGCGTGCAGCGCGAGGGCGCGCTCGCGAGCAGCACGCCCGATGCAGCGAAGGCGGACGTCGAAGCCGACCTCCACAGCAGCCTCGCTGCACTGGCCGGCCACGCCCTCCTTGCCGGCTGAACCAACGGCAGCCGCGGGCCGGTCAAACCGAGACGCGCCGGCCCTCGTGCCAGCTTCGCCAGGCAGCATCGACGAAGCGCATGTAGCGAACGCCGTCGCGAAAGTTGGTCAGCGTGACCGGAGTGCCATCCCTGATCGAGCGCACAAAGTCCTCCTCGACTCGCCAACCCCGATCAGTACCCGGGTCGGGGTGGATGGGCTCCGCGGGCTGGCCATGGTGCGCGATGGTCGCTCGCTCCCCCGCTGTCCAGTGCAGCGTTGCGGCGGAGCCATAGACGGAGATGCCGGCAGGTGGGCCGCCCGCGGTGACCGCGCTCAGCTGGTAGGAGATGCGCGCGCCGCTTGCGAGCTGCCCGAACACGCCAAAGCTATCGGGCACATCCACCCGGCGGGGATTGCCGGCGTCGCCATCGCCATCGGGACGGGCAGCTATGGCGATGCGGCCATCGGCGATGACCGAGACGGTGTCGCCCAGCCAGCGCTGCACCACCTCTGCATAGATGCCGAGCATCAGCACGTTCCTCCCCGAATAATCCATGCGGTGGCGCCAGTGAATCGGGGCTGCCGGGTCGAGTCCGGCCCCGTTCAGAGCTGTGACGGTCACTTCCATGACTTCACCCAACGTGCCGTCGCGGATGAGCCGCGTGACCGTTGGGCCGAGCTGGAAGTCGAACGGTGCTGGCACCAGCTGGGCAACGAGGGTGGGGTGTGCTTCGTTCACGGCAAGCATTCCCCGCGCTTCGGCGAGGTCCATCGCCATACGCGCCTCGCAGAGGACATGCTTGCCGGCGCGGAGCGCAGCGATGGTGTAGTCGCGATGCATATAGGGCCAGGTGCCGATGCAGACAGCGTCGATGGATGAGTCGCCCAGCAACTCCGGCACGCTCTCATAGACGGCCGCGATGCCAAACTCGGCGGCGACGCGCTCGCTGCTTTCGCGCGAGCGGTTGCACACCGCAGCGAGCTCGACGCCGTCGATCGCCTTGAAGCGGGGGATGTGCATGGAGCGCGTGTTGGCGCCGGCGCCGATGAAGGCGATTCGGAGTGGCATCAAGGGTACTCCCAGGGCGTTGCTCAAGGGAGTTTAACGCCTTGGATGGCCGGGCTGCTCGGGCGAGGGACGAGTCAGTTGTGCTCGCCGGCGTCCATGGCACGGAAGAAGTCTTCGAGCGTCTGGCCTGGTTCGGGGAAGAACGGATCTTCCAACTCGCGGAAGGCACGGATGCGGTCGAGGCGGAAACTGCGGAAGTCGTCCCGCAGCTCGCACCACGCGGTCATGGACCAGGCGTAGCCCCAGAAGAACAGGCCGAGCGGGTGCACCGTGCGCTCCGTTTCGTGCCCCGAAGGGTCGGTGTAGCCGATCCAGAGCTTCTGACGGCCATCGATGGCGGCGCGCACGCGCGCGAGGTATTCGACGATGCCCTGGCGGACGTGAAAGCCCGGCGCATAGAGGGGCGTCCCCTCCAGGCGCAACCGCAAGCGCTCGGGCAGGGCTGATTCGACGCGCGCCAGGGCATCGGTCGCAGCCCGTGCGAGGGCGGCGTCGCCCCAACTCGAGACTACGCGGGCGCCGAGCACCATAGCTTCGATCTCCTGCTCCGTGAACATCAGGGGCGGGAGGTCGAACCCTTTGCGGAGCATGTACCCGACGCCGGCGGCACCCTCGATCGGGACTCCCGACGAGACGAGGTCGCGGATATCACGGTAGATGGTGCGTTCGGAGACTTCCAACTCGGCGGCGAGCGTGGCTGCCGTCACCACGCGATAGCGCCGCATAAGCTGGATCACCTGGAAGAGGCGGTCGGCACGCCGCACTGCTAGTGCGCGGCTTCCGGCTTATATTCGATGAGCTGGCAATAGTTGCCGTCGGGGTCGGCGAAAGTGGAGATCACCCCGCCCCAGGCCTCCCGGCCCTTATCGCGCAGGAATTTCACTCCCAGCGATTCGAGGCGGGTTTGCTCGGCCGCAATGTCATCGACCATGAAGTCGATGAGCACTCGTTGCGGTTCGCGCGTGCCAGCGATGACCTCGCTATGGCCGTCGATGATGAAGACCGCCCCGCCGACGCGAAAGGCGCTCGGGCCCATGCCCTCTTCGGGCTGCAGGCCCACGGTCGTGCGGTAGAAGTCGGCCAGCCGTTCGGGTTGGGCGCTGTTCACGTTGATGAGGAGTTCGTTGATTTTCATGTTCGGGTCCCTTTCGTGCGTTTCGCGGCGGCCACTCCGGCCACCGCGATCATGCTATGTCATCGCTCCTGACAGCATTGTGTCAGGAGTTCGAGATGGATTACGCACGTTGCTGACATCATACTGGCAGGAGTCTGGCAGTTGGGACGAACGCGGGCGACGTCCACCACGGTGGGCACCCCACAGGCTGCAATTGCGCTGGCGGCGAAGGTCAGGAGCGTCCACAGCGGCGGAAGAGAGGTAGGGGCGCGTGACCGGATGCTACAATGGCCCTGATGAGTGCCGCACGCGTGAGAAGGCCTCCCCGAGCGAAAGCCGGGCCGGAGCAGCAAAGAGCGCTCTTTGTTGCGCGCTGCGAAGCGGCGGCCGAGGCAGAATCGGTGCGTGCACGAGCGCTCCAGTGGCGCCGCGTTTCTTTCGAAAGACGCGCGGAAATCGGCATCGAGCTGATGCAACTGGCCGCAGAGATTGCCCGGGCGCGTCCGAATCCGTACCAGAAGCCGCCGTTGAACTACCCACAGTTGCCGTCCACGGTGTAGCGAATGGCGGGATTGGGCTCCGGCTACCCGGGAGCGAAGACGGCCGCACTCGCGGCGCTGTTTGAGTTGCACAACATCCCGTATGCGGTGGGCGAACCGCGAGGGACTGTCGATGTCGACATCAACATCTTCCTGCCTCAGACGGAAGCGCAGCGGGTGCTGGATGTGCTGCCAGAACTCGGCATCAGCGGCAGCCTCGAAGCCGAGCGTCGGGCCATCCTTTCTGCCGGACAAACCCGGATCGACCTCGACGGTACGGTCGTGGACCTCTTCTTTTCAACCGTTGACTTCCATGATTCATCGGCGAAACGGGTCCGGCGAGTGCCATTCGGGACAGGTGAAATAAACGTCCTGTCCGCCGAGGACATCGTCGTCTACAAAGCGATGTTTAACCGCCGCAAGGATTGGGCCGATATCGAGCAAGTGCTCTACATGCAGGCAGAGCAGTTCGACTTCGGCTATGTACGCGACTGGATTTCCAGGATGGCCGGCGGCGATGACGCGCGTGTGGTCGAATTCGATACGCTCGCACACGAAGCCGCCGGGTGGACTGGCGAGGCCGCGAAATAGCGGGAAGTTACCCCTTCCTTGCGCCATCCTCGATCCAGGCGTTGAAGTGGGGCGCCCGCTTTTCCCTGAACGCAGCCACGCCCTCTCGTGCATCGGCATGGTGGTCGGATATGGCCGTCTTGGCGGCGATGTCGTCGAGTGCATGGGCGAAAGTCATCTCGGCGGCGTTGTAGATGGTGCGCTTGAGGAGGCGCATGGAAACCTGGGGGCCAGCGGCCAGTTCGCGGGCCAGCGCCAGGGAGCGCTCCATGAGCGACTCGGGCGAAGTCACTTCGTGCACGAGCCCCAGCTCGTGCGCCTCTTCCGCGCCCACGATGCGCTTGCGCATGAGGAAGTCCATGGTGCGGGCCACCCCCATCATCTGCACGAGCAGAAACTGGCCACCCTCATCCGGCAGCAGGCCGAAGCGGAGCGTGGCGCTTCCGAGGCGCGCCGCCGTCGAGGCAATGCGAAAGTCGCAGGCGAGAGCGAGCGAGAGGCCCGTCTGGATGGCGACACCGTTGATAGCAGCAATGCTGATCTTGTCGAGTTGGCGGATGGCGACGTTGAGGGGCTGCGAGATGGCGCGCAGGCCCTCATAGGTACCGATCGCGTTGTTGTGGCCGCCGGGGATATCGGGCACGAGCGCGGCCGACTCGCCGGCGAGGGCAGGACCGCCGAGGCTGTCGCCTGCGCAGAAGCCGCGGCCCGTTCCCGTGATGACGACGACTCGAACCTGGTCGTCCATCTGGGCCTGGAGGAGCGTCTCGACGAGGTCGCGCTTCATCTCCTGGGTGGTGCCGTTCAACCGTTCCGGCTGGTTGAAGGTGATGACCGCGATGCCCGGGTCCTGCATCGCCACTTCGAAGCCGCGGAAGTTGCCTGTTTGCATCGATGGGCCTCCAACTGTGTCGCTTTGTCCGGCGGGTCAGCTTAGCAGTTTCGGGCGCCGGCAGGGCAGCATTTGGGGGGATCGTGGCGTCGCCGCCGGTCGCGCGGCAGCCACATCCCGGTGCTGCCGGTACACTCAACCTGTGCCGAATCGCATCGTCCTTGCTGAAAATCTCGCCTTCCTGCCGACACTCCCCGGCTCCAGCATCGACCTCATCTACATCGACCCCCCATTCAACACGGGCAAAGACCAGCAGCGGCGCACCCTCCGCACCGTCCGCGACCGCGACGGCGACCGCAAAGGCTTCCAGGGCGAGCGTTACCGCAGCGAAGAGCTCTCCCGCTCTGCCTACGCCGATACCTTCGACGACTACCTTGCCTTTCTCGAGCCGCGACTGCGTGAGGCTCACCGCCTGCTCAAGCGGAGCGGGTCGCTGTATTTCCACATCGACTACCGCGAGGTCCACTATTGCAAGCTGCTGCTCGACCGCATTTTCGGCCGCGAGTGCTTCCTCAACGAGCTCATCTGGGCCTATGACTATGGCGCACGCACGACGAAAAAGTGGCCGCCCAAGCATGACAACATCCTCGTCTACGTCAAAGACCGGGACCGCTACTACTTCGATACGGCGGAGGTGGAGCGCATCCCCTATATGGCGCCGGGGCTTGTGGGGCCCGAAAAGGCCGCTCGCGGCAAGCTTCCTACCGATACCTGGTGGCACACGATTGTGCCGACCACGGGGAGGGAGAAGACCGGTTACCCGACGCAAAAGCCCGTCGGCATCCTCCGCCGCATCGTCGCTGCCAGTTCCCCGCCGGGCGGGCTCGTGCTTGACTTTTTTGCCGGCAGCGGGACAACCGGAGCCGCGTGCATCGAGCTTGGCCGGGAGTTCATCCTCGTGGACAACAACCCGGAGGCGATCGCGGTGATGGTGAAGAGACTGGGCGAGGCGGCGGTGTCCTTCGAAGCACCGGCGCCGGGGGTGTTGTAGCTCATCGCCGAGGGTCGAACCTGGGGCTCACCTGCGTCGGTGCGCCGACCGGTCAGTCGTCCGCCCGTGCGAGTGCTGCCTGGATTGCTTCCACGAGCCGTGCCGCCGATTCACGCGTCAGCTCGACGGCGACGCGCGCGGCGGGCCCCTGCGCTTCGTTGACGAAGTCGATGTTGAGGGCGTGCTCCACCGGCGCGTGGAACGGGTGGTCATAGCTGACATAGGCCTGGTCCAGCGTGAACCAGCCGCCGGTGCCCTTGCCGCTCCCGGCGATGGCGGCTTTTTCGACGATCATCGTGCACATGCGGTCTATCCTCTTTTCAATCTTCGCCCGCCCGTGTGGCTGGCCGAGGCAGGGTGCGCGTTCAGGCGAGTTCGCGGCCGAGGAAGGCGAACAACTTGCCCCAGCCATCGACCGCCTGTTCTTGCCGGTAGGAGCTCCGGTCGTGGTAGAAGAACCCGTGCCCGGCGCCGGGGTAGGAATGGAATTCATACACCTTCCCGAGGCGCTTCAGTTCCGCTTCGTGCTGCGCGACCTGGGCGGGGGACGGGCTGCGGTCCTCCTCGCCAAAAAGGCCGAGGATCGGGCAGGCCAGGTCCTTTGTGTAGTCGATCGGGGCGACGGGTTGGTTCGGTGTGAGCTCCTCGGCGCTCATCACGACGCGGCCGCCCCAGAGGTCGGCAACGGCATCGAAGCCGGGCGCGCAGCAGGCGGCGAGATAGGCATGGCGTCCGCCAGAACAGGTGCCCGCGACGCCCACTTTTCCGTTCAGGAAGGGTTGAGCGCGCAGGTATTCACGGCAGCCCGCAGCATCGGCGACCACCTGCTCATCGGGGACACCACCAGCTGCGCGGGCGCGGGCGGCGACGTCGTCGGGCGAGCCGTGGCCAACGCGGTGATAGAGGTCCGGTGCAATCGTGGCGTAGCCGTGGTAGGCGAACTTGCGCGCTGCTTCCTTATACCACTCGTCCCAGCCGGGCATGTGGTGGAGCAGCACGAGCCCCGGCAGCGGCCCTGCACCGAGCGGCCGCGCGAAGTAGGCGTTGATATAGTCGCCATTGTGACCCTGGATGGCGACCGTCTCGGCCACCATGCCTTCGTAAGCGTCTGTCTCGTACACGTCGGATCTCCGAATTCGCGAAGAGGTTTGTGGGGCTATCGTAGCGGCGCGCGGTGCCGGCCCGCCACATGTGACGGCCCGGTCACCCGGCGGGCACGTCTCCGGCGACGGCCGTTTCATGCAACCGGCCCACATCGTCGCCCCAACAAGAATCCTCGCTGGGCGCAGACGACAGCAGTGACGTGTGCGTCTCTTTAGAATGGCGCGATGAGGGACGACAGCACACGGAGCGCGGTTCCTTGCGGCGCGTCGGTCTCCGTTGACTGGAGCACTTGCTCCGGTGCGGCGCGCTCGCTCGTAAGGCGCGCGAAGTCGGCGATGTCCATTGCCATGGAAACGCGTTCGCCCGTGCCGAACGACCACGCGCGCTCGCGCGGGCCGCGCAGCCGCAACTCCACGGCGATCGAGCGCAGCCGTTTCGACGCCAGCCTCCCCGCATCGCGCACGATGCCGGCGACGATGGCATCGTTGTGTTCTGCCTCGAGCGAGAACGGGCGCCCGGTCGCATCAGCGATGTCCAGGCGATGGATCCACATGTCGCGTGGGAAGATCTCCGTGACCAGCGTCGACAGCGGCATCAACCCGACGGGATGCACGGGCACGCGAATGGCGCGGGTCAGCGGGTGCAGCCGCATACGGGACTCGATCGAGGCCGCGGTTTCCTGCCGCAGCTCTGCCACGACGGCCTCGAAGGGCCGGTCCTTCCGCCGGTCGACCTGCGCCTGGTTGAGCGCGTCGAGCATCGACATGCCGGTCTTGCGATACGGGCGCACCAACCGCGGGTCGAGTTGCGCGAAGAACCCGCGGATGCCGGAGCCGCTCTGCGCGTGCGACGCCTGGTGCGCGACGAGGTCGCGCACAGACCAGAGCGAGCAATGCGTCGGCCGGTCCAGTTCGTCTGGACGCAGCCCCGCGATCAGATCGAGGAAGCCCGCAAGTTCGGCGCGGCCGATCGCCGCCGCCTCTGCCGCGCGCGGGCGCGGAACGCTGCTGGCTGCCGTGGTGGACGCTGGCGTGCCCGATGTGTTCGTCATGATCGACCTCCGCTGCTGCGATCATCATTCGGTTGCCAGGCATCGCGTAAGAGTTGCGCCGCTGCCGGTACGAGGCTCCCGAACCGCCCCGCGCCGATCGGTGCGTCGGGCTCGTTCGCGCGTTTGAGCGCGGTGAGGCCGTGCATCACGGCGAGGAACAGGTCGCTCGTCTCGCGCGCTCCGAGGCGCGAGTGCACAGCGCCGGAGTCGATCATCGCCCGCATGGCGGTGTTCAACTCATCGAGCAGCGCGGCCGCATCGGCCATCGAGTCCGCCGATGGCGCGAATCCCGGCACCGGACGCTCGAACATGAGCGCGTAGAGGTCCGGGTTCTCATCGGCGAACCGCATGTAGTCTTCGATGGCTGCTTCGATCGCGCCAAAGCCGCTGCCGTGCCGCTCAGTGAGCGCGCGGAAGCGCTCACGGTACGCGCGCCATCCCTCGCGGAAGAGCGCATCGTAGAGGGCGTGCTTGCTGTCGAAGTACGTGTACAGCGATGGCGTCCTCATCCCCATCCGCCGCGCCACCTCACTCAGGTTCAGTGCGCCGACGCCCTCCTCCCGCATGAGGCTGCGCGCGGTCGACATGATCGCCTCAGAGGTGGCCGTAAAGCCGAAGTGGCGGCGCTTCAGCCTGCTGTCCCGAATGGGCGTCGTGTTACCTAATGCCATTAGGCACAAATTAGCCCTGACGACTTCGATCTGTCAAGCTCCCGGATCGAGTGCAGCAGTGACCCAACGGGATCCGCCTGCCTCGCCGGCACATGTGACGGCCCGGTCACCCGGCGGGCACGTCTCCGGCGACGCCCGTTTCATGCAACCTGGCCACGTCGTCTCTGCTGAGCCCCATGCCTGCGAAGACTTCGGCATTGTGCTCGCCGAGTGTCGGCGCGGGCCCGGGCGAGAGGTGCCGGGCGCCCGCCACGGCGAAGGGCAGCGATGGGTAGTGGTGGAACCCGGCGTGTGCGCGCTCCTGCCCCTCCCAGAAGCCGGTGGTCAGCGGTTCGGCGAAGAGCACCTCCGATTCGTTCAGCATCGGTGCGGCGGCGAAGCCGGCGGTGGCACAGGTCTCCGCGACCCAATCGCGCTCGCGCTTGGCGGTCCAGCGGCTGAGCCCGTCGAGCAGCGATAGCCGATCGGCGGTCCTCCCGGCAAGCGTCGAAAGCGTCTCTGCCTGTGCCCAGGGCTCGCCGATGACTGCCGCCAGCGCCGCCCACTCCGCATCGGTGGCGACGTCGATGGCCACCCACATGTCCTCTCCGGCGCACGGAAAGAGGCCCGAGGGCAGGTGGCCGGGGCGCTCGTTTCCGTGGCGGCGCGGCACCTCGCCGGTGCGCTGGTAGGCTATCAGCGCCTCACTGACGAGCGGCAGGAAGCCTTCGAGCTGGGCACACTCGAGCAAGCGGCCGCGGCCGCCCCGTTCGCGCGCCGCCAGTGCCGCGAGGACCGCGACGGTACCTGTGAGGCCGCTCACGGGGTCACCGAAGGCGTTGCTCATCATCGTCGGCGGGCCGCCTTCGTAACCCATAAGTGATGTGAGGCCCGACATCCCCTCGATGGTGTTGCCGAAGGTGAGGTAGTGCCTCTCGGGGCCGCTGGAACCGAATCCCGGCTGGCGGAGCATGATGAGCGCAGGGTTCCCGGCGCTGAGCACGTCGTAGGTGAGGCCCATCTTCTCGATGACACCGGCGCCGAAGTTTTCGACGACAAGGTCGGCGCCGGCGATCAGATCCTTCGCCAGCTCAATCCCGCGAGGCGTGGCAAGGTTGAGCGTGATCCCGCGCTTTCCCCGGTTGGCGGTGTTGAAGACGTGGCTGTGCTCGTGCAGGGCGAGGGAGGGGTCGTCGCCGGGCGGGCGCGAGCCGCGCCACCAGTCGAAATGGGTGTGGCTTTCGACTTTGATGACGTCGGCACCGAAGGCCGCGAGGATGAGCGAGACCATTGGCCCGGCCCAGCCCATCGAAAGATCGACGACCCGGAGGCATCCATCCCGCCACGGCGAGGCCTTCGCCGCGCGTGGCGGTTCGCCCCTCTCCGATTCGGCCACGATGCGGGCGGGTGGGCCCGGCACGCGCAGGCTGGGGCCACGCGGGGTGGGCACGCTGCGGAGGGAACCGCGCGCTTCGAGCTGCGGCGATGCCAGCACCTCCGCTACGTCGGGCAGCGCGGCTGAAGGGATGCGCGCCTGTTGCAGTTCGTGGTAGGCCTCGAAACGGGTGCGCTCGGCCAGCCAGGGGAGGAGGTACTCGTCGAGCTCCGCGATATTGGCTGAGCGCGCGGGAAGCGAGGCGAACCGCGGGTCTTTGGCCAGTTCCGGGTGGCCAACAAGGCGGCAGAGCGCAAGCCATTGCCCGTGCAGGGCAGCGTGGAGGCCGATGTAGCCATCTCTGCATGGCAAGGTCACGAGCGTCGGCTGGGTGCGTGCGAAGCGGTTGCCGACCCGTCCTCGGATCGTGCCATAGTACTGAAAGGCCACCGCGTCGTAGATCATGGTAGCGGTGATCGACTCGATGATTGAGACGTCTACGAGCCCGCCCGCCGCTGCGCCGGGTATGGGCGACGTGAAACCCCGGAGCGCCGCGATCGTCGCGAAGAGGCCGGCGACGAACTGGCCCTGTGCGCCAGGCGGGCCCAGCGGCTCCCGGTCCGGCTCGCCAACGGAGGCCATCCATCCGCCCGCGGCATGAAGGGTGAGGTCCGACCAGGGACGTTCGCTCCAGCCGTTGGAGAGCCCCCAGGGCGTTATCCACAGCACTTCGCTGTGCTGGGAGAGCCGCTCGATCTGCTCGCGATTGGCTTCGGAGAGGGGCGCATCGGTGAGCAGCGGCACGCCCCGTGGCGTGGACAACTCGGGGGCAGCCTGAAACGACGCCCCTTCGCCAAGGAACGCCCCGAGCGCTTCCGGGTCGAGCGCTGTGCGGTGATCGACTTCGGCGCCGAACTGGCGCAACAGCCAGCCTGCATAGGCCGCGGCAACGCCATAGGAGGCGACCGAAAAGCGGTGGCCGGCGAGAAGATCCATTGTCGCGGCATCATACCCCGCGCGAATGCGCCGTAAACCCCGGCGCCGCGACCGGGTTTACCAGGTGTCGATGCAGGGCCGTTTCTTCTCACGGCGCGGGTTCGGAGGCGGGGCTGATTCGAGCGCCCGCGTGATCCAGCGTCGCGAATCGATCGGGTCGATGACGTCGTCGATTTCGAAGTGCGAGGCTGTATTGACGGCCTTACCGCGCTCGTAACTGCGCGCCACCATCTCGTCGTAGAGCGCGCGGCGCTGTTCGGGGTCTTCAACGGCTGCGAGTTCGTTGCGATAGCCCAGCTTGACGGCGCCTTCCAGCCCCATCCCGCCAAATTCGCCGGTTGGCCACGAGACGGTGAAGAAGGGAGCCTTGAAGCTCGCCCCGGCCATCGCCTGCGCGCCGAGGCCATAGGACTTCCGCAGGATGATCGTGAAGAAGGGGACGCTCAGGCTGGCGCTCGTCACGAACATGCGCGCGGCGTGGCGGACGAGCGCTGTCTTTTCCGCCTCCGGGCCGACCATGATGCCGGGTGTGTCGCAGAGGAAGAGCAGGGGGATATCGAAAGCGTCGCAGAGCTGCATGAAGCGCGCCGCCTTGTCGGCACCGGGGCTTTCAATCGCCCCGGCGAGGTGAACAGGGTTGTTTGCGACGACGCCCACCGGGCGCCCTTCGATGCGGATGAGAGCGGTGACCATGCCGGGGCCGAACTGCCGCCTGAGCTCCAGCACCGAGCCTGAATCGGCAAGGAGTTCAATCACGGAACGGACGTCGTAGACGCGCAGGCGGTTTTCCGGGATGACGCTGCGCAGGCGCCGCTGGTCGGCGCACTCCCACTTCGCGATGGGGCCCTGGAAATAGGCGAGGTATTGCTTTGCGACGGCCACCGCCTCGGCCTCATCGGCCACGAGCACATCGATGACGCCGTTCGGTGCCTGGACGTCCGTGGGGCCAACCTCTTCGGGACGAAAGATGCCGAGTCCACCGCCCTCGATCATGGCAGGCCCGCCCATGCCGATGTTCGAGCCGTGGGTGGCTATGACGACGTCGCAGCAACCGAGCAGGGCCGCGTTCCCGGCGAAGCAGCGCCCGGACGTGATGCCGACGAGTGGCACGAGCCCGCTGAGCCTGCCGAAATAGTTGAAGGCGAGACAGTCGAGGCCGGCCACGCCCACGCCATCAGTATCGCCGGGCCGCCCTCCGCCACCCTCGGTGAAGAAGACGATCGGCAATCGCCACTTGTCGGCCAGTTCGAACAGCCGGTCTTTCTTGCGGTGGTTTTGCGTGCCCTGTGTGCCAGCGAGCACGGTGTAGTCATAGGACATGGCGATGCAGCGTGACTTCGAGGTCTCGAAGAGGTTGCAATTGACGGTGCCGATGCCGCCCACGAGGCCATCGGCGGGGGTGTGTTCGATGAGGTCTTCCAGTGTCCGCCGGCGGCGCTGCGCGGCGATCACGAGGGGGCCATATTCCACGAAGGAGCCTGGGTCGCAGAGGTCGTCAATATTTTCGCGGGCGGTGCGCTGATGCGTCTTCCGGCGCCGGGCGACGGCATCGGGGCGGGCGGCATCGAGGCCGATGCGGTGGCGGTCGCGCACCTCGGCGAGGTCGGGCCGGATCGCCTCAAGGTCAAGCACGCTGGCTGCGTCCGCAGTGCTGTCGGGGAGATCGGCTCTTGCCAGCAGGATGAGCACGTGGCCCGCGAAAACGGCATCGCCGACGGCCACGGCGAGTCGCTCGACCCGGCTGCTCGCCTCGGCCGTGATGACGTGCTCCATCTTCATCGCTTCCATCACCATGAGTTGCTGGCCGGCGCGCACGAGGTCGCCGCTGCGCACGCCGATATCAACGATGGTGCCCTGGAGCGGTGCGCGGATGGCAGACGTGCCGTCGGGAAGGTCCGTCTCGACGGCGGCCGCGGGGCGGCCAGCAGGTTCGCTCTTGCCGTGATGGAGCACGGCGAGGGGGTCGGAGGCATCGATCTTCGCTCCGGCCAGCCTGGAAGGGGCAGGCGCGGCTTCGCCGCCCTGCACTTTGGATTCGAAAAACAGCCGCCGGTGCTGCCCCTCGCCCGAAGCTGGGGGCGCCAATTCGGCGATGTGTTCTTCCACGAAAGTGGTGGAGAGGCGGTCGGCCACAAAGTCCGGGTGGCGCAGCAGGTTCTGCAGGAAGGCGATGTTGGTGGAGACGCCTTCGACGCGGAATTCGGCCAGCGCCCGGTAGGCGCGGGTAGCAGTGTCGGCGAAGTCGGTCGAAGGGCTGTGGACGATGACCTTGGCGAGCAACGAATCGAAATGGGGACTCGTCGAGTAGCCTGCATAGCCGAAGGAATCGACGCGCACGCCGGGACCGGAGGGTGGTTCGAAGACGGCGAGCGTCCCACCGCCCGGGAGCGTCGTGCCGTTCGCAGTCAGACGCTCCATGTTGACGCGTAGCTGGATCGCGAAGCCGCGTGGCGTGGGGATGTCTTCCTGGCGCAACCGCAGTTCGGCGAGCGAATGGCCGGCTGCGATCTGCAACTGGGCCTGGACGAGGTCGATGCCGGTCACTTCCTCCGTGATTGTGTGTTCGACCTGCAGGCGCGGGTTCGCCTCGATGAAGGCGAAAGCGGTGGCGCGGTCGGCGTGCGCAGCATCGACGAGGAACTCGAAGGTGCCGAGGTTGGCGTAGTGCAGCTCCGCCGCCATGCGCAGCGCCGCCTGGGTGAGGCCATCACGCAGCCCCGCCGAAAGCCCGCGGCTCGGGGCGATTTCGACCACCTTCTGGTTGCGGCGCTGGATGGTGCATTCCCGCTCCCAGAGGTGGACGACGTCGCCAGAGCCGTCGCCTGCGACCTGCACTTCGATGTGGCGTGCATTGGTCAACAGCTGTTCAACATAGACGTCGCCATTGCCGAAGGCGGAGCGCGCCTCCGACTGGCAGCGGGCGAATGCGGCATCGAGTTCTTCTGGCCGCCGCACGGCGCGGATGCCGCGGCCACCCCCACCGGCGACTGCTTTGAGCATCACAGCGCCGCCTTCGCCAAGGGAGGCGAGGAACGCACGGGCCTCTTCGAGGGTGGTGGCGCCGTCGGTGCCGGGCAGTAGGGGGATGCTGAGGCGCCGGGCGAGGGCTCGTGCCTGCGCCTTATCGCCGAGGAGCGCGAGCGTCTCAGGTGAAGGCCCGATGAAGGTGATACCGGCTGCCGCGCAATCGCGCGCGAAGTTGGCATCTTCGCTGAGGAAGCCATAGCCGGGGTGGATCGCGTCGCAGCCGGCGGACTTCGCAGCAGCGATCACCTGGGAGCGGTCCAGGTAGGCGGCCGCGCCGGTGCCGCGCAGCGCAAATGCATCGTCGGCCCGGCGCGTGTGCAGCGAGTTGACGTCATCTTCGCTAAAGACGGCCACCGTTGCGATGCCGAGCTCGCCGGCGGCGCGGAAGATGCGAATGGCGATTTCGCCACGATTGGCGACCAGGAGACGAGTCACAGTCATGAAGCCGAATCCTCGAAAGCGAAGGGATGAGCCAGGAAGTGTGTGCTTATCCTAGAGTGCCGTGGAAGCGTCTGCTGAAGCGCCGGGCGAAAAGCGTAGCCCGTGGGTTGCAGGTGTTTCGACACTCCCCGCCCGTCGGGGTTCAGTGCTCGAAGGTCGCGGCTTCCAACTCGTCCAGGATCAGGGCGCCCGGGCTGAGGCCAGCCTCGTAGCGGTGCACGCTGGACTCGAGGGGCCGCGCGCCGCGGCGGCTCACGCGCGCGTTGGCGGACGCCTTCTGCTTCCAGACGGAGTCAATCAGCGCCGTGGGATTCGCGTCCTCCACGTCTTTCGGCGGGACGCCCAGGTGCTCGCTCCAGAGGCTGATGCGGAGCGCGCGGGCAGTGGCGGGATCGGAGATCGTGATGTTGAGTTCGCTGTCGGTCACCATGCCACGGTTGTTCAGGTTCGCAGACCCCACCGTCAGCCACTCGTCGTCGATGATAGCGACCTTCGCGTGGACATAGATTGGCCGGTAGTGAAAAGCGGACTCGCCCGTCGTCGGGCCGGAGGAAAAGATGGAATAGGCTTCGAACACACCGCCGCCGGCGTCCACGCTGCGCAACCGTTCGACGTGCTGGTCGTTGTCCCACTTTCCGCTCGTGGCGCGTGCTGGCAGGACGATGACGACACGGAACGATGCCCGGTCCCGGCCGCGTATCGCCTCCGAGAGCGCATCCATGATTTCGGGCGACCAGAGATACTGCGTCTCGATATAGATGAACTTTCGCGCCGCCCGAATCGCCTCGATGTAGGCGTGGTGGATGCCAAATTCGCCCTTCGGTGCGAAGGCGTACCTGTTAGGCGGGATGGTGCGGGTCACCTGGACGCGCGTTTGCCAGGAAGGGTCCACCGTGGCCGCCCTCGTGGGCAGCGCGTGGTCTCCGGTGACTGCTTCCCAACGCTGCCGGAAGTTGTGCTCGACGTCGGCGACAGCTTCCCCCTCGATGCGAAGCTCGGCGTCGTGCCAGTTGATACCCGCACGCAGCGCATGCCCGCGTCCATCCCATCGATCTCCAGCAAAGGTGGTCAGGTCCATGCCCCCGACGAAGGCGACTTGCCCATCGATGATGATCGACTTCTGGTGGTGGCAGTGCGTGCGGACGGCGGTGGTGTCGAGGCAGCAGACCAGGTCGCCAGGCGGCCGGTTCAGGGTCGCGGCGACCGCATCCATCGTCCGCCTCGTCGGATGAATGAGCGCGGGTGCACCGCCCCAGAGCAGGACACGGACGGGGAGCCGCTGCGCAACGCCGGCGAGCACGTCCACCAGTCGCGTACGCACCAGGTCGCCGGGCGCTTGCCGGAGTAGTGGCACATATGGGGTCAGGCACCAGCCGGTGATGTAGACGTAGGCGGTGGCTCGCGTCAGCGCTTCGTGCAGGGCGCTGAAGTATTCCTCGCCGTCGATGAGCGGTGTCACGCGGTTATGGGCGCGGGGAGGGGTACCGCCGGGATACCAGCGCAAGTCGCTTCCCCACCACGAGTCGCGCGCCGCCGCTGCCGCCCGCTCGTCGATGGCCCCACGGGCCAGCGTCCTTGCATGCCGGCGATGGAGCAATGGCGCCAAAGCGGCGCCGGCGTGGCGCTCGGCCTGGATGAACAGTTTCTGCAGGGCGGCCATGGATCCACTGTAGAGCAGCTTGGTGCCACGGTGCCCCTCTGGCGCGCACCCGGGTGCTCGTCGCTTGACCCGCTGTGACGGCCGAGCCTTGGGGATCACGCCCGAGACCCCGGAAGCTCGACGGGACTAAATCAGAGAGGACGTGTGGCACATGGCCCTGACCCTCGCCGAAGCGTACATCCAACAAATGCACGCCTGAGTTCGAAGAACGGGGCGAACTCGGGCCATGGTCTCAAAGAGACTGTGCGGTTCGTCATGTCGGCTTGGGCAGCCTCAAAGACCAGCCGGCAGGCTTGGCGACGGACTTCAAGCGGGGCGTTGTCCCATAGTTCGGTGA
>Ga0307373_10004072_pt1 | contig 24875 bp, 20 predicted proteins | sample OX2MG_FD_202534 | JGI IMG/M metagenome (GOLD analysis project Ga0307373, IMG submission 202534) | Soil microbial communities from Risofladan, Vaasa, Finland - OX-2 | ecosystem: Environmental > Terrestrial > Soil > Coastal area > Acid sulfate soil | place: Finland: Risofladan, Vaasa | collected...
AACCGTGTAGCCCTTCTCGTCGCGGATCTCGGCGAAATGGTCGCGCACGTCCTCGACGGTCATCTTGGGGTTGTAGTAGCCGTGCGTCATCCCGATGAAGAAGCGCGCGACCCGACCCCCGCCGACCGTGAAGATCTCACCGGTTACCGGCGTGTCCTCGTGGACGAGCCACGCGACGATCGGCGACACGAGCTCCGGGTCGAGCTTGTCTGCAGCGGGACCCATCAGTTCCTCGGTCATCCGCGTGCGCGCGATCGGAGCGATCGCATTGACCTTGATGTTGTACTTGGCACCCTCGTTGGCGAGGACCCTCGTGAGGCCGACGAGGCCCATCTTCGCCGCGCCGTAGTTACTCTGGCCGAAGTTGCCGAGGATCCCGGAGCCCGATGACGTGTTGACGATGCGGCCGTATCCCTGCTCGCGCATCTTCACCCACGCAGGACGGGTGACGTAGAACGCGCCCTTCAGGTGGACGTCGATGACCGGCTCCAGCAGGTCGCGCGTCATGTTGTGGAAGGTCTTGTCGCGCAGGATGCCCGCGTTGTTGATGACGATGTCGACCTTCCCGTAGGCGTCGAGGGCGGTCTGCACGATCCCTTCGCCGCCCTCGGGCGTCGACACGCTGTTGGCGTCCGAGACGGCTTCGCCGCCGAGGTCGCGTATCTCCTGGGCAGCCGTCTCCGCTGGGCCCTTGTCGGCACCCTCGCCCGAGACCGAGCCGCCGAGGTCGTTGACCACGACCCGGGCGCCCCTGGACGCGAGCAGCAGGGCGTGCTGGCGCCCGAGACCGCCCCCGGCGCCCGTGATGATCGCTACCTTCCCGTCGTAACCGAGATCAGCCATGGGGACCGAACGTAGCCCTCCCGGGCTTGGACAGGCCAACCAGCCGGCGCCCCGACGGCCGCCCGGTGGGCCGGCCAACCCGGTCGCCCGGTGCGCCGCCCGGCGGCTCCGCCGGGGCGGCTGGCGCAGGCGCCCAGACCGTGGTCGAATTGCCGGATCGCTCCCATTCACACCACTCGACGCTTATCGGCCCGGTCGCAGGCTCTTGTGCTGCTATCCGCCGCGCTCGGCTCGCTGGCGCTGCTCGTCAGCGGGGTCGCCGCACCGGCGGGGGCCTCGGCGGCCGGGCCCTCGGGACCCTGCGGGCCGGCCGGCCAACCTTGCACCTGGAACTTCAGCCCCGACGCCGGATCCACCCACGGAGCTGACGTGTACGCCGGGCAGGCTCTCGGGCGCGAGGGCGCCGGCGTGCTCGTCGCCGTCATAGACACCTGGGTGGACCCGAGCCACCCCGACTTCACCGGCAGGGTGGTCGACGAGGCGGATTGCATCGGCGGTGCCTGCACCGACCACACCTACGCCAAGGACAGCTGCACCCACGGGACCCACGTTGCCGGCACGATCGCGTCGGCCAGCTTCGGCGTCGCGCCTGAAGCCGACATCCTTGCCGTGCAGGTCCTGAGCGACGGCGGCAGCTCCGGCGCATCGTGCTCGGGGGCACCAGCTGACATCGCGAACGGCATCAACTTCGCCGTCGCGCACCACGCGCGGGTCATCAACCTCTCGGTGGGTGAACTCGTTCCGGGCGTCCTGCAGGATTCCGGCGTCACCGCGGCGGTCCATGCCGCGGCCAGCGCCGGCGCAGTCGTCGTGTTCGCAGCCGGCAACAGCTCTTCGCCCGGCGTCACCGACACCTATGGCAACGACGCGCTCCTCGTCGCCGCCACCGGACCCGACGGCAACATCGCCGGCTACAGCAACAGCGGAGGGTCCGTCGCGCTCGGAGCCCCGGGAGGCGACGACGGCGCCGTGGTCGTCGACTTGAGCGGTTGCAGTCCGGCCAACTCGGACGGCTCCAACATGAATGGAGACTGCGTCCTGTCGACGTTTCCGAACAGTCAGTACGGCTTGGACGAGGGAACGTCGATGGCCTCTCCCCACGTCTCCGGGGCGGCCGCGCTGCTGTTCGCCGAAAACCCGAACCGCAGCCGGGATGACGTGATCCACGCTCTGGAGTCGACCGCGCATCCCCTCGCCGGCGCCGGCAGCGGGCTGCTCGACGTCGGCAAGGCGCTCGCCCTCGAGCCTCCGGCCACCGCCGGCGCCGGTGCCGGGACTCAGCCATCCGTGCCGGCCGGCGCTGCCACCAGCAGTCGATCGTCTACCGCGGCGCGCTCGCCTGTGTACAGCTCGTCTGCGGCGCTCGGTATCTCGAACGGAGCCGGCCAGCCCGCACCGACGACCGCGCCCGTCCCGACAACCACGTCGTCGATCCCGCCGTACACGGTTCCCGACGGCCAAGGTTCGCACCGCAGCGCAGCGGGTCCGGAAGGAGCGTCGAAGGGCTCGTCGGTGGCGATCCCCGGTGGCATCGCCGCGGCACTGCTCGCAGCCGCGGGAGCCGGCACTGGAGTGCTCGGCCGGCGCCGGCGCGGCCGGCAGCACCGGTCGGGGGAAGGCGTCCCGGTCAGGCCCGGTAGGCGCCGGGCCGGGTGAACATTCCGCTGCTCCACCGGTGCGGGGTCGCGAGCACAGCCCTCGGGTAGTCCTCGAACATCCACCGGGCGAAGTTGCGCCGGCTCCACGCGGACTTGTCGGCGATAGCGAGCGCTCTGCTCGAACCGGAACGGCGGGCGAGGACGTTGGACAGCGCCCTGGCCAGCTTGTCGTCGAGTGACATGCCCCAGCGGACCTGCCGCTCGTAACGGCGCGCTGCTGCGGCCGGATTTCGCGGGCCGGCGGCGGCGACCGCCCTTGCCGCCAGCTCCCCGGTCTCGAGGGCCTGGGCTATCCCCTCGCCGGTCATCGGATCGCACGCCCTCGCCGCGTCGCCGGCGAAGAGCACTCTGCCGTCCAGCGCGGACATGGCCGCGTCTCCTATGCGCGCCGGGATCGGCCACGCCTTCCACCCCGAAGCCGGCGCCGCGTCGGGGCCCAGCACCGCGGCTATGTGAGGGCGGTCCAGGAAATCGATCTGCTGCCCTTTCAGCTCACCTCCAAGCTTGCCGTCGCCGTCGCGCAGCACCCCGTACCCGACGTTCACCATCCCGCCCGCCAACGGAAACGACCACGCGTAACCCGGCACCATCTCCGGCTCGAACCACACCCACAGCTTCTTCGCCGCCGGGCCCGCTCCGGCGTAGTACTGGCGGCCCGCCTGCCAGTCGCCGAGATAGCCGCTGGTGCCGGCGCCGACTGCCTTGCGCACCGGGGACCAGGCGCCGTCCGCGGCGATCAAGTAAGCGCAGGTGAGCGACGAGCCGTCCGCCAGGTTCACCCCGATCGCACCACCGGCGTGTGCCGGCGACACGCCGGTGACGGCGACGCCTTCGAGGAGCGCCGCCCCGCTCGACACGGCGACCTGAACCAGCGCGGCGTCCAGGTCGACGCGGCGTGCCGAAGCGGCGAACTGGGTGCCGTCGTCCGGGAGCGGCAACTCGGCCTGCCGGCCGTCGCTGCCGACCACGACCACGTCACCGACCGGTTCCCAGGACCCGACATCGGCCGGGTCGAGGCCGAGACTCTCCAGCCGGCGCAGCGCCGCCGTGGTCAGGCCGTCGCCGCAGCACTTGTCCCGCGGGAACGTCGCCTTGTCGACCATTGCCACCCGCAACCCCAGCCTGGCCAGCGTGATCGCTGCGGCGGCGCCGGCCGGGCCGGCGCCGACGACGACCACATGGCACGGCTCGCGTCGCGGGTCCATCCCCCCATGGTCCCACCCGTACCTCGCCCGCAGCCAGGCAAGCCCACCCTGGTCGGCTCCGCGTTCCCTACGCGAGGTCGGCCGCCCGCCGGATCAGTGCCGCCAGATCCGCCGGGTGCGTCAGGTGCGCCCCGTGTGCGGCGTCGGTGATCTCGACCAGCTCGGCCCGAGGCAAGGAAACAGCCAACTCACGCGACGAGCGCCGCTGGTGCACCTTCGACCTGCCACCCCGCCCGACCAGCACCGGCACCTTGACGTCGCGCGCCTCGAATACAGGCCCGTGGGCCAGGCTGGCCATCTCCGCCCGTAGAGTCGGTCCCTCCGCGCGCCGCTGCCTGCGAGTCGACTCGGGCAGCCGCTCCCACACCCGATCGCCGACTACGCGGCGCATGAACCACTCGGCTTGGTCTTCGGGGTCCATGCCCGACAGGCCGGCGCCTGCGCTGGCGCTGGAACCCGGCCACCAGTCCAACCACGGCTGGGGCGGCTCCCATACGAAGGCGACCGGTATCAGCCCGGGTGACGATGCAGCCGCCGCCAGCACGATGTCCCCACCGTAACTGTGCCCGAACACCACCGCCGGCTCTCCCCCCAACACCACGGTCAGGTCAGCCACTTGCTCGTCGAAGGAGACGGGGGGCCCGAGCCGGCTCGAACCCGCGTACCCGCGCCGGTCGTACGTGACGACGGAGAAGTCCGCCAGTCGCGACGTCAAGCGGGAAAAGCTCGACCCCCGGTCCATCGACCCGTGTACCAGCACGAGGCGCCGGCCGGCGCCCGGCCCGTCTGCGGACGGCGAACGCTCTACTACCCGCAGCGAATGCGAGGTCACGTCAACCGCGCACCAGCGGCTTGTAGCGGATCCGGTGGGGCTGGTCCGCCTCGACCCCGAGTCGCTTCTTGCGGTCCGCCTCGTAGTCGGAGAAGTTCCCCTCCCACCAGCGGACCTCGGAGTCGCCTTCGAAAGCGAGGACGTGCGTGGCGATGCGGTCGAGGAACCAGCGGTCGTGGCTCACCACCACCGCGCAGCCCGGGAACTCGACAAGCGCGTCCTCGAGAGCACGCAACGTGTCAACGTCGAGGTCGTTGGTCGGCTCGTCGAGCAGCAGAACGTTGCCGCCCGAGCGCAGTACCTTCGCCAGCTGCACCCGGTTGCGCTCTCCGCCGGATAGGTCGCCGACGAGTTTCTGCTGGTCGCTTCCCTTGAAACCGAAGCTCGACACGTACGCGCGACCGTGGATCTCGCGGCCGCCGACGACCAAGTGGTCTTGGCCGCCGGTGATCTCCTCGAACACGGTCTTCTTCGGGTCCAGCGCGTCGCGTGACTGGTCGACGTACGCGAGCGACACCGTCGAGCCGACTCGTATGTCGCCGGCGTCAGGCTTCTCGGACCCGACGATCATCCGGAACAGCGTCGTCTTGCCCGCCCCGTTCGGACCGATGACCCCGACGATCCCTCCCGGTGGCAGCAAGAACGACATCCCCTCGAACAGCAACCGCTCCCCATAACCCTTCGCCAGCGCGTCGGTCTCGATGACCATGTCGCCCAGTCGGGGACCAGGCGGGATGGTGAGCTCCAGCTTGTCCGGGCGTTTCTCGGCGGCCGCCGCTTCGGCGACGAGGTCGTTGTAGGCGGTGATGCGCGCCTTGCCCTTGCTCTGGCGTGCGCGGGGTGACATCCGCACCCAGTCGAGCTCGCGTTCCAGCGTGCGTTGCCGCGCTTTGTCGGCCTTCTCCTCGCCCGCCAGCCGAGCCTGCTTCTGCTCCAGCCAGGACGAGTAGTTGCCCTCCCAGGGGACCCCGAACCCGCGGTCGAGCTCGAGGATCCAGCCGGCGACGTTGTCGAGGAAGTAGCGGTCGTGGGTGACCGCGACGACGGTGCCCGGGTACTCCTGCAGCGTCCGTTCCAGCCATGCGACCGACTCTGCGTCGAGATGGTTGGTCGGCTCGTCCAGCAGCAACAGGTCCGGGCTCGACAGCAGGAGCTTGCAGAGCGCGACGCGGCGTCTTTCTCCCCCTGAAAGCGTCGTGACGTCAGCGTCGGCCGGCGGCAGCCGCAGCGCGTCCATCGCGATGTCCAGCTTGCGGTCGAGTTCCCACGCGCCGGCGGCGTCGATCTTGTCCTGCAACTGCGCCTGCTCCGCCATGAGCTTGTCGAAATCCGCGTCGGGCTCGCCCATCGCGGCGCACACCTCGTCGAACCGCACGAGAAGCTGCTTGATCTCCGCGACGCCGTCTGTGACGTTGCCCGCCACGTCTTTGCCCGGGTCGAGCTGCGGCTCCTGGGGCAGGTAGCCGACAGTGAAGCCGGGTGTGAGGCGCGCCTCGCCCGTGTACCCATCGTCGACACCGGCCATGATCCTCAGCAGCGACGACTTGCCGGACCCGTTGCCGCCGATGACTCCGATCTTGGCACCCGGGTAGAACGAGAGGTTTATGCCTCGCAGCACCTCTCGGTCAGGCGGATAGAACCGTCTCAGGTCGCGCATCGTGAAGATGAACTGTGCCGGCATCCTTCCAGTGTGGCTGAAGGGGGCATCAGGGCGCGCTACAGGGACGGGAGTGCGGCGTACGCTGGCTGTTGCTATGAGCGATCAGTCCCAGCCCCCCGCGTTCGGGCCCAACGCCTGGCTCGTCGACGACATGTACGAGCAGTACCGGGAGGATCCGAGCTCGGTCAGCGAGAGCTGGCGGGAGTTCTTCGAGGGTTACCGGCCCGGCGGCGCGAATCTGGCACGGCCGTCGACGCCCGAAACCGGCCCGGCGGAAACGACCGCCGAGGTTCCGCCGGCAGCGCATCCCGCGGTACCCGCACCGGCGCCGACGGCCCCGGCTGCAGTTTCGGAAAAAGACGCCGCGGCGCGCCCCGAAGCTTCTGTCGAGCACGCAGAGCCCGACGCCACACCGCTTCGGGGCGCGGCCGGGAGGATCGCCGCCAACATGACCGCCAGCCTGGGCGTGCCGACCGCCACGAGCTTCAGGGTCGTGCCGGCACGCCTGCTAGAGGTGAACCGCCGCATCCTCAACAACCAGCTCAGCCGGACGGGAAGCGCCGGTAAGGTCAGCTTCACCCACCTGATCGGATACGCCATCGTCGAGGCCGTCAAGGCGGTGCCGGTGATGAACTCGACGTTCGTCCCGGCGGACGGCGACGATCCGAAAGCAACGCCGTCGGTGATGCACCACTCGCGGATAGGCCTGGGTATCGCCGTCGACGTCGAGAAGCCCGACGGCAGCCGCACGCTCATGGTGCCGGTGATCAAAGACGCCGACTCGCTCGACTTCCGCGGCTTCTGGTCCGCATACGAGGACCTGATCCGCAAGGTGCGTGGGGGCAAGATCGGCGCGGACGACCTCGCCGGCGCCACAATGAGCCTGACCAATCCGGGGACCATTGGCACGGTGCAATCGGTCCCGCGTCTCATGCCCGGCCAGGGTGTGATCGTCGGTGTCGGGACAATCGACTACCCGGCGGAGTGGCAGTCCGCCGACCCGCGAGTCCTGGCGGAGTTGGGCGTGTCGAAGGTGGTAACCATCACGTCGACGTACGACCACCGCATCATCCAGGGAGCCGAGTCGGGCTTGTTCCTGCAGAAGGTGCACCAGCTGCTGAGTGGTGCGGAGTCGTTCTACGAGCGGGTGTTCAAGGCGATGGGGGTGCCCTACGAGCCCGTTCGGGGCCAACGCGACCGCAACGACCTCGTCGACTCCTCGACGATCCACGCCAAGAAGCAGATGGAGGTGGACACCCTCATCAACCTCTACCGGGTGCGCGGCCACCTGATAGCGCACCTCGACCCGCTCGACTGGAAAGACCCCCAGATGCACCCGGAGCTCGACCCGGCCACGCACAGCTTGAGCGTCTGGGATCTCGACCGCGAGTTCCTCACCAACGGCCTCGCAGGCTCCGAGCGGATGCGCTTGGGCGACATCCTCGGCGTTCTGCGCGACGCCTACTGCCGCACCGTCGGCGTCGAGTACATGCACATCCAGGAACCCGAGCAGAAGCGGTGGATCCAGGATCACGTGGAGGGTGTACCGACGCAGCTGCCTCTCGACGATCAGCGGTGGATACTCGACCGGCTGAACGCCGCGGAGGCACTGGAGCAGTTCCTCAACACCAAGTACATCGGCCAGAAACGCTTTGGGCTCGAAGGAGGGGAGTCGGCGATCCCGCTCATCGACGCTGTCATCGACGATGCCGCCACCGCCGACCAGTCGCAGGTCGTGATCGGCATGGCCCACCGCGGACGGCTGAACGTGCTCATCAACATCGTCGGCAAGAGCTACGGCGACCTGTTCGAGGAGTTCGAGGGCAATATCGACCCCGGAACGGTGCAGGGCTCGGGCGACGTCAAGTACCACAAGGGTTTCAAGGGCAAGTTCACCAGCCGCGCGGGTCAAACGGTCGACGTGGTTCTCGCTTCCAACCCGTCGCACCTCGAGGCGGTAGACCCGGTCGTGGAAGGAATGGCGCGCGCCTTACAGGACCGGATCGTCGGAGAGGACGCCGGCGACGAGCACCCGGTGCTGCCCCTGCTGATCCACGGAGACGCCGCGTTTGCCGGGCAGGGTGTTGTGGCCGAGACGCTGAACATGTCAGCGCTCCCCGGTTACGAGACCGGCGGGACTGTGCATCTGGTCATCAACAACCAACTCGGCTTCACCACCAACCCCGAGTCGGCGCGCTCATCCGTGTACGCAACCGACGTCGCCAAGATGGTCCAGGCGCCGATCTTCCACGTGAACGGCGATGATCCCGAAGCGTGCGTGCGAGTCGGGCGGCTCGCGTTCGCGTTCAGGCAGCAGTTCCACAAGGACGTCGTCATCGACATGGTCTGCTACCGCCGCTACGGGCACAACGAGCAGGATGATCCGAGCCTCACCCAGCCACTTCTCTACCAGCTCATCAAGGAGCACCGCAGCGTCCGCAAGCTCTACACCGAAGCCCTCGTACGACGTGGCGACATCGACATGGACGAGGCCGAACGCGTCTTGGACGACTTCTCCAAACGGTTGCAGTCGGCGCTCGACGAGACCCGCGCCTCCGCCCCGCCCAAGCCGACTCGCCTCCCGCCGCCGGCGGCGCCGGCGCCCGTGCTTGCGCCCATCGAGACGGGGGTCGAGATGGCGGGACTCCAGAAGGTCGTCGACGCGCTGGGATCCTTCCCCGAGGGCTTCACCGTCCACCCCAAGCTCCTGAGGGTCTTCCAGAACCGGCAGAAGCTCTGGGAATCCGGCGAAGTCGACTGGGCCCTGGGAGAGGCTCTCGCTTACGGGACGCTCGTGCTGGACGGGCGCGACGTGCGCGTCGCCGGGCAGGACACCCGGCGCGGCACGTTCGGGCACCGCAACGCAGCGGTCGTCGACTACGTGACCGGAGCGGAGCATCTGCCGTTGGAGACGTTGGGGCCGGGCCGTTTTGCGATCTACGACTCGCTGCTCTCCGAGTACGCAGCGCTGGCATTCGAATACGGGTACTCGTTGGTGGCTCGGGACGGGCTCGTGGCGTGGGAGGCCCAGTTCGGCGACTTCGTCAACGGGGCTCAGACGATCGTCGACGAGTTCCTGGCGGCCGCTGAGATCAAGTGGGGCCAGACCTCCGGTCTTGTGCTCCTTCTGCCCCACGGCTACGAGGGCCAGGGCCCCGACCACTCCTCGGGGAGGATGGAAAGGTTCCTCGACCTGTGCGCTGAGGACAACATCCAGGTGGCGAACGTGACCACCGCGGCGCAGCTGTTCCATCTCCTGCGTCGGCAGGTGTTGAGATCCGGGCGCAAGCCGCTGGTCCTCTTCACGCCGAAGCGCTACCTACGCGGGCGCGAGGCTTACAGCCCGGTCACGGACCTCGAGCGGGGGCACTTCCGCGAGGTGCTCGGCGACCCAGGGGTGGGCGACCGCGAGTCGGTGAGGCGGGTGTTGCTGGCGTCGGGGAAGGTCGCCCTAGACGTGATCGGTGCCCGCGACAAGGGTGGCCGCAGCGACATCGCCATCGTGCGGGTCGAGCAGCTGCACCCCTGGCCCGCCGACCAGATCGCAGCGGCGGTCGCCGGATACGAGCGGGCCTCCGAGGTGGTGTGGCTGCAGGAGGAGCCCGAGAACATGGGTGCCTGGACGTTTGTCCGCGACCGGCTGGACACCATGCTCGGCGGCGACTTCAAGCTGGAACGGGTGAGCCGGGTGGCGTCGGGGTCGCCGGCGACCGGCAGCCACGCCATGCACGAACTCGAGCAGGAGGATCTGCTGGAGCGGGCACTCGGCTGAACTGTCCCGCCGGCGCTTGGCTGCCGCCGATCCGGCCACCCTGGCCGATCCGGCGAGGGTCATTGCGCCCGCAAGTGGGTAGGTTAAGTATCGAAATGGGATAGCTAACCTACCCAGTCCGCCGTTGGCTTCCCGCCGCGGGAGCTGACTCTCGCAGCCGTCGAGCCACGCGGCTCAGCGCAGGGGGAAACCCACCACCGACTCGAGTTCGTCGATCGCGGCATCGGGGTCCACGACCTTGATGGTGCGCATCCCCATCGCCCTGGCCGGCTTGAGGTTCACGCCCAGGTCGTCGAGGAAGACCGCCTCATCTGGCTCGATCGCGAGCTTCTCGCAGGCCAACTTGTAGAACCCGGGGTCCGGCTTGCGGTGGCCGACCTCCGAGGACTGGACGACGGCGTGGAAGAGATCGAACACCGCGCTGTAGCCCGCAGCGTTCCCGGAGGCAGGTTCGAAGTTGTTGGTTAGCAGGCCGGTCAGGAGACGGTCGTGGCAGCGCCGCAGCGCCTCGACCATCGCCGGGCGCAGCTCGCCGCGAAGGCTTGCGAGCACCTGCAAAGCGTCGACCCGGTGGCCAACGGCGGCCGCTTCGGCCTCGAACACCGTGACGAACGAGTCGACGTCCAGTTCGCCGCGCTCGAAGCGCGCCCACGCGTTGCTGTCGGGGTTGGTCGCGTTCAACTGCCGGATGACGCCGGCGGGCAGCCCGCTCGCCTCTTCGTACGCGGCGAACGCGTCGAAAGGGCTGGTGGTGAGCACCCCGCCGAAGTCCCAAAGCACCGCCCGGACAGTTGTCTCTGACACGGGCGAGGACTCTAGGGTCAGGGGGTTCCACTGTCGCAAGTGGCGGGGCTGCTTGACTCTAGGGAAGTCATGAGCCCCCGCCATGTTGTCGTAGACGGGTCGAACATCGCGACGGAGGGTCGTTCGCTGCCGAGCCTCGCGCAGCTCGACCAGGCTGTACGCGAGTTCGTCGCCGAGAATCCCCACGACGTCGTGACCGTCGTGGTGGACGCGTCGTTCGGGCACCGCGTCGATCCGTCCGAACTCCCGATGTTCGAGGAAGCCGAGGCGGCCGGCGAGATCGTGTCCCCGCCGGCGGGCGCCGTAGGGAGGGGCGACGCCTTCCTGCTGCGAATAGCGGAGAAGATCGGCGCGACCGTCCTATCGAACGACTCGTTCCAGGAGTTCCACGTCGAGCACCAGTGGCTCTTCGACAAAGACCGCCTGATCGGCGGTAAACCGGTGCCCGGCGTCGGCTGGATCTTCATGGACCGGACCCCGGTCCGCGGCCAGAAGAGCCGCGAGGTGACCAAGGAGGCGAAGCGTAAGAAGAAGGCTGAGGCCGGCGGCGGCTTGGAAACCGTGGCGCCGAAGATCAAGCCGCGCGACAAGAAGGTCGACCAGGCGATCGCTCGTGCCACGCAAGAGGCGGTCAAGCCCGACGATGGGAAGCGTTCACGCCGGAGGCGTTCAGTCGCTCCGCCGGCGGAGCCGGTGAACGAGCCGTTGCCGTTCATCACGTTCATCGCAGCCCACCCCTTGGGGAGCGAGGTGTCCGGCCAGGTTGCGGAGTTCTCCTCGCATGGCGCGTTCGTGGACGCCTTCGGGGCTCGCTGCTACGTGCCGCTGTCGGCGATGGGTGAACCACCTCCGAGGCGGGCGCGAGAGGTCGTGTCGAAGGGGGAGGAGCGGACTTTCGTAGTCCAGGCCTTCGATCCGCAGCGGCGCGGTATCGAACTTGCGCTTCCCGGCTTCGAGAAGGTGGCAGGTTCGCCGACCGAGGAGACAGTCGAAGCCGAGATTCACCCGTTGCCGGCGAGGGGCGCCAAGAAGACCGGCGTGAAGAAGGCAGCCGCGAAGAAGGCGGCGGCGAAGAAGGCAGGCGCGAAGAAGACGGCGGCGGAGAAGCGGCCGGCCAAGAAGGTGGCCGCATCCGACGAGCCGGCTCCGGCCAAGAAGGCTGCAGCCCCCAAGAGGGCGGGAGCGGCGAAGAAGGCGGCGGCGGAGAAGGCGGCGGCGGAGACGGCCGAACCCGCGAGGGCCCAAGCCGCCAAGAAGGCCGCGCCCGTCAAGAAGGCTGCGCCCGTCAAGAAGGCTGCGCCCGTCAAGAAGGCCCCGGCCGCCAAGAAGAACGAGCCCACCAGGCAGGCGGCGGCGAAGAACGCCGCTGGCAAGAAGACCCCGGCGGTCGTCGAGAAGGCGGCTGCCGAGAGGGCCTCCCCGGTCGCCAAGCGCCCGGGGAAGCGGCTGTCGCCGACGTAAGTCGGGAGCCGCGCCGTCTTTTCCCTACGATGGCGCGGCCATGCGGATAGCCACCTGGAACGTCAACTCGCTGAAGGCGCGCCTGCCGAGGGTCGAGGAGTGGCTCGCGTACGCCCGCCCGGACGTGGTCTGCCTGCAGGAAACCAAGCTGGCCGATGCCGCTTTCCCGCACATGGCCTTCTCGTCGCTCGGTTACGAGAGCGTGCACCACGGCGACGGCCAGTGGAACGGCGTGGCGATCCTGTCGCGCGAGACGATCGAGGAGACCACCTTCGGGTTCGCCGACACCATCGAACCGGATTCCGATACGAGATTGGTGACTGCTCGCACCTTCGGGGTCTCGGTGACGAGCGTGTACGTGCCCAACGGACGCAGCCTCGACTCCGACCACTACGTCTACAAGCTCGAGTGGCTGGCGAAGCTGCGCCGGCACCTCGACCTGCTGAGCGCGCCCGGCGACGAGGTTGCAGTTTGCGGCGATTTCAACATCGCCCCGGCGGACGCTGACGTTTGGAAGCCGGAGGCGTTCGTCGGGTCCACGCACGTCAGCGAGCCCGAGCGGAAGGTGCTGCAGGAGCTCGAGTCATGGGGGTTGGAGGACGCCTTCCGCCGGCGGTGGGCGCAGGACCGGCTGTATTCGTACTGGGACTACCGCGCCGGCGACTTCCACGAGCACCGGGGCATGCGGATAGACCTGGTCCTGTTGTCGAAGTCGCTGGTGGACCGGGTCAGCTGGGCGCTCGTGGACCGCAATGCTCGCAAGGGCAAGCAGCCGTCGGATCACGCCCCGGTGTTCGTCGACATCGAAGCGGAGGCCGCGTGACGGGCGACAAGGAGCAGGCTGAAGGTGGAACTGGATGGCCGTATGACGGAGTGGATCCGTCGTTGGCGCGGCGTTTGCAGGAGCAGCTCGAAGAGGCGCGCGCCATACGTGTCGACAAGAGGGCGGCCTCTGCACGCGAGGTAGGGGAGTCGTTCCGGCGTGCGATCGACCTGCTCACTGCTACGCCGGCGCCTCCGGAGGTGCTCGCCGAGGTCGCCGAGCTGATGTCGAGCGTCGTGTCACGGCTCGAGGGCTACGGCGCGAGCCGCCGGTACGAGGGGTTGGCGGAGGCGTCCGGTCTGGGCCACGACCCGGCGCATTTCGACTGGTCCCCCCTGTTGGGAGCGTCGAACCCGCTCGCGCCCCCGCTGATCCTTGACGTGGAGGACGACATCGTCGTCGGGCGAGGACGGTTCGGCTCGGCGTACGAGGGTCCGCCGGGGTGCGTGCACGGCGGGTTGGTGGCGGCTGCGTTCGACGAGGTTCTCGGTCTCACGCAGTCACTGTCAGGCCAGGTCGGGATGACCGGGACACTTACGGTCCGCTACCGCCGTCCGACGCCGCTGCACACCGACCTCCGCTGGGAGGGTCGCCTCGAATCGGTTAGCGGCCGGAAGGTGACGACGTCGGCGATCGTCATTGCGAAAGGCGAGGTGACAGCGGAGGCTACTGGGCTGTTCATCACGGTAAGCCCCGAACGGTTCGCGGCTCTGGCAGCGTTGAGAGAGCGCCACGGCGAGTAGCGGGGCCGCCCTCTGGCCTACCGAGTAAGCGCCGGTTGTCTAGCGGCGATACGCCCCTACGTCGGCCAACATCGGCCGCGGCAGCGCGATCGGCGAGGAGGACTGCACCTCGTCGACGGTGAAATCCCAAGGCAGGGGTAGGGCGGCGGACCCCGAACCCGCGAGCGGCCGTGGCCGTCGGGGAAAAGACGCCCCCGAACTGCCGCCACGACCCTTGTAGACGATCAGCCCCGTCACCGGGTCGGGTACGGCGTCGAGCGCTGCTGTCACGACCGGCAGGTTCGCGTAGGACTCCCACGCCTGCTCGTCGGCGAACGAGACCTCGAAGACCACGCCCCATGTGTGCCGGTGCCAGGACCAGTCCGTGGCGCCATGGGTGAGCGCGGCCTCGATCAAGGCGTCGCGGTACGCCTCGGCCCAAACCAAAGCCGGGGCGGCGCCGTCGAAGACCTCGATGGAATACCAGGCGCTCACGGTTTGCCAGGTTATCCCCAAGGGGCCCGGCGCGGGAGACCCAATCGCGGGAACTGGGAGGTCCTTTGTGGCAAGCCGGTCGAAGCAGAAGCGAGTTTCAGGCGGTAGCCGCCTGGTCGGCGACCAGTGCCAGCAGGGCGGGCCCGTACCGGTCGGCCTTGATGGGCCCGAGTCCAGGGACGGTGAGCAGCTCGTCGAGGTTCGCCGGACGCAGCGAGGCCAGTGCTTTCAGCGTGGTGTCGTGCATTACCACGTAGGCGGGGACCCCCGATGCCCTGGCCGTCTCGGATCGCCACGACCGCAGAGCATCCACCGTGTGCTGGTCGGGATCCGGAAGGCGGATGGCAGTGGCGGCGCTGCGCCGCTGTGGCCGTTCGTGGGGGATCCGGTCGTGGGCCGGCCCCTGGCCGGCCAAGCGCTCGCGCTGCTCACGGATCCGGCGTCGCCACTCGGCGGTGGTGACTTCCGCGGGGCCGCGTCGGGCGGGATCGCCGGCCGACGCCGCCCCGGGGCACACCGCGTCCAGCCAGGCGGAGGGCTCCCGCGGGACCGGACGCGAACCGAACGTGCGGGTCCGCGCCCAAGAGCAGTGCAGCTCCCGGGCTGCCCGCGTCAGGGCGACGTAGAGCAGCCGGCGCTCTTCGGCCAACTGGTGGTCACGGCCGCCCACGGCTGGTCCGGCACTCCTGGCGGCGGCACGTGCGATCGGCACCAGGCCCGCCTCCAGCCCCGCCACCCACACGGCCTCCCATTCCAGACCTTTGGCCCGATGGAACGAGCAAAGCGTGACGGCATCACGCGGCCCCTCCGGGCCAGCGTCGTCGCGCAGGGCGGTCGGTAGCCAGGAGAGCCACTGGCGTGCGGTGGCGGCGGTGTCCTGCCGTTGGAACGCCCGCGCCAGGCCCGCCAGTGCCGAAACGGCCGAGCGCTCCACCTCGTCGAGAGACCGCTCCATGCGCAGGCCCACACGATCCTCGCCGCCGGCGAGGTCCTCGAGGTCCGCGGCCAGCGTCTGTAGAGAGCGGCCGCCCTCGCCGGCCGCCCAGCGCATCACTTCTCGAGTGATCGGCTCCTGCAACAGCGCCTTCCGGCCCGGCGCCCAGAACGGCACGCCGGCCGCTTCCAGGGCATCCCCGATCGTCACCAACTGCGCGTTGGTCCTGGTCAACACCGCCATCGACGTCCACGGGCGGCCGGCGTCGTGGGCCCTCACCAGCTCCGCCGCTATACCTCTCGCCTCGGCGGCATCCGAGGCAAACGACCGCACCCTCGGCTCGGGGCCCTCCTCCCCGGCAGACCGCAATCGATCACCGGCCGGGCCAAGGACCCGCGCTGCGGCCGCAACCACCTGCGGCGTGCAGCGATGGTTGTGGTCCAGGTGCACCACATCGCCCTGCGGCCACCGCCGCGAGAACCCGGCGAGCAGGCTCGGGTCGGCGCCGTTCCAGCCGTAGATGGCTTGGTTCGGGTCTCCGACGACGAACAGGTCGTCGGAGGTGCCGAGCCAGGCGAGCAGGAGCCGGTGCTGCAGAGGGTTGAGGTCCTGGAATTCGTCGACGAAGAGATGCCTCCACTTCCACCGTTGAGCGCCGGCGAACTGCGGATCCGACTCGATCGCGGCAGCGCATTGGGAGAGCAGGTCGTCGAAGTCAACGAGACCCCGTCGCAGCTTCTCGTGCTCGTAGCGGGCATAGAGCGCCGCGATATCTGCCGCCCGCGCGCCAGCGGGCATCTGACGGCGCTCTTCATGAGCGGCGGCTTCGAAGTCCTCGGGGCTCACCAATCTTGCCTTCGCCCATTCGATGTGGCCCGCCAGGTCCGACAGGGACGCGCCGGCGAGACCGGGGCGCGATGAAACGAGCGGCCCCAGGACACGCGCCTTGCGCTCGAGCAGAACGGGAGGCTGCTTGCGCCGGTCCGCCCACCAGCGTTGCAGCTGCGCCGACGCGAGCGCGTGGAAGGTCCCCGCGGAGACGTGCTCGCGCATGCCGAGAGCACGCAGCCTCGACTGCAACTCGCCGGCGGCCTTGCGGGTGAAGGTCAGCGAGAGCGAGTGCACCGGGCTCGCGCTGCCGACGGCAATCCGGTACGCGATCCGCCTCGTGAGCACCCGGGTCTTGCCGGACCCGGCTGAAGCCACGACACACAAAGGCTGTGCCTCGCTCGTCACCGCCGCCACCTGAGCGTCGGTCAAGCCCGACAGGATCTCGTCCAGCGGTGGCGTGAAACTCACCGGGGCGAAGATACGGAAGGGGTGTGACGATCTGGTGGATCCCCCTGCGGCGGTTGTCCACCGGTCCGCAAAACGAAAGGCGCCGGTTGCGCGCCTGGCGATGATCCCCCCGAATCATCGAGCCGGCGCTGCAACCGGGCACCTGTCGAGGCCAGGACTATGCCCTTTGACCACCCTTGGCGTCAAGAACCTTGGCGATTCACCGCTTCCCGTTCTTCCGGAGCATGCTGCGGGGGTTAGTTTCTCGTACATGGCTCTGCGAAGCCGCCGACTCAACGAAGGCGAGGAGGTTGTCCTCGACCTCCACCCGCACTGGTGGTACCTCGCCGGGCCGGTGGCCACGATCGTTGCTGTAATTGCCGGCGCCATAGCGGCATTGGCCGAATCGGCGCCTCCCGCGGCCGGCTGGGCGGTGGTGGCGGCGCTCGTCGCCAGCGCGGGATGGCTGCTGCTCCGCTACCTGAGGTGGCGGACCTCGAGGTTCATTCTCACGACCAGCCGCCTCATCGAGCGCCGAGGTGTTCTGTCGCGCACGAGCCGCGAGATCCCGTTGATGGGTTTGAGCGACATCAGCTACCGGCAGTCGTTGTTCGAGCGGGTGATCGGCGCGGGCTGCGTACTGGTGGAATCGCCGGGCAAGGACTCGCCCGAATACTTCCCCGACCTCCCCCGCCCCGCTCGGGTCCAGAACGAGATATTCCGGCTGATGGACGGCGTGCGCAAAGTCCAACCTGTGCAGCTCCCGCCGAGCCACGGATCGTCGATTCCCGAGCAGATCGACCAGCTCGACCAGCTCCGCCGGCGGGGAGTGATATCCGATGCCGACTTCGAGCAGAAGAAGGCGCAGCTGCTGGACCGCATGTGAACGACCCGCCCCGCGTCGTCAGCCTCGTACCTTCTGTCACGGAGACCTTGCTGAGCTGGGGCGTGACACCCGTCGCGGTGACGCGATTCTGCGAAACGGACGGGTTGAAGACGGTCGGCGGGACGAAGAACCCGGATATCGGTTCGATCGTCTCTCTTGGTCCCGACGTCGTCTTCATGGACGAGGAGGAGAACCGCATCGAGGACGCGCGGGCGTTGCGTGACGCGGGGGTCGTCGTTCACGCGACGTGCGTGCGGAACCTCGCCGGGGCGGCCGTCGCGTTGGACCAACTGGCGGGGATCGTCGGTGTCCGATCGAGATCGGACCGGCCGGAGGAACCGGACCCGCCGGTGGTGCGGGTCTGGGTTCCCATCTGGCGCCGTCCTTGGATGACGGTCAACGGCGACACCTACGGGTCGGATCTGCTCGCGCATGCAGGTCTCGATAACGTCTGCTCAGCCGAATCGGAGCGCTACCCGACCGTCACGATCGACGAAGCGCGGGCGCGGGAGCCCGACGTGGTGCTCGCCCCCTCGGAGCCGTACCGCTTCTCGGAGCGTCACCGCGCGGAGCTGGAAGAGGTTGCGCGCGTGGAGTTCGTCGACGGCCGGGATCTTTTCTGGTGGGGAACGAGGACGCCCGGCGCGATCGGCCGGATGCGTGCGTTGGCGGCCCGGATCCCGGGCCGGTAAGTATCAGGTCGGAAAAAGACCCCGCGCCGCGCCGAGCAGGCCTGCGGGTTCGGGAGGGAGTCACGTGGCAGGACCGCTGAAGGGATACCGGGTTGTCGAGCTTGCCGGCATCGGCCCCGGGCCGTTCGCCGGCATGATGCTGGCCGACATGGGCGCCGAGGTGCTGCGGGTCGATCGCGCCGCTGCAGTCCGGGAGGGCGCATCGCCGCCGTTCGCCGATGTCCTGGGGCGTGGCCGGCGTTCCGTCGGCGTGGATTTGAAGCACCCCGAAGGTCGCGACGCGGTCCTGCGCCTCGTGGAGAGCGCGGACGCGCTCATCGAGGGTTTCCGCCCGGGCGTCACCGAGCGGTTGGGTCTCGGCCCTGACGACTGCATGGCGCGCAACCCGCGCCTCGTCTACGGGCGGATGACAGGCTGGGGTCAGGACGGCCCGTACGCGAACGCCGCGGGTCACGACATCAACTACATCGCTCTCAGCGGGACCCTTGGCATGATCGGCCGCAAGGGCGAGGCGCCGGTGCCGCCGCTGAACTTGGTGGGCGACTTCGGCGGCGGGGGGATGCTTCTGGCATTCGGGATCGTCTGCGCCATGCTCGAAGCGACACGTTCCGGGCAGGGTCAGGTGATCGACGCCGCGATGGTCGACGGGGCGGCGCTTCTCGCCGCCATGATGCACGGCTTGCGAGCTACCGGCATGTGGCAGGAGCGCGGCACGAACCTGCTCGACACGGGAGCGTTCTTCTACGAGGTCTACGAGACCGCGGACGGCCGCCACATCTCGCTCGGGTCCATAGAGCCGCAGTTCTACGCACAGATGGCGGAGCTCAGCGGCCTGGCCCAGGAACCCGGCGGTGTCCCCGAGCAAAACGACCGGTCCTCCTGGCCATCCCTCAAGCAGCGCATGGCCGGGCTCATCAAGACCAAGACCCGTGACGAGTGGTGCGCACTGATGGAGGGGACCGACGCGTGCTTCGCGCCGGTCCTCGACCCGGACGAGGCTCCGTCACATCCTCACAACCGGCACCGCGCCACGTTCGTTGACATCGCCGGGGTGACGCAGCCGGCGCCGGCGCCTCGATTCAGCCGGACGGTAGCGGAAGTCGAGCGCCCGCCTGCTCGTGCGGGCCAGCACACCGACGAGGCGCTGGCCGATTGGGGGTTCGCCGCCGACGAGCTCTCCAAGCTGCGCGAGGTCGGCGCCATCAAGTAAGTGCCAAGCGGGCACGGCCAGGCCCGGGCGATCTCAGTCTTCGAGGTGTACGACCGGACAGGTCAGGGTACGGGTGATCCCTTCGATCATCTGCAGCCGGCTGACGATCATGCGTCCCAGCTCGTCGACCGAGTCGGCCTCAGCCTTGACGATCACGTCGTAGGGGCCGGTGACGTCGTCAGCGGACACGATGCCCGGTATCTGACGTACGTGCTCCGCTACTGAAGCAGCCTTGCCCACCTCGGTTTGGATCAGGACATAAGCGCTGACGGCCATCGGTTGTTCCTCCTCGGGTGCGGCGGGCGAATGCTACCCGCGGCGTGCGTTCACCCGAGACGCTTCTCGAGGCGGGCCAGTTCGTCGCGCAGGGCAGCCGGGACGTGTTCGCCGAGCGAGTCGTAGTGCCCGGCGATGAGCGGGATCTCCTGTTTCCAACCCTCCACGTCGACGCTGAGGAGATGTTCCATGTCCGACTCGTCGATGCCGAGGCCTTCGGTAGGAATTGCGCCCTTGGCCGGCAGGAGCCCGATCGGCGTCTCGACGGCCTCGCCGCGGCCCGCGCAGCGCTCGAAGACCCATTCGAGGACTCGGCTGTTGTCGCCGTAGCCGGGCCACAGGAACTTGCCGTCGGGTCCTTTGCGGAACCAGTTCACGTAGAACAAGCGCGGCAGCTTGGACGCGTCGGTGTGCTCGCCGATCTCGAGCCAGTGGTCGAAGTATTCGGCCATGTTGTATCCGCAGAAGGGAAGCATCGCGAACGGGTCGCGGCGGAGCTTGCCGACGGCGCCGGCAGCGGCCGCGGTCGTCTCGGAGGCCATGATCGACCCGAGGAACACGCCGTGCTGCCAGTCGAACGCTTCGGTTACCAGCGGCACCACACCCGAGCGGCGACCGCCGAAGAGGATCGCCGAGATGGGAACGCCCGAGGAGGACTCCCACTCAGGCGCGATGGCGGGATCTTGGGATGCCGGGGCGGTGAACCGCGCGTTCGGGTGGGCGGCGGGCGTCTCGCTCTCGGGTGTCCAGTCCTGGCGTTTCCAGTCGGTCAAGTGGATTGGCTTGTCGTCGGTCATGCCCTCCCACCACACGTCGCCGTCGTCGGTGAGCGCCGTGTTCGTGAAGATGCAGTTCTCCGCGAGGGTGAGCATCGCGTTGAGGTTCGTCTTGTTGTTCGTGCCGGGGGCGACGCCGAAGAACCCGTATTCGGGGTTGATCGCCCACAGGCGTCCGTCCTCACCGAATTTCATCCAGCAGATGTCGTCACCGATCGTCTCGACCTTCCAATCGGGGAGCGTCGGTATCAACATCGCGAGGTTCGTCTTGCCGCAGGCCGAGGGGAACGCGCCGGTCACGTAGCGCACCTCGCCCTTGGGGGAAGTCAGCTTCAGGATCAGCATGTGCTCTGCGAGCCAGCCGTCGTCGCGCGCCATGACGGACGCGATCCGCAAGGCGAAGCACTTCTTGCCCAGGAGGGCGTTGCCGCCGTAACCCGAACCGTAAGACCAGATCTCACGGGTTTCTGGGAAGTGGGCGATGTACTTGTTGTCGCTGTTGCACGGCCACGGGACGTCCTGCTGACCGGGTTCCAGCGGAGCCCCAACCGAGTGGACGCAGGGGACGAAGATGCCATCGTCGCCTAGGACCTCGAGGGCGCCCTTGCCCATACGGGTCATGATCCGCATGTTGGCGGCGACATAGGCGGAGTCGGTCAGCTGAACCCCGATGTGGGCGATCGGCGAGCCGAGCGGACCCATCGAGAAGGGGACGACGTACATGGTGCGCCCCCTCATACTGCCGGAGTAGAGGTCGCGCAGGGCCCTCTTCATCTCCGCCGGATCGCGCCAGTTGTTCGTCGCTCCGGCGTCTTCTTCTTTCTCCGAGCAGATGAAGGTTCGATCCTCCACACGCGCTACGTCGGCCGGATCGGATGTGGCCCAATAGCTGTTGGGACGCTTCGCATCGGAGAGCCTTCGGAACGTCCCGACCTCGACGAGCTCAGCGCACAGAGAGTCGTACTCTTCCGCCGAGCCGTCACACCACAGGACCCGATCGGGCTGGAGAAGCTTGGCCCATTCGTCGACCCAGTCCCGCAGTCGGCGGTTGTTCGATAGGGGCTCTGTGGAGGTCACGGCTCGAAATTTCTCCCTCGTCCGGCTTTTGGAAACATCGGTGCCTACGCTTCCCCCCTGTGGAAGACGACGATAACGGATCGCCCCGTTGACAGGCGAGTTCGCGGTTATCGAGGTGATCCGCTCTCTGCTGCCGGGGCCAGGCGACGCGGGCCAGGTCTGGATCGGCGACGACTCGGCGGTGCTTCCGGTACCTGCCGGGGATCGCCTGCTCCTCGCTGCCGATACTGTCGTCGCCGGAGTCCACGCGGATCTCGGTTTGACCGGGCTCGACGACCTCGGTTGGAAGGCGATGGCTGCGTGCGTGAGCGACATCGCGGCGATGGGAGGCGATCCTCTGTGGGCTCTGGTGACCGTGGCGGGGGCGAGCGGGGAGGAGGTCCGGTCGTTGTACGCGGGTGTGGCTGACGCGTCCAGGTGTTTCGGATGCCCCGTTGTCGGCGGAGACCTGACAGGCGGGCCGGGTTTGGTTGTGACCGTTGCTGTGGCGGGAACCTGTGACGGCGCGCCGGTCCTTCGAAGCGGCGCGCGGGCCGGCGACGAGGTCTGGGTCACGGGCCCGCTCGGTGCATCAGCGGCGGGCCTGCGCCGGCTCCGTTCCGGTGGGTCTTCGGCGCGGGATGCCGAAGGTGCCGACCTGGTGCGATCGCACGCGCGCCCGGTGCCCAGGTTGGCCGAGGGCAGGGCAGCTCGATCGGCGGGAGCGACAGCGATGATCGATGTCTCAGATGGATTGGCCGCGGACGTGGGTCACATATGCCGCCAGTCGGGGATCGGGGTGTCGCTCGATTACGTGCCCGCGGCGAAGGGGGCGACCACCGATGAGGCCATGTCGGGAGGAGAGGATTTCGAGCTCGTGTTCTGTGCGCCACCCGGGGCACCAGTGGGTTCGGCGTTCGAAGGTCTACGCCCGCCGGTGAGGATCGGTGAGTGCAGGGACAACCATCAGGGTGTCCGGCTTGCCGGAGCCGAGGTGGCCCCTGCGGGCTGGGAGCACCAGTTGTGAGGCGACCCCGGGTCCCAGTTGCCCTGACGATCGCCGGCTCTGACTCGGGTGGGGGAGCGGGGATCCAGGCAGACTTGAAGACCTTCGAGGCGCTCGGAGTGTGGGGAACGTGCGCGCTCACGGGAGTGACAGCCCAGAACACGCTCGGTGTCCTCGACTCGCTCGTGCTTCCGCCGCCGCTCGTGCGGGCCCAGATCGAAGCGGTCTGCGACGACATCGGCGTCTCGGCCGCCAAGACCGGCATGCTGGGAACGGCAGAAGTGATCGTCACGGTTGCCCAAGCGGCCGTCGATCATCGTTTTCCATGGCTCGTGGTGGACCCGGTTCTGGTGACCAGCCACGGGGAGCTGCTGCTCGAGGAAGGTGCGGTGAAGGTTCTGCTCGAGGAGCTTGTCCCCCTGTGCAGCGTCGTCACCCCGAACATCCCGGAGGCGGAGGCGCTGCTCGGCCACCCGATCGACGGGCGCGAGGGTATGGCGGCTGCCGCCGAAGAGCTGGCAGCGGCGGGGGCGCCGGCGGTGCTCCTCAAAGGAGGTCACCTCCGCTCCGACGAGTCGCCCGACGTCCTGTACTCCGAGGGACGCATCCAATGGCTCTCTGGTTCCCGCGTCGAGAGCCGCCACACCCATGGGACGGGCTGCACCCTCTCGGCGGCGATATGTGCGGAGCTGGCGACCGGAGCCTCACTGCATGACTCATGTGTAAGGGCCAAGGAGTTCGTTACCGAGTCGATCAGGGCGGGTGTGGACGTGGGGTCCGGCGTGGGGCCGGTCAACCCGGGGTGGGGCCGGGGCGGCAGCGTCGCCTGATCTTGGTGTCGGCGCCCGCCGGCGGCCCTTCGCGGATCGTCGACGCACCTTTTTTCTCTCAAGCGCGGGTGGCGGCCCGCCGAATCATCGAGCATGTCCGTATCGAGCCCCCGCTCAGGCGGTATCGACACCACTCTGGCCGACAGGCTGAGCCCGGGCCTGGGCGCGCCGAGGGCGCTCGTCGGAGGTGCCGAGCACGGCCCGCAGGTCCCGGTCGCCCCCACTACCGGCCTCGCGTCGTCCGCCCCGCCGGGGCAGGCCTTCCTGGATCTGCTGGTGCTCGGGTCATTCGCATGCCAGACGCCGGTCGCCCTGCTTTCCGTCCCCCAACCGGACGGGTCCTGGAGCACCCTCTCGCACGGGTTCGACACCAAGGAGGGTCTCAACGACCCCCATCTCTTCGCCGCGCTCGCTGCCCATTCGGAGGCCTACGAGATCGACGATCTCATGACCGCCATGCCGGGTAGCTCCCTCGTCCAGCCGCCGCACTCCATGCGCTGGGCCTACGGCGTCGCCCTGCGGTCGGAGACGGGTTCACTGCTGGGTGTGGTCGCGGTGCTCGACCGGTGGGTCCGCAAGGTAACCAAGCGCGAGCACCGGGCCATGGCCAGCTTCGCAAGGCAGATGGGCGCTCAGCTCGCCGGCATCCGCCGGCCGACGGCCTCCTTCGCCCGGCCCGATCTCGCCCCCCCGATCGCACGGGTGAGCACCGCGGCCCCCGTGCGATCGAACGGGTCCGACCGGCACGGCTCCGAGCCGCACCAGCTGCTCCGGAGCCACGAGGTGGCCGTCATGTTCGACGTGACCGAGCGGACCGTCATCAACTGGGCAGCCTCGGGCAAGCTCCCGAGCCTCCGCACGATCGGCGGGCACCTCCGCTTCCGCCGCGACGACGTGATGCGCCTCCTGTCCGGCGCCTCCGAGCCCCCGGCACCGGCTGCGGCCTCGGGCCAGCCAGGCTAGTCCGGCCCGCGGCCGGGGCTCAGCGAGAGGCTTTGGTGACCTTGCCTGCGCGGATGCAGGAGGTGCAGACGTGGATCCGGCGCGGGGAACCGTTGATCATCGCCCGGACCCTCTGGATGTTGGGGTTCCAGCGTCTCTTGGTGCGCCTGTGCGAGTGGCTGATACTCATGCCGAACGACGGCCGCTTTCCGCATACCTCACAAACCGCTGCCATCGGGAACCACACCTCGCTCGTTGGGGTCTAGATAGGGCCGCCCGGGTCGCGAAACCGGGTCGGTCACCACGGGTTCTTCGGCACGGGTAGGGGCCCATCAGGGCCGGCGGGCCAGGTTAGCATCCCCCGCATGCTGATGCCGGGCCCGACTGCGTCATTCTCATGCCGAATGGCCGGTCCATGACACTGGAGCGCCTGACAGCCTCCGACCTCGCGAGCGTGATCACGGTCTACCGTGACGCGCTGCGCGCCCACCAGGACCGCATCAACCGGCTCAACGTCTACCCCGTTCCCGACGGCGACACCGGCACCAACATGGCCCTCACCCTCGAGTCGGTGGTCAAGGAGGTCGCCGAGCGCGGCGTCGACGACATGCCATCAGTTGCCCAGGCCATCAGCTACGGCTCCCTCATGGGTGCCCGGGGCAACTCCGGAGTCATCCTCTCCCAGATCCTTCGCGGGATAGCCGACGCGGCGCG
>Ga0307373_10004073_pt1 | contig 24874 bp, 19 predicted proteins | sample OX2MG_FD_202534 | JGI IMG/M metagenome (GOLD analysis project Ga0307373, IMG submission 202534) | Soil microbial communities from Risofladan, Vaasa, Finland - OX-2 | ecosystem: Environmental > Terrestrial > Soil > Coastal area > Acid sulfate soil | place: Finland: Risofladan, Vaasa | collected...
TCGCACTTGGCTTTGCCGAGGACGGGAGTGATGAGGCCACGGGCCTTGCTGATGATTTCGGCGCGGGTCATGGGGTTATTCACCGTGCCGCGGACGGCTTTGACGTGTTCGGTAAGCTTTGTGCCGTCGTTGAGGATGACTTCCACGATGGCTTGGCGGTTGGGCAGGCGGCGCTCGAGTTCCGCGTCGGGGACGAGTTGCACCTTGGCGCGTTCACGCAGGATGTCCGGATCCTGCATGCGTGCCTTGTCATGCGCCGCGGCGAACGATGCGGTTTTGTCGAGCAGCATCACGGCGACCATGTATTGCAGGCAGATGTCGGGAATGTCGCGGTTGTTTACCACGGATGCTTCGCTGGTGGGCGAGTGCACGATCACCTGCCGCACCTGGGAAGCCTCGAAGGGGTGCCTCTTGCGAATGATTTCCAGCCCGTCGAGCGGCGCTTGGATGGGCGATCCCACGGTCCACTTCTTGATGTTGGTTCGCGTCACTTCGTAGCGCTTGCCGAGTTGATCGATCAAGCCGGCGGGATCGGCATTGGGTGCGTAGGCCTGAAAGAAATTGTCGGGGCCGGAGAAAACGTCGTCGACGCCGGTCCACCCGGATTCCACCAGCAGAGCGGAGGTGACGCCGGTGCGCGCTCCCATGCCGCCGAACGCGAAACCCTTTTCGATGTGGTCGGTGTCGCGCTGCCACACGGCGATGCCGGAGCATTGCTGCGAGGTGTAGTCGAGCACCCAGCGCATCTGTTGCGCGCTCAGATTTGCAGTGCTGGCGGCGGCAGCGGCGGCGCAAAACGCGCCGGCGAAGCTGTGCGTGCTGTGGTGGTGCTGAAATTGAAAACTCGAACCGCCCAGCGTCATCGTCATGCGCGTGCCAACGTCATAGCCGAGTGCGATGGCGCGCAGAAATTGCACGCCGGGCGTGCCGAATTTTTCGCCGGCCGCGAGCGCGGCTGGAATCGTCGCGCAGCCCGGATGCGAGAGAGAAGCGGCGTGCGAATCGTCGGTCTCGTCGGCATGCGCCAGATTTCCGTTCACCAGCGCCGCCTCGATGGGCCCGCAAACCACTTTTGAGCAAACCACGGTGGAAATGTTTTCGCCGCCATACATCGTGGCGAAATGCAGTACCACGCGTCCGGGGGGAAGCTGCGAGCCGGAAACCATCGCGGCAATCGTGTCGAGCAAGTGCTGCTTGGTGATCTCGACGACGTTGTCGGGCAGCGCGCGATTGCGCGCTTCGCTCATGTAGCTGCTGAGCCGGGCCATCACGGGACTCACCGATTCATCCTCGGCCAGCGCAGAAACACGCGACATCCCTGCGGCCGCGACGGCCCACCCCGCGCTCTTGAGCAACCCGCGCCGCGTCAAGTTCCCTCCGATGCCCAATCGAAATCCCTCCGCACTTCTGTCCCGTCCCATACCCGGATTCCTCCCCAGCATAAACGTTCACCCGCAATGCCAGCGCTTGATGATGACGGCGGCATTGTAACTCAGATTTGCTCCTTGATTCACGTAGCACAGGCTTCAGCCTGTGTCACTGCGGCCAGGCCAAAAATGTAACCTCGGCAGACTTCAGCTTTTCGGACTGCGGTCAATCCCAAAATTTAAACCTGACGGGCTGAAACCTGTCCCACTACGGTTGCGGAAACGAAAATATGTGAGCAGAAAATGAAAGGCAGGTGCCCCGTTTTGGAGCATGGGTAGCGGATTCCTCTTGACGCCCAATTTACACAGGCACACTGTTATCATGTAATACGAAATAAGCTCGAAAACTGCTCTTCGCGCGACGTCCCCTTTCTGAAGCTCGCATCCATCTGCGGTACGGTAGCCGTTTCCGTTTGTGATAACTGAAAAAATTGTGATGCAGCTTATAAGCGATCGCAATCAGCCGTCCATATATCCGAAGAGTTTCTCTGGTCAGTCCGATGAAAATGTCTGATAGAAGAATGGCGCAGCGATTCTCTCTCGCCATCCCGCTGTTCATTCGGGAATGGAATAGCCTGGCTCCGGGAAAGACAGCCGAATCGTTGAATATCTCCGAGAGTGGAGTGTATTTTGAGATGAACGCGCCGCCACGCAAAGGGGCCATGGTAGAGATCCGCATACGGATGCCGGAGATAATTACCGGCGCCGCCACGGTGGAATGGCGGTGCGTCGGCAAAGTCATGGGCGTGCAGCCGGCCAATTCGCTGCATGAGGCAATGGGCGTCAGAGTGCGGTTTGACTATTACGAGGTCATGGAGATCCATGCTCCGGCGCCGAAGCCGTCACTTTCCGGGTGACATTGGAGGACGTGCCATGGGGGCTTCCCGAGAGAGACGCCGGCGGTAAAACAATCATTAAATTTGAGGCAGAGATGGAAACTCGCGACAATTATGGCGCGCGGGGGACAGCCTTATGGGAAGGCTAGTCCGGGCGGACCGAAGCGGGCGGGGTGGGCCAATCGGAGGGCACAAAATCAACGCCCCAGAAATGCGGTGCGGGAGTCAGGAATTCGACGCCGACGCGTTGGCCCTTTCCGGTAGCATCGCCCAGAAACACAATGCGGCATTCCTGTTCTTCCTGAGTGAACGGATTGGTGATGGTGACGATGGCGTCCAAGTCGAGCGGCTGATTCATATACATCAGTCCGCCGTGCGCGTTGATCACGATGGTTTCGCAGGCCTCGCGGAAGCGGCGTTTGTCGGAGTTTTTTCCCGCAATCACCACGCGTACACGCATGAAGACCCGTGTGCTGCGTCGGACTTTGTCGCAACTGGTTTCGGGCATGGTAGCTTCATACTGAGGCACTTCGATTTCGCAGTCAACGGAACTGTCAGCGGCATGTTTCCGCTATGCAACAGGCTTTGTGTTCCCACGGTTTTCAGCGTGCCGCGCGTTTTCTTGCACGTTTCCTCGTTCCCGAAACCCCGGAACGCGTTATGATTCCCCTGGTTGTCCATCATCGAGAGCATGACGGGGGAGCGGCGAATGAACCTGACGGCGTACATCGATTCCAAACGCGAAGAACACCTGAACGATCTCTACGAATTTTTGAGGATTCCCAGCGTCAGCGCGCAATCCGAGCATAAGCCGGACATCGAGCGCGCCGCGAAATGGGTGGCGGAACGCCTGCGCCGCGCGGGCCTCGACAAAGTCGAAATTCTGCCGACGAAGATGCACCCGCTGGTCTACGGCGAGTCGCTGCGCGCTCCCGGAAAACCGACCATCTTGTTCTACGGGCATTACGATGTGCAGCCGGCCGAGCCGCTGGACTTGTGGACTTCGCCGGCGTTTGAACCCACGATTCGCGGCGGCAATCTGTATGGCCGCGGCACGGCGGATGACAAGGGGCAGGTGCACATCCACATCCGCGCGCTCGACGCGATCATGAAGACGGCGGGGAAGCTGCCTATCAACCTGAAGGTGATGATCGAAGGGGAAGAAGAAGTGGGCAGCGTGAGCCTGTGGGATTTCGTCAATGCCAACCGGGCGCGGCTCAAGGCGGACGCGCTGGTTGTTTCCGATACGGGGATGCTGGCGGCGGGCGTGCCGTCCATCACTTACGGGCTGCGCGGCCTGAATTACTACCAGATTGAAGTCACCGGCCCGGCGCAGGACCTGCACTCGGGAATCTTCGGCGGCGCGGTGCCCAACCCCATCACGATTTTGTGCGAACTGTTCGCAAAACTGCACGATAAGAATTTGCGCGTCGCCGTGCCCGGGTTTTACGACGATGTCGCGAAATTGTCAAAGGCCGAGCGCAAGGCGCTCAATTCGCTGCCGTGGAAGGCGAGCGAATTTCGCAAGACCGTGGGCGCGCCGGGCCTCTCCGGGGAAAAAGGCTGCTCGATTGTCGAACAGCTCTGGACGCGGCCAACGCTCGAATTGAATGGAATCTGGGGCGGTTACACGGGCGAAGGCTCGAAGACGGTGATTCCCTCCAAGGCCTATGCAAAGTTTTCAACGCGCCTGGTACCCAACCAGAATCCCGGCAAAATTACAAAGCTTCTCGAGCGGCACATCCGCAAGCTTCTCCCCAAGACGGTGAAGTTCAAGCTCGATTTGCACAGCCAGGGCAAACCTTGGGTTGCTCCGTACACCCATCCGTTTTTCGATGTGGCGCACGATGCCCTGGAAAAGGGATTCGGCAAGCGCGCTGTATTTATCCGCGAAGGAGGATCGATCCCGTTCGTCACGCAGATGTATGACACGTTCAAGGTGCCGTGCATACTTCTGGGATTCGGTCTGCCGGATGAAAACGCCCATGCTCCCGACGAACACATCTCTCTGGAAAATTATTTTGGCGGAATCAAGGCCGTCGCGCAGTTCTATGAGGGCCTGGGAAACCTCTAGATAGAGTATTCCCCGAAACCGGATTTGGCGGCGTCCTGGGTGGCGCAGGCTTCAGCCTGCGCGCGGTTGCTGATTTTGTTGATCAGAAACGCCCAGTCTGTAGCCCGCGCTACCTGGCCGGATCGGCGCGGCGCCTTGCGACGATTTGCGCGGGCCCGGCGGAATCATTTTCAGAGAATGCGGGTTAGAGGGTTGAAAGAGACGTCTGCCGGCCACGGGCATATTCCTCCAGCGCCGTATTCGCCGAGGTGATGACTCCCAAAGCGTCCGACACGGATTGGATCTTCGCGCCCGGCACCACGATATAGATTTCGTCCGGGCCCAGGTCCGTGTAAACGCGATTGCCGATGCATCCGAGGCTGGAAACCGTGCCGTGCGCCAGCGCTGCCGGCAGCGCCATGCAGGAGGGCCGGCCTAGCAGAGGCAGCGAACTGCTTGCGCCGGCGCGCATGGAAGCTTCGTTGAGTAGCATCGCCGCGGGTATTTTGCAGGAGAAAAGAACGACGTCCGGCTCAATGGGCGTGTCGCCCAGCGGCGCGAAGGCGACGGCTACAGGCTCTTTGGGCAGCCGCGGGATCCCCGGCACTTCTTCGGGGCGAACATAGCCCAGGTTGAACATCATGCCGAGCGTTGCCTCGGTTTCCTCAATGCGCTCGGCAGGCAGCTGGATATTGTGCGTGTAAGCCCCTACCGCACAATTGAAATGGTCGGAGGGGACCGTGTAGAACGTCCGCCCGGCGGCGGCAAGGCGCCAGAAACTGCAGCCGGCGGGTTCGGCGCCGGAAAATTTGGGAATGCCGGCCGGCTCCGCGTCAAGAAATGCAATGGCCACGGGACGCCGGGTCATCGACAGCCGGGATGTAAACTGTGTTTCCAATTCCTTCCAATTTGTCATTTGCTCTCCTCGCTAAGATGTAACGGCAAGAATACCACAGGGGGTGTTGCAGCCGGGGCGCACTGCTGAAAGCCGCGTCAACTCTGGGGTTTTGTATGTTTTTTCTTGCGTTGCGGGGACACTCCCCGTATAGTGCTCGCCGTGCGCGGCTCGTACTCTTTGAGGCCGGTCGACGCGCCTGTAGCAGTCAATTCTCGGGAGGAGAACCAAACTAGATGGCAAAACCATTGAGCAAGTCTAAGATTGTCGCGCATATGGCCGACAAAGTCGGGGTATCGAAAAAGGTCGCAGCGCAGTTTTTCGAAGAACTGTTCAAGCTCGCGGTCAAGGAAGCGAAAGGCAGCGCGGGGAAGTTTGTGATTCCGAATATCGGACGCGCGGTGAAGGCGCATCGCAAGGCGCGCATGGGCCGCAATCCGCAGACGGGCGAAGCAATCAAGATCAAGGCGAAGACGGTTGTGCGTCTCCGCGCGGCAAAAGCGTTTAAAGACGCGATTCTCGGCTAAGACAAGTTTCTCGAATTAGATTTTTCAAAACGACGTGCGGGCTGGGTGTCTCGCCGTGGTTCCGAAATCGCACACGCGGTTGTCGGATACTCGGGCACGATGCATGGCAGGTAAAGGCGATTCACCCTCCAGCACTTTTTTCGTCAGCTCAGATGTTTCGTGGGCCATTTTCGCCCCGGGGTTCAACTCTCCGGGGCTTTTTTTATTTGCCTCAGGATGCCGGGCGCGGTTTCATCCGCCCTGGCAGCGTCCATCGAACGAGCGAGCCGGGTTAGGGCTGCTCTTCAATCCCCCAGCAGCAGAAAAATAGGTTTCCGGCGTCTGCAATTATCCGGATCGCTACCAGGATTTCACAAAATTCTACGGTTCGTCGCCCGGTTGAGTTATCTTAAATATGTGCCAAACGAAATTTCAAATATCGCACTGCGATATGTGCAGCGACGTGTGCTGCTTTTCAGCCTGGTTCCCCTCGGATTATTGTTCGCGCTGACCGTCACGCTGGCTCGCACGTATCATGCCCGTGAGGAAGGGCTGGTTCAGGAATGGTTCCAGCAGGGCAATCAGGATCTAGCGGGGGGACAACCTGCCAAGGCGCTCGAAGATTTTCGCAACGCCCTTTCCTATGCCCCGGATAATGATAAGGTTCAACTCCGTTTGGCTGAGGCGCTGCTTGCCGACGGCCAACTGGACGAAGCACGCTCCTATTTCGTGAACCTGTGGGACCGCAGCCCCGGATCGGGTGAAGTGAATCTCGATCTGGCTCACCTGTCGATGCGCACGAATGATGTGGAGGATGCAATCCGCTATTTTCGGAGCGCGATTTACGGGAGTTGGGAAAAGGATCCAACCCAGCAAAGACAGAACACCAGGCTGGAGCTTTGCGAATTTTTGATTTCTCAGGGACGCAGCGCCGATGCGCAGGCCGAACTTGCCGGGCTCGCGGCGGACACGCCTCCCGAAGATGCCGTTCTGCACGTGGAGACCGGGCGTCTGTTCTTGAAGACGGGAGAACCCGGCAAGGCGCTCGCGGAATTTGAAGCCGCCCTGCGGATCAATCGCCGGAACAGCCAGTGGCTGGAATTAGCCGGCAAAGCCTCATTCGCAACCGGTGACTACCCCAAGGCGGAGGCCTACCTTGCCCGTGCTGTCCGTGAGAAGCCTTCCGAAGCGGACGAGGCCCTGCTGGGGACAGTCCGGGCGCTGCTCAGTAACGATCCATTTCGCGCCGGATTGAGTGACGACGAGCAGGCGCGGCGCGTGTGGCGCGCTTTTCAGTATGGAAACGAACGCATTCAGAAGTGTACGGAGGCCAACACGAAGTCACAATCCAACGGACAGGCTCCTTCAGACCTGCAAGCCCTCGCCCATGATGCGCAGGGCTTGAAGAAACGTATTACTCTGCGCACCCTCGGCAACCATCCCGAATTACGCAATGAAGCGATGCAATTTGTATTTCGAATCGAGAATGTGACAGCGCAATCCTGCGGAGCGCCCACGAGCATGGACCAGGCAATGATCCTCATTGAAAAGCGGCAGGCAGGTAGCAATCCATGAGCGATAGCGGGGCGCACATTGAAGAGACACCGGAACCGGTTTCGAGCATGGAATCTTCCGCCACGGAAAAAGATAAAACGCCGCATGGATGGAAGAATCCCAATCTGCATTCCTTCACCCTCTCCGAAGGGAATTTATTTCTACTTCTTGCCGTCATAATCGGATTGTTTTCCGGAATGGCGGTTGTTTGTTTTCGCATCACCATCGAATGGGTTCGCCTGAGTCTGCTGGGATCGGGGCTGGCCCCCTCCCACATGCGGGTTTTGCTGGTGCCTGCGGGGGCCGGTCTGGTGGTCGCCTTTCTGGTGCAGCGATTTTTTCGCGCCGCGCGTGGCAGCGGCGTGAACCAGACCAAGGCGGCCGTTTACGTATTCGACGGCTACGTGCCCTTTCGAACGGTGATCGGAAAATTTGTGACGTGCTCGCTGGCTATCGGGAGCGGGCAGTCCATGGGACCTGAAGATCCATCGCTGCAGATGGGTGCGGGAATCGCTTCCGCGCTCGGCAGGCGCTTGAAACTTTCCAGGGACAAACTGAGGCTGCTGGCGCCGGTAGGCGCGGCGGCCGGGCTGGCGGCGGCTTTTAACGCCCCGATTTCCGCAGTATTGTTCGTTATTGAGGAAGTCATCGGCACGTGGAGTGCCAGCGCCCTGGGGGCCATTGTTCTGGCCGCGGTTTCCAGCGCCGTGGTGTTGCGGGCATTCCTTGGCGGCGAACCGATGTTCCGCGTTCCGGCGTACACGCTGGGGCATCCCGCCGAATTGATTGCCTACGCTCTGTTGGGTGTGGTCGGGGGAGTGATGTCCCTCGGGTTCATGAAGATCATTCTGTATGCCCGCCCGAGGCTCCGCGCCCTCCCCGAATGGACGTATTACGCGCAGCCCGCCGTGGCGGGACTCTTGATCGGTATCGTCGGTCTGCGTATGCCGCAGGCGATGGGCGCGGGATATCCCTACATCGATCAGGCCCTGCATAACCAATACACGTGGGAAATACTTGCGGTCCTCGCATTCGCAAAAATTCTGACGACCAGTTTATCTTTTGTCAGCGGCACGCCCGGAGGCATGTTCGCGCCCACGCTGTTTATCGGCGCGATGGTGGGAGGCTCGATCGGCGGGCTGGAGCATCATTTCTTTCCCCAGCTGGGCGCCTCGGTGGGGCCGTTTGCCCTGGTCGGCATGGGCACGTTCTTTGCCGGGTTTCTTCGCGTTCCGATCACTTCGGTGTTCATGGTCGTGGAAACCACGGGAAACTATTCCATCGTCCTGCCGGTCATGATTTCCAATACGATTGCCTATCTGATTTCGCGCAGGTACCAGGAAGTTGGGCTGTTCGACGTGCTGGCCAAGCAGGATGATCTGGAACTCCCTTCGATGGAGGAGCAGCGCGAGCAGATTGTGCTGCGCGTCGAGGACGCCATGCGGAAACCCGTGTCCTTGCCGTTGCAGGCGGGGGATACGCTGGGGCGCGCCGTTGAGATTGCCGAAAATTCGTCCGAAGATATCCTCCTGGTGCGTTTCCCGACCGGACGCTGGGCCAGTGTTTTGAAGAAGGATTTGCGCGCGGAGGTTACCAGCCATCCCAAGGAAACGCCTTTGCGCGAGGTTCTTTCGACCGCGCGCCTCCCCGTCCTGCATCCCGACCAGAGACTGGATGACGTCCTGCGGTACATTCAGGGCCATGAAGTGCTACCCGTGGTCAGCCGCGCGGGCTCGCGAAAGCTGGAGGGAGTGATTGCGCTGCCGGACATCTTAATCGCCTACCAGAAATCGACGTGAAGCCCTCGGCGCCTGCTGGCATCGCTGTCGGCGCCGATGGCATAATGGCCACGGACACACATGACTCACAACCCCACGTATTCCGGTCTTTTGACCGACCTGTACGAATTGACCATGGCCGCAGGCTATCTGGAAACCGGATTTGACGCCCGCGCGACGTTCGAACTGTTTGTCCGCTCTCTGCCTTCGCGGCGAAACTACCTGGTTGCCGCGGGCCTCGATCAGGCCCTGGATTTTCTCGAAGGAGTCCGCTTTTCCGGCGAGGAGATCGCCTATTTGCGCACGCTGCCGGTCTTTGGCTCCATCGACGAAAAGTTTTTCGACTATCTGTCGCAATTCCGGTTTTCCGGCGACGTGTGGGCGATGCCGGAGGGCACGGTATTTTTCCCCGGCGAGCCCATCCTGCGCGTCGCCGCGCCCGTCATCGAAGCGCAAATTGCCGAAACCTCCCTGCTTTCGGCCATCAACTTTCAGAGCATGATCGCCAGCAAGGCCGCGCGCGTAACGCAATCCGCCGCCGGAAGGAACGTAATCGAATTCGGCACGCGCCGCGCTCATGGCGCCGAGGCGGGCGTGCTGGCGGCGCGCGCGGCGGTCATCGGCGGCTGTTTGGGAAGTTCGAACGTGGCGGCCGGACAGCGTTTCGGCATCTCCGTCTACGGAACGCAGGCGCATTCCTGGATCATGGCGCACGAAAACGAAGAGCAGGCGTTCGGCAAATTCCTCGACATTTTTCCCAACCAGGCCGTGTTGCTGGTGGACACGTACGACGTCCGCGCCGCGGTGGAAAAAATCATTGCCATGGGTCGCAAGCCCCGCGGGGTGAGGCTCGATAGCGGGGACCTTGCCGCCGACAGCATCTGGGTCCGCAATCGTCTGGACCAAGCGGGCTGGAAAGACGTCATCATTTTCGCTTCGGGCGATCTGGACGAAAACCGCATCGCCGATTTGCTGTCGCAAGGCGCCCGCATTGACGGTTTTGGCGTGGGGACCTCTCTGGTCAATTCCAGCGACTCGCCGACGCTGGGCGTGATTTACAAGCTGGTGGAGACCGAGTATGGCGGCGAAATCCGCTCCGCGGCGAAATTCAGCACGAAAAAGGTAACCTATCCGGGCAGCAAGCAGGTCTTTCGCTTCCGGCGTCCCGACGGAAATTTCGAGAACGATATAATCGGCCTGGAAGAGGAAAAATTTCCGGGCGCCGAGCCGCTGCTCGATCTCGTCATGACCGGCGGAAAACGCAGCGCGCCGCCCACCGACCTGTTCGCCGCGCGGGAGCGCTGCCTGGAGCAAAGGGCGCGCCTGCCGCAGCGGTTGCTTGGCTTGAGCGGCGAGGCGGAGCCCTTTCCCGTGAAGCACAGCGAGAAGCTGGAGAAATTGCTGGGGGCGGTGCGCCTCCGCATGGAGCGCGCGGCGCGCATCTGATCCGAGGGGGTGAAAGCGGATGTTTTCGCGGTCGGTCATTTTCTGGGATGTGGACGCGCAGGCGGACTTCCTGCTGCCCGGCGGCAAGCTGTACGTTCCCGGCGCCGAGAAACTCATTCCGAATCTGAAACGCCTGACCGATGCGGCGCGACAGGGACGCGTCCTGCTGGTCGGGGACGGCTGCACGCATACGCAGGACGACCCGGAATTCGCGCGCTTTCCGCCGCATTGCGTGCGCGGCACGCCCGGCGCGGAAATCATTCCCGAGGCGCGGGTTGATAAAGCGTTCCTGGTGCCGAATCGTGCGGGTGTGGCAATTCCTGCGGACCTCTCCCCGTTCCAACAGGTGTTTCTGGAAAAACAGACGCTCGACGTGTTCGACAACCCCAATACGGAGACGGTGCTCGAACGCATAGCGAAATTTACGGACCCCGACGCGGAAATTTATGTCTTCGGCGTGGTCACGGAGTTTTGCGTGCGGCTGGCGGCGAAAGGCTTGCTCGAACGCGGGCGTCGCGTCGCCCTGGTGCGCGATGCCATCGAGACGCTCGATCCGCAAGAGGGCAGCAGGGCAATCGAGGAGCTGACTTCTCTCGGTGCGCGGCTGGTGACCACCGACCAGGCGCTGGCGGCGCTGGACCGGCCGTAATTCCATTCCCCCATTTGCGAGAACCGGTTTCCGCCGGGCCCCTGGAAAAAACAGGCGGCACGCATACCTCCGCGATCGCCGCGCGGAAGTGGCGGCATGAAAATTACTCTGACTGCGCGCTCCTCATTGTTGCGGCTTTGAAAAACGGCGGTACATCGCAATGACTCCGGCGATGTTGAACACAACGAATGCAACGATCGCGGACGCGATGGGGATCACCGGAAGCCGCGCCGGAACGGCAAAATTGGCTCGCAGGGCCATCCCCATCGCAAACACCTCCAGCAGCAGGAAGGCGCAGCCATACCAGGAAAAGAAGCCCTTGAAGTAGGCGAGCGTCTCCGTGCGACGCTCTGGGGCAAGCCAGTATTCCTTGTTGGGCAGGTTGAGCCCCGCGCCGGACTTTTTCGTGATTCTGGAGGGCATCCAGAACTCCAGGGCAATGGACGGTAGAATCACAACGATATAGGTGATGAAAAACTGCGATTTCGTCATCCAGCCGTTCGCCATGCCCGAGGCGGCGAAGTGCGAAGCCAGGCGGTTCGGCAGAAGCGGCAAATCATGAACGCATTGCAAAATCCCCGCCGTGAAGATGGCGAAAAATAAGTTTCTGGGAAAGCGAGTGTCAGACATTTTGATTCTCATCCAACAGGCTACCGGGGGACCTGCGAGGACTCAATAGAGCTTGCGCGGAAAGATAACGATGAACGGGTTTCGAGTATCCAGAGCAATTCCACGGGGCCGCCCTTTGCGTTTTCAGGCCGGCCGAGAGAATCATTCGTTGGTTGGCCTCGACCTGCCGCTTGTGTAATGCTATTTTGTGTAACGCTATAAAGATGCGGGATTTGGTCTGGGCCTCATGGCAGGGCGGGCCAAGCCGGAGATTGCGCGCGTTCCTGCCGTGCAAATGCATTCCGAAAGACGCAGAGGAAAACTTTTGAGCACAAACAAATGATGATTCCAGGACTGTTCCCATGGTGACGCTTCGCTCGATTCAGGATGCGGTGGAACGCATCCGGGGTTCGGTTGTGGTTACGCCCTTCACGCACTCCGAAAAATTTTCGCAGCAGACAGGAAATTCGATTTTCCTGAAGCTCGAAAACCTGCAGATGACGGGCGCGTTCAAGGAGCGCGGCGCGCTGAACAAGATTCTTCTGCTCTCGGACGAAGAGCGCCAGCGCGGCGTGATCGCGGCATCGGCGGGAAACCACGCGCAGGCGGTGGCATATCACGCGACCAAGCGCGGCATTCGCGCGCAAATCTGTATGCCGTTGACGACGCCGCTGGTGAAAGTGTCGGCGACGCGCGGATACGGCGCGGAAGTGATTCTTGCGGGCGCGAATTACGACGAAGCGTGCGAGGAAGCGCTGCGCCGCTGCAAGCGGGACAACCTGACGTTCATCCATCCATTCGACGATGAAGCCGTGATCGCCGGGCAGGGAACGCTGGGCCTGGAAATGCTGGAACAGCATGGCGACCTCGACGCGCTTGTCATTCCCGTGGGCGGCGGCGGATTGATTGCCGGCGTGGCCTGCGCGGTGAAAGAAACCAATCCAAAAATTCAGATCATCGGCGTGCAATCTTCGAAAATCGCCTCGATGAAGGCGGCGCTGGAAAAAAACGAGCTCGTCACGCTGCCCGCGAGCAAGACCATCGCCGACGGAATCGCCGTGCGCTGCGCCGGCACAATTACGTTTCCGCTGGTCCGTAAATACGTGGACGAAATCGTGACCGTGGACGAAGAAGAAATCGCCAGCGCGATTCTCCAACTGCTCGAAAAGGAGAAGATGCTCGCCGAGGGCGCCGGCGCCGCCGCGACTGCCGCCGTATTGAACAGGAAAACTCCGAATCACGGGAAGAAACTCGGAATCGTGGTGAGCGCGGGAAACATCGACGTGTCGTTGCTTTCGCTGATTATCGAGCGCGGGCTCGTCAAGGACGGCCGTCTGGTGCGCCTGCGCGTCCATTTGCCGGACCATCCGGGTGCGCTGAAGCGGCTTGCCGGCGTGATCGCCGACCAGAAGGCGAACATCGTGGAGACGAAGTACGACCGCGCGTATTACGGCGTGGTGCTGGGCGACACGGTCATCGACATCACAATGGAAACGCGCGGGCCCGAGCACGTCGCGGATCTGACCGCCGCCCTGGAAGCCGCCGGCTACCCGTTCGAGCGCGTACAATAAGGCTTTCGATCTCCGCATGCACCGGGTGACGCCCCGGCGGGAAAGGCCCCGATGAGCGCACATCCCAATCCACTTTCCTACCTGCACGAGCAACTCGCGAACCTGGAGGCCAAAGGCCTGCACTTCCGTCTGCGCGTGCTCGAAGGTGAGCAAAAACCCGTCGCCCGATTCGATGGAAAAGAGGTGATCAACCTCAGCTCGAATAATTATCTTGGCCTGACCACGCACAAGGCGCTGCGCCGCGCCGCCATCGAAGCCATCCGCACCCGCGGCGTCGGTGCGGGCGCGGTTCGCACCATCGCGGGAACCATGGACCTGCACATGGCGCTCGAGGAACAGATTGCGAAGTTCAAAGGTTCGCAAGCGTGCGTGGTGTTTCAGTCCGGCTTCACGGCCAATGCGGGAACCGTCGCGGCCATTCTCGGAAAAAACGACCTGATCCTTTCCGATGAGTTGAATCACGCTTCGATCATTGATGGCTGCCGCCTGTCGAAAGCGGCGATCCGGGTGTTCAAGCACAGGGACGTGGCCGACTGCGAACGCCTCTGCCAGGAAACGGAAAACTGGCCCGGCCACAAGCTGCTGATCACCGACGGCGTGTTTTCCATGGACGGAGACATCGCACCGCTGCCGGAACTGTGCAGCTTGGCCGAAAAATTCAATTGCATCATGATGGTGGATGACGCGCACGCCTCCGGCGTGCTGGGCCGCAACGGCCGCGGCACCGTGGACCATCTCGGCTGCCAGGGACGCGTGCACATTCAGGTGGGCACGCTCAGCAAGGCCGTCGGCGCGATGGGCGGGTACGTCTGCGGGTCGCGCGAGTTGATCGATTTTCTCTACCATCGCGCGCGGCCCTTTCTGTTCTCCACCGGGCATCCCCCTTCGGTAACTGCCTCGTGCCAGGCCGCGTTCACGCTGCTGGATTCGCCGGAGGGCGAAAAGCTGATCAGGAAACTTTGGGCGAATACGAAATTCTTCCAGCGCCGCCTGAAAAAACTTGGTTTTTCCACGGGCGCGACGCAAACGCCCATCACGCCCATTCACGTGGGAGATGGCGCGAAGGCGTTCGAATTCTCGCGCCGCCTGTACGACGCGGGCGTGTTCATTCCCGCGGTTGGTTTTCCCACGGTTCCCGAAGGCAAAGCGCGATTGCGCGCCATGGTTTCGGCCACGCATAAGCGCGCGGACCTGGAACGCGCGTGCGCGACGATTGCGGAAGTGGGGAGCAGCCTCGGCCTGATCTAGTTTTTTCTTTAACTGGTTTCGGCAAGCGGTTTACAAGAAAAGCAGGGAAAAGTGGAAAAATTTTGCCTCCGTAGAAATTTCCCGATCGGCGAATTTTGACTCAGTGCAGGTTTTTCTGCAGGCTCTTCAATCTTCGTAACCCACAGAAAATATGGGCGTTTCCGCATGGAAGTGAAATTGCATCCTCCAACTCGTATCGATTCGTTTGGCGAAGGTCAGCGAAAGAAGCTGAGCGGAAACAGGCGGTACTTTGTTTGCCACCCGGCCCAGAGGAGGGGTTTTGTCATGAAGCGTATACTTCCAATTGTCATTATAGCGATGCTCGGCGCTTGGACGGCTGCAGCGCAGACGTCGGCGTCGGCGCAGGCAGGCGCGTCCGCTCAGTCTCAAAATTCAGTGCGCGCCGGCCAGTCCGGCGCGCAAGCTTCGGCGAACGGATCGGCTTCTACGCGGGGGTCCGCCAATACGGGTAAAAGTTCCGCGAAAGGCGCCGATTCTTCCTCACGAGCGTCGGTCGCAAGCGGCACGAAGATTGACGCGACGCTGGCGAAATCGCTCGATGCGAAAAAGAACAAGCCCGGCGACCGCGTCGAAGCACGAACTACGCAAAACGTGAAGCAGAATGGCGAAGTGGTTATGAAAAAGGGCACGCGCCTGGTTGGACACGTCACCGAGTCGCAAGCGCGCGCGCGCGGACGGTCGCAATCGGAGCTGGGGATCGTATTCGATCACGCCATACTGAAGGGTGGGCGGGAAATCCCGTTCCACGCCACGATTCAGGCTCTTGCGGCTTCGCAATCTTCCTTGGCTGCAAACGCAGGTCCCGATGACATGATGGCTTCTGGGGGAGCGATGGGGGGTGCTTCGGGAATGGCGAGCGGAGGCGGTGGGCTCATAGGCGGAGCGGGCTCCACGGCGGGAGCGACGGCGGGCAGCGTCGTGAATGTCGCCAGTTCAATGCCTGTCAATGCAGGTGGAATGGGCGCAGGAACGTTAAACACGGCAACCCGCTCGACCGGCGCTGTCGGGGGACTGACCTCAACCGGACACCTGGCTTCGAATAGCAGCGGGGTATTCGGAATGCAGGGGCTTTCGATCAACTCCGCGGCTTCCAGTGCGGTTCAGGGTTCGATGATTGTTTCTTCCTCGAGGAATGTTCACTTGGCTAGCGGTACGCAGATGCTCCTCAGAACCAGCGGACAGGCCCGGTAGATTTTGTTTTGGATGAAATGGCCGTCCAGGCGGCGCCCCTGCGAAAGCGGGGACGCCGCTCCCGTTTCAGGCCGGCAGGCATGCGCAATCCGAGGCGAGGGATACAGGGCTGGTCCTAAATTTAGGGCTGGACCCGGGTACAGGGACTCTTTGCTCAACAATGGCCGCATTTACGAGCCGTAAACAATCCTATGTGCTAGCCTTAAATTGGGTGGCGGCATTGGATTTGCCGGGGGCAGATTCGATCCCCGGCAGTATGATTACAGGAGACCATGTTTCGATTGAGATCTATCTTGGTGATTTCTTTACTGAGCGTTCTGGCGGCGATGTCTGGTTGCCGCAGGAGCGGCTATCTCGGTTCGCAAATTTCAAATACAGGGAACTCGTCGGTGGTCCTGGCGATGACGGACACACCGCCTTCGAACGTAAGCATTCTTTCGGCTAAGGTGACATTGACCGGCGCGACGCTGAACCCGGGAAGCGTTACGCTCTTTTCCGGCTCCACGACCGTGGAGCTGACTCGCCTGCAAACCGACATCGCGTATCTGGCCACCGCGGCCAATATTCCCGCGGGCAGCTACACGAGCGTGACGCTCACTTTCGCGAATCCCCTGCTGACGATCGAAAATGATACGGGAAGCTCCATCGTTTCCGGATCCACGACGTGCACGGTGGGATCGATTTGCACGATTGCGCCGACCACCATCGCAAATCTGTCGGCGACCATTCCCCTGACGGCATTTACGCTTGCATCCAATGCCAATGCCGGGCTGCTGGTCGACGTCAGCCTGGATAATTTGCTTTCCGCAACCATGGGAGCGGATTTTAGCGCGGGCACGACGGTTTCGGCGTTTACGCCGGGGGGGACGGGAGCGCCTCTGGTGGGAGCCGAAGACGTGGTCGGCGAGGCTGGGACCATCAACGCTTCGGCCAATACGTTCAGCCTGCAGAATGTGACGGGATCGTTTCCACTGAAGGTGGACAACACCACGACGTTTTTTCAATTTCCTTCGAGCGCCTGCTCGACTCCCGGTTTTGCGTGCCTGCACGCCAATCAGATCCTCAGCGTGGATATGGGCATCCAGCCGGACGGATCGCTGCTCGCCCGGAACATCCTGTACGAGGACGGCAATAACAGCGAAACGGAAGTCGAAGGCATGATCACCAGTACGAACGCGGGGCTGCAGCAATTCAATATCGTGACGCTGGCGGAATCGGCGCCGGTTTCGGGATTGCAGATTGGCGACGTCACGACGGTACAGTATTCGGTGTCGCCGCAGACTCCATTTGACGTGGATTTCGTGCATGCGGACAACGTTCCGGTGAGCACGGCCGGTTATCTGTTCGCCGCGCCCGCTGACTTGACCGTGGGCCAGCAGGTTTCGATCCTGCGCAATGCCAGTTCGTCCGCCGTTCTGATCAAGGCGGATCGTGTGCGGCTCCGGTCATCCCGCATTACGGCAACCGTGCAGATTGTGGGATCGCCGAATATTTATTTGTATAGCTTGCCTTCGATTTTTTCCGGCCACAGCGTGACCCAGATACAAGTGGTGACATCGTCACCGACGATTTATTCGGAAAACGGGGCTCCCGCGAATTTTAGTTTGATCACGCTTGCCGAACTGCTTTCCGTGCGCGGGCCTCTGTTCAATGTCAGCGGAACACGGACACTGGTCGCGAGCAAAATCGTCACGAAACCTTGAAGCGGCCGCGCCCTGCCGCCCGCAATGCCGCCAGAATCGTTTTTCAGGCGGGAAGGGTCACACTCTCCACGCGCGACATCCGGTAGAATCCCATCAGGATCGCGCCGGTTCCCCATAGCAGAACCACCAGCCACACGAGCCCGCCAAGTACGGGGATAATCCCTGCGACGTGCAGGATCAGGATGCCTGCCGCCATCCGGCCGATCATCATGCTCGCGACATTCGATTTCTCGCCCAGGATTTTATTTCCCAGCCACGCGCCGACAAATACCTGCGCGATATAGAGAATGGGGGCGAAGGCCATTGCGCCGGCCACTCCCGCGCCTACGCCGACAAACAGCAAAAGCACGCCCAGAATCCCCACGACGGCCCCCGCAATCAAGGCCAGCGCCCCAATTCCGATGGGAATACCGATGGCGCCGGTTTCACGCAACGTTGTGCGAAAGAAGCCGGGAAAGGCGAGCAGGAGCAGAATTCCGGCCACCAGTGCCGCTACATAGCTGAAAATTTCATGAAACACCCGGCGCAACGCCGACCGCCTGGATCGCCGAACCTCCTGCGTCATTTCCGTGCGGATGGGAGCCGACAGTTTGGCTCCCGCTTCCACCACAGGTTTTTCCCGGCCACGAAACGTGACGGGCCCGAGAATATTCGCGGTGGAAGCGACGGTCAGGCCCCCTCCGCGTATCCACACTTGCCCGCCAATGAAGCCGTCGAGGTTGGTCTTGGCGAGAATTCCCAGCAAGTCGCGTTGCATCTTGCCGTCCAGGTCCGCTTCGCTGGCGACGGCGATCATTCCGCCGCCCACGTTTCCCTTTGCCGTCAGATTGATCGAATTTGAAATCACCGAAACATTTTTCCCGATCATCCCCTGCAGCGTCGCGTTCTGCGAGAGCACGCGCACGTTTCCGTCCACGGTTCCATCGATCAGCGCCTGTCCGGCCAGGGCGATGACGTCCCCGGTGACGTGGCCGGTCATGGTGAAGTTCCTGCTGAAGACGATCAGGTCGCCCTCCACGGTGCCGTCCACGCGAACCGATGGGCTGGTAACAATCAAGTCGTTGTGCACGGTCTGGGAAGCAGGGATGAAGACCGAACGTCCATGGCGCACTTCCGCTGCGGCGGCGGGCGGCGGCAGGGTCAACGCAAACATCAGCCCCGTCAGGACTACCGCGACCGCCGTGGTGCGGCGCAAGCGGCGCCGCACCAGGCCCAGCGCCACGATCACGACCACGAGAAATGCCGCGGTTTGTAAGAAGTTGATCATTCCACTCCATCCTTCCCAGAACGCTCCGCTGAACAGAACCAGGCTCAACAAATCCGATTCACCGAACCCCGCATTGCTCAGTTGCGTGAACCAGGGGCTGATTCCATCGATCCACATCCAGTACGCGCTCGCCGCAAAAACTCCAAAGGCCAGGGTCCATGCCCAGGACGGCAGATTCCAGCCCTGTGTCTGGACCAGCCGCGCGGGCACCGGCTCATTCTCTTCGGCAAGGGCGCCGGCGAGCATTCGCGATTCGTTCTCGAGCGCATGCAGCATTTCGCGGCACACCGCGCATTCGCCTGCGTGGGCGGCCAGTTCCTGGTCGCGCGCGGCGTCCAGCTGGCCTTCCAGATAGAGCAGGCACGCCATTTCATCAAAATGATTCATGAAGCGCCTCCCGCGGCGAGGTTCGCGCCGCCGCGTCCTTCCAGGTTTTCCCGCAACTGGTGGCGCGCGCGCAGCAGCACCACGCCCACGAACGTGCGGCGCACTCCCAACGTGTCCGCGATTTCGTCGTAGCTCATGTCCGCGTAATAGCGGAGCACCAGCGCCATCCGCGAGCGCGCCGGCAGATTGTCGAGTGCATGCCGCACCTCCTGGCTCGTGTGGCGCTCGATCATCTTTTCGAGTTGGCCGGGATCGGGATGCTCCAGGGGCATGTTTTCTATCTCTCCGGTCTCCAAATCCTGTCGCAGCTTTCTGCGGCGCAGCAAATCCCAGCAATGATTGGCGGCCACGGCATAAAGCCAGGCGCTGAACGGGCGGCTGGAATCGTATTGCGAAAGTTTCTGGCGGACTTTGATGAAAATATCCATGGTGGCGTCTTCGGCGTCCTCGCGGGTGGGCATCACCCGGCGGCAGAAGCGGAAAATAGCGGGCGCGTGCAGCCGATAGAGCTCGCCCCAAGCTTCCGCGCTTCCCGCCTGGGCTTGGGCGATCCGTTCTTTGGCGACGGCCTGTTCCGCGGGGTTCATCCCCTAGGGATGTCTCCTCGCATCCATAAGATGATACGCAAAAATGGGTATAAATATTTCATCGGTGAGACGCGCCCGAACCCCTGTTGGGGAATAACCCCGAGCGTCTGACTGCACTGTACCAAATTCAAGTAGTGGCCCCATCTGAAATCTGCCCGGTCGGCCTCGCGGAACGGAACGTTCCCGGTGTACGGCGCGTTTCGCGCCCGGGCTGAAAGCAGCTTGATTCACGGCCAGGCTGAGCCTGTCCATAAGTTCGAAGTTATGCGTCAGGTAACGGGTTCAGGTGTACACTCTCATGCCGGGAGTCGAACTGGGATAAGCAACGCAAGCAGGATAAGGAAAATAGGATTGGGTTCGCTCGTCTCCCAGGTTCTGCGGCAATCGCGTCAGGTCGGAGAGCCAGTTCACGAAGACTAATAAACCGAGATTATGGGAGGGGACATGTTGGGTCGGTATTGCAGATGGAAAGTGCGTGTCGCCGGTCTTGCTATGGGATTTCTCTTTGCCGGTCTGGCCGTCGCACCCGCCTTTGCTCAGACGAAGGCGGAAAGCAAGAACATGGAACTGGTCGGCTACAACGATTTGCAGGGCCGTGCCGCATATGAGCCCACCATTCACAAGCAGGGCAATCGCTGGATCGCCTATATCGGCCACCATGGCGGGTTGGAGCTGAACCCGATGACCGGGAAAGTGGAACCGAACGGCACGTCCATCGTCGATGTGACCGATGTGAAGCATCCGGTTTACCTGGCGCACATCCCGGGCGATCCTCCCACTCCGGGGCGTCGCGAATCGGGCGGAGCGCAAATGGCGCGTGTTTGCGATGGTAGCCAGTTGCCGCACGCAGACAAGAGTAAAGTGTATTTATTGCGCTCGCGTGGCAATTCATCGCAGGAGATTTGGGACGTAACCGATCCCGCCAAGCCCACGCGACTCACGGTTATTGAATCCGGGTTGACTGATACGCACAAGAACTGGTGGGAGTGCGATACGGGCATTGCTTACCTGGTTTCGGGAGTACCCGGCTGGCGCGTCAAGCGCGTCGGACAGGTGTACGACCTGAGCGACCCGGCCAAACCAATTTTCATCCGCAATTTCGGCCTGCCCGGCCAGCAGCCCGGCGGCACGGGTCCGATCCCCTCCGAACTGCACGGCGTCATTTCCACGGGGCCGAAGGGCAATCGTGTGTATGGCGCCTTCGGCACCACCAGGAGCGGCGTGCTGGTAATTTTCAATCGCGACAAGCTGATTCATGGCCCCAAGGAGCCGACTGACGCGAATATGGAATATCCCGTGATTGGTCGTGCTGATTTGCCGCCCGACGTGGGCGCGCACACGGCATATCCATTGCTCGGAATGGACGTGTCCGAGTTTGCGAAAAATGACACGCAATGGAAACGCGACTTCCTCGTCGTTCCGGGAGAGACCCTGGACGATAATTGCAAGGCCCCCAGGCAGATGCTGCACATCTTCGACATCACGACGGAAACCAGGATTCTGGGCGTTTCCACGTGGACCGTGCCTGAGGCCAGCGGCAATTTTTGCAGCCGCGGGGGACGCTTCGGCACGCATTCGGTGAACGAAAACATGACGCCGATTTATTACAAGCGCATCGTATTCGTCTCGCACTTCAACGCCGGCGCACGCGCCGTCGATGTGCGCGATCCCTACCACCCGAAGGAAATCGGCTACTACATTCCCGCGACCACGAACAAAACCATCAAGACCTGCACGGGTACCGGCGCTGATCGGGTTTGCAAGGACGTGATCCAGACCAACAACGTGGAAGTGGATGACCGCGGCTACATCTACGTTGTCGACCGCGTCGGCTCCGGGATGGACATCCTCCAACTCACCGGCGCCGCCAGAAAGGTGGCCAACCTGCCGTAAACGGAATTGCGAAGTGATGTTCGCGGCAGATTTTTCTGAAGCCCGTTCCGCCCCGCGTTCTTTAGGGACGGAACGGGCGTCTTTTTGGATCGGGGCGCTCCCGCAAGGCCTTGCAGCTTCTGTTTCTGCGCCCGGTAGGATACACTGGAAGCTTCCGAGCCCTCCATTTTAGGTTCGTGGTGTCCCTGTTTATGACTGAAAAATTGCCTTCTGTAGTGATTGTCGGCCGGCCCAACGTCGGCAAATCCACGATATTCAACCGGCTGACCGGCACGCGGCGCTCGATCGTGACCGATGAGCCGGGTATCACGCGCGACCGCATCTATGGAACCGCGACGTGGCAGGACCGCGCGTTCGAAATTGTGGATACCGGCGGAATTGTGCCGGACGACAAGGCCGCCATCCCGCGTGAAATCCTTCGCCAGGCGCAAGTGGCCATCGAAGGCGCCGCGCAGCTCCTGCTTGTCGTGGACGTGCGCGCGGGCATGACGGGCCTCGACGCCGAACTGGCGCGCCTGTTGCGCCGCACCGGCAAGCCACTGGCGATTGTGGCGAACAAAGTCGACACGCAAATGCAGGAATCGCTGGCCGCGCCGTTTTACGAGCTTTCGAAAGACGTGTTTCCGGTTTCCGCGGAACACGGTTACGGCATTGACGAGCTGATGGAGGCCATTACCGAGCATCTGGAATCGGCGCCTCTGGAATCAGGAGACGTATCGCCACAGGAGCCGGAAACCGGCGGCGAGGCTTCCGGCCAGGTCAATGTTGCGATCATCGGGCGGCCGAACGTGGGCAAGTCGACGATGCTCAATCGCCTGGCGGGAGCGGAGCGGTCCATCGTGTCCGACATTGCGGGAACCACGCGAGACGCCGTGGACACGATTGTCGAGCGCGGCGAACACACGTACCGCTTCGTGGATACGGCGGGAATTCGCCGCAAGGGAAAAACGAAGCTGGTGGCGGAAAAATTGAGCGTCATCATGGCGCGGCGGGCCCTGGAACAGGCCGACGTCGCGCTGCTGATCGTGGACGCGAGCCTGGGCGTGACGGCCAGCGACGCCAACATCGCGGGCTACGCGGAGCAGTCGGGCTGCTCGGTGATCATCGTGTTGAATAAATGGGATCTGGCGCTGGAAGCCGCCGCGGAAAAGGCTCAGCGGGAACTGGCACGCCAGGAAACCAAGCCCCACGTGGCGCAGGCGCGCACCCGCAAGCACACCTCGGTGGTGCGCAGGAAAGCCGTGACGGGAAGAGTGAATCCCGAGCAGTTGATCGAGGAATACGAAAAAATCGTGCGCACGCGCTTCAAATTTCTGGATTACGCGCCGATTATTTTCGTTTCGGCGCAGACCGGCGAGCGCACCGAAAAATTATTCGATTTGATCGACCGCGTCGCCGCCGCGCGCCGCCGTCGCATTTCCACCGGAGAGCTGAACCGCTGGCTGGAGGGCGTGGACCTGGACCGCGGCACTACTCCCGCCGCGCGCCGGGTGAAGATTTACTACGTCACGCAGGCGGCCACGTCGCCGCCGACGTTTATCCTGTTCACCAATCAGTCCAAGCGCCTGCATTTCAGCTACGAGCGATTTCTCGAAAACCAGCTGCGCAAGAAGTTCGATTTCCTCGGCGCGCCCATTCGATTCCTGCAGCGCATGAAGGAAAGGCGCGAGCGCGGAGAACGCGGACGCTTGCCCGGCCGTTCCAAAGCGCGCGAGTGACTTTGATTTTGCAGGACAGGCTTCCGCCTGTCCTGCCAACGCGAAGACATTGACACGCGCCAGAATCGGATTAGGATTGAAACCCATGGAAGGCAGCGAACAACCCGTAGCGGCAATACCGGCCAAAGACCTGTTCCGGATTGGCGAGGTCAGTCGCCTGACCTCCACCAAGCCGTTTGTGCTGCGCTATTGGGAGACGGAATTTCCCATGCTCGAGCCGGTAAAGAGCCCCAAGGGGCATCGGCTGTACCGCCGCCAGGACATCGACATGGTTTTCGTGATCAAGCGCCTGCTGTACGACGAAGGTTTTACCATCGCCGGGGCGCGGCGCCATTTGCGAGACCTGGCTGCGGGTTCGAACGGTTCGAGCGCCGCCGGACCGGCCGAAGTCCACGCCAGAGACCACGTCGAGCCGCATTCTGCGTTACCTGTCCAGCAGCCCGGGGTGGCCCTGAATCGCAAGATATTGCTCGACTTGCGAGACTCGCTGCGCTCATTGTTGACGGCTCTGGAATCCGAGTGATACGCTGATGGCACAGTCGGGACGTAGCGCAGCCTGGTAGCGCGCACGCTTGGGGTGCGTGAGGTCGCTGGTTCAAATCCAGTCGTCCCGACCATTTTTTCCTCACCTTGCTTCGGAATCCGCTCCTCCGGCATCTTTAAAAAAAGGCACATTCCAGGAAACGGTTTGTCCCCTGCGCCTTGTTGGGCCTCGGCCATTGCTGCTACAGTATTTAAGCGGCGCGGGATGAGCCTGGACTCGGGATTGGCCGGCAAACGGCGATCGAATCGGCCGGGCCGGGGAGCAATTTCAGCAAAAACTCTGCGTCCTCGATGCTGAGCCCGCTTCTGATGACATCATGGCACACATTCTGATCACCAACGACGACGGCATCCAGGCGGAAGGCTTGCGCGCGCTGGTGCAGGCGGTCCAAGGGCTGGGGACGATCAGCGTGGTTGCGCCGAGCCATGAGCGCAGCGCCGCCGCGCAGTCGCTGACGTTGCGGCAGCCAATCTTCTGGGAGCAGGTGGCAGAGCGCGAATGGGCGGTCGAAGGCACGCCGGCGGATTCGGTGATCCTGGCGCTCAATAAGCTGCTGCCCAACCGGCCCGATCTGGTGATTTCCGGCGTGAATCGCGGCGGCAACCTCGGCGAAAACGTGTTTTATTCAGGGACGGTGGGCGCGGCGATGGAAGCCGCGATCAATCGCATTCCGTCCATCGCCGTATCGGTGGCGCACAAGGGCAAATCATTCAGTTTCGAGCATGCCGCGAAATTCGCGCGGGATCTGGCGCAGTTGGTGCTTGCCGAAGGCATGCCGCAAGGCGTTTTGCTCAACGTCAACGTGCCCCTGATCTGGAACGGCAGCGTGCGCTTTACCAGGCAATCCAACAAAGTCACGCGCAATATACTGCAGGAAGGCACCGACCCGCGCGGGCGCAGTTTTTATTGGCTTTTCGAACAGGAGCACATCGAAGGCATCGATCCAAAAAGCGATTACGCCGCCATTTTCGATGGCGCGGCGTCCATCACG
>Ga0307373_10004074_pt1 | contig 24844 bp, 28 predicted proteins | sample OX2MG_FD_202534 | JGI IMG/M metagenome (GOLD analysis project Ga0307373, IMG submission 202534) | Soil microbial communities from Risofladan, Vaasa, Finland - OX-2 | ecosystem: Environmental > Terrestrial > Soil > Coastal area > Acid sulfate soil | place: Finland: Risofladan, Vaasa | collected...
ACGTCAGACTTCGCCGGCGCGACCGACGGCTACCGGCTCCAGGTCAACGGGGGCGCCTGCAGCGTGACCATCGACACCAGCGCCAGCTCGAGCTAAGCCAGTCGCGCGTCGAGCGCGGCAAGCCTCGAGCGGTAGAGCGCCTCGGTTCCATCGTTGATGGCCGAACGAAGGCCCCGCGAGGCCGTGCCGAGCATGGTGTCGAGCTCCGGGTCCCTGACCTCTGCCGCATGCAGCACAGCCACGAGCGCGGCTGAGCGCTCGGCGCCCGCCAGCACAGAGTCCTGGTCGACGGCCATGTTCGCGAGGACGGCTGCCTCTCTCGACAGGCGGCTCGCCAGGGCCCTGAGCTCCTCGCTCCCCGCTTCCTCGCACCGGCGCGCCGCGGCACGCGCGGCCGCCGCCGCCAGCCTGGCCTCGAGCAGGCGTCCATCCGCGGCACTGTTGGCCGCAGCGGCAGGGCACAGCCCCACCACCTGCTGGGCCCCCACCGCCACGCCGAGCCGCTCGAGCTCAGCGATCACCTGGGCAGGAGTCGTCTCGGCCGCGCGGAACAGGTTCATGGAGAGCTGGACCTGCCCGCTCGGCAGCACGAACACGAGCGCCTGGACGCCTCGCATCCCGCCGGCGGACTCCCGAAGCGAGCGGGCAAGGGCGCGCGCGGCCACCACGTCGGCGTCCGGCAGCAGCACGTTGAATGCGACCAGCGTCAGGCGGGCCCCGACGCAGACTGCCCCGGCGGTGGGGTGGACAGCCGGGCCGCCCAGGCTGGGCGTGGCGCGGCCGGACCGGATGTCGGCCAGCGTCCGGTCCTCGCCGTGCCCGTAGAAGTACACCGGCACCTTCAGCTCCGACCAGATGCGCTCGCCGACCTCCTGCGCAAGCTCTCGGCATTCCTGGAGCGTGGTCTGGCCGAGGGGCACGAGCGGCACCACGTCTGCTGCGCCCACCCGCGGGTGGACGCCCTGGTGCCGCGCCATGTCGATGCGATCGACCGCCTCCCCGACCGACGCCAGGATCGCCTCGACGAGCTTGGCCCGGGTGCCGGCGATCGAGATCACCACGCGGTTGTGGTCGGGATCCGGGTCGGTGTCCAGCCAGTGCGCCATTCGTGCGGCGCTTTCGATGGCGGTGATGACGTCGGCCCGCCGGCCTTCTGAGAAGTTGGGCACCGACTCGAAAAGACTTTCCGTGTCCACGTGAACCGTTAGGGTAAGTTGCAGTGCCCGGCCCAGTCTCGCTCGTCTACGGAGACGAGCTCATGAAGCACCACCTTTCGGACCAGCACCCACTGCAGCCGATCCGGGTCAAGCTGGCGGTCGACCTCATCCGCTCCACCGGCCTCATCGAGCACTGTCATCTCCTGCCGCCCCGGGCCGCGACGGTCGCTGAGCTCGAGCTGGTGCACTCGCCCGACTACGTGGACCTGGTGCGCAACCTGAGCGACCCGGTCCGCCGCCGCGACATGTCACCCGAGGCGGTTGAGGCCGCCGGATTTGCATCGGCCGACAACCCGATCTCCGACGAGCTGCACGAAGGCACCGCGCTGGTGGTGGGGGCGAGCATGGTCGCGGCACAGGCGATCGAATCAGGCGCTGCGCTGCACGTCTTCAGCCCGTCGGGCGGCCTTCACCACGCGCATCGTGACCGCGCGTCGGGATTCTGCACGTACAACGACGCCGCGATCGCATGCCGCTGGCTCAAAGACCAGGGCCATCGTGTGGCATACATCGACGTCGACGTCCACCACGGCGACGGCGTCGAAGGCATCTTCCAGACGGACCCGGACGTCTTGACCATCAGCCTTCACGAGAGCGGCCGCTATCTCTTCCCGGGCACGGGCTATCCGGAGGATTGCGGCGCCGGCGCGGGCCGCGGCGCCGCCGCCAATCTGCCCTTCGCCCCATTCACCTGGGATGAGCCCTGGTTGCGGGGGTTCGACACCGTGGTGCCCGCGCTGCTGCGGCGGTTCAAGCCGACCGTCCTCGTCACGCAGGACGGCTGCGACTCCCACTACCTGGACCCGCTCGCCCACCTCGCCGGGACCACACGGATCTGGCCGCATGTCGGGCGTGCCTTTCACCAGCTGGCTCACGAGCTGTGCGACGGGCGCTGGCTCGCCCTCGGCGGCGGGGGGTACGCGATCTACGAGGTGGTACCGCGAGCCTGGACGCTGCTGTTCGCCGAGATGGTGGAGCGACCCGAGCTGGCCGCCGAGGTCGACGATCCGGCGGGCGCCCTGCCGGCGCTTGAGGCTCAGGAGAGGGTCTGGACCTCGCTGCGCAAAGACCTCCGCCGCCTGGGCGAGGTCCACGGGCTGGACCTGGACTAGGTCGAGTAGGTCCTCAGGCAGCGGGTGCACACCCGAGCCCGCCTGGTCTGGCCGGACACTGTCACGATGCCCATCTGCAGGTTGGGCATGAACCTCCGGTTGACCCGGTTCTTGGCGTGACTGACGTGGTGTCCGTATTGCGGCTCCTTGCCGCAGATCGCGCAACGCTTGGCCATGAGGCACCTTCCGCTTGGAGTCTGGGAGAAAGCGGAAGACGCCGAGAAGGCGAATCCGCGGACGTGAATTGTACCATGAGCCTTCCAATGGCCTCCAAGACCAGCACCACCCTGACCCAGTCCCAGCAGTGGGGCCGCATCGAGGTCTTCCCGTCCGCCGTGGCGGCGATCGCCGGCCACGCGGCCATGCGCTGCTACGGCATCAGCGGCATGGCTGGCCGCGGCCTGCGCGACGGCATGGCCGTTCTGCTGCGCCGCGAGAACGTCGACCGCGGGGTCGACGTGGTCGAGTCGGAAGGCGGTCTCGCCATCGACATCTACGTCATCGTCCAGTACGGCGTGCGCATCTCGGAGGTCGCGCACAACCTCCAGGAGACGGTCAAGTTCGAAGTGGAACGCTCAGTGAACGTCCCTGTGACCCAGGTGAACGTGAACGTCCAGGGCGTCCGTGAAGAACGGCTCTGAGCGATGGTGCCTGAGGATGCGGTAGGGGTGGACGGGCCCCTGTTCAAACGCGCTCTGCTGGGGAGCCTGAGCTGGCTGGGCGCCAACCACGAGGAGGTCAACCGCCTCAACGTGTTCCCGGTGCCCGACGGCGACACGGGCACCAACATGCTCCTCACGCTCCAGTCGGCGGTCGAGGACATCAAGGAGTCGAACGCCGCCGAGGTGAGCAAGATCGCCAAGCTGGCGTCCCACGGCAGCCTCATGGGCGCCCGCGGTAACTCGGGAGTGATCCTGTCGCAGATCTTCCGGGGTTTTGCCCGCGCCGTGGAAGGCAAGGGCTCGCTCACGCCCGCGGAGCTTGCGGCCGCGTTCGAGGAGGCGGCCAACGCCGCATACCGCGCCGTCAACAAGCCCACCGAGGGAACGATCCTCACCGTCGCCCGCGAGGCCGGCCGAGCCGCGTCCGTGGCATCGGCGGCCCCCGACGCGAGCGTGCCGGGCGTGATCGCCGCCGCCGCAGCTGGAGCTCGCGCCGCCGTCCTCAAGACCCCGAGCCAGTTGCAGATCCTTCGAGAGGCGGGCGTGGTCGACGCCGGGGGATACGGCTTGCAGATCATCCTCGAAGGCATGCTGCGCACCGTCGAAGAGGCGGAGGCGGCTCCGGCGGCCTCGGCCGCCGCCAGAGCGGCGATCTCGCCCGCGGCCCAGGCGTCGATGGCCCTTCCAGAGGGAGGTTGGGGGTACTGCACCGAGTTCCTCATCGAGGGCATGGCCCTTGACGTGGACCTGATCCGCAACCAGATCGAGGCGCTCGGCAACTCGGTGCTCGTGGTCGGCGAGCCGGAGCTCGTCAAGGTGCATGTCCACACCGACGACCCGACGAGCGTCATCAACCTGGCCGGCGGATACGGCAAGCTGCTGAAGCTCAACGTCGGCGACATGTCCACGCAGCACAGGCGGATCCTCGAGGGCGATGGCGCTCCGCCCAAGGCGGCGCGCCAGAACGGGATCGGCCTGGTTGCGGTCGTCGCGGGCCACGGGCTGGTGGACATCTTCCGAAGCCTCGGCGTGGACGCCATCGTCGAGGGCGGCCAGACCATGAACCCCAGCACGCAGGACATGCTCAACGCGATCCAGGCCGTGCCCTACGACGAGGTGATCCTGATGCCGAACAATCGCAACGTCATCCTCGCCGCCAAGCAGGTGCTCGGCCTCACCGGTAAGAAGGTCCAAGTCCTCGAGACGCACAGCGTGCCCCAGGGAGTGGCGGCCCTGGTCGCCTTCCGGCCGGAGCGCAACGGCATCGACAACATGCGTGCGATGCGCGCCGAGGCCGACCGCGTGCAGACCATCGAGGTCACGCACGCCGTGCGGGATACACGCTCGAACGGGCTCAAGGTCAAGAAGGGCGATGTGATCGGGTTGATCAACGAGAAGCTCGAGTTCACCGGCGCCGACTATGTGGACGTCGTCAGCAAGGCCCTCGGCAAGCTGGGGCCGGAATCCTATGAGCTGGTCACCGTCTACCGCGGCGAGGGGGCCACAGAAGACGAGCTCAAGAAGCTCGAGTCGGCGATCAGGGCCACCTATCCGGGCCTGGAGGTCGAGGTCCAGCAAGGCGGCCAGCAGCATTACCCCTTCATCCTGTCCGTCGAGTAGCCGGACGCCGAGATGAGCCGCCGCTTCGCGATCGTCACCGACTCCACCGCCGACCTGCCCGACGAGTGGCGCCAGCGGTACTCGATCGAGGTCGTCCCCCTGAAGGTGCTTTTCGGCACTGAGACGTTTCGGGACCGGGTCGACATCACGGACGACGAGTTCTTCCGCCGCCTCGAAGCCTCGAACAAGCTTCCCACCACCTCTGCGCCGTCCCCGGGCGAGTTCGCCGAGGTCTACCGGCGCCTGGCGAAGGACTATGAGGGCTGCATCTCGATCCACATCGGCGCGCAGCTTTCCGGCACGGCGGAGGCGGCCCGCGTCGGTGCTCGGTCGGTGGAAGGATTTCGCGTCGAGGTGATCGACAGCGAGACCGTCACGATGCCGATCGCGTTCCTCTGCCGTGTGGCGGCGGAAAGCACGACGCTGGACGAGGCGACCACTGCGGTCAAGGAGCGCATTCCGAAATGCCGCGTGCTCGCGTTGCTCGACACGCTGCGCTACATCGAGATGGGCGGTCGAGTTGGTCGCGCACAGGCGATGATCGGGACGATGCTCGACCTGAAGCCGATGTTCCTGGTGGTGGACCGAGAGATCAAGCCGGTCGACCGCGTGCGAGCACGTTCGCGCGCGATCCCGCGCATGATCGAGCGTTTCAAGGCCGACCTGCCCGTGGAGCACGTCGCCGTAGTGCACGGTCAGGCACCCGACGAGGCCGAGCAGATCGCGGCCGGGTTGCGCAAAGACCTCCCACACCTCGAGGTCCCGGTCGGCCGGATCGGCTGCGTGCTGGCCACGCACACGGGTCCAAGGGCCCTGGGCCTGGTCTACATCAAGAGCTGAATATATGAGAGGGAACCCGGATGGTTCCCTCTGCGCGCCAGGCGCGTGCAGGAAGGACTTACTGATCGCATCGGCGGGTCGGCTTCGCCGACACGCCTGCTCTCTTTCCGGAATAAGGAAGAGGCTCGACTAAAGGATGACTCCCGGCCACGCCTGGAGTGAGTGAGACCAAGTCGCGGCCGGGTTGAACCCGGCCGCACCCGCGCGGCCTGGTCTACATCAAGAGCTGACGGCGCGACCGCCCGGCGTGAGCCGCAGCGTTCGCCCAGGGAGAGGCCAGACCCGGATCCGGGGGGGCGTGAGCGAGATGATCCGCGGGAGCGTCCTGACCATAAGGCGAAAGACGCGCTGCTGCGGGGGACCCCAAGCCAGGCCGTACTGCTCCCGCAGCGTGGGCGGCAGCAGGCCGGTCGTGATGATCTCCAGGGGGACCATGACCGGCCCGGGGAGCAGGCGCAGGCCCGGGCGCAGCACCTGGCGGGCGAGCTCGTGCGCCCTGCGGTCGACGCGGACCGGACCGCTCGACATCATCTCGTGGAGGTAGACCGCGAAATCTGGCAGAGTCGCCGGGAATCGGGCAGCTGGAATGCCCAACAGCTCTCCCATCAGCTTGAACTCCTGGTAGAACTCCTCGCGCTCGCGCGCGGACAGCCGTTGCACGAACGTTTCATACGTCACAAGGGAGGTGTCGGCGAGGGTGGCGTGCACCCACAGCAACAGGTCGGGGTCGAGCGCTCGGTAGCCGCGCCCGCGAACCCCCGCATGAACCTGGTTGACGGCGCGCGCAGCGCCCAGCGCCGTCTCGCGATCACCGAAGACGATCGCCATCGTCATCCGAATCGTGCGGCGCAAGCGGCGGATCGGCTGTTTGCGGAAGTCGGAATGCTCGTCGACGCCAAGAGCGACCTTCGGATGCGCGAGCTGCATCAAGAGCGCCCGTCCTCCGCCGAGGAGCAGAACGTTCTCTCGGTTCACGCGCCGAGTGATCGAGTCTTCCTTGAAAAGGCCTGGCAGCACCGAGTCCATTAAACCAACCCCGGCTAATCTCTGAGGTGATGTACCAGCAGCTCTTCGTCTTCGGCGCGGCTTTCCTCGGCTCCGCCGTCGAATCGACCGAGGCTTTGACGATCGTGCTGGCCGTCGGCCTGACGCGCGGTTGGCGGGCGCCACTGCTCGGTACCGTCGCAGCGCTGGTCGCGCTGGCGGTGCTGGTGGTCTTCTTCGGCCAGCTGATCGTCTCGCGAGTGCCGGAGTCGAGCCTGAAGCTGCTGGTCGGCACGCTTCTTCTGCTCTTCGGGCTGCGATGGCTGCACAAGGCGGTGCTCAGGTCGGCGGGGATCGTGGAGATGCACGACGAGGAGCGCGCCTACCGGCAGACGGTGACCGAGCTGCGGGCCGCGACGACGCGCCACGACTGGGTCGGTTTCGTGCTCGCACTCAAAGGCGTGTTCCTGGAAGGGCTCGAGGTGGTGTTCATCGTGATCGCCGTCGGCGGTACGGGCCGAGGCCTGCCCGTGGCGGTCGCGGGCGGCCTGCTGGCGATGGTGGTAGTCGCCGGAGCAGGTGTGGCGGTTCGGCGGCCGCTGGCGCGCGTCCCCGAAAACACTCTCAAGTACGCGGTGGGTGTGATCCTCACCAGCCTCGGCACATTCTGGGCGGCGGAGGGCATGGGGGCCACCTGGCCGTACGACTTCGTCTCGATCCTGGTCCTGGTCGCCGTCTATTTCGGGGCATCGAGGCTGGCGGTGTCGCTGGTCAGGACGCCGGTGCCGGCATGAGGTTTGCCCGCGCGGCGATCTCCGAGGTCGTGGGCCTGTTTGTCGCCGACTGGGTTCAGAGCGCGGTCATCGTCGCGATTCTCGCCGCCGGCTGGTTCGCGGTGAATCGCCTGGGCGCCGCCGCGCTCGCCGGCTTGGTGCTGCTCTTGGCCGGGCAGATGGTCTGGTTTGCGCGGGCCGAGGCTCGCCGCGCCGCGCGCTAAGCCGTGGCCGTAGCCATCTGTGAGTTGAAGTCGGCGATGAAGGGCTGGTAGAAGGTGTCGACGGCGGCCGAGATCTTGTCGTAGTTGTAGGCGCTGATCTTGTCAGAGTCGGCCTGGACCGTGGTCGCGGCCGTGTTGATGGCCGAAGCGTCGCCGGACTGCGTCGCGATGATCAGCTTGCCGAAATCGGCTACCAGCGTTTCGAAGTCCTCCATGACCGAGTGAAGGTCAGGAGGCAGACATGGCCCCGTCGAAAGCTGCAGCGCCTTGTCGACGTCGGTCTTCATGATCGCCACTGTCGCGCTTGCCCCAACCAGGTCGGAGCTCGAGGTCTGGGCAGCCAGGGTGTCCCGGTCGGCGGCGGCGTCGAGGAATGCCTGCCAGAACTGGCCGTCGAGGACGTAGTCGCCGGAGATCGTCCTCGCGTCGGCAAGCGCCTTCCTCGCGTGGCCGACGCGGCCGGCCTCCTTGTCGAGCAGGCTCTGGCTGAACAACGTGAGCCATCGACGGTCGTGGAGGGAGCTCGAATCGGCGACCAGAGAAGCGTCGTCCTGGGCGATCGTGGCGCGGGCCCTGGTCGCGCTCGCCACGAACTCGTCGGCGACGCTTCGGGCCTGCGCCGAGTTGAAGTTGGCGCTCCCGCTCAGCGCGCCGAACTCGCTGTCGATGTTCTTGAACGTAGTGTTGAGGGCGTTCTGGTGCGAGATCACGGTGTTGAGCGTGCGGTCCGAGCTGGCGACGCGCCCCGTCGCGTACGCAAAGCCCGTGATCGCGTAACCGATGATTCCGATGATGACGACGATGACGAGGACGACGATGCCTAGGGTGGTCCGCAGACGGCCGAACAGTCCCGGGGTTCGTGCAGGAGCGGTGGGGAGGGCAGGTGGCTGCGTGTCCGGCGGCGGAGGTATCACCTTTGTCTCGAAGATAACGTAGATGGCGATCCTCGTTCTCCCGCGCACGCTGGAGGCACCCGTGTCCGCCCTGCCGAAAATCAAACCCGCCGACACACGGAAGTTGGACAAGCTCGGCATCTCCACGATTCGCGACTTGCTCCTGACGCTGCCGTTCGGGTGGGAGGCGTACGGCGCCCCCGCCATGGTGTCGGGCCTGGTCGCGGGACAGCAGGCCACGGTGGTGGGCACCATCGCGTCGATCAGCGCCAAGCAGACGTTGCGCCGTCGCATGCGTTTGACGGAAGCGACCGTTCGTGACGACGACGGGGCCGGCTTGAGGATCACGTGGTTCAACCAGCCGTTCATCGCCCGGCAGCTGCACAAGGGCGACCGGGTCGCGGTGGCCGGGACGGTCAAGGCGGCCCGGTACGGCGCCATGCTGGAGATGCAGAACCCGCACCACGAGCGGCTCGACCTCGAGAGCGAGGCGGTCGCGCCACAGCGCATCGGCGGCCTGATGCCGAAGTACCACCTCGTCGCCGGGCTCAGCTCGCGCAAGCTCGCCGCCTGGGTCGAGTCGGCCCTGCCCCTGGCCGAGCACCTCGAGGAGATCCTGCCGCCCGACGTCCGCGACCGTCATCACCTGCTGCCGGTGGCGCAGGCGGTGCGGCTGGGTCACCGGCCCGGCACCGACGACGACTTTCGCGAAGCCCGGCGCCGCATGGCGTTTGCGGAGCTCTTCGAGCTGCAGGCAGCGTTCGCGATGCTGCGGGCAAGGGTCGCTGCAGAGCCGGCTGTGCCGATCCCATACCAACAGGCCGTGATCGAGGCGTTCAAAGCCGGTCTCGGCTTCGAGCTCACGAGAGCGCAACGGCGCTCTACCTGGGAAGCCTTCCAGGACATGCAACAGACCGTCCCGATGAACCGTCTGCTCAACGGCGACGTCGGTTCAGGCAAGACCGCCGTAGCGGCAGCGTGCGTCGCCATGGCTCATGCGGCGGGGCTGCAGTCCGTGGTGATGGCCCCGACCGAGATCCTGGCGCGCCAGCATCTGCGAAAGTTCCGCGCCTACCTCGAAGAATCCTTCCCCGGCCTCACGGTCGAGCTGCTGGTCAGCGGCCAGAGCGCTGCCGAACGCCGGCGCGTGCGCTCGGCCGCCGCGTCGGGCCACTGCGCGCTCGTGGTGGGCACGCACGCGTTGATCGAAGAGGACGTCGAGTTTCTCAACCTCGGCCTCGCGATCGTCGACGAGCAGCATCGTTTCGGCACGGGTCAACGCGAGCTGCTGCGCGGCAAGGGTCGCGGCCGGCCCCACTTCCTCGCCATGACCGCCACGCCGATCCCGCGCACCCTCGCGCTCGCCCTTTATGGCGAGATGGCGGTCTCGGTGATCGACGAGCAGCCTCCGGGACGCAGCCCCGTGGAAACCCAGGTCATCGACCCTGCTCATCGAAACGAGGCATACGACCTGGTCCGCAGGGAGGTCGCTGCCGGCCGGCAGGCGTTCGTCATCTGCCCCTTGATCGAGGAGTCGGAGGTGCTCGCCGTACGGTCTGCCACCGCCGAGTTCGAGCGGCTTCGCAAGGACGTCTTTCCTGACCTCCACCTCGGGCTGGTCCACGGCCGCCTCAAGGAGAAGGAGCAGGTGATGCAGCAGTTCGTCTCGGGCGAGATCCAGGTGCTCGTCGCGACGGCGGTGGTCGAGGTGGGCGTCGACGTGCCCAACGCGACGGTGATGATGATCGAGGGCGCCGACCGGTTCGGGCTGGCTCAGCTCCACCAGTTCCGCGGCCGGGTCGGTCGAGGTGCCGGGCAGTCACGCTGCGTCCTGCTGGCCGACGATCCGTCGGAGAGCAGCCTGATGCGGCTTGACCTCATGACGCGCATCCGCGACGGCTTCCAGCTCGCAGAGGAAGACATGCGGATAAGGGGGATGGGGGAGCTGATGGGACCGCACCAGCACGGTATGTCAGACGTGGCCATGCAAGCGCTGCAGCAGCCTGAGCTGCTCAGCGAAGTCCGGCAGGAGGCCGAGAGAGTGCTGTCGAGCGACCCGGGCCTCGTTCAGCACGCTGTCCTGCGAGCCGCCGTGGCCCGCCGGCTCGAGCTGACCTCGATCAGCTGAGCGGCACGGGCTCGTAGGCCGCGGTCAGCATTCCGAAGTAGGTCGGCGCCTCGTAGGAGATGAGGCGTCCGCGCCACCCGCCCGTGGCGCCGTGGAGCATGAGCATCTGCCACCAGCTGTCCGCCTTGGCGTCCTCCACCGTCTCGGCGGTGACCTCCAGGAGGCGGCCGAGGCTGCCGGTGCGGATGAGCTCGACGACCAGCGCGTCGTAGCGAGCCGCCGCCTCGTGAAATCCGTAGGGGCCGCCTTCCAGATGGGCGTGGCCGTGGTCGGCGCTCGCGATGAGCGCCACGCGGCGCCCCGACCTCTCCGCCGCCTGGGCGATCGCTGTCCCGGCGGCGACGTGCGAGGAGCCCGGCAGGTCGCGGGCGGGGGTCACCACCACGAGCGGAACCGGCGGCTCGTGGCGGCCGCCCATGAACCAGAGCGGGATCAGGACGCCCCAGTCCATCGGCGCCACGGCCGCGGCCGGGTCATTGGATCCGAAGCTCACCCCGGAGGCCGGCAACCCTGCTTCGGCAAAGCAAGCCAGGATGCCCCACGCCAGGTCGGTCTCCGCGGGGACGTCGAGGGCGATGGGAGGGTGCGATCCCGGCAACCCGCCCGCCACACGGCCCGAGACGATGACTCCGAGCGCGTTCGGGATGTGGACGTTGTGCGGTGTCGCCACCACCACGACGTCTGGGCGGGCGGCGTCGAAAAGCTTGCCGAGCTCGATCATGCCCTCGCGAGTCGCGATCGCCAGGTCACGCTCTTCGGGAGAGCATGCCTCTGCGATCGCCAGGCCCCCGTGAGGGGCGATGGCTCCAAACACGAGTGCCACTCCGTCGATACTAACCATCACATGGAGCAGATCTCGCCTCTTCGGTTGACGGAGTACAGCCACGGCGCGGGTTGAGCCTGCAAGCTCAGCCCGGTGGAGCTAGGGCAGGTACTGGGGGCTCTGCCCCCGATCGTCGACCCCAACGTGATGCTCGGGGCGTCCGCCCGCGATGACGCGGCGGTCTATCGCATCGCGCCCGACCGCGCCCTGGTGGCCACGGTCGATTTCTTCACGCCGATCGTCGACGACCCGACCGAGTTCGGCGCCATTGCGGCGGCCAACGCGGTGAGCGACGTATATGCGATGGGGGCCCGGCCGCTGTTCGCGCTCGGCATCACGGCGTTTCCTCGCGACAAGCTGGGCACCGGGCTGCTCGAGAAGATCGTCTCCGGCGGCGCTAGCAAGCTCGCGGAGGCGGGCATCGCCGTGATCGGAGGCCACTCGGTCGACGACGCCGAGCCCAAGTTCGGCTACACGGTGATCGGAGAGGTGCACCCGGACCGGGTCGTGACGCACGAAGGCGCGCGCCCGGGCGACATCCTGTATCTGACCAAGCCTCTGGGCATGGGCCTCGCCACCACGGCGATCAAAAGGGGTCTGTGCCCGCATTCGCTGGAGCGAGAGGCGGTCGCCGTGATGAGCCTGCTCAACCGGCAAGCCGCTGAGGCCATGGTCGAGGCCGGCGCGACCGCCGCGACCGACGTGACCGGCTTCGGTTTGATCGGCCACCTGGCGAACCTGCGAGGCGGGGCGGACGTCGATTACCGGTCGGTGCCTTTCATGGCCGGGGTTCGCGACCTGGCCGAAAGGGACCTGTTCCCCGCCGGCACGCGCCGCAACCACGCCGCCTATCGAGATCAGGTGCAATGGGGCGGGTTGGCGGACATCGATCAGCTGATGCTCTGCGACGCGCAGACGAGCGGCGGGCTCCTCGTGGCCATTCCGCCGGAGAGCGCCGCCCGTTTCGAAGCCGCCATGAGGTCTGCGCCCCACCCCGCCGTGCGGATCGGTTCGATGCGTGCCGACGGGGCCATCTGGTTGAGGTCGTGACCCGCCCGCTGTCCAGGCTGCGCGTCAGCGGGGGCGAGGCGAGAGGGCGCCGGCTGAAAGCGCCCGGGAACATCCGGCCGACCCAGGGCATGGTCAAGCAGGCGATCTTCAACATGGTCGGCCGGGAGATCGAAGGAGCGCAGGTGCTCGACCTGTTCGCCGGTTCCGGTGCGCTCGGCATCGAAGCCCTGTCCCGCGGCGCGGCCACCGTCACGTTCGTGGACCACGAGCCGCGTGGTCTTGCTATCCTGCGCCAGAACTTGGACGCCCTCGGCCTCAAGGACCGCTCGACCGTCATCAGGGCTGACGTCGTGCGATGGCTCGAGGCATCACCGGCCGCGACCAAGGCGGCGCGCTTCGTCTTTCTCGATCCGCCCTACGAGGACGTCGTGATGGACCGCGCCCTGAAAGCGCTCGACCGCGAGCTCATATCGGCGACCGTGTTGGCCGAGCACTCGCGCCGGCAGGAGCTGCCGCAGCTGAGCCACTTGCTGGTCGACCGCCGGCGACGCTACGGCGACACCATGGTCACCGTGTTGATCCCCGCGAGCCCGGAGGACCCGCGATCCGACCTGCGGAGCGGGTCGGGGACCGGCGCGCCATGAGCTCGCGAGGAATCTTGAAATCAAGCGAGAAGATCACCCCGAAGGCCAAGACCGCGGTCTACCCGGGCAGCTTCGACCCTTTCACCAACGGCCACCTCGACGTCGTCGACCGGGCGCTTGGCATCTTCGACAGGCTCATCGTCGCGGTGGCCGCGAACCCGGACAAGCGGCAGCCGCTGTTCACCGTCGAAGAGCGCATTCACCTGATCGGCGCATCCCTCAAAGGACGCGAGCGTGTCGAGGTGGCGAGCTTCAAAGGATTGACCGTCGAATATGCGCGCTCCAAGGGCGCGAACACGCTGGTCAAAGGGCTGCGCGCCTACTCAGACTTCGACGCCGAGCTGCAGCAGGCGCTGATGAACCGTAAGCTTGCCCCGGACATACACACCGTGTTCCTGATGTCGAGCTTCGCCCACATCTACGTCTCGTCAAGTATCTTGAAGGACATCGCAAGCTACGGCGGGAACGTGTCGGACCTCGTGCCACCGCCCGTTGCGAGAGCGTTGAAGGAGAAGTACAGATAAAGGTCGACGAGCTGCTTGACCGTTTCGACTACCTGATCCAGAACGCGCGCCACGTTCCGCTCTCGACCCAGGTCATGGTGAACGAGGACGAGATCATGGAGCTGATCGACCAGGTCCGCTTCAACCTCCCCGACGAGATCAAGCAGGCCAACTGGACGGTCTCCGAGCAGCAGCGGATCATCACCGAGGCCCATGCAGAGGCGGCGCGCATCATGTCGCGGGCCAACGAGAGGGCGGAGGAGACGGCCTCCGAGCACGAGATCCTCCGCCGCGCCGAGCGCCATGCCGCCCAGGTGATCAAGGACGCGCAGGCGAAGTCGGACCAGATCATCCGCGAGGCCGAGGGATATGCCCTGGAGCAGCTCAAGCAGCTCGAAGCGCATCTCGGCCGCACCCTGGCGACGGTCCGCCGCGGTGTGGAGGCGCTGCAGACGAACCAGCCCGCCGCCGACGAGAGCGCCGACCAGGCAACCGGCAGCTAAGAGCGCGGGTAAAGGAGAGGCGTCGCGCGCCAGGCGCGTCAAGAAGAAGCCTTCCTGATTGCTTCCCCATGGAACCCCATCCTCTCCCGGGCCACGATGGGAGGTGGGAACGTGGACACTTGGGGACGGCCGGAGTGAATCCCGCCTAGAGGGCTCGACCAGCGACCGGGAGCCACCTTCCCGTAAACTTCACAAGCTCATGGCTCTACCAAAAGTCAAGCTATCCAAGTCGAAGAAGGGGCGCCGCCGCTCGCATCTCGCTCTGGCGCTGGTCCAGATCCAGCCGTGCCCCAACTGCAAGCATCCCAAGCGGCCTCACGCAATCTGCCCCAACTGCGGGCATTACGCGGGCCGCGAAGTCGTCAAGGCGGCCGAATAACGGCGAAGGTCGCGTTCGTCTTTCCAGGCCAGGGCTCGCAGCAGCCCGGGATGGGAATCGAGCTGCTCGCCGATCCCGAGGTCTCAGCCCTGTGCGACCGGTGCGCATCTTTCGCGGGCGTGGATCTCCGCCGGCTTCTCACCACGGCCGACGATGACGAGCTGCGCCTGACCCAGAACGCACAGCCGGCGCTCTGCTTCGCGGGCATCGGATTGACGATGCTGTTACGGCGGCGCGGCATCGAGCCCGCCGCCTCGGCAGGGCACTCTGTGGGCGAGTATGCGGCGCTTGCCGCTTCCGGGGCGGTCGGCGCGCCCGAGGTGATCAAGGCGGTGGTCGAGCGCGGCAAGGCGATGGCGGAGGCCGCGCCGGCGGGCACGAGCTCGATGTCGGCCGTGCTGGGGCTCGACGCGCAGGCGGTCGAGGTGGCGCTCGCGGGGATGAACGACGCATGGCCGGCCAACTACAACACCCCGACGCAGATCGTGATCGCGGGGACCACGACCGGTCTCGAGGTGGCCACGCAGCGGCTCCAGGTCGCCGGCGCCAAGAGGGTGATTCCGCTGAACGTCAGCGCCGCCTTTCACACGCCGCTGATGGCGCCCGCGGCCGAGCGCCTTCGCGCCGCTCTCGACCGCATCGAGTGGCGTTCGCCACGCATCCCGGTGATGGCGAACCTCACCGGCAGGCCACACCTTGGAGGCGACCGCATCGCCCACGTCATGGAGATGCAGCTTCGCTCGCCGGTGCGCTGGGCGGCTTGCGTGGGGTCGCTCGCCGAGATGGGATGCGACGCGTTCATCGAGGTCGGCCCGAAACGCGCGCTCACCGGGATGATGCGCGAGCTTGCCCCGGGGCGGACCGCGATCACAGCGGGCACCCCGTCGGCCGTCGCCGAAGTGTCCTTCTCCGCCTAGACGCGGCGACGGCTCGGGTTCCCTGGCGGTGATACAGTAGTCCGCGTATGGAAACTCAAAAGCTGAGCTTCGAGGACTTCAAGACCATCATCGTCGAGCGCCTTGGTTGTGAGCCCGAGCAGGTGACGATGGACGCATCCTTCCAGGAGGACCTCAACGCCGATTCCCTCGACCTCGTAGAGCTGATCTACGCGTTCGAGGAGAACACCGGGTTGGAGATCCCCGACGACGACGCTGAGAAGATCACGACCGTCGGGCAGGCGTGGGAGTACATCCAGGAGAAGGCCGGCTCATAGCACAGCCGCAGGCTGCCCCGCTCGCGCAATCCCTGCAGCTTCTCCAGCAGAAGATAGGGATCCATTTTCGCGACCCCGAGCTGTTGCTGGAGGCCGTCACCCACAGCTCCTTCGCCAACGAGAGCCCGCACCTTTCGCCACGCGACAACGAAAGGCTCGAATATCTGGGCGACGCGGTACTGCAGCTCATCACCGCGGAATACCTGTACAAACATCATCCCGGCGCCACGGAAGGAGAGCTGACCCAGACCAGGTCGGCGATGGTGAACACCAACACCCTAGCCCTCCTCGCCGAGCAGCTCGAGCTCGGCAGCTACCTCTACCTGGGGAAGGGCATCGCCAAAGGAGGCGGCCGCAACCTCAAGTCTCTGCTGGCCAACGCGTTCGAAGCGGTGCTCGGCGCCATGTTCCTCGACGCGGGCTACGACGCGGCCTATCACTACTACCTGAACCGCTATCGGTCACTTCCGACGCCGGCCAAGGACGAGAACTTCAAGGGCCGGCTGCAGCAGGTCGCACAGGAGCGCTTCGGCGCCACCCCCTTCTACGACAGCGAGGGAGCCAGGGTGGGGACCAAGCGCGAGTACACGTCGGTGGTGTTCGCCGGTGCCGAGCCGCTGGGCACCGGACATGGCGAGACCAAGCAGGAGGCGGAGCAGGATGCCGCGCGCGCGGCGCTGGCAACGCTGCTCGGCGCCGCGGCCGAAAAGCCGGCCGCCAAGACACCCAAGCCTCGCGCCCGGCGATCTCCGCGCAAGCGGGTGGAGGCCGCCGCCCCCGAGTCGGGTGAGCCGACGGCCACCGAGACCGCGATCCTCGCGCCGGAGGCCGAACCTCGCCAGGAGGCGGAGCCGCAGCCGGAGCCCGGCCCGGAGCCGGCGCCCACACAGCCCTCGGAGCCGGCCGAGACGCGCAGCCGCCAGTTCGGGGAACCGCTCGAGTAGCGCACACATCTTGTGCCTGAGGATCAAGCGACCCCTACATCTGCTACGGTAGCGCCCAGTTTGTTCCTCCGCTCACTGAGCCTGCTGGGCTTCAAGACGTTCGCCCGAGCCACCGAGATCCGGTTCGAAGGCGGGGTGACCGCGATCGTCGGACCTAACGGCTCCGGCAAGACCAACATCGTCGACTCCATCAAGTGGGTGCTGGGCTCCGGCCAGGCCCGTGACATCCGTGGACGCAAGATGGAAGAGGTCATCTATGCCGGAGGCGAGCGCCGGTCGCGCGCGTCGTTCGCGGAGGTTTCGCTGGTGTTCGACAACACGGCGGGGCGCCTGCCGGTCGACTATCACGAGGTCGCCATCAAGCGCCGCATCGAGCGGGACGGCGAGAGCGATTACTACCTCAACGGAAGCCGCGTCCGCAGGCGCGACCTGCTCCACCTTCTGTCGTCGACGGGCCTCACCGTCGACTCGTACGCGATCATCGATCAGCACGACATCGAGCACATCGTCGTCTGCTCGCCGGCGGAGCGCCGTCAGCTCCTCGAGGAGGCGGCCCAGGTTCGCGGCGTCAAGGCACGCCGCCAGGAGGCCGCCCAGCGCCTGACCGAGCTTGCGGCCAACCTGTTGCGCCTCGAAGACCTGAGATCGGAGATCGAGCCGCGTCTCGAGGTCTTGAGGGTCCAGGCGGCATCGGCACGAGAGGCGGCCGAGGCGGTGGCCCGGCTCGATCTGCTGCGTGGCAGCATCGTCTGGGAGGAGTGGCGCGAGGCGCGCGACGCGCACCGGCGGGCGACATCCCAGGCGCAGGCGCTGGAGCGCCGCCTGGTCGAGGCAAGAGAGCAGGCCCTGGCGGCCGAGACGGAGTTCCAGACCTGGCGCGCCGACATCCAGGCAGCCCAGGAGAGACGCCTGGCCAGGCAGCGAGCGCTGGGGCGGCTGCGGCTCGACGTGGCGCAGGCGGAGCACCTGCTGCAGCTGGCCCAGGAGCGCGCGGCCAACCAGCTAGCCCTCGCAGAGGCGGCGGATCGGGAGGAGGCGGACGGGCGGACCCGGTCTACCGCCGCGGAGGCGGTGCGAGCTCAGCTCGCCGCCGACCTCGAGCAGGCGTCGCTCATGTTGAGCGGGGTGCCCGAGCCCGCGCCTCCGCCGGCTGCGCCGGACCAGTCAGGGGCGCTCCACGCCCGCCGCGACGCCGAGCAGGCGCGCCGGGCCGCGGCGACGGCGGCCACTTCGTTGGCAGGGCTGCGCACCCGCCGTGAATTCCTCGAGGAGCAGGTCGCTCGCCTGGACGAGATGGCTGCTGCCGCGCGGCTCATCCCCGACGCCGAAGCCGAGCTCGCCAGGGCGCGCCGCGAGGCCGAGGGCGCCGAGACGGCCGCCGTCACGGTCACGAGGCTGCGTTCCGAGCTCGAGGGTTTGAGCGCTCTCCGCCCCGAGGCCGGGCCGGGGCTGGTGAGGTTGAGCGACGTGCTCACCCCCGTGCCGGGTTACGAGGCGGCGCTGTCGGCAGTGCTGGGCCCGCTGGTCGACGCGCTGGTGGAGCAGGAGGAGGCGTCCGCCCTGGGCTCTGCTCGCGCGGGCGACCATCAGCGCACAGTCCTCTACCCGGTGCCGGCCCCCGACGCGCTGCCCGGCTCGCTGCTCGAGCACACGCGCTGCCGTTCGGGCTACGAGCTGATCGCGCGCCGCCTGCTCGGCCACGTCGTGGTCGGTGACGGAGTCACCCGGGAGGGCGTCTATCGGGATGCCGGCATGGTCCGCGCCGGGTCCGACCCTAGGCTGGAGATCGACACCCGGCGTGCTCACCTGCGCGAACGGATCGCGGCGCTGGAACCCGCGGCCTCGCTTGCCCACGCCGCTGCGCAGGCGGTCAAGCAGGCGGAGTCGGAGCTCGCCCAGCTCCGGGCGCGGGCCGGCGGCGCCGCCCGCTCCGAGGAGACCGTGCGACTGCTCGAGGCCGCACGCCAGGCCGAGCAGGCCGAGTCGGCCCGGCTGGCCGAGCTCGAGCATGCCGCAGTGGCCGCCGAGGACCTCGCGCTGGCGGTGGCCCGCGAGCTGGAGGCCGGCCTCGAGGAGCTGGCCGAGCGCCGAGCCGTCGCCCAGCAACAGGAGCTCGAGCGAGCGCGCTGGCGCGACCGGGTGGACGACCTGAAGCGCCAGCTCGATTCGGTCGGCCAGGACCTGGGGCAGCTCCGGAGCGCGGCCGATCACAGGCGGGCGCGCGTGGAGGAGCTCGATGCCGCCGCGACAGCAGCCGCCGAATCGCTTCCCGCCCTGGCTCAAGCCGCCGGGGCTGCCCGTCTGGCGCTCGCCGCCACCGAGCAGGAGTCCCCGGAGGACGAGGCCGAGATGGCCGAGGGTGCGCGGCGCCTGGTGGCCCTGGAGGAGGCTCGGATCGACGCGCGGCTCAAGGCGGGCACGCTGGAGGGAAACCTCGAGCTGGTGGCGCGCGAGGCTGAGCTGCTGCAGGCTCGCATGGACGAGATCCGCTCGCGCATGCCGGGCGGAGTGGCCCCGGAAGAGGTTCCCGGTGGCAAGGTGCGCGAGAGGGAGATGCGCGGGCTGGAGCGCCGGCTCGAGGAGATCGGCCCGACCAATGCGCTTGCCGACGCCGAGTGTCGCGAACTGGAAGAGCGATTTCAAACACTCGCCGACCAGCTGCAGGACATCGCCGCCGCCCGGGCGGACCTGGAGCAGCTCATCGGGAAGCTGCGAGAGGAGGAGGAGTCACGCTACGAGGCCGTCTTCGGCGCGGTGGCCGCCAACTTCAACGAATACTTCGCCGAGCTCAACCCAGGCGGGCGAGCCACTCTGCGGCACGCGGAGGGCGAGGAAGGTCCGCGCACCGGCGTCGAGATCCTGGTCCAGCCGCCACGCAAGCGTCTCCAGAACGTGACTCTGCTCTCTTCCGGCGAACGGTCCCTGGCGGCGCTTGCCCTGGTGCTCGCCCTCGACGAGGTCAACCCGAGTCCGTTCACCATCCTGGATGAGGTCGACGCTGCCCTTGACGACGCCAACGTCGGGCGGTTCGGGCAGATGGTGGCAAGGCTGGGGGCTCAGCGACAGTTCCTGGTCATCACCCACAACCACGTGACCATGTCGCACGCCTCGACCCTGTACGGCATCCACCTCGACGAGAGCGGCTCGTCCCACCTCGTGTCGGTCAGGCTCGACGACATCCGCAAGCCGGCCGCCAGGGCCGCGAGCACCGCCCAGGCGGGTTGACGGGAATTCCCAGACCGCCGAGCGTCTGGAGTCGGGTCGGCGGGCGGACTCGGAGTCTTCTGTCGGCCGGTCTCAGGTCGCTGAGCCCGCCGCTGGCGACCGGCTATTACGACGAGCTCGAGGAGCTGCTCATCTCGGCCGACCTCGGGCCCGCGATGGCAGCGCGCCTGTGCACCGCGGTGCGTCGCCGGGCGCCGCGGACGCGAGACGAGGGCGTCGACTCCCTGATGGCAGCCGCGTCCGAGGTCATGTCGACCCGTTCACGCGATCTCGACCTGAACGCCAACCCTGCCTGTGTGCTGGTCTACGGCGTCAACGGCGCGGGCAAGACCACGACGATCGGCAAGCTGGCGCACAGGCTGCGCGCAGCGGGCCACCACCCTCTGGTCGTCGCGGCAGACACGTACCGCGCGGCGGGCGTGGAGCAGATGGTCGCCTGGGCCGAGCGCGCTGGCGTGGCGCACTTTGCCGGGCAGCAGGGGGTGGACCCGGCGTCGGTCGTGTTCGACGGCGTGCACTGGGCCCGCGGGCACGGGCACGACGTGGTGCTGGTCGACACGGCCGGGCGCCTGCAGACCCAGCGCAACCTGCTGGAGGAGCTGGGCAAGGTGGGGCGCGTCGCCGGCAAGGCGCTCGGCGGCGCGAGCTATGAATCGCTGCTCGTGCTGGACGCGGTGCTCGGACTGACGAGCCTCGTGCAGGCTCGGGTGTTCAACCAGTCGATCCCGATGACCGGTCTGGTGCTGTCGAAGCTCGACAGCAGCGCCAAGGGCGGCGCCGTGATCTCCATCGAGTCGGAGCTTGGGGTACCGGTAAAGTTCGCCGGAGTGGGGGAGGGAATCGACGACCTGATCGTGTTCGATCCGCGGGCGTTCATCCGGTCCCTCTTCCAGGAATAGGCCTGTGCCGGTCGCCGATCCCCACTGCCACACCCTTTCGTCCGACGGCATGGTCACGCCCGCGGAGCTGGTCGCCGCGGCGCTGAAAGCGGGTCTGGACCTGATCGCGGTCACGGACCACGACACCATGGCCTCGGTCATAGAGGTGCAGCAACGCGGCGCGGCGGAGGGCCTCGCCGTGGTTCCCGGGCAGGAGATCACGACTGCATGGCCCGCGCAGACCCACGTCATGGGATGGTTCCTCGAGCAACCGGTCAAGCGAGGCATGTCGCTCGACGACACCGTCGACGCGATCCACGACCAGGGCGCGCTCGCCATCGTTCCGCACCCCTTCATGCCGGTGTACTTCGGCTCGATCCAGCCGGGCATGCTGCGGCGGCTGCTCGAGCGGCGCCACGTGGACGGGATCGAGATGATGTTCACGGTGCCGATCGGGAATCGCCGGCGGCGACTGCTGAAAGACTTTTATGAGCGCAACCGCGACCGCCTGGGCGCGCCCGTCGGCGGAAGCGACTGCCATTTCGGCGCCCACGACATCGCGCGCGTGGTCACCGAGTACGAGGGTGATTTCCGGACAGCGGTCCGGCTGAGGACGACGATTCCGCGCGTGCGGCGCGATGCGAGCACGGTGCCTCCGGGGATGGCGCTACGACAACAGTGGCGCGCGCTGGTCGAGCTACCCATCAGGCGACTCACGGGCCAGGTGTAGCAGCACATCGTGCACGGCCGGGGCCGCGGCCAGGATGTTGCCCGTCTCGATCCACGTGTCGCCTCCTGACCAGTCGGTGACACGGCCGCCGACCTCGAGGACGAGGGCCGAGCCGGCGGCGACGTCCCATGGGTTGAGCCCAAGCTCGAAGAAGCCGTCGAACGTGCCCGCGGCCGTCCATGCCAGGTCGAGGGCCGCCGCCCCCGCGCGGCGCAGGTCTTCGAAACGGCCTAGCGCCGCCTCCATGACGTGGAGGTAGCGCGGGAGCCGCGCCTTGTTGCGAAAGGGAAACCCGGTCGCGACGACCGCCTTCGACGGCTCGAGAGCGCGCAGCATCGGGAGGCGCTCGCCGTTCATGAACGCGCCCCCACCGACGACGGCGGTGAACTCGAGCTTCAAGAAAGGCGCGAGCACGACCCCGAGGACCGGCTTTCGGTCCTCGAGCAGCCCGACGGACACGCCCACCGAGGGGAACCCGCGCGTGAAGTTCGTGGTGCCGTCCAGCGGATCGACGACCCACATGGTGCCCTCGCGCTTGCCGCCGCCCTCCTCGGCCAGCACGTGGATCCCCGGGGACTCGCGGGCCAGGACCTCGAGGATCGCCGACTCTGACCTACGGTCGGATGCAGTCACGTAGTCTCCCGCGCCTTTGAGCTCGGCGGCGCTCCCCGGGCGGGGCAGGCCCGATTCGAGCAGGACGCTCGCGCCGGCGCGGGCTGCGCGCAGCGCGACCGGGAGGAGGTCTCTCAGGCCTTCCTGTCCTCGAGCCCCAGGCCGAACATGGCCTCGAGGTCATGCGCGGAGAACTGCTGGAAGGCGACCATGGTCTGGGTGCGCTCGATGCCCTCGAGACGTGCCAGGTGCTGGGTCACGACCTTCGCGAGGTCGTCGTGCTCTCGGACCCTGGCGATGGCGACGAAGTCCCAGTCGCCGGTGACCGTGTAAACCTCGGCGATGCCTTCGATGTCGGCCAGCCTCGGGCCAAGCGAGTCCAGCCCTTCGCGGGTGGACCTGACGAGCACGATCGCTGTCAGCATCAGGCTTTTCCCTTGAGCTTCATCGCGCCCGTCGCCTCGGCGTAGGCCCACACGTCCATTTCGCCACAGTCCAGGCCGTGGGCGCCGAGGATCGTGCAGATGTGAGTGCGGTGGTCGTTGCCGTGGTGGAATGCCTGCATCAGGAGTGCTCCGGAATGCAGCTCGTAGCGTTCGTCGCCGTACTTGGTTTCGAGGACGTCGTCGGGCGTGACCCGCTCGGCAAACGAAATCAGCTGGTCAGCCGTGCGGGTGGCATCGCCGATCAATGCGGAGATGCCGGGAAACTCGCTCCTCTCGTTAAACTGCGGCTGCCCCGCGCCGAGCCGGGCGAGGTATCGCTGTTCGGCGCCCAGGATGTGCATGAACGTCGCGGACACGGTGCCGTAAGTGCCGGGCGACGTCAGCCCCAGCTGTTCCTCACTCAACGTCGCGCAAACCCCGAGCAGGCGCAAGTTTGCCCACTTGTTGTATCGGAACATCTCGACCCACAGCGGCCCCACAACGCCTCGATTCTAAGACTTGATAAGCTGTCAAGGCATGGCACTTGACACCCTGCAGGCCCGCAGCCGTGCTCTCGCACTTTTCGAGCGCTATGGCGCCCTGCTGACCGACCACCAGCGCGAGGTCGTCGATCTCTACCTGCGGAGCGACTGGTCGCTTGCGGAGATCGCCACGCACCATGGCACATCGCGAGCGGCCGTCCACGACATCGTCAAGCGTTCGACCCACGCTTTGCAGGACTACGAGCGCAGGCTGGGCCTGCTGGCGGAGTCGGCCAAGCGTCGGCGGGCGCTCGAGGCGATCGAGCGTGAGCTGGCCGGCCTCAAGCGCCGGTTGTCCAGCCTCGAGGCGTCGGCCTGATGTTCGAAGCCCTGGGCGAGCGGCTGACCGCGGCGCTGAAGAAGATCACCGGCCGCGGCGTGCTGCGGCCCGAGGACGTCGAGGCCGGCCTGCGCGAGGTCCGACTGGCCCTGCTCGAGGCCGACGTCAACTTCAAGGTCGTCAAAGAGTTCGTAGAACGGGTCCGCGCGCGACTCCACGGAGTCGAGGTGGCGGCTGGGCTGACCGCCCCTCAGCAGGTCGTCAAGGCGGTGCACGACGAGCTTGTCGAGCTGCTCGGAGGCAACTCGGAGGGGCTTCGGTATGCGCCCGCTCCGCCCACCGTCCTGATGCTGGTCGGGCTCCAGGGCTCCGGGAAGACGACCACTGCAGTGAAGCTGGCCCTGAATGCGAAGCGCGAAGGGCACAAGCCCTTGCTGGTGGGTCTCGACCTGCGCCGTCCGGCGGCGGTCGAGCAGCTCCGGATCCTCGCCGGGCGCGAGGAAATTCCTTTTCAATCGGGGCACGGAAAGGTCGAAGAGATCGCTTCCGCGGCGGTCCATGAGGCGCGCCGGCTCATGTGCGACGTGGTCATCCTCGACACCGCCGGCCGTCTCCAGGTCGACGCCGAGCTCATGGATGAGCTGAAAAGACTCAAGCGGGCCGTCCCCGTGACCGAGACCCTGCTGGTCGCCGACTCGATGACCGGTCAGGAGGCCGTCAAGGTGGGCGAGGCCTTTGGCAAGGAGGTAGGGATCGACGGCGTGGTGCTGACCAAGCTGGACGGCGACGCCCGCGGTGGGGCGGCGCTGTCGCTTCGTGTCGCGACCGGGCAGCGGATCAGGTTCGCGGGGACGGGCGAGAAGCCGCAGGACCTGGAGGTGTTCCACGCCGAGCGAATGGCCTCGCGCATCCTCGGTATGGGCGACATGCTCACTCTGATCGAGCGCGCGGAGCGCACCATCGACAAGCAGCAGGCACAGGAGGTCGAGCGCCGGCTGCGCGCCGGGCAGCTGACCTTCGACGACTTCCTGACGCAGATCCGCCAGCTCCGCGGGATGGGATCGCTGGAGGGCATGCTCGATATGATTCCCGGCGGGTCGGCACTCAAGGGCCAGGCGGCCGGGGTCGACACGGAGCGCGAAGTCCGTCGGATGGAGGCGATCATCCTCTCGATGACGAATCGAGAGCGCGCGCACCCCGACATCATCGACGGAGCGCGCAGACGCAGGATCGCGCGCGGCAGCGGCGTCGAGCCGGCCGATGTGAATCGAGTGCTCAAAGCTCGAGAGGCCATGCAAAAGCTGGCCAGGCAGTTCGGTGCCAAGAACCGGAAGGGCAAGGTCGTCGGACTTCCACGCATGTTTGGACAAGGAGGAACAGGTTGGTAAAAATCAGGTTGAGGCGTATGGGGGCGAAGAAGCACCCCTTCTACCGCCTCGTGGTGGCGGATTCGCGCTCGCCGCGCGACGGCCGCTTTATCGAGCACCTCGGGTACTACGACCCGATGACCGACCCGGTGCAGGTCAAGATCGATGCGGACAAGGTGATGCTCTGGCTAAAGCAGGGTGCACAACCCAGCGAAGCTGCGCGAAGCCTGTTGAAGCGGGAGGGAATACTTGAGCGACACGCAGAGAAGCCGACCCCCTCGGCGTGATTTCCGCCGGGGAGGCATGGACCGC